>Ga0209458_1000484_pt1 | contig 13653 bp, 9 predicted proteins | sample WorMetLIZAISLAND_FD_187411 | JGI IMG/M metagenome (GOLD analysis project Ga0209458, IMG submission 187411) | Marine gutless worms symbiont microbial communities from Max Planck institute for Marine Microbiology, Germany - Inanidrilus manae... ...
TATCTGTATTGTGTTCTTGCTGTTCATTATATCGTTGCTTGTCTTCATTCATTCGAGCATCTGATTGCTGGATAAGTACACCGCACCGGGACACCTAAATATCTCCTTACTTCACGCTAGCTTCGCGAGAAGGCCCTTAGTTAGGAGTTTCACCTAGTCATAGTAGCCGAGCACCAACCGCCATTGTAGGTGATCCCGAGGCTGGGAAAATCTATAATACATCACACAGCGGTGAAAACCGCATGTCGTACGGAGATATTTGTAAGCTACGAGCACAGCGAGCAAACGTTATTGGTGTAGCGAGTGCCGTAATTACCAGCAAGCCGGCCAGCACGATGTTGTAGGCCCCTATAACGTGTGTTGTCGACTCTACGATGTCACCGCACATTCCGCTTTCGGCACCTTACTGTGTCGACACTGTTGCCTGTATATAGCATTTGATTGCTGGGGGAGCAGATCGATGTAGAGGGATCAGAGGGAGCGCGAGCAGATGATGAGCGAGCAGGTATAGGTCTCTGCTTAGACACGGATAGGAGTCAATAGCGAGCAGTCAACGAGTGAGTCAGTGTTGTAGTGAAAGCAGAGAGCAGTACTATAGCTAGCTGTCGAGCGAGCAGTTATCTCTTGAGGTTGTTTCTCCTGAGAGGCCGAGTGAGGCGAGTGAGCTGCAACTCAGAACGCTGAGTGGGACACTAACCATGACTCACGGTGTGAGTGGAGGATCACCTAAGTGCAGATTGGGACAGCAATTGATAGTGAGTTCACCGCTGCTCTATTCCATCACCAGCATAGCACTTGAGCAGTTACCCTAGTAGCATACTATATTGGCTCAATATTGGCTCAATATTGTGTCCAATGTTGGGTCAATATTGCACCACATATTGGCACAATGTTGTAAGGCATATATTTTGCAATATTGGCTAAATGTTGTTATTTTAATATTGGACCAATAATAGTCACAATATTGGTAAGATATTAACAACATTGAAGAAACATTGGTACAATATCGTTCCAACGTTATTATTATCTTACGCAATATATGCAGTCTGTTTGTTATCGGATATTTGTTAACTGAATTAGTGTTAGCCACACATTCTTGAAAAATAACAGCACGTAAATTGCACAGCATCCTATATAAAACAGGCTTGTTATAGAAACTCGTCACTTATAATTAAGCCAATGGATATCAATTGACCATGCAGTCCTATGCCTGCCAGCAGGAACTTGCCATATGTAACCAACTAAGGCCATAACTAGTGGAGGTATTATAAGCCCCCCCCCCGAAATTATTTAATTATTTGCAATTCTTAGCCAGGTTTGTCTATTTGTTCAGCAAAACATTTTTGGTAAAATACCAAACAGTCTAAAGTCCATGCAGGTATGCACAAAAAACTCACCATTTTGAAATAAAAAATGTAAAAAAAATTCTCTAGAGGGGACACCCCTGCCAGACCCCACAATCCTTGGCACCTTAATATGGCGTTCATACCTCCTATGGTGCTCAAGCTCAGCGTGACACCCTCCCCCAAAACATGGGCGTAGCCAGAATTTTTGATTGGGGGGGTCCTGTGTACGATGTTGTGGTGGGGCCGGCTTAACCATTATGCCAATGTTCCACGGCATGGAGCCCCTGCCATTGGAGTCCCCAAACTGACTGATTTTTGCACAAGTGACTAGTATGGTGCATGAAAATCACCAACAATTGTTAATATATAAGCAAGTACTCATGAACATACTGTAATGTGTAAACCATAAGAAAAATAAGCATCAATTAAGATCGACAATTTTTAAAGTAGCGAGAATTTTTAAAGCCCTGTTAACTTATACACTATGACAGGAAATGAAGTGTGGAAGCCATATTGATTGACTGAAATTTTGTAATGATTAATTGACTGCCAGATCACTAAAACTGGCAGCCTCAAATTACTGGCATCTAAAACAAAAAATAAAGGTACATCACTAATAATCCACAGAATGCTCCACGATAAAGCTATTATCAGTTGTCCACAACACCAGCAGTGCCGGCCAATTCAGCAGGACTGTCATCAGCAGCTGTTGCATCTACACGAGCAGTGCAAGATTTCCTGTTCTTCCTGCCGCCATCACGGTCACTAGCTTGTGCCAGAAACACACCGATCCGTACCTTCAGCTGTTCATGTGTGCTATCTGCAAACCGGTGATGCACAGCACCTGCAATTCCAGCAAACAATGCATGATTATGATATACTTCATCAACATATTAATGCATCAAGTTGACAAATCTTGTCAGCAGTAATTAATTAAAAGTAAGTACAACAAAAGAGTGAGGCCATAGCGCGGACTGCCTGCTATAGGACCGTTCTGTGAATGAAATTACACTGTAGCACAGCAATACTGAAGCTTACAGTAGCACATGCGTGGCAATGAATATTTGCCGCTGTGACCTTGACCTTTTGACATGAAACTGGTTGGCGTGATGCCATTCCATGGGGGGGGTACCCACCTACCAATTTTGGGCTTCCCTGCTCTTTTGGCTTTTGCTCTAGGTCGAGGCACAGGACAGACGATAATGACAGGCGAAAGACATAGATCGATACATAATAGGACCTTTCTTCTACGAAGAACGGCCTATAATAAAATCAATGTTAGCCCACTCTTACAGTCTCTATACATTCCTAAATAACCACCAGGATCAATTCAGCTTAACCACACCTCTACAGGCAAGCAGTGATTACAAAGAGTATTGAAAATAATTAAAGTCAAATTATAATATTAAATTAAATATTGAATACCAAAGCTGACTGGCAGAGATTATGACCACACAAACAGATGAACAGAGAAAGAGAAAAAAGACGGATAAATGCGTAACACATGTAAATACTGCAAACACAGGCAAAGCAGTTAATAAGTTTCACTATGCTATAATTCATCAACTACTTTTGCCGTCTATCTCTCAACAAGAGTCGCTAATAAGCTAGGTAAGTATGTAAGTATGTACATGAAGTTATTGTTCACCCACTCTTACAGTACAAGAAAACTGTTTCCCAGCAAGTAAGAAAAATACAGCTTACCAATGACAGCAGCATACATACGAAGATGACAAAATATCTTCTTTCCCTTTCGCCCAAGCAGTGAATACTGCATAGCAACATCCTTAGTCAGGAGTCTCTGCATTATGCAGAAAATCATCCTTTTGTAGTCATCTCCTCCAGTCGTAATAAGGCATTTTACCTGTACATATCAAGCAGTCAACTGGCCAACACAGTAATAACTACAACAAAGTTAACAGAAACACTATTTAGGTATAGAGTACATCACCATTAGTCATTTGTACAAAAATATAAAAATAGAAAATTACAAGTCCACTCATCTGCATAAATTTACATCTCAAACGTACAAGTTAACTATAACATAAGGTATAACTGGAGAGCAGCAAAGCACAGAAATGAAATATTTATCATCTGACTACAAGGTGAGCAAATAAAAAAACCCAATATATTTTTGTCCATAACTTCATCAAAAGTCAACGGATCTTTACGCAGTTTTCACTGATAAATTTAGAAACGAATGGCATGTCTGGTGGTATGAACATATGATGAAGTTATGGACAAAAATATATTGGGGTCTTTTTTATTTGCTCACCCTGTACAGACAAATCAACAGTAATTAGCAAGCAAGTAACTAGATAAACATAATAATACAATGCAATATGCCATGTTTTTTAAGTAAATAAAACCAAACATACCAGAGCCTGAAATCTTTGCTGATCCTGGATAGTGGCTTCAAGCTGTAGAACATCTTCCTCTGTAGCAAGTGGAAGGTTGAAAGGCTCAAGAACTGCTGAGGCATCTGAACTGGTGTTCTCTTCACGAACTGACAGTTGACGCTGATCTAGGATAATCTGCTTCAGTGACTCCACTTCCTTTGTTAAACTTCTAATGTCGTGGTTTTGCTTCTCCAGCAGCTTGAAGACCCGATACTGAAACACTTAGAAAACCAAATTCTAACTTCATAGTGACATTAAAACCAAACAGCAAAAACAATCCCAATGTATGCATAATGAAATAACACTGAACATCATGAGGATATGACTAACAAATTCAAACTTCAATGTGACAAAACTGTACCTGTGTAGCAGTTATTTTATAATATTACTATATTACTGTAACTAAAAAGGTACACAGTGCAGATGCTGATCCATGCCAAGCCCAGAAAATAGCATGGAATGGAACAGCATCACAGCAACCGCTTGCTGTGATGCTGCTCCATTCACTCTCACCGCTGTTTCGGCCCACCGGCCTGCACAGCTGCAATGTACAAATGACTTTCTGGCTTGATGACTATGACCTTTAACCCTTTGGAAAAACCCTATTGTCCAATCTAAGAGTTCCTCAGTGTCATCATGTGTAAGAAGTTTGGTGACCATAGCATCAACGTTATCTGGAGATTTTTGCACGCATACATGTCCACATACAAACAAATCCAACTGATCATTACACGCATGCCTAGCATTCGTTATGGCATGGGCAATAGGCATTATTGTGTAACACTAGAGAACTAGCATGGTTAAACCTACTGAGTGAAATGACTGACAAATTACCAGACCTTGTGTATGTTACAAAGCACCTATGATCCAAATGCAAATCATGGCAATATATGAATCTCATTTTGATTGACTGATGGACTAATTAATGGCCATACGCTTACTTTTGTCATTATCAGTGATGCGCAGTCCAGTGGGAGTGGTCGGCACAACTGATCTCACTGATCTATCCGCGCTGCTTGCTGAACCAGTGATGTGGCGAGTGGTTGTTATTATTGGTCTCTCTGAGCTGACTGTATTAGCACCATCATTTGTTTTCTTCAAAGGAGTTGGCTTCTTGAACGGTGGAGATGTGTCGATTTCAGATTCTGATTCACTGGAATTGTCAGAGTAACGTGCAGCAGGCTTTGACTTCCTCTTGACGGGTAATTCTACATCAGACTCCTCTGTCTCAACTGTTGACGTGTCTGCTGCCTTTGCAGCCATTGTCTCTGACCTCGCAAGAGAGTCTGTAATGTTGTACACCATAAAATCACTACCGGTACTACACTGTATCTCAAAAAAACGACAATGATATTGGACACTATAACTATGACATACATGAAGGGATTTTGATAAATTTTGGCACATATGTTACCAAGAAAACAACCAATTAAATGATACTTTATTTTTCACCTCAGTGTTAACTTTTCCCAGGTAGTGCAGAGACATTAATTAGGTAGGAGTGGTGGGATAACAAATCACCATTCAGTAGCATTCTCTCTCAGCAACACCTCTGCTAAAAATTAACAAAATTGGTTAATGTGCATTGAATTTATACTGTGCAACATCAGTGTCGTTTTTTTGAGACACAGTGTATATACATACACACATACACACACACACAGCTTTCAATTATAACAAGTTTATAAGGAGTCATTTTTCTGTTAAAATTTCGTTTTTTTAATTCTATGTGTACTTCTTTATTGTCTGTTCCTGGATTCTGGTTTGTAAATTGCTGAAAACAGTAATAAAGCTGAGAGCATTGTGTGCCATTCCACTTAGGCAACTCATGTGTCGAATATGAAGTTACTAACCTACTACTATTGACAGATAATACAAACATAAGTCAACGACACATATGTAGTTGAATAGTCAGAATATACACACCCAAGAGACAAACCTGTGGTTTTTATGATGCGAATTGAGCACAGCTCCCATGTTCTCTTGTCTGGTAACGCAGTTTCAGCTACAAACTTTCTGAATTGAGCCGGTGTGCGAAACTTTGGCCAGTATGCATTCAATTGGCTCTCGTCAATCCAACAGCTAGGAATTGCTTCCACAGACTTCTCAGCAGTGAATTCAACAACACAGTATTTCTTTAATTGCATTGTCTGCAGTTTCAGCAAACACGCATTAAAAACAGTCAAAATGGTCTTCCATAAATGACGTAATGCTCATAGTACAGTTGCTGTATATGTAAACTACCCTTTTTGTTAACAATGGTAATGGATGGAGTAGGTACCGATACGAGGACTTAAGCATCTCTTCGTCCACCGGCACGGGAGGCTAAGGTCAGACCAGCCAATTTAGTGCTGTATCATGAAATGTTATGAAGACGGAAGGATAGGTAACTTTTAGTCTAAATTTGATGACGTCATATATGGATGGCCCCAAAGTCTTTCACAACTGCACTAAGTGTGAATGTCAATATGAAGTAAAGGAAATGACACAAAGTAATTTTTTCTAGGCAGCAGCAGACACTTCCTTGTTATGTCGTACACAGTGACAATTGTATAAACGTCTGACAGATTTCTTAATTTGCAAATATTGTACAATCCTGAATCACAAGGGTACTCATAGAAGCTGCTTTTTTTGCAAAACTCTTTTCCAATAACTTTCACGCTTTCCTCCTCAATGAAATTGACAACTTGAATCACTCTACCATCATGCAACAATGCATAGCAGTCGGCTGAACCTTCTGTACAAAATGTAAATCCAGAATATTTTAACTTTTTATATTGTGGCCCTGTAAAGCCCAATGATGGACCCTGCCAGTGGGCAGACTGCAGCTCTAAGCCATCAGCTCTGGCAGTGCTCCCATCAACGCTATCACCACTAGCACTCAATTCAGAAAGACGTCGACATATTTGTCTCAGTGGCAGATTTCCTGACCTAAGCATTCGCTTTATTTGGCCGAGCACATTTTCGAATGCAAAGGCACTGTAGGAATCCAAAGGCCCGAACTGTTTCACATCATCGCACACATGAATCAAACTGTGAATCGTATAGACTATGGACGACTTGCCATATAACTCTGACATCTCTTGCACAAACTGCTGCAAGAGCGTGGCTGCATAATCGCAATATGCACTACAATAGACAGGACTGGCTAGAATTGTAACAGCAACATGCAAGAGCATAAAATGATGGTAGAGGTCTTCTCCAATAGTATCTCTTAATACTAATGGGCCAATATAGCCCAGGAACAGTCTCAGCTCAACTGCTTTCCATCTGTCTACATGCTTAAGTGATCTTGGTTTTCGTGCAAACTCACAACAAATGTGTGCAGCAAGAACGTGAATTTCTTCGGAAATGGTCATGGCCATGTGTGCACTGATTTTTACCCTCTTTTCGCCCTCAAGCCAATGAAGTAACAGTTTACGCATTGTGCCAATACATATCAAATGCATGTATTCTAGTGGCACCTGAGATACTAGATTTATGTCTAACTCAATCAGTGGTGATGTCCCCTTATGATGTTGTGGCTGTGTTTTATTTCTGAATGACAACCCAGTTCTTGAGGGAGAATTAACATCCAAAAAAACCATTTTTCTTTCCTCTTTTAGGTGAGTGCCCTTCTGTGTGCACCTTTCACAAGCGTAAAAGCCCGAGTGACCCTTTATGCATTTTATGAATGCTCTTGCTGGGGCATCACAAATGAAACCTTTTACTGTTACGTCAACTGAAATTTCATCACACATCATTATGCCATTAATCTGAAGACTTTTCAACTCATTCACTAAATCAGCCAAAAAAATGTGGGCTGAAGCAGGCTTACTGCTTCCACAGAAAAGGGCAATGACAAATGGCTTTGTTAGTTTCATGTTCACTACTGCTGCACAAAGTATTGGCCAAAATTGTTTGGTTGAGCTTTTAGAAATAGGCAGTCCATCTACATTAAAAAACAAATCAAGTTTGTCAAGTTGATTTTCCAGCGCAGTTGACAACAGATTTCTTCTAACTTGCTTCTCAACCCCAAAATAGACATACTCTCCTTCATTACCCAACATATCTGGCATACACACAACTGGTATTTTAGACTTTGTGGTTTCCAACAAAGTTCTTGAATCTTTGGGCAGATCATGATGTGGCCTTAGAATCCTCAGCAAGTCATTCACTGCACACTGTTTAACGGCATGTTTTAAGACCCACTGCCTCAGTTCTTTAGCAATTTTTGGTTGCAATTCAGGATTACAGTAAGGCACACTCTTTGTGTTCTCAAAGTCGCTTTCACTTGTACTACTACAGTGGTCCTCAAATTCAAATGTTTCTGATTCTGATGTTTCACTACGAAAAATAGATGAAATGTTATCATCTTCATAGGTATTTGTAAAATCGTCATCTGGATAATTACTTACATTTTTGCTATTGCTTTCCACCCCAATTTCTCCCTCCGTGTTAAAAACTACACTTATTGAACCTGACGACAGTTCTTCCACCGCAGTTTGATCAACAAATAGATCAATATTCTCTAAGTCTATTTCACTTGACGTACAGCGAAGCACGTCCACATCGTGACTTCCTCCTATGCTTATGCCAACGTCTGTGCTCAAGTCATCACTGTTACCTGCACACGTTATGTCTGCCATGTGCTTCGCAGCAGCCCTTTTAACATACTTGTATCGGGAAACATAGCTAGATTTTCTTTTTCCACTAGACATTCTGCAAAAGTATAAGTGAATGTATAATGAATGCAATGCTTATTGCTCAAACCAACAAATGGTGCAACACAAAACTCAGTTAATCAAAAGTCATCATCTACACAATGACAATACTGCCATTATAGTGCAGCTGGAAACTGTAAATATATTTCACTTCCGAGCCCAAACTGTCAGCTTTGTATATACTGGAAGATGACAAAATGAGCTGCAAAAAAGCAACAACACACAATCCATAATCATTAAGAATCACGGACAAATGACTGCAAGATTCATGCACCATACAAAATGGCAAATCTCATGTGATATAATACTCCCCACAAACTTTAATTTTACAAGGTTGGGACAGAGAATCATGCCAGCATCCCACTGCTCAGTTTTTACATGCTGGATGCCCTTCCTGCCACCCAACCAAAAAGGCACAGATGCAAATTATTTATTCAGTGACTTTCCACAGTAGAGCGGTTCTGCAACTGAAAGTAACATTCTCTGTGGTATTTTACTTCCAATGCTATAAAGTCAGTGGATGGAATTTTCACCAGTAAGTTTAATGTTCTGCATTTCAACAGCATGACAATGGATTCTGTGGCCAATTTTGTTTGTGCATCCATTGGTGATAGGATTATTTGCAAGGGATCATCACTGCAGAACAAACAAACATTCTTACATCATATGTGCCACAATCCTCTTTCCCCCTCCTGTTTTCCTTTCTCCATTATTCCCTCCCTCCCCTTCTTGTAACCCCTGAATCAAGCTGCAGGGTGTGGGGAGCACTGATCCTCATAAGTGTCTGGTCCTGACTGATTAACATTTTTTATTAAATAGATCATTTTGGAGACGCTCTTCCCAGACAATCTGAGAAAAGAAATCAAAAGCCTGGTTAAATAACCAAATGATAAATATGCTTCACGGTTCACCCCTAACTGGGGTGCCAAATACAGTGGGAGTGAGAATATTTAGCGATTTTGACCATTAAGTCGGTGTATCTTGGAAATGGTGCGAGATACGGCCACAATTACTATAGAACTAGAATAGGAAGTCATACCCAAGCTACCGAATGGTGCCACTTCCAATGACCTTGAGTGACCCAACCCCGAGTTTCAAGGTCACCATACAATTCAAAAAATATCTCGCAAACAGTGCATGCTACAGCAAGCAAAATGACGTTGCATGGGTGTGTCAGCGATAGCTGAGGTTTCTTGTTTACATTTGGAATACTTAACTTTTTACTAGTATAAATAAGAATTTCAACATTTGCATTCAAACACCAATTAGCAAAATGCAGCTAACGGAATAAGTTAAAAAAGTGCAGGGTGTAGGCGGGGTTTCGGGCATTGGTACATTCTGTAGGAAAATGTCATTAAAACAATAGTTATCTGTCAAGCATTAATAGTGAAAAGGGATTATTATGGGGTAAGTATAAAAAGAGGGGTTTAGTATTTTGACGAGAAAACAAGAAGAAAACTACATCGTACTGCAACAGTAATGGCGACATACTGACGGCGCCAGTAAACGGCTGGTAGGCCGGTGTATTAAACAGTGTAGCCGGTATGGAACTCTAACCCATGCTTTGCCCCAATTTTTGATTGGGTACCAGTCAACTCGTCACACACCATTGTTCACAACAGTTAACTAGTCACACAATTTTATGGTACGCCATTGATAGCAACACGGCGGCCATGTCGGAACCCTTGGGACTACTGACACAGCGGCTGTGTCACTAGTACCCAGACTAGCCAGTGCTAGTGACACAGCCACCGTGTCGATAGTCACTTGGACTAGCGACACGGCGGCCATCGACAAGGGAGCCAGTCAATTGTTACACGGTCAATGGCTGCATAAACACCATAAGCCCATGACGGGACAGACGGGACACATAACTGCAAAATCACGCAAAAACAAACACCACAAGCCAAGACAAATGCCTAAGATATATTTAAACGTAAAAAAGCTAACATAAATTTAAAATAAAAATTTAAGCAAATAAGTTGACTAGTTGTTTTCGTTGTCCCGTCTGTACCGTCGGGTTTTAGTCATGCCGGGTCATGCTAAATAGCGCGTACAACGCATACAACGCGTACACCGGCCATGCTAATGCTAACCCTAACCCTAATGACTCGGGAGGCCAGTACCCTAGGATAGTGGACGCCAGTACCCTAGGATACAGGAATTTGCCGGTGTACGCGTTGTATGCGTTGTACGCGTCTTTTAGCATGACCGGTCATGCCGGTCGCGTGCACGACCGGCGGTCGTGCGTCTTTTAGGCATACCGCCTCGGCACTAACGACACGGCAGCCGTGTCGCTAGTCACCCCGTTTATGGTATGGATTAAAATTAGGGTTACGGTTAGGGGCTATTGGTAATATGCATCTGGTGTGTCTGCGTCCGGTGTGTCTAGGCCAACGGGTAATTTGCGTCTAATTAGTGTGTCCAATAATGGCGACAAAATGCATCTATGATGGGTATTCTGCGTCCGTAGAAGTGCGTCCAACTTTGAATGTATTTCAGAAATTCTGTATCCTAGGGTACCAGCATCCACTATCCTAGGGTACTGGCCTCCTGAATCATAGGGTTAGGGTTAGTGTTAGTCTTAGTTACCGATAAATAAATAGGAAATTTGTACTTGCTTCAGTTAATGATATTTGGCGCCATCTGTTGAATGAGGTTAAGGATTGAGTTCCATATCGGTGCTCCCCTTTCAGATTTCACGGCTAGTCTGTAGCACGCGGACGTGGATTAATGCACGCGTAATTAATTAGTTGCGGCCAAGGTTGCGGCACTATTTTCACGCCTGAACGCTGCACAGCTGCCCATCGACTTACAATGGATTTATACCGCACACCTGCGCAAACAGAGACGGGTTTTAAAAATCCCGTATTTTAGGGTACCGGCCTTTTGAGTCATTAGGGTTAGGGTTAGTATTACGGTCAGTGTTAGTTAATTACTTAGCTTAATTAAATAAGACATTTGTAGCTTTTTGTCGTATGCATTACGCACGTCCATGCGCTGCATAACTGCCCGTCGATTGTGCTGACTTAAAAAGCACACAGACTGGCTTTTTGTTTTAGGGTAGGGGCGTCTTGGTTCCTAGGGTAGGGGCCTCCTCTATCCTAGGGTACCGTCCTCCTCAGTCATTAGGGTTAGGTTAGTAAAGTACAGTATTAGCATCAGTGTTTGTTAATTACATAGCTTAGGGTTAGGGGTTAGGGGTTAGGGTTAGGGTTAGGTTGTATGAAACATTTTAGTCACGTTTTTGTCGCGTTTTAAGGGGAGCACCGTTATGGAACTCTAGCTGACGCGAATTACCCGTTGGCCTAGACGCACCGGATGCAGACGCACCAGACGCATATTACCCATACCCACGGTTAGGGTTAGAGATGACTGTGTGACGACTTGACCATGTGACGAGTTGACTGGTAGCATTTTTGATCATTTACCTACCTTTTGGTTCTTTTACTTAAAAAATACACGTTTAACAATACAAACAAAACTTATACCGCCATTTACAAAACGGAACTTCATGAAGATTATAAAAAGTAAGTAAACAATGGTAACATTTTGCATAGGGGCCGCTGGCCAGGTGCATTCAGTAGATATGATCATTCATAATAAAAATAACAATATCCTTCAGGAAGTTTATGTTAGCAGAGTTACGACTACTTTACATTTCACACAATATTACAACTATAACTGCTATATAATCAAGCAACTTCATAATAACATCAAGCAAGCAAGTGAACCATACTCAACATAACAGAGAAAGTAAACAGAACGGTCCAACTAAAGTACAGTATCCAACAGTTTAACATTTTTTTCTCGTATATAATTTAAAAACTAAACCTGATCAATGGTACATTTCCTTTCATGCGAAATTTTGCACATGCGTGTTATATTTCTACAGTATAAATGCCAACATAACAAGACAAAATGCCAATATTGGCACAATTATGTTTTAGCCAATATTGGTAAAACATTGGTCTTAATGGCCAATATAGCAAACATTGCCCCAATATTGGCACGATATTGCCAAAATTGGCCAACATATGCCAATATGCCCAATATTGGTCCAATATGGACCCAATGTTGTTTGCTAGTAGGGTTAATGGGCAGGCAGTCTATTCGGCAATAAAACACACAAGGTCTGCGGACTGCTGCCTTGTCTAGAGCCGACCGGCGACATTTCAGTCATCGATCGTTTGCCGATCGCGCTCGGTCGCCGTCGGTCGCGGATAACACAGCGGTTCGGCGGTCGTAAAACTTCATTATGTTATACAACATTCAGCACTACCTACTGGGACCGACGCTATCACTAACTGCGCAGCAACAGACAAGCGTGAGAACGCCTAGTACCTAGAGCAGTTATAAATATTCGAATACTCAGTACTCATATTCGAAACCAGTATACCCATAGCCAAATAATCAGTTACTGCTTGAATGTATATTTTTGAAGATTTTTAAAATTGCCAGACCTTAAATACAGATTAATGGTATATCACCCTGTAATGACCTATCGTCTGCAAATCACTAGACACATCATTATCGACGCCGGCACGCGACGTCACCGATGGCGGCAGTCGCACGCCGCTGTGCCCGATACAGGGACCAACCGCAGACTAACCGCGGAGAGTTTTAATGAATAATAAATGAGATAGAAGGCAGAAAGACGATTCTCACGCCATACAGCGCACCGCACTGCATCAACGGGCGGAGCGCTAATGTCAGCCCCGAAAATGTATAGATAAAGATCAACGAAAAATCATACAGTACTCGCTAATGTGTCTGAACACTAGACTACAGTACTGCGCAAAAATGGATGAATTGTATTAGTTCATCAGTCCTCAAAATCCATTACACAGTATATACACTAGCTATAAGTTGACTCAAAAATCATTTAAATCGCCAACGCGTCCAGTACAATAACTTCATGGCACTGAATAGCCTATTATGTGCTCCTGTGCCGTTAAGAAACTGCTCACTGACTCACTCACGTCCAGTAGTCAACTGTATATGTAAAAAACCACTGCAAAATATATGTACATGTAATGAAGCTCAGTTTCTTAACTATAACTACGAAAATAAAGTGCCTGCATGCACTACTAAATTTTTTGGTATACGTGAATGAAAAATATTGCTATGCAGACAAAGATAATGTAAGACTAACTACAGAAAACAAGGTAAGTACTGTACAGGGGTGTATGTGTAAGGATATGG
>Ga0209458_1000485_pt1 | contig 13623 bp, 6 predicted proteins | sample WorMetLIZAISLAND_FD_187411 | JGI IMG/M metagenome (GOLD analysis project Ga0209458, IMG submission 187411) | Marine gutless worms symbiont microbial communities from Max Planck institute for Marine Microbiology, Germany - Inanidrilus manae... ...
AAATTAGTTTAAAAAGTTTAATAACGTTCGTGCATGCCATGCACATGCGATAATGAAAGCTTTACGCTCTAGAATAGCGTATACGGGTAATAGTACTCGTACGTTAAATGTTTAAATAATTATTTATGGGTAGCACATCTCTAGTATTTACTAGCGATTTTGCTAATATGAAAGTGAAAGTTTTAAATATTCTATGGTATGTTTGTAAACAAACATTCAATGAACGTTGTATTAAAAGTCAAATTTTAATGAAGTTTGAGAGGAATATAGCAATGCGCCATATTGAAAAGGTAATTATAAATGTTTGTGCAATAGGATGTGTTTGCGCAACTGTTTTAAGTCAATGTTGCAAATCGTTCGATAAATCATCGATCAGCTGATCGATGTCAACTGCATGGTTTAGGCTAAAAAATGGGTGGAGTGGCTAGTATATTTCGCCATAACAAATAATTAATAGCTTTAGCTATGCTGTAATATAGTATAAAAGGAATTACATGTTATAATCCTACGTAATATTAAAATTACTGTAGCATGTCATATAAGAAATAAATGAACAACACTATTTTAGTAAGGGCTGGCATTCAGAAGAATGCTCTTCTTTCTTTTGTTATCAAACGCCCTTTTATTTCACATGATAGTTTAAGATAATATGTCGAATAACACATTATGACATTGTCTGACAGTACAGTAACATAAAGTGAACGGAAATTATAAAGTTATCATCACACAGATGATATGCACCGGAATGCTAATAAGATCTTGTCAACTGTCATGAATAACAATATAATATACAATACTGTCATATGCAACAAGATACACATTAATTGTAGGGACAAAGTTATTTATAAGGAGTATGTAATGAATTTTAGGAAATTAGTAAGGTTTTTCCGAAATGTTAGGGGTGTAAAATAAATAGAGAAAAATTAATTGGGGAGAAATTTTTGTAGGGATATACTAAAATGTGGAGGGACTTATGTAAGAAGAAGAAAGAAAAATAATTTTATCCCCACGAGAGTATACATTGTATAGACTACAACAAATAATATGACTAACATGGTACCCTGAAGAGATTCATTTCACATGCCATGATGCAATATGCATTCATAAAAATGAAAATAAAATGAGTGCACATGTCAAAAGGATGAAAGCATACACTCATGATGAAAGTGTGAATGAGATGGTCAAAATAAAATAATACCGTACAATTATAATATTAACGGCACTTGGTTAACATAATTATGTATACAAAATGGAGTTCTAGATTGGCAGCAGTCCAATTGTCATGGTCAGTGTTAACAGTTGTTAACATGTGCGAAGCTAGGGTGGTGGGCTCCTAGTGCTTGTAGGTATGCTCACGCAAATCCCACCACCCGTACGGAAGACATTGGCGCTTACTGCGCAGGTATTTCTTGTTGGCCTGCTCAGCATCATCCATCTTCTGGAGGTCGTTTTTTGACAGGTCCTTTGCTCTGACGAGCTTATCCGTGTTATGGTGGCCGACGAGAGGATCGTAGGTCACGTATTTTGGCGGATCGCATGTCAGGTCTCGGTCAGGAACACAAGTGAAATGGACCGGCTTGAGCATACGTCTGATTAGGGAACCAAATTCACTGTGTGTAAGGTGAGGTGTCTCAGCCAGTTTCCTCACTTCCAGCTCGTCCAAAACGGGCCAGAGACATTGACCGGCGCTAAAATAGCGGTCCACATCAGTATCCGTCATAGTGAATTTCTAGAACAACATTTGAACAAATGAAATTAGAAAATGGAAGAAAATAGTGTGGTTAGCATAATGAAATAAATACACATAAATTAAAATGTGTCATAGTACAGAATGAACAAAATTAAAGTTGTTCATACAACCATACCAATATGGCATGTAACAGTTCACATACTGTAGAACAAGTCAAAAATGTATTTGGCCACAAAGATTGTGCAACAGATGATTGTAGCACAAACTGTTCATGAGCAGACAGAAATCTGTCTGGCAACATTCTATATAACAAAAGTTGCGCCAACAGTAGGTTTAGCTGTAAAAGGGCATTTACATGCTCATTAAGAGATTGTAAGTGGGTAGCATGGGTTTGCCAAAGTGATATGGGAATATTGGCATCCACATCATTGATAGGAGGCAAGTGAGGTATGGGAGTGGTCTGTGTAAAAGTAGATGCTTGAGAAGCAACAGACTCATTGTCTAAAGATTGCGATGCTACTGCTGTAGCAATATTAGAGTCAGGTGCAGATAAAATAGGAAATGTAACATCCTGTAAAGAAGAAAGAATAGGTTCAGAGACCTGTACTGATTGTGGTGGCAAAATATTTATATTAGCATGCTGCATAGCAATATTCAGAAAGTCTGAATTATTATTCAGTTGTGGATTTTGCCATTTAGCAATGTTTTTCCAGAAGAATGCTTCTGAGTGAGGTTGGGCTAGACTCATGCCTTTGGCATTAACATGCATAATAAAGGTATGCCAGTCAGTGAAAATACATGCGCAGTGACCGCATTGTAAATTTCTATGCAATGTTTTGCAATTTGCAAAATGAAATTTCATGTCTCCAACACTGGGAAACCATGAGCTGCAGCTACAACAAATAAGAGGAAAGAAGTATGTCTTCTTGTCCTTGGTGAGCCATGATTTAGGCTTAGGATGATTGCTCATAATGCCAAATGGATGCCTAAAACAAATAATTTACAATATCAATTATTTTAAGAAATGGTTCGCACCTAAATTAAATGCTGAGATGCTGTTGGCTATCTCAGTAGAGGTACTGGAAAATAAATTTGCAAAAGACATTGGCAAAATGTCTTGAGACAACAAGCTTTGGAGCATTTGTTGCTCTATGACTGACAATGGCGTTGGTGCCAGTTTTTGCAATAAGGCACATTGAACGTTAAGAGTGTGACTAAGACTTTTACGGACGTCCTGTAAATGGGACAGTTCCTGACAAATACTATCGCATGTCTGAAAAGAAGTGCGAATAGCAGAAGTGGTGTCCAAAGATGGTAATGGGGAGGGATTGTCAATCCCCATGTCAGATGATATGTCATCAGACACAGTTGGTATAAGAATAGTGTCTGAACTAGAGAGCTCAGAAGAATGCATCTCTTCTGTATGCACAGGAGAAATGGGGGAATATGTAATTGGTGGAAGAGGATGACCGGATTTCCTAATATTGGCGGCTTCAGAGGAAAGTCGCAAAATGTTATTAGAAGAGTGATTATGCATGGCATTGTAACGTGGTACAATATGAGCTCGCAAAGCATCATTTGCCATAATTTGAAGAGCAGTAGATGGAAAAATATGGTTTTTCCTACGAAAATAAGGAAGATTAACCATTTGTGGGGTCGCAAAATCTGCGGATTTAGCATATCCCAAGCGAACTGAGTATGAAGTGAGATGTCTGCGCATGGACAGAGACGTGGCAAATGTGAGAGCACAATGTCCACAGGTCCAGCGACATTTCATTCGCTGCTTAGAGCTACACGAATAAGTATGGTGGCTTAGAGAAGCCAGTGTGTCGAGGCACACGTTGTGAGTGTTACAACGAAAATAAAAGTTCAATGGAGTATCCATCGAAGGCAGATGTTGTGCAGTGGCGGGATAAGCGGAAGTCCAGTCATGTTCATCCATAACTTTTATACCTAAGCATATACAAAATTATATTAATTAGATAATATAATCTTCAAGAAATTTTGGAGGTTTTCTGACACGGGATGACCTTTGCGGGTAGAGACTCGCAGGGGAATCAAAAGAGTTTGACTCCTGGAAGAATTGAGATTCTTCCTCAGTAAGCTGGGAATCATCTTCCATAGACTGAGAGTCGGTTTGAACGGAAGGTGAAATAGATTGGGTTTCCAACTGTGGTTGAGAATCTGTTTCAAAGGAAACAGTAGACTGTGTACATGGCACCAGTCTATCAATATTGACTGTTTGACGTTTTCCTCTACCAGTTGCAGAGTGTATTTCAACAACTACAGGACTCTTAAAATGGTCAATTTTCCAAGGTCCAGTCCAGAATTGGGACAACTTTTTAAATTTTTGGCGGATAGGAGGTTTAGGCCAGTACAACCAAACCAGTTGTCCAGGTTCGAATTGCAAACGTTTAGAACGCTTGTCATAATAGACCTTTTGAGTGCGAGCACTTTTACGAGTCGCGTCACGAACTCGCAAATGAGCATCGCGAAGAGCATCACGAAAGCCGAGAACAAATGGAATCTTAGAATCCATAGGTTCTTCTGGAGGTTTGGCAATGAGGTTCGCAGGAAGCATAACCTCTCGACCTAACATGGCGAAATTTGGTGTAACGCCTGTTACTTTATGAGTTGTCATTCGATAGGCGGCCATTAAAGTGGGCAACCTAGTCGGCCAGGTTTCGGGGTTATCCTGAGCCGTTGCTCGTAGCATTTGAAGAAGGGTACGATTAATACGTTCGCTTTGTCCATCGGAGATTGGGTGGAACGGACTAGTGTGGGATTTATATGTCCCTGTTAGTTCACACAATTCTTTGAAAAGATTGGACTCAAAGTTTTTGCCCATATCAGAATGGAGTTGGCGAGGTAAGCCAAAACGAGAGCAAAAGTTATTATAAATGGCCCTCATACAAGTACTAGCCTCGGCATCCGGCAGAGGGTATGCCTCTGACCATTTCGTAAAATAGTCGGTCAAGACTAGGATGTATTTGTTTCCATCCTGAGTGGCAGGAAGACCCGACAAAATGTCAATAGCTACAATGTCCAACGGTGCGCCAGTTAGAACTTTTTGAAGCCGGCCATGCCTACGAGGAGGTGGACCTCGGCCTTTGGCACAAATTGGGCATTGTTTACACCAATTTTCAACATCTTGGCGAAGACCAATCCAAAAGTATTGAGACTTTAATTCTTGGGTCATTCTAAATGAACCAAGATGCGCTGCAAGTGGTCCTGAGTGACATGCATCAAACAAGGGTTTGCGCAAATTTAATGGAACCACAAGTTTAATGGATGCATCTTCATTTGGTTTAAAGACTAGTACATCATTGACTAAATGCACCATAGGAACTAAATTCCACAACTTGCGAGTTGTTAAAGAATATGATCTAAGATCATCAAATGTGGGAATTTCTTGGTTCCTAAGCCATTCAGTTACCGGACCAAGATCCGAGTCTTCAGTCTGCATGACTGCAATTTCATTGTCCGGAATTGAGGACAGGAAGGTTATTCTTCCTATAGAAGGTATAGAAGAAGAGTTTTCCTCTATAGAGAAATAACAATCAGGTTCATTAACACCTGACGATTGACCGAGTAGCTCAGCTACTTCGTCAGCTCTTTCTAGTTCTTCACCTTCAACGGCTTGGTCGACCCAGGGGCGTTTAGAAGTTTTACCCCAACATTGTTTACAGAATGGTCGGGACATTCCGTCAACATTAGAGTGTTGGCGACCAGGCCTATGCTCGACAGTTATGTCAAATTCTTGCAGAATTTCAAGCCAACGAGCCATCATACCTTCTGGGTTTTTGAAACTATGGAGCCATTTTAGACTCTGATGGTCTGTGCGCAAAAGTATTGGTGTACCCAAAAGATAATGTCGAAAATGTTGTAACGACAATATAACTGCAAGCAGCTCGCGACGAGTTGCGCAATAACTCTGTTGACTGCGTCCTAAGACACGTGAAAAGAAAGCAATAGGTCTCTCTTCACCTAATACCAGTTGGCTAAGAACAGCACCAACTGCGACATCAGAGGCATCTGTATCAAGGATACAGGGCTGTCCTGGTTGTGGAAATGAAAGAACAGGCACTAAACAAAGAGCCTCTTTTAATTTGTCAAAAGCAACTTGGGCTTCTGCAGTCCAGTGAAATTTACTGTCTTGTTTCTTAGTGAGACTAGACAGAGGTTCAGCAATTTTAGCAAAGTTTTTAACAAACCTTCTATAGTATGACGCGAGACCATAGAAAGCTCTAACGTCACGAAGACATTTAGGCTCCGGGAAGTTTTTGATGGCATCCAGTTTGTCTGGCAATGGCTTAATGCCATCGGCTGTGACCAAATGTCCTAAATACTGTATTTCGGTTTGAAATAACAGACATTTAGAAGGCTTTATTTTAAGACCTGCATCGCGCAATCTGTCTAGAACTATTCTGAAGCGTTCCAGAAGCTCAAGTTCGGTGGAACCAAAGATGATTATGTCATCTAGGTAACACAAACAAATTCTCCACAATTCGTTTTGAAGAATTTTCTGCATGGCTCGTGCAAAAGTAGCTGGGGCTCCGCAGAGTCCAAAGCTCATTCGAGTAAATTCGAATAAACCACGACGGCAACAAAAGGCGGACCTCTCTTTGGCCCTTTCCGAATTTTCTATTTGCCAATAACCATTTAATAGGTCTAAAACTGCAAAATGTTTGGCTCCTTTCAAGCTATCCAGAGCCTCACGGATGTCTGGGAGAGGATGGGCATCTTTGTGCGAAACCGCATTAAGTTTACGATAGTCAACACAAAATCTGTACGTGTTGTCTTTTTTTCGGACAAGACAAACTGGAGACGCCCATGCTGAGTCTGATGGTTGTATAATACCAGCAGACAGCATTTCCTGTATAATGTCATCTTCTGCAGTGCCGCTATTAAGTGGCGGTCTTCTAGGAGACTGCTTAATTGGCCTGGTATCACCGGTGTCAATGTCGTGTTGTACAACATTACACAATCCTATGTCTGTTTTAGATTTGGCAAAAGTATCTTGATGGTCAAGTAAAAGTTGCCTTAAGCCATCTTCAGCGGATTGACTAAGTTCACTATTCTCCACCGTTTGAAGAAATAGCACTTGTAAATGCTGTGGAAGTTCTACTTCCGGTGTAGGAGTATCGGATAGAGAAATATCCTCTATACAACAAAGGGCTGGAGTTTCAGCCTCATTTGTAGAAGCAAATGAACAATAGCCATATTGAGAGTCAACATGACCTATTGGTTCAATGTCTTGACTGAAGTCAATGAGGTCTGTAATGTCAGGGCCCTCATGCTTTCCATATGCATGCGCAGATGCATCGGCAACAATAATAATATCTTCCGCCATTCTCTTTAATATTTGCGGGTCAGTTGGCAGATCAACAGATTTCACATCTGTTTCCGAGGAAATTAAATCACTGTCATCAAAAGGTGACAATGGCAAAGTTTGAGTAAATGCTTCCAAAGTAGAGACAGACTTGGGAGTCTTTTGGAAAGATTCCAAACAAGGATGGCAACCGACTACCGAACTAGACCATATGCAACCTAGCTCGCAATCGATAACAAGCGAAGCAGCTTGAAACAAATCGAAGCCTAGAAGACTATGCTCCATACCATCGAGATGATAAAACTCGTGCATTATAGGCAAATGACAGACTTCAACAGAAAGTCGAATAGGTCCTTTAATTTTAAGAGCAGTGCCCGAAAGTGATTTAACCTTACGGTTATTGGAAGCCCAATATCCGTTTGGAAACAGTTTTATCATAGCATCATCGCTCAACATACTGACTTCAGCGCCCGTGTCCACAACAACAGGAATAACAATTCCATCGATCAAAATAGGGATTCTGGGTGATCGAATACCTTTACCAGCGGTACCAAAATGAAAACAATATGGAGATTGAAAATTAGATTCCAACGGATTATTGTCCGTCAAGAAATGAACAAATGGAGATTCAGATGAAACAGAAAGCAATTCAGACGGTGTAGCAACACTATCCGAAGAAAAGGATACTAATTTCCTTGGGGGCAAGAAGAAGGAGGTGGACTCCGGTTGCCCCGCACCGTCGTCCAATTCGCATTTGGGGAATTGTTAGAGGAATTAGACATTGGTGGCTGATTAATGGGAACAGCCTGGTTTCCATTAGCAGACTGTTGCACAGGAAGGTTAGCGTTGGGTTGCTGCGTTCCCGATACACAATTTCTAGGACCAGGGCAATCATTGCGCCGACAAGTTGGACAGGCGCGCAGGTTGCAAAGGCGACGCCATTGATTCATACAAGCGTTCACATCTTGACAACAAAAGTTAAAGCAACTAGGACATCTAGCTTGGGTGTTACCAGAACGAGGAGGATTATTCCCCTGTTGCGAAGAGGAATTTTGATTTCCACCTGTTTCAGCAGAGAGCCGGTTTCTGTTCTGTTCATGAAACCAACTATGACAACCTAGTTGACCACATATGAAACAACCTGATCTCTGGCGACCAGAGTTACGTGAGCGTCGCTGGTTCCTAGAACCATTTTGATTTTGCTGCTGAGGAGCAGAATCAGCATTTCCTGTGTTGACAGAATTTTGGTCATTTTGCAAGTTAGAATTCGAATTTCCAGACCCTGTCTGATTGGGTTGCTGATTAGAATTACTAGCATTCTGGCGATTATCATTATAACCGCGACCAGGAGAGTTCCAGTTTTGATTTTGGTTAAAACCATTTCGCGGGGGCGAAAATGAATTACCACGATTCTGGTTATTAAAGGCATTGTTACCTCGGTTATTAGGGAAATAACGATTTCGAGGGTTATTACCCGTATTACTATTGGCCTGATTATTTTGGCTACTTTGATTTGGCGGCGAAGAACGACCTGAATTGGAAGGTGGGGCTCCCTGAGACCCTGAGTTTTGCAGAACTGCTCGCAAAACTTGTTCCAAACCTTCCAAAACTTTGTCTTTGGTATCAGATTCGGGCTGAGGCTCCGATTCTGATGTCTCAGCAAATCTAACCACTGGTTTAGATTTGGACGGAGTAGCAGTTAACTCCGAGGCCTCCACAAAAATGCGGGCCTTCTCAACGGTCTGCCCGAAGGTATCAGTTCTTGCATGTAACCTTAAATGATTTTGTAGAGCAGAATCACGTAAATTATTCACAAAATGGCGTTGGAGATTACTATCAGCGTCTGGGCTTTTAATATCTGTTTTAGGCCAAGCTTCGCGAAATAAGCTTCGTAGAGCCTGTTCAAACATGGCAACGGATTCGTTGTCTTGTTGTTTTCTGGTATCAAAAAGACGTTTTTGGCGCTCAGGGTCATCAACATATGAGAACCGTTTCCTAAGGAGTTCCCATATAGTTTCGTAGTCCTGATCTTGTTTAATTTCAAGACCACGAACAGTCTCAGCGGCTGGACCATCAAGGCTAATGATAAGGTTTTGAGCCTTTTCGATTGGAGTAGTCCATCCATTACAGACAGAGAGCCTTTCAAAATATTCTCTGTAAGCTTTATATGATGCATCACCCTTGTAAAGTTTGGGTGTGGTCGGAGGTCGAACCACAACTGTTGGGACAGTTTGCGGCTGAGCAGCAAATGTCTGCATTTGAGGCTGCAGTGGCTGCAAGATAGGTTGTTGAGTTGACTGAGCCTGAGTGGGAGCAGGACAGCATGTTGTCACAAATTTTGGTGGGGTTTCCATCGTGGGAACAAGTTGAGGGGCACCTTGGCAAACATTTTGAGGAATGTTTTTAGGTATCCCTACATTTATAGCAGATGTGCTATCAACAATAACATTTTCATGCGCTGATGCAACATTTGAGTTAGCAACATTTGTAGTGTTACTGGTTACATTACCAACAGCAGTACAGTATGGTACAGTACTTGTAGGCATATAAACTACAGCTGTAGAAGCCGTAGCTGACTTAGTATCAGCAACACAAATATTTGGCTGCAAAGTCTGTGTTTGTATGTCTGGTATGGCAGATGTGGTAGCATAGGTTAATGCAGTACTCAACCTAGGTGTGGCCATCAACAAGGGCTTGTGTTGACCCGTGTTGGTAGAATCCAATTGTGTCTGCAACAATTTGGGATTGGCCAAATTTGGAGTTGTTGTCATCCTAGGAACTGATAAAGCAGTCCTAGCAACTACTCTAGGAGGAGGAACAATTGGCTTGGCAAAAGTGGGTTGTGAAATGCCACTAGTTGGAATAGGCACTGACTGTTCCTTCTTTGCAAATCTCAAGCTTTGTTCACGAAGCTGCGCTTCATGTTTCATCCGTCTTTCCTTCTCATCATAATACTTCTTATCTAAGGCAATTCTTTGCTCATAGAATTTTTGAAGATATTCTTTTTCAGCCTGCGCTTGTTTTTCTTTTTTAGCTGTAATTTCAGCTTCTCGCCTTTCAAACATTTCTATTTGAGCCATGACATTGTTAGCTTCAGAGGCAGTCCTCTGACGTTCAATTTCTAACTGCATTTCAGTCTGCAATTTCTGTCTTTTATACTCATTTTCGAGGAGTTTTTCTTCGCGTTTAGCATTTTGTTCGAGCAGTTCCTTCTTTTCTTGTTTCAGCATGTGTTCCCTAGCTAGGGCTATTTTTTCCTTTTCAGCTGCTTCTTGGCGCAGCAATTCTTCCCTACGCATGGCATCAAGCCTACATTGTTCTGCCATATTCATTAAATTAGTGGTTAACTGGGAACCAAATTGGAGAATGGCCTCAGTTACATTAGACTGTTGAGTTCTTTTAGAACTTCTAGTTCTATGACTGGTTTGAGAAGATACACGACCTGGAAGCATAGAGGCTTCCATACCTAGAGGCATGGTTTGAATATCAGTAGCAGCATGTGAAATAGCATGCACTGTGGAGACTGGAGTTACAGAAGGTGTAACTGTCTGGGTTGTCAACCATTGAGACACCTTGGAAATAGTTCCATATCTGGGAGGAGGTTGTTGGATAATGCGGGAACCAACTCCTGAAGGATGTGGATTAGCATGATGTAATACCTGCGTAAAGGCAGTAGTCTGTGGGACCACTGTTTTATCTGTATGAGCAGAATAGGTGTCCAAGGCTTCAGTTGATTTTGGCAACCAAGCTTTATGTTGTGCATGCAATGGCTCAATGTCTGTATCTCCTAAAGGAGTACTATCAGACACATAGGAAGCATTGCCCTCATCTGACTTAGTAGAGACAGAGTCAGAACTGTCATTCTTTTCACCAAGAGAAGCAAGCAATGAAGCTGCCTGAAGAAGATCTTCAGAAACAGTACATGCTGCAACAGGATGCGACTCTGTTGATGGAGATGCAACAGGTTGCAAAGTATTAAGAGGCAATAGTGGTGCCCTCTGGCGAGTTGCCAGGGTATAAGTAATATCCTGAGATGGGATAGCTGCTTGTGAGAGCAAACTGGCTAACACAGTTTCTGGTAATGATTCCATTTCTGTAGCTGACAATTCAAGATCTGCATAATGTGGTGACAGATCAGGCATGGAAGTGGAGTCATCTGTGGGAAACCACTCCTGTTGTTCAGCAACAGACTCCGACTGTTGTGTAGAATAATTTGAGATATCTGTGTGAAAAGAAGATGCGGTGGATCGAGCAACTACCACATTGGGCGGCAGTGTTGTACCTGCTTGTGTGGTGTGTTTTACTTCCTGGCTGTCATGTATTAGAGAGAGAGAAGAAGCTTCAATGGTGTCATAGAGTTGCGGTGGTTGGTTTCCTATTAGAGTAGCGTCACGACCAGACATGACAGTGGAAGGCGGACCGACTGTATCTGCAGGAGAAGGGACCCCTACAGACACAGGTGCTGAGCCTAGGTCAGGGTCAAACCTAGTTGGTCCTTCTAAGTCCGAAACTGTTTCCGGTTTTGTAGATGTACTAGAGAGAACTTGAAATGGGTTAGCTTCAGCCGTAGGTAGAGCTATTTGTTCCAAAGCGCTCAGCTGTGGTGGTACAACTAATGTTTGACTTAAGGTCGTGACCGGTATTTCAGCTAGGTTTCCTTCAGCTGTGTCTGTTTGTTCCTGTGTATCCAGACTGGCTGGATCTTTACGAGATCTCAGTTGATAAAACATTTTGTAGGGTTAGATCCTAACTAACCGTTATAACTTTATAGCTAAAGTAACTAGGCAGTTAGTTACTGTGTCAAAACGGGTGAATGGCGCGCTGTGGCTCCGCCGCAGTACTAGTAGAGTGTACTGAGTAAACTCAACAAGATTATCAGAGACCAGGCTAGCGCCTAGACTCTACAGTCAGTCAAGTTGTCAACCGTATTCGGTCTGTGGGCTAAGCCGAATGATTTCGGAGGAAATCTGCGAAAGGAATAGTGTTTCCGGTATGGGTATAAATTTGGATTGAGTCTGGGGCGACTCAAGCCTACGGACGCGTCTGGATAAGATCCATGTCCGCCATTTGCAGAATGGACAAAAGATGTTGAAACAAAAACTACACCTCTGTATTGGTGTCAAAGAACAAATCCAAATCAAATAGTACTGTCAATCGATTCTCCAGTCCACAATCAATCCAATAGTTCCAATCGAATTATCCAACGTAACTGTTAATGACACTAATTATCAACTTTAATTACTCAATTACGACCAAGCGATAACTATCCAAGAACAAAGAGGCAGTGATCAGGTGACACTGACTCATCAACGACCTAGTTCTAAGAACTTCTATCCAATCAGGTTACAGCAAACAAGGTCAGTTCGACAGGTTGGCTAGGCAACCGTCTCTGCACTTAACATACACGTCAACTCTAAGTAAGCAAGAAGAGGAAGTGAAGATTTTGCTGGGGGAGGCATTTTTATAGTCAATTTTGACTGATGGGGCATCATGCAAATGTGCCATTTATGTCTAAAAGTGCCGTACACGAAAATATCGCGCGGACGTGTAAAAACCTGAACTTGACTATTAATAAATAATAGTGCAGAGGCGACAGCTATGCCAATACATTAGCATAGTTATATTAATAGATGCTAAATATCGAAAATAGTAATTTTATTTACTGAAGCGAGAAATTTGTTAACGTTAAATTAATTTCGCAAATGTTTAATACTATACGCGATACTACACCACCCCGGTTGTTAAGATTGATCGTCCCGATCAAGACAATTAATGCAGTGCATTACAACAACTGTCTAGGAACAACTATAAATGCAAAAGAGATGATAGCAATGTTGTCGAAAACGAAAAAGCAAATGTTCGGAGAGGTGCGATGTGCGACGAAATTTCGTTGCACCGAACGTTGAACGTCTCGATCGTAACAGCGGATAAAACGTAGACAGCAGTTGCGAGTAGAATGTTGTAGAGGTAGAGTAGATAAAAGTCTGGATGATGATGTCATTAATCATCTTCGACTTGACCTGACAAAAGAAAACACTGGAAAGCAACTTGGTTCCAATGATAAATAAACTAAACTAAATTAGTTTAAAAGTTTTAATAACGTTTGTGCATGCAATGCGCATGCATTGGTGAAAGCTTTACGCTCTAGAATAGCGTATACGTGTAATAGTACTCGTATGTTAAATGTTTAAATAATTATTTATAGGTAGCACATCTCTAGTATTTACTAGCGATTTTGCTAATATGAAAGTGAAAGTTTTTAAATATTCTATGGCATGTTTGTAAACAAACATTCAATGAATATTGTATTAAAAGTCTAGTTTTAATGAAGTTTGAGAGGAATATAGCAATGCGCCATAGTAAAAGGGTAATTATAAATGGTTGTGCAATAGGATATGTTTGCGCAACTGTTTTAAGTCAATGTTGCAAATTGTTCGATAAATCATCGATCAGCTGATCGATGTCAACTGCATTATATAGACTAGAAATGAGTGTAGTGGCTAATATATTTTGCCATAACAAATGATTAATAGCTGTAGCTATGTTGTGATATATTATAGAAGGAATTAAATATTAAAATTACTGTAGCATGTCATATAAG
>Ga0209458_1000486_pt1 | contig 13564 bp, 13 predicted proteins | sample WorMetLIZAISLAND_FD_187411 | JGI IMG/M metagenome (GOLD analysis project Ga0209458, IMG submission 187411) | Marine gutless worms symbiont microbial communities from Max Planck institute for Marine Microbiology, Germany - Inanidrilus manae... ...
AGTCCATAGTCTGGAGGACTAAAGTCCTCATCCGTGGACAAGCCACGGACTGAAAGTGAAGGGACTTAAAGTCCATAGTTTCAACTATGATGCGCTTCGCGCACTAAAGTTATTGAAGCAATGAAGTTATGGCTGCGCAGCTGGGTGGAGAAGACCGGTATGCCACGCTGGTGCATGGTGAAGGCATCCTGAAGACCCTGTTCAAGGCGCTCAAGGCACTGAGCAGCGGGCAGGGTCTCGATAAGGTATTCATCACCGGGGTGTCGCCGGTGGTCATGGGCGATATCAGCAGTGGATACAACGTAGCCAGAGACATCTCTTTGCGTCCGGAGTACCACGACCTGTGCGGTTTCCACGACAGCGAGGTGGCCGGCTTGCTGGAGCGAATCGGCGCGGAATGCGGGTTGACGGATTCCCAGATGAAAGAGGCCCTGGTCATGATGCGCACCTTCTACAACGGCTATCATTTCAGCTACGCAGCAGGCCCGCTTCTCTACAATCCCACCCTGGCGCTGTATTTCCTCGATGAGTACTGGCGTGATTGTGCTTATCCCCGCAAGATCCTGGACGACAACCTGGCCATGGATCGCAACCGCATCGAATACATCGCCCGTCTGCCACATGGCAACGATGGTTACCAGGGCCCTCGATCCCACCGACTCGATCCTGATTGACGAGTTGGCCAATCGCTTCGGCGTCGAGGACATGTTGACTGCCACCCGTGACCAGCCTTTTCTGGCCTCCCTCATGTATTACCTGGGTATATTGACCCTCGTCGACAGCGATGGCATGGGGGATCTGGAGCTGCGTATTCCCAATTTGGTCATTCGGCGTCTGTATGTGGAGCGGATTCGGGATGCGACATTACCGGAATACGAAGATTGCGAAACCTCCCGCCGTGCGGCGAAAACCTTCTATGGGAGCGGTGATCTCGAGCCCCTGTGCGATTTCATCGAGACCCGTTATTTTCAAGTGTTCGACAACCGGGATTATCGCTGGAGTAACGAACTGGTAGTAAAGACCGCATTCCTGGTAGTGCTGTTCTCCGATACCTTTTACATCATGGACTCGGAAACGGCCATCGATGAGGGCTATGCCGATCTCAGCATGATCGTCCGTCCCGATATGCGCAGATACCAGCTCCTGGATCACCTGCTGGAATTCAAATACATCCCGCTGAATGAATTGGGTCTGAGCAACCAAGAGGTCAGGTTGAAGAGCCGGGAGGAGCTGCGGGCACTGCCCCAGGTCGAGGCCAAATTCGCCGAAGCCACGGAACAGCTGACCCGCTATCGCGCCACTCTGGAACAGGTTTATGGTGAAAGGCTACGCCTTGCCACCCATGCGGTGGTGGCCCTGGGGCTTACGCGGCTGGTTTGGGAGTGATTGGTGAAAATACCTATTTTTCAAGGTGCCCCTCGAAAAGTCAGAATTCGGAGCCGACCTATGAAATTCCCCTACGGTATCAGTGACTTCGATTCACTCATTACGAGACAATTCCATTACGTGGACCGCACGGACCATATCCCATTGCTGGAAGAGACCGGTGACCAGCTGCTTTTCCTGCGCCCGCGCCGGTTCGGCAAGAGTCTGCTGTTGTCGATGTTGGAGAGCTACTACGACCTCAACCAGGCGGACCGGTTCGAGCAGCTGTTCGGGGGGCTTGCCATCGGCAAAAATCCTACCGCCGGGCGCAACCGATACTTGGTTCTCAAGTGGGACTTCTCCGAAGTCAGCCCGCTGGGCGACGGCGAAGAGATCAAGCGTAATCTTTATCGTTATTTGAATGATCGGATCCGCGCTTTCTCAGACTATTATCAGAAAATACTGCCCGATTTATCCCGAATCGATCCTGAAGACGCCCTTTCTTCCTTCCGTTCCTTGCTGGATGCTGTACAACAAACCGGCCATCTCTTGTATCTCCTGATCGACGAATACGACAACTTCGCCAATGAGCTGATGATGGGGCACCGAGCCACGGAAGAAAGCCGTTATCAGGCCATCTTGTCCGGCGAGGGCTGCATGAAGGCCCTGTTCAAATCCGTCAAGGCCGCTGCCGGCGGACAGGGCCTGGGACGGGTGTTCATCACCGGCGTGTCGCCGGTCGCTATGAGTGATCTGACCAGTGCCTACAATGTGGCGGAGAATATCTATCTACTTCCGCAATTCAATGCGCTGTGCGGTTTCCAGGAAACGGAGATCGCTGCGGTTCTGTCGAGGATCGCCGAGGAATGCGATTTGCCACCATCCGATGCGGATGAGGCGCTTGCCATGATGCGGACCTTCTATAACGGCTATCGCTTCAGCCGGAATGCCGAAGAGCAGGTCTACAATCCGACCCTCGCGCTCTATTTCCTGAAGGTCTTCCAGCGTGACTGCCATTATCCGGACGAGATCCTGGACAGTAATCTCGCCATGGATCGGGGCAAGATGCACTATATCTCCCGCTTGCCCGAGGGCCGACGGCTGATTCTCGATGCCCTGATCGAGGCCGAGCCGGTGCATGTTCCGAGGCTGGCCGATCGCTTCGGCGTGGAAGATATGCTCTACGCCCCCAAGGACACCGGCTTTGTGGCCTCACTCCTGTACTATTTCGGCATCCTGACCCTGGGCGGTGTGACGCCCTTCGGTGAGCTGGTTCTGACCATTCCCAACCTGGTCATCCGCAAGCTCTACGCCGAAAGCATCAAGGAACTGTTGCTGCCGGAGGGGAAAGAGAACGATCTGGCACGTCGGGCCGCTGAGGCCCTGTATCAGCGCGGCGATCTGCAACCGCTGTGCGACTTCGTCGAACAAAAATATTTCAAGGTATTCAGCAACCGGGATTATGCCTGGAGCAATGAGCTGACCGTCAAGACCGCCTTTCTGACCCTGCTGTTCAACGATACCCTCTATATCATGGAATCGGAGGTCGAGCTGGAACGCGGTCATGCGGATCTGACCATGATCGTACGCCCGGACATGCGCCAATACCAGGTGCTGGATATCCTCATCGAGTTCAAATTCGTCTCTCTCAAAGAGGCTGGACTCGATGGTAAGACACTGGAAACCATGGATCGCGAGGCCCTGCGGATGCTACCCGCGGTGCAAGGCAAACAACGGGAGGCTGAGGTAGGTTTAACACGCTATCGGGCCAAGTTGAAGGCCAAATTCGGCGAGTTGCCGCGCCTGCACAGTTTCAGTGTGGTGGCGGTCGGATTCGAGCGCTTGGTGTTTTCGCGGTTGGAATGAAATCGGAACAGGACAAAACAAAGTCGGGGGAACATCTATGACACAGAGCTTTCTCCTCTCCAAGGGCTAGGAGGCCCTCTACCACATACACCGGATGGCACCCGAGAGCCCCGCCTACAACATCGGATCTTCCTTTGTCATCCGTGCCGAGCTCGACGTCCCGGCGCTGAAAAATGCCCTCCAGGCGTTGATCCGGTGTCACCCGATGCTGAGGACATCCTTCTCCGTCGGAGGAGAAGATAAACCGATCCAACACATCCACGCAGACCCAAGGGTCGATTTCGCGCAAAATTATCTGTACGGCTGGCCATACGGCGGTCCGATCGCCTTCGAAATGGCCCATCGCTTGCGGTCGGATAAGCGGGAAGTCGTGCTGCTGGCACTAGTACCCCATTTCACCTTATTTTTGGTTCTCAGCGCGGCGAGAGGCGGCCAGATGCGAGGCGCGCGAGCGCCGGAATAGCCAGTCCTCTTTCAAGCTCGCGCAACACCGCAGGTGGCCGCCTCTCGTCGCGCCTGAAAGGAGCCCCCCAAACGCGCCAAGGCGGTGTTACAGCGCTTGACAAGAGCGTCGCTATTCCCTGCGCGCTGTGCCTTGCCGTGACGCGTTTGGGAGGCTCTGAGAGCGAAAAATAAGGTGAAATGGGGTGCTAGGAGATACCCCGAGTCCGTTGCAGTTTGAGCAGCGTCCGCCAGCACCGGAAGAAGACGCCATGCTGTTCCACATCCTGCTGGGAACAAGCGACGAAGGGCCGGCCGGGCTCGGTGAGCTCCGAGACCTGAGGGTAGCGGAGCGTGTGAGCTACTTGAGAAAACGCCTGATGGGTGACGGATTCGGGGATCTCGACCGCTTTACTCGCATCTACCGAGTCAACCTACGTGTATTCCCGACCAGCTATCGGCCTGTTCCGTGGGAAGGAAAGATCCTATCCCTCACCGCGGCGGAACATGAATCGGTCACCACACCTGAAATGCGTACCGACGCCGCCATGTGGGAGGATCTTGCCCGGCAGATCGACCACCATGTGGTTCCCGGTGATCATTTCACGATGCACAGACAACCGAACGTCTGCAAAATTGCGGAAATATTGGAAGAGTATTTGGGAAGGTGAATTTGATTACATTGGATTCGGGTTCGTATTCATAGTGCGGCTATGCCGATCTCAGCATGATCGTCCGTCCCGACATGCGCAGGTACCAGATCCTGGACCACCTGTTGGAATTCAAATACATCCCGCTGCAGGAATTGGGTTTGAGCAACCAGGACGTCAGGTTGAAAAGCCGAGAGGAGCTGCGAGCACTGCCCCAGGTCAAGGCCAAACTCGCACAAGCCACAGAACAGCTGATCCTCTATCGTGCCACCCTGGAACAGGTTTATGGTGAAAGGCTACGCCTTGCCACCCATGCGGTGGTAGCCCTGGGGCTTACCCGGTTGGTTTGGGAATGACATGAGTGTCCACAGGTGCCTGTTCCACAAGCTAAAGATCGAGCGGGAAGTGGCGCACGGGCTAAATCAGTATGTTAGTTTTCAGATAGTCTATTGACCTCGAAAAGGTAGGATTCGGAGCCGCCCATGAAATTCCCCTACGGCATCAGCGACTTTGATGCGCTTATTACGGAAAAATACCATTATGTGGACCGCACGGACCGGATTCCACTGCTGGAAGACGCCGGCAAGCAGCTGCTTTTCCTGCGCCCGCGCCGGTTCGGCAAGAGTCTGCTGTTGTCCATGTTGGAGAGCTACTATGATCTCAGCCAGGCAGACCGGTTCGAGCAGCTGTTCGGGGGACTTGCCATCGGTAAAAATCCCACCGCCGGACACAACCGATACTTCGTACTCAAGTGGGACTTCTCCGAGGTCAGCCCAGTGGGCGATGGTGAGGAGATCAAGCGTAATCTTTATGATTACCTGAACATTCGTATCAATGATTTCTTCGCATATTATCGGACGGCACTAGCTGAACCCATCCAGATTGATCACCAAAACGCCGTTTCCTCTTTCCAATCCCTGTTGAACGCTGTACGGCAAACTGGCCATCCCCTTTATCTCCTCATTGATGAATATGACAACTTCGCTAATGAGCTGATGATGGGGCACCGCAGTGCGGGAAAAGACCGCTATCAGGCCATACTGACTGGTGAAGGTTGCATGAAGGCCCTGTTCAAGGTCATCAAGGCCGCTGCCGGCGGACGGGGGTTGGGAAAGATGTTCATCACCGGCGTCTCGCCGGTCGCCATGAGTGATCTGACCAGTGCCTACAATGTGGCGAAAAATATCTATTTGCAGCCACGATTCAATGCGCTGTGCAGTTTTCGGGAAACGGAAATTACTGCTATGGCGGCACGGATCGGAGAAGAATGCGAGCTGCCCCGGTCCCAGGTGGATGAAGCGCTTTCGATGATGCGGACCTTCTATAACGGCTATCGCTTCAGTCGCCGTGCCGAAGAGCAGGTCTACAATCCAACCCTTGCCTTGTACTTTCTGGAAGAATTCCAGCGTGACTGCCACTATCCGGACGAGATTCTGGATAGCAACCTGGCCATGGGCCGGGGCAAGATGTATTACATCTCCCAGTTACCGAAGGGCCGAGAACTCGTCTTCGATGCCCTGGCCGAGGAGGAGCCGGTGCATGTTCCGAGACTGGCCGACCGCTTCGGCGTGGAAGACATGCTCTACGCCCCTAAGGATACCGGCTTTGTGGCCTCGCTCCTGTATTACTTCGGCATCTTGACCCTGGGCGGTATAATTCCTTTCGGCAGGCTGATTCTGACCATTCCCAATCTGGTGATCCGCAAACTCTATGCCGAAAGCATCAAGGAAATGCTATTGCCCGAAGGAGAAGAAGGGGACATGGCGGAGTGGGCCGCCAAGGCCCTGTGCGAACAGGGTGATATTGGACCTCTGTGCAACTTTGTCGAGCGGAAGTATTTCAAAGTCTTCAGCAACCGGGACTATCGCTGGAGTAACGAACTTGTCGTCAAAACCGCGTTTCTGACCCTGCTGTTCAACGATACCCTCTACATCATGGAATCGGAGGCCGAACTGGAGCGCGGCCATGCGGATCTGACCATGATCGTGTGCCCGGATAGGCGTCAGTACCGGATACTGGATATCCTGATCGAGTTCAAATTCATCTCTCCCAAAGAGGCCGGACTCGATGGTAAGACCCTTGAAACAATGGAGCGCGAGGCCCTGCGGATGCTACCCGCGGTGCAAAGCAGGCAACGCGAGGCCGAGGCGGGTCTGGCGCGCTATCGGGCCAGGTTGAAGGCCAAATTCGGCGAACTGCCGCGCCTGCACAGCTTCAGTGTGGTGGCGGTCGGATTCGAGCGGCTGGTGTTTTCGCGGCTGGAATAGTTTTGGAAGTAATCATCCGGACCCCACCCCGTCATTCCGGCAGGGATTGCCGGAATCCAGGGCCACGGACGGCAAAAACAATGGGGATCAGAACGATTACTTTTGTGCTCGACGCAACCGAGCGGCAGAGCCGGCCGGCCTCTCGATTCTGCAGTAGAACAATCGTAGGTCAGACAAGCACTCATACATGAGGGGTATAATGGACACATTCTTCGCCCAGGGCGGTTACGCCTTCTACGTGTGGAGTGCCTACGGCATGGCCCTGATCCTGCTGGTCTTGGAGCTGGTGCAGCTCGGCCGCCGGCGCCACGCCATTCTGGCCCGTCTCGCCCGCTTGCTGAGGGCACGGGCCAACGTACACGGCGGGCTGCACCGCTTCGAAACGTGAAACCCTTATCCCTCACAGGCAATCGAACCGACAATCGTCACCGCGCCGCCCCGAAATGAGTATCCTATAATGATCGACCGAGAAAGTGCTATCGCCCATGCAAAACGGTATCCGTTTACTCTGCCGAGTTTCTCTTATTTGCTGGTGAATGGGTACGCTTGGCCTCTTCGTAGCTTCGGCAAAATTGGTGAAGGATCGCCTATATCCAATCACACGGATCAAACCTGTAAGGTCGAAGTTTCCGATGTAAAAGGTTTTGCCGGGATCATGGGGAATTCCCTCTGGGAGAATCGAACTCCGGTTATAGCATGGGGGTCGAATGGATCTGCTGAGCAGCTAACACGGAAATTCCAGGTAAAAAAAGACCCAATGGTAATCCCTGTTATACAGGGAGAATTGAAATATTTTACCGTTGTATATTCGGCGCATTTTGCCAAGTATGGGTCTATTGCAGCAACTCCACAGTATACTCTCGGAACATCTTCTGTGGTATTCGTTACCTTTCTTTCTTCTGAGCAGCTCAAGAAAATGCATAGGACGGAGAAAAATTACACCTTCCGAAAATTCGACGATGTTTCATTACACCTGGATAACGGTATGATATTGGATATGGCTTATGCTTATGTCAGCCGCCATGGGTGCCTTTTTTTCAAAGGAGGGAATATTGCACTCTCAGAAATCCCGTGCTCCAAAACGCCGTTTCTGCATATGGCAGAAGAGGAAGTCCTAGCACTTGCTCGTGATCTCGTTGCCCCTGATAAAGAACTGGATGAGTTTATTTGCGAAAACATTACTTACGAGGAGATACGAAAGCTGCGTACGGAAAAGCTCCATGAATTTTCCTCGTCGTTCAAGTATGACCATACGACAATAATTTGGTGAAAGCTTTTTTCGAGTCGATTATGAAAAACGTCCTTCTTTTCTTTCGCGTCTGCCGTGCGCATCCTCCGGATATGGAAAAAATATCTGCCGTATTCCGCAAGACAGCATCAATATCTTGGGAGCGAAAGAAGGGGAGTCCATTGTTTTAACATCTATAGTTCGGGAAGGTAATGTTTTTCGGAGATGCAGCTATATGCTGAATGTGTTTCCAATATCGGAAGACATAAAAGAGGGACGTCATCTGGAACAAAAAGATGAGGAATCTAGTAATCCTTTCGTTCGATACCCGAGATCGGATGTAATATTAGGGATAAAGCCGGACGTCGCGAGCATTTTTCTCGATCTTGACGCCGAACAGAACTCGATGTCCATTGCTTCGATATTGTTCGGGCACATCGTTTCCTTCGCGCCACTATTATCAGAGAAATAAGAGACTTCGGTTTAGTGTTCTTTCTTTCCCTTTTAGCGTTGACAAATGTGCTGGAAAAGGCATTTGGATTGCAGATCGGTGGAGTTGTTTTATTTTCATCCATATTATCCTTTGTGATCATCATGATCCGTATTTCGCTCTATTTTCATGCTGGAATTAAATAACGATAGGGAACCTCGAAAAATACGGTTTTTCGGAATCTGGATATCAGTCAAGGCAAATTCCTCTTACGACACTCTCCCGGTGGGAGAGGGAAATATAGAACTAACGATGAAGGCCAGACACAAGCGTTTCATCTTCGTCGCCCTCGCCATCCTGGGCGTGGGCATCGCCGCGGCCCTGGCCATCAGCGCCATGCGCAGCAACCTGTCCTATTTCTTCAGTCCCTCCCAGGTGGTTGCCGGGGAGGCCCCGGCGGATGCCCTGTTCCGGCTCGGCGGCCTGGTGGTGAAGGACAGCTTGGCCCGGCAAGGAGACGGGCTGACGCTGACATTCGCGGTCACCGACAATGCCGAGACCCTACAGGTGAGCTACACCGGGATCCTACCGGACCTGTTCGGCGAGGGTCAGGGCGTAGTCGCCAAGGGTCGCCTGGGTAAGGATGGGGTCTTCTACGCCGAGGAGGTGCTGGCCAAGCACGACGAATCCTATCTGCCGCCGGAGGTAGCCGACAGCCTGCGGCCCGTCCGGGCAGAGGACGACACCGGGACGGCCACGGGCCGATGATCCCGGAGCTCGGACACCTGGCCCTCATCCTGGCCCTGGCCCTGGCTATCGTCCAGGCCCTGTTCCCCCTCGCGGGCGCCTTCACCCGTCGCCGGTCCTGGATGGCCATGGCGCGGCCCCTGGCCTGGGGCCAGCTCACCTTCTTGAGCCTAGCCTTCGCCTGCCTGCTGTGGGCCTTCCTGAGCGACGACTTCTCGGTCCTCTACGTGGCCCGCAACTCCAACCGCCTCATGCCCGCCGTCTACAAGGTCTCGGCCCTGTGGGGCGCCCACGAGGGTTCGCTCCTGCTGTGGGCCCTCCTGCTCGGCGGCTGGGGTGCGGCAGTGGCGGCCTTGAGCCGCAACCTGCCCCTTCAAGTAGCAGCGCGGGTCATCTCGGTGCTGGGCCTGATCGGCATCGGCTTTCTGCTCTTCATGCTGCTGACCTCCAACCCCTTTACGCGTCAGTTCCCGGTGCCGCCGGAGGGACGGGACCTCAATCCCCTGCTCCAAGACCCGGGGCTGGCCATCCACCCACCCATGCTCTACATGGGCTACGTCGGCTTCTCGGTGGCCTTCGCCTTCGCCATCGCCGCGCTCCTGGGCGGCAAGCTGGACGCGACCTGGGCGCGCTGGTCCCGGCCCTGGACCACCGTGGCCTGGGTCTTCCTGACCCTAGGCATCGCCCTGGGCAGCTGGTGGGCCTACTATGAACTGGGCTGGGGCGGCTGGTGGTTCTGGGACCCGGTGGAGAACGCCTCCCTCATGCCCTGGCTGGTGGGCACGGCTCTGATCCACTCTCTGGCGGTCACCGAGAAGCGGGCGGCATTCAAGACCTGGACCCTGCTCCTGGCCCTGTGCGCCTTCTCCCTGAGCCTACTCGGCACCTTCCTGGTGCGTTCCGGGGTGCTGACCTCGGTGCACGCCTTCGCCACCGACCCCGCCCGCGGCACCTTCATCCTGATATTCCTGTGCCTGGTGGTTGGCGGCTCCCTGGCCCTCTACGCCTGGCGCGCGCCGGCGGTCTCCGGCGGCGGACGCTTCGACCCCCTGTCCCGGGAGAGCTTCCTGCTGGTTAACAACCTGCTACTCACGGCCTTCGCTGCCCTGGTCCTGTTCGGCACCCTGGCCCCCCTGATCTATGAGGCCATGGGCTGGGGCAAGATCTCCGTAGGCTTCCCCTGGTTCAACCGGATGTTCCTGGCTCTCATGCCCTGCCTGGCCCTGGCCCTGGGCATCGGCCACCTGACCCGCTGGAAACGGGACCGGGCCGGCCGCTTGGTCAAGGGACTCGGGATCGCCGCCCTGGTCTCCCTCGCTGTCGCCGGCGCGGCCAGCCTGTTCCTACCCAAAACCACGGGCGGCTCCCTGTTGGTCGCCCTGGGTCTGGGATTGGCGGCCTGGGTGCTCCTCACCCACCTGGCAGGGCTACGGGAACGCCTGCGCCGCCGACGCGACATCGCGGCCCTGGCCGCGGACCTGAAGGGCGGTGGACGCGGCTATTATGGCATGTTCCTGGCCCATCTGGGCATCGCCATGTTTATCCTCGGGGTCACCATGGTCTCCAGCTTCGGCAGCGAACAGGACATCCGCATGTCCCCCGGAGATGTCTATGAGACCGCCGGCTACCGCTTTCGGTTCGAAGGTGTGACCACAGTGCCCGGCCCCAACTACCGGGCTGCCCGCGGCCGCTTCCTGGTCTTCGAGGGGGACCGGCAGATCGCGGTGCTGGAGCCCGAGAAGCGTACCTACTTCACCAGCCCCAAGCCCATGACCGAGGCAGCGATCGACTGGGGCTTCACACGCGACCTCTATGTCTCCCTCGGCGAGCCCCTGGGTGAGAGCGAACAGGACGGCGACTGGGCCCTGCGCATCTATTATAAGCCCTATGTGCGTTGGATCTGGCTCGGCGGCCTGTGCATGGCCTTGGGTGGCATCCTCGCCATCACGGATCGCCGGCCGTCGGGCCGGCACAAAAGTACCCGCGTACCGATAACACAGATCATTTTTTTGCCGCAATCAACCACTATGGACTGAAAGTCCATAGTCTGGAGGACTAAAGTCCTCATCCGTGGACAAGCCACGGACTGAAAGTGAAGGGACTTAAAGTCCATAGTTTCAACTATGATGCGCTTCGCGCACTAAAGTTATTGAAGCAATGAACGCCAATCAACGCAAATCGGTTGCAAAAGATTACATGCTCTTTTTCGTCCACAGATTACGCAGATTTCCACAGATTGTTTCCGTTTTTCATCCATGACAAGCTGCAATTCAAAACGCGACTGAGGCTCCTTTCGCACAGTCCCTCTCCCTGGAGGGAACGGGGTTGGGGAACGGGTGAAGGAAGGCTGGTGACCTTTGACATAAACGAGTTGTTTCAGGTGGTTCGGTAATCCGACTCGAATTTCCCAACGCCTGGAATCAGCCGTTCGGCTCCAAATGTCAACACGCCCTGATTTCACTGTATTTATTTGCGTCCATTTGCGTTGATTTGCGGCTAATTTTCCCGTCAGGGTCTTGCTCGCTCAATGTTAGGCGCAGCGACCGCGAGGGTCCGAGGTATGAGCAAATCCATAAGCGCCTTGCTGCCCCTGGGGATATTCGTCGCCTTGGTAGCACTGCTCTTCAATGGCCTGATGCGTGACCCCAGTGCTATCCCCTCCACCATGATCGACAAGCCTACGCCGGAGTTCTCGCGTCCCGACCTCCTCGACCCTACCCGGTTGGTCACCCAGGAGGCCCTGCGCGGCGACATCACCCTGGTCAACGTCTGGGGTACCTGGTGCGTCAGCTGCCGCCAAGAGCACCCGCAGCTGCTGCGACTGGCCAGGAACGAAGGCATCAGGATCGTCGGCTTCAACTGGCGGGACGAACGCGCTCAGGCCATCGATTACCTGCGTAGCCACGGCAACCCCTATGCCCTGACCGCCATGGTAGGAGACACGGACCCCCTTATCGTCAGCTGGGGCGTGGTCGGCGCCCCCGAAACCTTCTTCATCGACCGTAAGGGCACCATTCGCTACAAGCACACAGGGCCGATCAGCCCCACTATGTGGAAGGACCGACTGCGCCCCATCTACACAACCCTGAAATCCGAGCCTTGAGCATGCGCCGGTAGTGGTAATTTTTCGAGTGGTAAAATTAAATCTTTGGGTAGTAGTTAAATTCCAAGTGGCATGGTTGTGCGATGTAGTTATTCGAACCCCAACTGTTTTGGCCATCCCTGGCACCTGGATTCCGGCAATCCCTGCCGGAATGACGAGGGAGGGACTGGCAGACTTCACCACTTAGAATTTATCCACTGCCAATCTTTACATTATGGAACGACTCCGACAGCTACGCACAAAATCGGAAACACGCAACCCGAATGTTCCCGTCGGTACAAAAAGCCCCTCTCCCCCCGGGAGAGGGGGTCGAATCGGTTCCCACTTAAAACTTACCCGCCACCCATGCGTTCTACCCTCCCTCTGCTCGCCCTGATCGGGGCCTTGGTGCCCTGCATAGCGGGCGGCTACACCCTCGAACAGTTCAGCTTCGACACCCCGCAACAGGCCGCCGAATTCCGCGCCCTGCTGACGGAGCTGCGGTGCGTCGTCTGTCAGAACGAGACCCTTGCGGTCTCCCAGGCGGACGTGGCGCAGATCATGCGCGAAGAGGTGTACCGGCTGGTGCAGGAAGGCAAGGACGAGGCCCGGATCAAGGGCTACCTGGTGGAGCGTTACACCGACCATGTCCTCTACGACCCACCGTTGAAACCCTCCACCTACCTGCTCTGGTTCGGCCCCTTCCTGCTCATGACGGTGGGCGCTTGGTTACTAGTCCGTACCCTGCTGCGCAAGCGGCACGACCCGGACCGCCCCCTCTCCGCACCGGAGCGGGAGCGGCTGCGGACGCTGCTCGCTACCCCCGGATCGGATCAAGGCCGATCAGATCAAGGAGAACCGGATCAAGACAGGCCGGATCCGAACAGATCGGATCGGGAGTAGTGGCTAAGAGGCTGTCTAAAAACTAATCCATTGATTTTAATAGAATCGTGCCCGTAGGGTGGGCTGTGCCCACCTCTCAGGCGTCGTATGTGGTGGGCACAGCCCATCCTACAGTTTGGTTAGTTTTTATACAGCCTCTAAATCTTAAGCGGTGAAGTCTGCCAGCCCCGACCTCGTCATTCCGGCAGGGATGGCCGGAATCCGGAAGCCAAGGATGGCAAGAACAGTGGGGGTTTGCATCATTACGCCGTATAACCATGCCACTTGAAATTTAATCACTACCAGATCGGGACACCCCCAAATGACGCTCTTCTGGCTCTCGGCCGCCGCACTCATCGGCCTGGCGCTCCTGTTCGTCGTGCCGCCTCTGCTCTCGCAGCGTGACCGCGCCAAGGACGATCCGGATGACGACCCGGATCGAGACGCGCTCGCCCTGGCCCTCTTCCAGCGGCAGGTTCAAGAGCTGGATGCGGATCTGGCCGCCGGTGCCCTGGATCGGCAGCAATACCAGGCCGCCCGTCAAGACCTGGAGCGGGAGCTGCTCCATGACCTCGAGGATACCCCCACCGAGCTCGCCCCCCAACC
>Ga0209458_1000487_pt1 | contig 13529 bp, 11 predicted proteins | sample WorMetLIZAISLAND_FD_187411 | JGI IMG/M metagenome (GOLD analysis project Ga0209458, IMG submission 187411) | Marine gutless worms symbiont microbial communities from Max Planck institute for Marine Microbiology, Germany - Inanidrilus manae... ...
CTTGGAAAAAGATAAGGTCTTGCGTACGAAGCGTGCTAAATGCTGGCGCAAGGTATTATTCCATCGCTCAACATGGGCCGTTTCTCCCGTTTCTTTACCCACAGGGCGATGTTGCTCATCTGGAATCACGGCTTGATACGCTTTCCAATAGTCGCTGAAAACCGTGGCTTTTTTATACAGAGGATCTGACGTGTTGCGATCGAAAGTAATGCCCCGTTTGCCCCCTCGCCCCCTTGAGAGGGTGTCGCAAAAGACCGTCGCCGGGAGCGCCGCCTTCCAGGCGACAGGTGGCGATAAGATGGGCTGATCCGGGGGGACCTCTTTCCCCTCCCCTCTTTCCCCTCCAGGTGGCCCGTACCCACGGATGCCGGCAAGATGCCGGCGCTCCCAGGGGGGCTGCCGGTTTAAATCACCCTCTCCCCAAGCCCCCTCGCTACGCTTTTGGGAGGGTATCGCAATAAGGTATTGCAGAGGGTAAACTCAGGCCAGCCAAGCTCACACCGGAGTAGCCAGCAACGATGCCCATTCAACGCCCAGTGATTGCGGTCGACACCAGTAACTAGCTCGACCTGTTTCCCGGTGGAAGGTGGACTCGACTGGGACAGCGTCACAGCCATCGTGATTCTCGGCGTGGAGGGCACTCATGAGTAATACAATCGAAAATCAATACCTCCCAAACTATCTGGTGCCTCCGGGTGAGCTATTGGAGGAAGAGGTGGAAAACCGAGGCATGTCCCAGGTCGAGCTGTCCGAGCGAACTGGTCTGGCGAAGAAGACCATCAACGAGATCATCAAGGCCAAGGCCCCCATTACGCCCGAAAGCGCCCTCAAATTCGAACGCGTGTTTCGGCAGCCTGCTGAGTACTGGCTGAACCTGGAGAGCCTTTATAGGGGAGCCCTAGCCTGCGATGCAGAACATTCCCACCTGGAATCTGAGGTTGCCTGGTTGGAAAAACTGCCCATTGCAAAGATGTAAATCGAATTGGTCCGAGCTTGAAGTCTCAACCCACGCGCCTTCTGTACCTTTGGGGTTAAAATCCCGATCCACCAGGGCGAAATTCTCGGGAAGCTTTATAGGCACTCGCCCTGGGCTTATATTGGGGGACGGTTGACAATGGCATGGCAGGCAGCTTTCGGCATCGCAATCCTGCTCGGTCTGGCCTGGGCCTTCAGCGAGAACCGCGGCTCCGTGTCTTGGCGGCTGGTGGTATCCGGTATCCTGCTCCAGTTCGCCTGTGCCTTTTTGCTCTTGCGATCGGAGCCGGTGGAGAACGCCTTCGAGGCGCTGAACCAGGCCGTGCTGGCGGTGCAGGCAGCGACTCGGGAGGGTACGGCGTTCGTATTCGGTTACCTGGGCGGTGGCGCCGCACCCTTTGCAACCCCATACCCGGAACATACTTTCATCCTCGCATTTCAGGGCTTGCCCTTGATCCTGCTGGTCAGTGTGCTCAGCGCCTTGCTGTTCCATTGGCGCGTGCTGCCGTTGATTGTGCGCGGCTTTGCCTGGATGCTGCGTAAGGTGCTCAGGGTCGGTGGCGCGGTCGGCGTATCGACGGCCGCCAACGTGTTCGTCGGGATGATCGAGGCGCCCTTGCTCATCCGGCCCTACCTGCGGGATATGAGTCGCGCCGGGCTGTTCATGGTCATGACCGCGGGCATGGCGACCATTGCAGGCAACATGTTCGTGCTCTACGCGACCATTCTGGCCCCCGTGATACCGGATGCCGCCGGCAACCTCATGACGGCATCCCTGATCAGCGCCCCCGCCGCCATCGCGGTTGCCGCCCTTCTGGTGCCGGGCGTCGATAAGGGCAGATCTGACGAGACAGCCGACCTGACCGAAGATTTTAACAACAGTGTAGAGGCCGCCGTCAGCGCCACCTTCGAGGGTGTGAAGCTGGTGGTCAGTGTCGCGGCGACCTTGGTGGTTGCGGTGGCGCTGGTGAGTCTGGTCAATCAGCTGTTCGGTCTTTTGCCCGCTGTAGGCGGGGAGGCCCTGAGTCTGCAGCGCCTGCTCGGGTGGGCCATGGCCCCGGTTGCCTGGCTGCTCGGCATCCCTTGGGGGGAAGCGAACCTGGCCGGGGAGCTGATGGGCACCAAGATCGTGCTCAACGAGCTGATCGCCTATCTGAAGCTGGCGGCCCTGCCGGAGGATGGCCTGTCTTCCCATAGTCGCCTGATTCTCACTTATGCCCTGTGTGGCTTCGCCAATCTCGGGAGTCTGGGGATCCTCCTCGGTGGTCTCGGGACCATGGTCCCGGAGCGGCGTCGGGACATCTTCGCGCTCGGCCCCAAATCGCTGCTTGCGGGCAATCTCGCCTGTTTTCTGACCGGGGCCGTGGTCGCCCTGGTCGGTTGAATCCCATCCCAATGCCATTAAGGCGATTGCCGGAAAATGATAGACCAGGATGGGTCGGCTATTCGTTCGTCTTCAAGGAGCGACAACAGGCGCATCGTTGTGCGATGTAACTGTTGTCGCGACCCAGAAGACGGACGAAAAGACAAGCAGGCTGGTCTGTCATTTGACAGAAATCGCCTAAGTTAAACGTTGCCGGTCGATAACTAAAGAGGAAAACTACGAGTCACGCGAATCGGCGCGAATTGATTCGCGCCGATTCGCGTGATTTCGTGGTTTTTTCTTACCAAATCGGTTGTCGGGCTAGAGTGCATTCAGAGGCTGTCTAAAAAAGGACCGTAGGCCAGTGCCATCCCTGGACGACTGGGTTCCGGGGTCCCATTCGGCCCCCCCCACCCGGAACGACGGTGAAGCGGAAGCCCGTCATTCCGGCAGGGATGGCCGGAATCCAGGTGCTAGGGAAGGTCAACTGCGGGAACGTTCGTAGCATCAATCAAAACCAGATACCAGATGTTGCAGCTGCGCGATCTTAGCCTGCGCCGTGGTTCCAAGCTGCTCTTCGCGGATGCGGACGTGACTATCTATCCCGGCCGCAAGGTGGGGGTGGTGGGCCCCAACGGCTGCGGCAAATCGAGTCTGTTCGCGCTGATCCGCGGTGAGCTGCACCAGGACCAGGGCGAGCTCCTGGTCCCCCCGGACTGGGAGATCGCCCACGTGGCCCAACAGACCCCGAGCGGTGAGCGGCCGGCCATCGAGCTGGTCCTCGACGGGGACCGGGAGCTACGGGCGGTGCAGGCCCAGCTGGCGAGCGCCGAGGAGCAAGGGGATGGCCTGCGTCAGGCCCAGCTGCATGGACGCCTGGAGGCGATCGACGGCTACGGTGCCGAGAGCCGTGCCGCCCGGCTGCTGCACGGGCTCGGCTTCACCCCCGGCGAGGAACGGCGGCCAGTGGACAGCTACTCGGGTGGGTGGCGCATGCGTCTGTCCCTGGCCCGTACCCTCATGTGCCGTTCCGACCTGTTGCTGTTGGACGAGCCGACCAACCACCTGGATCTGGACGCGGTGCTCTGGCTCGAGTCCTGGCTCAAGTCCTACCCGGGGACCCTGCTGCTTATCTCCCACGATCGGGATTTTCTCGATGCCATAACGGACGCTATCCTGTACCTCGATCAGGGTCGGCTCTCCAGCTATACCGGCAACTACAGCGCTTGCGAGCGCCGGCGGGCCGAGCGTTCGGCCCAACAGCAGGCAGCCTTTACCCGCCAACAGCAAGAGATCGCCCGCGTCCGCCGCTTCGTGGACCGCTTCCGTGCCAAGGCGACCAAGGCCCGTCAGGTCCAGAGCCGCCTCAAGGCCCTGGAGCGCATGGCGCTGATTGCCCCGGCCCATGTGGAGACCCCGTTTCGGTTCCGGCTGCGCGGGCCTCAAGGGAGGTTGCCCCACCCCTTGCTGGTGCTGGAAGCAGGCAGCGCCGGCTATGGGGAGCGGACGGTGCTCGCCGGGCTCGACCTCGGCCTTGCCCCCGGCGAGCGTATCGGCCTGCTCGGGCCCAACGGCGCCGGTAAATCCACCCTGATCAAGTTGTTCGCCGGCGTGCTGCCTTTACGGGCCGGTCGCCGCCTGCCGGCCCCAGGTCTGCGGGTGGGTTATTTCGCCCAACACCAGGTCGACCAGTTACAACCCGACGCCAGCCCTATGGAGCACCTCCGGCGCCTGGCCCCAGACCATAGCGAGCAGGAATTGCGCGACTATCTGGGCGGATTCGCATTCGGCGGGGATCAGGCCACGGCAGCGACGGCACCCTTCTCCGGGGGAGAGAAGACGCGGCTGGCGTTGGCCTTGCTGATCTGGCAGGGACCCAACCTGTTGTTGCTCGATGAGCCGACGAATCACCTGGACCTCGGGATGCGACATGCCTTGAGCCTGGGCCTGCAGGAGTTCGAGGGGGCGCTGGTGCTAGTCTCTCATGATCGCCACCTGCTCCGGGTCACGAGTGACCAATTGCTACTGGTAGACGCGGGTACGGTGACCGGCTTCGCCGGGGATCTCGACGACTACCCCGCATGGCTCGTCAGGCGACAGACACATCGGGACCCACTGGCTATCCAGGCGCCGTCCCAGGATGGCGCATCGCGCAAGACCCAGCGACGGACTAAGGCGGAGCAGCGCCGCAACCTGCAACCGCTGCGGCGGCGCCTTGCGGCACTGGAGACCCGCTTGGCCGATCTCGAAGCGCGCCGCGGCGCGCTGGAGCGAGAGCTGGCCCTACCCCTACTCTATGAACCGGCGGCCAAGCCCCGTCTGCTGTCGCTCATGGCGCAGAAGCAGCGCCTAGACGCCGATTTCGAGGCGACCGAAACTGCTTGGCTCGAAACCGGCGAGGCGCTGGAAGACCAAGGCGGAACCCCATGGGGCCCTGATCGTTCGCCAAGGTGAACGCCTATGGGAAAATCGATCCGGTCGCTTCAATGTGGCTACGGAATGGTTTATGGTAGTCACTCCTAAGGCGATTGCCGGAAAATGATAGACCAGGATGGGTCGGCTATTCGTTCGTCTTCAAGGAGCGACAATAGGCGCATCGTTGTGCGATGTAACTGTTATCGCGACACAGAAGACGGACGAAAAGACAAGCAGGCTGGTCTGTCATTTGACAGAAATCGCCTAAGTTCTTGACGCAGGGACGGTCGATTCGCCAACCGGAACCGGGCGAACGTGTATAAATCCCCCTGAAAACATAGCCTTGGCGGTTCGTCAGCCTACCTGGCGACAAGCAGACCGCCAGGGAGGTCGGTTTGTCCTAAGATTAAAGGTAGATCCAGGTTAGAGGGTTCATGTGAAGTTCATGAAAAGACTCAAGATGCTTGCGTACTCTACCAATTTTTGGCTATATTTGGCCTCAATTTTAGTGTGACAGCCAAGATCCCAGGATAAGGGGAACAGGATCTGCACCATGACGATAACCACCCGCTTCCGGATTCCGCCCATCTTCTTGCTGTTTCTGGTGCTCCCGTTCGCGGGCTGCTCCAGCAGCAACGAGCGGGAACCGGTGCACAAGGCCGTTTCCGCCGCGAAGCGCCCCACCAACTCCCGGACCTTCTCCATCTCCTCCTCCCGGACCTTCCCGGTCCCCTCCGAGATTAAAGACAACGTGGCCTTCTGGCGTAACGTCTACGGTAAATGGAGCCGTGGCGAAGTCGCCATCCACGACGACGAGTACATGGGGGTGATCTACGAGGTGGCGGATCTCCCCGGGCCCACCCTGAACGGCTACACGGCTGAGCAGAAACGTTTCGTACGGGCGCGCAAGGCCTACTACAAGCGTCGCCTCGAGGATCTGGAGGACCGGATACGGGCAGGCCTGCCTCTGAGCAGATACGACCGGGCCTTGTACGATAAGCTCATGGACGCCGGCGGCAGATGGGCCATCTACGGCGCCAGCGACCGGGTGCGCAGTCAGCGGGGCTTACGCGAGCGCTTCCGCCGGGGCCTGGCGATCAGTGGCCGCTATGACACGAAATTTCGCGAGATCTTCCGTTCCCGGGGATTACCCGAGGACCTGGCCTACCTGCCCCATGTCGAATCCTCCTTCCAGACCAACGCCCGCTCCAGTGTCGGCGCGGTGGGGGTCTGGCAGTTCATGCGGGGTACCGGCAAGCGCTACATGACCGTCAACGGCGCCGTCGACGAGCGCCTGGATCCGGTGACCGCCGCCGAGGGTTCCGCGAGCTATCTCGGCACCGCCTACCGCAAGCTCGGCAGTTGGCCCCTGGCCGTGACCTCTTACAATCATGGCCAAGGCGGTATGGAGAAGGCCAAGGCCATCTACGGCAACGACATCGGGGCCATCGTGCGCAAGTACAAAGGTCCCTACTTCAAATTCGCCTCCCGCAACTTCTACGCCGAGTTCATCGCGGCGCGCGAAGTCGCGAGTCATCCCCGTCACTACTTTCCGGAAGGCATCAGATACCAGAGGCCCCTGTCCGAGGATCGTCTGGTGCTCCGCCACGGCATGTCCGCACCCCGAATCGCCTACCATTATGGCGTGTCCATGCCTCGGCTGGCGGATCTGAACCTGCACTGGAAGAAATCGGTCCGGCAGGGTAGGGCCGAGCTGCCGGTCGGCAGCACCGTGTGGCTTCCGCAAGGGACCCTGAAACGAGCAGGGCGCGTCCCCGAATCCAGGTGGCCGACGATGGTCGCCAAGGCCGAATACAGGCCGAAGGCCAAGCGTGAATCGACGCGCAGAGCCAGGGCCGAGTACAAGCGGAAGCCGAATAGGACAACCAGAGCTGAGTACAGGCGTAAATCGGTCAGGACAGTCAGGGCCCAACCTAAACTGCAATCGATCATGGCGGCTGAGGCCGCGCGGAAATCGATCAAGGTGGCTAAGGCGGCCGAGTTCAGACGCAAACCGAGCAGGACAGCCAAGGTTGAGCCTAGGCGGAAGCCAACCAGGGTGACTAAGACCGAGTCCAGGCGCAAACCGGTCAGGATAGCCAGGGCCGAACCTAAGCCGAGACCAACCAAGGTAGTTAAGGCCAGGTCGAAGTCGAAGCCGGTTCAGGTAGCCAAGACCGAGCCTAAGCGGAAGCCAATCAAGATAGCCAAGGTTAAGCCCAAGCAGAAACCGATCAAGGTAGCTAAGGTCAAGCCAAAGTCGAAGCCGGTCAAGGTAGCCAAGCCCAAGCCCAAGCAAAAGCCGGTCAAAGTGGCTAAGGCCAAATCGAAGTCGAAGCCGACCAAGGTGGCTAAGAAAGTAGCCAAGGCCAAGGCGTCCGGGGCCACCAAGGTGCATGTGGTCAAACCGAACGAGACCCTCTATCGGGTGTCCACCTACTACAAGGTGTCCGTTGCCGAATTGCAACGTCTCAACCGTATGGGACCGAACGACACCAACATCCGTCCCGGTCAGCGGCTGCGCGTGAGTGGCTGAATTTTAAGTGGTGAAGTCCGCCGGCCTCACCTCGTCATTCCGGCCGGAATAGCCGGAATCTCAAGTGTCATGAATAAGTGCCATGGATGGCAAAAACACTGGGGGTTTGAATCATCAGGTCGCACAACCATGCCACTTGAAATTCAACCACTACCGCTGAGAGAAATGGCGCGCCCGAGAGGATTCGAACCTCTGACCTCTGCCTCCGGAGGGCAGCGCTCTATCCGGCTGAGCTACGGGCGCGAAGCGAGGGAAAGGTCGAATACCGAACAGAGGTCGGTATCCGCGGTTCCGCAGTAGGATAGTCGTAAGTCGGACAGGTTCTTAGGATACCGACTCTTCCGGGGTCCGTCTACGTCCGACCTGGTCGTTCGATAGGGTTTCGTTGTGGGAATAAGGAGTGGGCGGATACCGGAAAAAAGGTTTGGGACCGCGCTGTTCGGCCTGATCGGAATCGCGGTCCTGGCCGCAATCGGCTATGCCCTGATCGTGGCCCGGTTCCCCAACGACCGTGATCCGGACACGCCGGGGCGGATCCCCGGAGATACCGTTGCTCTAGCCGAGGGAATGGCCGCCCCGGCCCTGGCGTCGAATGCCGCGTCCGCAGTGGATGCAGACCCCCCCGGCATCACCGTCTACAAGAAGGCCTGTATCGTCTGCCACGGCACCGGAGTAGCCAATGCGCCCAGGCTCGGCGACCAAGCCGCCTGGCAACCGCGCATGGCCCAAGGTATCGATCGGCTCCTGGCGACCTCGCTTGCCGGTAAGGGGGCTATGCCCCCCCGCGGTACCTGCGCGGATTGCTCGGACGACGACCTCAAGGCCGCTATCGAATACATGCTGATCCAGGTCGGTTACGAACCGGCTGCCTTTCCTGGGACAACCGATTAGAAATTTACCCCTATCACCTTTTGATCGATATGACCGACCCTCTGCTCCGGGTCAGCGGGCTGACTACCCTTCTCGGTTCCGAGGACCGGCCCGTGCGGGTGGTGGACGACGTGGATCTGGAACTCCGTCGGGGCGAGACCTTCGCCCTGCTCGGGGAGTCGGGTTGCGGCAAGTCCATGACGGCCCTATCCCTGATGCGGCTGTTACCGCCCTCCGGGCGCATTACCCAGGGTTCCGTGCAGCTCGGGGACACCGAGCTCCTGGAGCTGCCCGAACGCGCCATGCGCGGGGTACGGGGCGGGCGTATGGCCATGATCTTCCAGGAGCCCCAGATTTCTCTGAATCCGGTGCTGACGGTGGGGCGGCAGATCGCCGAGGCCGTGCGCCTACATGAGGACCGCGCCCGCGACCGGACACCGCAGCGGGTCCGGGAGCTCTTGAGGGCGGTGGGTATTCCGGACCCGGAGCGGCGCAGCGGCGAGTATCCGCACCAGCTCTCCGGCGGCATGAAGCAGCGGGTCATGATCGCCATGGCCCTGGCGGGGGCCCCCCGGCTCCTGATCGCCGACGAGCCCACCACGGCCCTGGACGTCACTATCCAGGCCCAGGTCCTGCGGTTGCTCAAGGGCCTGCAATGCAAGACCGGCATGGCGGTGTTGCTCATCACCCACGACCTCGGTGTAGTGGCCGAGACCGCGGATCGGCTCGCCGTCATGTACGCCGGTCACATCCTGGAGACAGCGACCGTCGCCGACTTCTTCGCCCGCCCGGCCCATCCCTACGGCAACAAGCTCATGGCGAGCCTGCCGGCGCCCGAGAAGCGCGCCGGTAGTTTGGCCGTCATCCCGGGCCGGGTGCCGCCGCTGGACCGGCCGTTCCGGGGCTGCCGATTCGCCGACCGCTGCTACCGGGTCATGGACCGTTGCCGGGATCAAGCGCCCGCATGGCACGCCCTCTCCCCAGGGCATCGGGTGAGATGTCACCTGTGGGAAGACGGCGAACCGACCATGGACACAGGTTCCAAGGCGTCGGTGACCAAGGACGCCGTCCCCCACGGGGAGATGGCCGAGACGGTGCTGCGGGTGGATGATCTCAAGGTCCACTTTCCGATCCAGAAGGGTGTCTTCCGCCGCGTCGTGGGTCACGTGAAGGCCGTGGACGGGGTCTCCATGGACCTGCGCGCGGGTGGGACCCTGGCCTTGGTTGGCGAGTCCGGCTGCGGTAAGACCACGGTGGGCAAAGGCATCCTGCGACTCATCCCCGCCACCGGTGGGACGGTGCACTTCAATGGCGCCGAGCTGACCCGGCTCGGCGGTCGGGCCATGCGCGGCTACCGCAAGGACTTGCAGATCATCTTCCAAGACCCCTTCGCCGCCATGAACCCCCGGATGCTGGTAGGCGACATTGTGGGCGAAGGCCTCCAGGCCCTCCGCATCGATCCCAACCGGGCACAGCGGCTGGAACGGGTGCGCTCCCTGTTGGAGCGGGTGGGTATGCCTGCCGCGGCCCTGGATCGCTACCCCCACGAATTCTCGGGCGGCCAGCGCCAGCGGATCTGCATCGCCCGCGCCCTGGCGGTAGAACCCAAGGTCATCGTCTGCGACGAACCCACCAGCGCCCTGGATGTCTCGGTCCAGGCTCAGATCCTCAATCTCCTCCGGCAGCTCCAGCGCGACCTGGGCCTGAGCTACCTCTTCATCACCCACAACCTCTCGGTGGTCTCCTACCTGGCCCACAGGGTAGCCGTCATGTACCTGGGCCGCATCGTCGAGCGCGGGACCGTCACCGAGGTCCTGGACAACCCCCGGCACCCCTATACCAAGGCCCTGCTCTCCGCCGTACCCGTGATCGACCCGGACCGACGCCGCGAGGTCATCCGGCTCGAAGGCGATATGCCTTCCCCCTCCCAGCCGCCGCCGGGCTGCCACTTTCACCCCAGATGCCCGGAGGCCGGACCCGAGTGTGCACGGGCCTATCCGGCACAGACCAGGCTCAGTGATACCCGAACGGTTCATTGCGTGCGGGTTGATGGAGCTGCGTTTCCCTATACTTAGGCTATTGACACCGGAAGATTTTCTGCAAGAGATACGTTCATGACAACATTGATATTGAACCTCCCGGATGAAAAGCTGCACCGCCTGGAGCTGGTTGCTCAAGCTCAGGGCATCAGCGTAGCCCGGCTGTTCGACGAGATGTCCGGCGTTCTGCTCGCCGAGGCCAACGCGGAGGCAGGTTTCCGCTTGCGCGCCGAGCGCGGAGCCGGTCAGGAGGAACGTGGCTTGGAGTTACTTCACAAAGCCGCCGCTACTGAGAGACTGTATAAGAACTAACTAACCTGTAGGGTGGGCTGTGCCCACCAAATACTATGCCTGACCGGTGGGCACAGCCCACCCTACGGGTACGGTTCTATGAAAATCAATGGCTTAGTTTTTAGACAGCCTCTGAAAGTTGAGGCGTCGGGTATACATGACGGAAGAGGAGCCACGAAAATCTCGCAACGACACGAACAAACCAAATTTCGTGTCCTTTCGTGGTTTATAGACGTCTTCTAGTACCCCCTTTCGCCTTATTTTACGTTCTCAGCGCGGCGAGAGGCGGCCAGATGCGAGGCGCGCGAGCGCCGGAATAGCCAGTCCTCTTTCAAGCTCACGCAACACCGCAGCTGGCCACCTCTCGCCGCGCTGAGAACGTAAAATAAGGCGAAAGGGGGTACTAGGGTAACACCAAATAACGCCGAACAGCTCCAGGCCCGTATTATTCCTGCTCCCAACGCCGCGCCGCTGCTGCGTCCGTGGTCCGGGAATCCAACCAGTGCTCGCCTTGGTCGGTGAGCTCCTTCTTCCAGAAGGGGGCTCGAGTCTTCAAGTAGTCGATCAGGAACTCACAGGCACGAAAGGCCTCGCCGCGGTGGGCACTGGTTACGGCCACCAGGACAATCGGGTCCTGGGGCCTGAGCTCCCCGACCCGGTGTAGAACCCGAATCCCCTGCAGATCCCAACGCCTGCCCGCCTCCTCGGCAATGGCGGTCAGGGCCTTCTCGGTCATCCCCGGATAATGCTCCAGGATCATGCAGTCTACCCATTGGCCCTGGTTCATGTCCCGCATCAGGCCCACAAAGGTCACCAGGGCCCCGACCTGAGGCCGCCCGCGCCATAGATCTTCCTGCTCCGCGGCGATATCGAATGGCTTGGTTTGGACCCGTACATCGATCATGGCTGTCAGCTCCGAAGCGGCATCGTAGGTTGGGGTGAGGAACGAACCCCAACAATCAGGGATTGGCGCGAGAACATCTGATGGGTCTTTATATCTACAGGAAACCACGAATCAACCACTATGGACTGAAAGTCCATAGTCTGGAGGACTAAAGTCCTCATCCGTGGACAAGCCACGGACTGAAAGTGAAGGGACTTAAAGTCCATAGTTTCAACTATGATGCGCTTCGCGCACTAAAGTTATTGAAGCAATGAACACGAATTCATACCTATTCGTGTCCATTCGTGGTTCTGCGTGGTCTTAAGGTGCCCTATAACAAGGTAAGAAATCGCTCTACATCCAGATGGGCTTGCTTTAAGATATGAGACAAAGTTGAACGTTTAACAGGCTTATGGGCAGGCACCGTTAATTTCAGAACCTCATCGCCTGTATGCTTGTGGAGCCTGATATGACTGCCCCGTTGCCTGACGACTACCCAACCATCCTGTTTCAATGCCTTTATGACGGCATGGTAGTTCAGGCTCGGAACCTTGCTCATATGGCAACATCCAGATACTCGGCCTCGGGCATAAAGCTTTTGTCGTCTTCTACCGGTTCCAGATACAAGGCTATGGCTTTTTGAATATTCGCGATTGCCTCGTCTTTAGTGTTACCTTCACTGATACATCCGGGCAATGCCGGAACGATAGCGGTGTATCCGCCCTCGTCGGAGGGTTCCAATATGATTTGCAGTTTCATAACCTACCTATGAAATAGATATATCCCATCACATGTGGATTTTGTGGAAAACGAAGTGCGTTTATTCTATCCAATTTATCGCCATTGCCGTTGCTGAAAAAACCTCCGCCCTGGAAATTGAGCAATTTTTCGCTGAACGTGCCAAGAGTGCGGATCTTGATACCTCCCGGGAAATTCTAGTTCGTTCCGGTGGAGAAGCATCTAGTACCCAATTTCGCCTTATTTTGCATTCTCAGAGCCCTCCCAAACGCGCTCAGGCAAGGCACAGCGCGCAGGGAATAGCCCACTTCTCTTGCCAAGCGCTGTAACGCCGCCTTGGCGCGTTTGGGGGGCTCCCTTCGGGCGTGACGAGAAGCGGCCACCTGCGGTGTTGCGCGAGCTTGAAAGAGGGGGTGCTATTCCTGTGCTCGCGCGCCTTGCATCTAGCCGCTTCTCGCCGCGCTGAGAACGTAAAATAAGGCGAAATGGGGTACTAGTGCCGACGACGAGCTCGGGCAATAATTCCAGGCTCTTTATGGATTCCGGACTGTTTTGGAGTGCGCCGGCAAAGCGGCGCGGCCAAATCAAACCCCAGCGGCGGGAGATCCCAACAGCCTTTACCGGGAACTTGGACATCGGGTTCCCCACGCGCCGCGGCGACGGCGCTTTCCCCTGGCCGCAAATGCCTCATGCGTCGCCAAATCCAAAGCGGCGGCGGGCCAGTGCTCCCCGGCTGGTCCTGTGGTTACCGCGGGCACCGTGGATTCCGGCGGAGATCGGGAAAAGATAGCCGCCGCACTCCAAAAGGTCCGCCGGCGACCTTGATCGTCAGCAGAGTGTAGGATGTGGTGAACGCAGTAGGTCTTACAGGATGGCACCACGAGGGGCGCGAACCGCATCGATGGTGCGGTGAGGCAGCGCTGGGTTTCGTTCCTCAACCCAGCCTACGGGCTGTATTTGCGATAGGCTGCGATGAGTTGGTAGTGGTTAAATTCAAAGTGGCATGATTATGCGACCGAGTGATTCAGACCTCTACTGTTTTTGCCATCCCTGGCAACTGGATTCCGGCACTCCCTGCCGGAATGACGCGGTCGGGGCCTGCAGACTTCACCACTTAAAATTTAGCCACTACCGGTAATCTGAACCACAGAGACACAGAGCATGCAGAGGGCACGGATCGTTTCCGACCAGGCCGTCGTTGAATTGCTGGTCGATGCGGATTTCTCGCTGGGTTCCGAGCGCGGAAATCTTCTTTTCAGCACCTCCTCTGCGTCCCCAGTGTCTCTGTGGTTAATTGCTTCAATAACTTTAGTGCGCGAAGCGCATCATAGTTGAAACTATGGACTTTAAGTCCCTTCACTTTCAGTCCGTGGCTTGTCCACGGATGAGGACTTTAGTCCTCCAGACTATGGACTTTCA
>Ga0209458_1000488_pt1 | contig 13528 bp, 9 predicted proteins | sample WorMetLIZAISLAND_FD_187411 | JGI IMG/M metagenome (GOLD analysis project Ga0209458, IMG submission 187411) | Marine gutless worms symbiont microbial communities from Max Planck institute for Marine Microbiology, Germany - Inanidrilus manae... ...
TCTGTCTGGACGTGTCCGCAAGAGGGCACAAGTGGATGCCAAAATGAGGGGTTTGCAAACAAATGATACAATTTTGACATTTTAGGGCACTCCAACTACAACACACTCAACAGTGAAGTGAATGTTTCATATAGACTACACTGTCCAAGTAACTGTAGGCATTTCCTGAAAATTTGAAGCTTCTAGCTTCTATCTTGCTGCAGTTACAGGCATGTAAAGTTGCCGAAAAATTATACGCTGACACGGAAAAGCACAACATCACACCTATATGGGCTCATTTATAGGCAAGTAACTCAAAAACTACTAAATGTATCATCATGAAGTTTTGCAAATTGTATTACGGCACACTCGATAGATGGCATGGAAAATCTATTAACTAAAACAAAGAATGTCTTATTTAGTTAACTAACACTAACCCTAGTGCATCGGTGCAGATTCACATGTTCGTTACATTACAGTTCATGGCCTCATTGCTTCTCTGAAGCCTGACTGCTGTTTGGCCTTACGTTTCTTCCATGCATTCACTGGGTGTGACAGTGTATCTGCTTTTGCAGGGTGCGGCAAAAAAGTGCATGGGAAACCTGATTAGCCTTTCCTGGTGTCACTCCCATCTTCATACAGCTGTCATCACAGCCGACAGACATTGATGCATGTATATGCTAGAAAGGTATACAGTTCTGCTGTATGATCGCACAAGCAACGAAATGACAGTAAGTAAGGCGAGAAAACAGCTATTTAGTAAGAAGGGTCATCGCATGGACGATCTGCCACCAACTCAAGCTGCTTTATTGCAGCATACCAAGCGAGCTGATTTTCAAGGTACACTGTTGGCATTCATCTTTAGAAGCCAACCCAAAGCTGCCCTGTTCTTCCGCCTGGGGATGGGTGAAAACCAGAGTCTGACAGTGATGGAGACTGGCAGCCATTGTGGAGCACATTACTGTCCTGAACTCTTGAAATGTGGATGCAATAAAGGCTGCAAAAGTGGTGCAAATGCAAGACGGCTATGCTATTGTGAATTTGTGATGGAGAGTGCAGTTCCAATAAGGTGTCATCTGTGATGTAAATAGGTACAAGCTACAAGCCACAAAGCATTGTTACTGTTAATTTACTAGTCAGGAATATTTCGAGTTGTACAGGCAGTCGAGTTTTGCTGTTGTTTTTCAGTTCCTCTGCATTTCATTCTCTGGTGCTTGTATTATGATAATTTTTTAATGTATACTTCTTATTAAGTTGTCTCCATTGACAAGAGGTTGTATAAAGTTACCTGCTTTTTCTGCATATTTACTTAAGTCCAAAAAGACAAAAAAGTAAAAAGAAAACAAAAAAAACTTTAACTCCGCCACAGCATTGCTGTGCCAGTCCCAAGCCTGGACAAAGGAGGAGGGGAGTTTAAAACGTGAATTTGGATGTCACTATATTTTACACTAAAACTAGGGTCATTCCATTTGAAGTAGGCCAAATCACCAAAACTTTCCAGTATGACCATCTCTGAATTTCATGAAAATAGAACAAAATGTTCCTCAACATGTGTGTAGGCTGTATACGAAATTTTTTCTGAAATTCCAATTAATTTCTGAGTTATGGATGTTTGAATGAGACCAATGTAGTGTTATTTGGCTTGTTTTTTCCTACTTGTAGCAGGCTATAACTTCCACTGCTCATAAGACCCTGAAATTTGCACCATTAACAGAAATTTTCATATAGATATGATAGGAAACTTGAAAACTGTAATATGTCATCAAATGTTTTGATACCGGGTACTGTGTTACAAACTTGGGGTTTTGAAATCTCGAGACTTAAAAAATCCCATTTTGGGCATGGTATTAATCCCAAATGCATGCATATATTATAGGTATTTGAACCAGCTAACACTGACAAACCCGTGCGACGTCATGTTTGCAAGATATTTGCCTTCCAACTACAGGGTGACCTTGAAACTGGGAGTTGGGTCACTCAAGGTCACCGAAAGTGCCACCATTCAGTAGCTCAAGTATGGTTTCCTATCTAGCATATCTACATGAAAAGTTCTGTTGATGCTGCAAATTTCAGGGTCCTAGGAGCAGTAGAAGTGAAGGTATAGCCTGCTTAAAGTAGGATAAAAATGCGATGCCAATTTTCCAGCCAAGAAACACTGTGGTAGTCTCATTAAAACATCCATAACTTAAAAAATACTTGGAATATTTAAGTAAAATTTTGCACAGCCTACACACATGTTGAGGAACATTTTGTTCTATTTTCATGCAATTCAGAGATGGCCATGCTGGAAGCTGTGGCCCATTACAAATGTTATGACCCACAGGTAAAACCTGTCAGGATTTACTAGAGCGAGACAGTGAGTGCCAGTTGCATCAGCTGGGCGATATGCAAATCTGCACCTCGACCCAGACAGATAACCACGCCAGCACCCCACCACTCAGCTGTTTACAGACCTGATGCCCTTCCTGCTGCCCAGCCTACGGACTACAGTGTCAAAGCACTGAAGGCATCAAGCTATCAATGGTAATGCATTGTGAAATGTTTAGTATGTTAAATATTTACGTTTTTCTTTATAAGGGGAGGGAGTAAGTTACTTTATCGTATTACTTCTGAACATAACAGACTGATTGTATTCAGATTCATGTGTAATAACTTTTGACATAAGACCACTGTTGTTACTGTGTATTATCTGTCGGTTTACTCTTTCTGTTGCTTGATTTCCATCACTTTTTTGAAGAAAATACCAACGCTGTCTTACAACTGCTGTACTGTGCTTTGGTTTTTCTGCATATTTTGTATTGAGCTGTATGCTAACAGTTGCTAATTACAACAGCACCCATGAGCTGGTACCAAAAAGGCAAAACCAGTCAGGATTTTCTGGAGCAAGAGACAGTGAGTGGAGGTGGCAAAAGCTGGGCCATATGCAAACCTGCACCTCACCCCAGACAGATAACCACACCAGCACCCCACCACTGAGTTTTTATGGACTGGATGCCCTTCCTGCCGCCAAACCAACAGCGTCAAAGCACTGAAGGCCAACGTGCCAATTATTACGAAATTAAATTCATGTAATAACAGAATTTTACATATATTCCAATGTCACAATTATATGATTAGCAATACCAAATTTCCAAACTTTACCAGTTGCTGTTGTGTATGCCCTCTGAATATGGTAAAAGCTGGTGATTTAAAGTGAGCAATCTATGGAATAAAAAATTACATGACAACTTAAAATACTACTTCAATACTGATGGAAGAGGTCAGGATGGCAATGGTATCAGTGGTGCAGCCAGGATCTGAACATCAGGGAGGGCACAACTATTTCACCAGGTAGCTCATTGGTTATCCGTCACCCTTTCGGGTAGTAGGTATAGTAACATATTATGTAAATTAGGGCTGGATAGAAGTAGAAGTTAGAACGATTGATTTTCTGAAGTATAAATCGTGCCATTATTATTTTTAATCGGACTTTAATCTCAAATTTTACTAATTTTTTTCTGCTGTTTGGTTTTTACCATCATCGGAAGACTGAAAATGAAAACCGTTTTCATAGTGCTGATGTTGAACACCAATTTGCAACATGCTACCATTTCTGGGACCACTGTAGTTGACGCCTATGCTAAACCAACTACTGGCCAAAGGCCACCTATGTACATTTAGGCACAAATTTTGGGGAGTTTCAAGGAGGGGCTGTCCCCCAGGGGCGCTGTCCTTCCCCTCTCCCTTGGCTGTGCCCCTGCAGTAATGACTCACAGATACTGCTAATCAGTAGTTGTAGTTAGTGATTAAGCAGGAAAACTTCCATGATTCTAAACAGAAATACTGCATGAAAAGTCTGATTTTCAGTTATGCTTTACATAAAAGATAACTGGACTTTCTGAGATATTTTCATAATTTTCTTGCCTTGCATATGTATTTACTGTATTAATGCTTAACATTTTGGACTAAAATTGTACAGTTCCATTTTATCATGCATCACATTTCCTGTTAATAGTAAAATTTCTTCCGTTTTGGCAATCTCCTATACCGGTATGTCAGAAGTTTTGAACCAATAAAATCACTGTTGTGGTGATACGAAATGCAGAAAACACAGATGAAATTCCAGAATTTTGAAAAAAAAACAGCATAGAAACAAACAGAAAACTCACATCACTCCCTCTACCAGCATCTGTTTAGGCATACAGTACATAGCTACTTGACTTACAGAGTTAGGCCTATAGCTATCAACACAGTGTCACAACAATGCTACCAACATATTTTGGCTATTTCTATACATTCCACAGCAACACCGTTTGGCTAGAGACAAACTAACAGGCTGTTTATCTGTTGTCCTTCCAACAACTCGAAACTAGCATGCACTAGCAGCTTGAGACTAAACGTCTATGGCAATGATCCTGACTGACCTTAAAGGACAAGTCTATATGTCAGTTCTGTTGCACACCACAAAAATTCTGCAGAGATGAGTACCATACTGACACAGAGACGAACATAGAAAGTTTTAGAAAAAAGTCCATATACTTACACAAAACCTGAACCATGGTACACAGCCGAACAAATGCCTACTTCCAGATATGTGGAGGCAAAGTTTAGGAGTAGTGTCATATTCTGATACATGTACATGGCATAGCTTCTTGTTTTTAATCTAGATTCTGGCAAAGTAAACTGTGCAGAAATTACAATAACAGTAATATGGCTTATTTAGTACTGCAGCCAAGGCTGGATTAACACAGTAAAGATAATAAAGTATAGACATTAACAAAACACTCACAATGCTGAACACAGGATGTCTGTTAACAAGTTAGTCTACTTATATAGGAAAAGAATTGTCTCAAACAAGAAAATGTGAAATGGCACAATCAAACAAAATAACATACAAGACATGTATGACAGCATAAGCACTGCCCACCAAAGTCTGGCAAAATGGAAACAAAAAGATGAATACATGTATATGCACATATATTTAAAAACAATGAAAACAAAGTGAACCCACAGTCCAGTGTGAACCAAATGTCCAGTACTAATTGTGTACTAACGCAAATTAAAGCATAACAATGCTGGACAACTAACATGTAAGCATGTCAGACAGAATCAATAACACACACACACAACCGTTTTACGCCCCCCCCCCACCTGGACTTTGTCCGGGATCACCCAGGTGAGCTGGTACCCAGTACCAGAAAGGTGAAACCAATGTGGATTTTGCTGAAGCAAGAGACAGTGAGTGGCAGTGGCATCAGCTGGGCCATATGCAAATCTGCACCTTGCCACAGACAGATAACCACGCCAGCAACACATCGCTCAGTTTTTACAGGCCAGATGCCATTCCTTCCACCCAACCAACAGCATCAAAGCACTGAAGGCATTAACCAAACAGACATTGATACAATCATTCAAATGTCCTTGTTTCATATGACACACCTCAGATTATTTCTGATTCATGCACACTGCTCTTAGTCATCTGCAACTTAACTTAAGTAGACAACAGTGTCGCCAGGATTTTTTTGTCTGGGGGACAGTTATAGAAACAAAATTTCCTGATATAAAATTTGCAAAAGACAAATTCACACAAAAAACCATTTTACTGCTCTCAGGATTTTGTCTGCGTCTACCCAGGTAAGCCGGTACCAGAAAGGTAAAAAACAACTTGGATGAATTCACTGAAGCACACGACAGTAAGTGGCAGTGGCATTGTCTGGGCCATATGCAAATTTGTACCACGTCCAGACAGATAACTATGCCAGCATCCCACCACTCGAGTTTTTACAGGCCAGATGCCCTTCTTGCCACCCAACCAACAGTGTCAAAAAACTGAAGGCATTTGCAAAAGTTAAATCTGGACTTATTTTAATGAACACAAAATTTGACTTTTAGAGTAGATTCCACGAAGCAAATTATGAATATTGAATAGGCTCAATTAACTAACTGAAATTATCAATGAAATATAAATAAAATTTAATAAAAGGCAAGCATTTTCTGCCTTCAGTGCTTTGACACTGTCGGCTGGGCGGCAGGAAAGGCATCCAGCCAGTAAAAAAACTGAGTGGTGGGGTGCTTGTGTGGTTGTCTGGGGTGAGGTGCAGATTTGCATATGGCACAGGAAATCCAGACTGGTTTTACCTGACTGGTTCTGCCTTTCTGGTTCCAGCTTATCCAGGTTGTCCTGGAAAAAAGGCTGTTAAACGAATCTAGTAGTAGTAGTAAAGACAAATATTCAAACGTGTAGAATAAGAAAAAATCATCCTGGTAACCAAAACCCCTACAATTTTTTCAGCTTGGAAATTTCTGGGAGGGGGAAGACATGTCCCACTTGTCCTCCCGTTTCCATATGCCCGTGTTAGACACTGACAGTCCAGTTGACTTAGTCTGTAATATTGTAAAGTCTCTAATCTTATATTTGCTCTCCGAACTGGATTACAGGTCATCTTACCAGCTAATCAATGTAATTTTAGACTGAACTCTGAAAGCTTCGAACTGTCTGGAATAGATTGTACTGTTGTAATGTCTTTCATGAAATAATGACGCAACAAGGAAAATGAATGAAAGTCACAGCAGTTTATGAAACTACAAGTCAACGCATATTTTACTGATGCAACAGCAGTATGAAAATGAGAGTTAGCATGGTAGCTTCCAGTCTCACTGGGCCCCATGAGAATGGTTCTCCAGGCACTGCTCTGGCTCTCGGCGGGCCTGTCTGCAAACTTCTACAACAATGCATATAGAGAGGAACATTAAATACGCTGATCAGATATGCAGAAAAATACAGTGTACACTGTACAGAGTGCCTGTGGGTAACATTGGTAATTTGGTATGATAGAATAGTGTTCAATTTGACTTTTAAACATTACAGCCATAATGTCTGAAGGGAACCCAAATATTACTATCAAAATTAGCTAGAAGCTCTAAGACATGTAACAAATTTTGATCATAAAATAAAAAATGCCATCTGTACTGTTGGCATGCCAGCCATGATTTTGCAAGAACACAACAGCAAACGACCTGGATGTTTTGAACTGAGTTACTGGATCACAAGTTGGCGGTTTGGTATAGCAGTAACATCGTTCGTCGCACGAATGAAGTTCCTCTACATTGAGCCCGGTTAGTGCTGGGATGGGTGACTGTCTTCGGGCGGGTATTCCATCTCAGTATCTAACCAAGCCAACTTCGTCAACTCAGCCTTGCATCCCTCCAAGGTCGCTAAATGAGTAGCAAGCTGGAATCGGATGTGTGCTGCCGTTTACACATAACGCCATCTGGTGAAAGCTATGGAGATAACTGCAGACATGGCAGAAAGAAATGGCAGCCTACTGCCAGGTTTATGACATGATTCACTTCACGTCACTTACGGGATGACTGCCTGTACATCGGGACCAGCACTCGGTGACGAGTACAGGAAAAAAACTTTAAACTTTAAAAAATACTGGATCAAAACTTCTGATTTTCGAGTTAAGTTGCAAGGTACGTAAAAACAACTGGCGACCAGGGTTAGCTAAACAGATAACATTGCGTAAGTGGACTTTATATTTAATGAAATGCATCCAAAAAGGAACTGTTATGGCTTAACTTATCTCACACTGACATTGTAGATGAGAGATTTTGCAGATGTACCTTTCTGTACCCAGGTTGTCCTGGAAAAAAGGCAATTAAATGGACGTAGTAGTTCATTTGTATTATGAATTTCATGCCATTTCTTTCAGAAATCCAACTGAATGAACGTCAAATTTTATAAAGGCTTGGTGGATTCTGAAAACAAATTAGAGCTTATTTTTATTTTTCTACACAGTCTTAGTGGATAAAAGCTACTGTCTGAGTACACACAGTGAAGTTCATTTGTAATGCCTGAAAGGTGGTACATGATGTCATAATCTCTGCATTATTTACAGTTACTTAACTTTTCCATGTTTAGTGTGCATTTCGTAATAATAATAATAATAATAATAATAATAATAACAATAATAACATCTTGACAGGAACGGTTTGCTACCAGATGAACAGAAGGGTTGTAGAAGGAACACAAGAGGTACAAAGGACCAGCTACTCATTGACAAGATGGTGTTGAAGAACTGTAGAAGAAGACATACGAATCTAAACATGGCATGGATAGACTACAAGAAGGCCTATGACATGGTGCCACACTCGTGGATTCTGGAATCAGTTACATTAGTGGGAATAGCTGATAACATCAAGAGACTATTGAAGAACAGCATGGACAACTGGAAAACAGAGCTTAATGCCTACGGGACAATGCTGGGTGAAGTGAATATACGACGAGGAATATTCCAAGGAGATTCACTGTCGCCACTGTTGTTCATCATCGCAATCATTCCGTTAACACGTATGCTGCGACAGTATAATACAGGCTACCAGCTGGGAGATGGTCACAGTAAGATCAATCACTTGCTGTTCTTGGATGACCTCAAACTGTACGGAAGGAATGACCGAGAAATAGAATCACTGGTACACACTGTGCGGATCTTCAGTGAAGACATCGGAATGCAATTCGGAATCGAAAAGTGTGCTACAATCAAGCTGCAACGTGGCAAGGTCAAGCATACTGAAGGAATTGTCCTACCGAATGCACAAGTGATACGCGAAGTTAATGAGGATGACTACAAGTATCTCGGTGTGTTAGAAACAGACCAGATCAAACACGATGAGATGAAGGATAAAGTGAAGACGGAGTATCTCAGATGGATCAGGAGAGTGCTGCAGTCAAAGCTGAATGGAGGCAACACGATCGGTGCCATCAACACATGGGCTGTGTCTCTAGTGCGCTACACAGCTGGGATTATTAACTGGAGGAAAGATGAACTGGAAGCAATGGACAGGAAGACTAGGAAAATGATGACAATATACAACAGCTTACATCCGAGAGCTGATATGGATCGTCTATACATCCCCAGAAAGTACGGTGGAAGAGGACTAATAAGCATACAAGAGTCCATATACATGGAGGAGCAGTCTCTAAGCAGATACATAGATGTCAGTGAGGAAGAGTTATTGGCAGCCACCAGGAGAGAAAACATTCTGAATGACTGGAATGGTGAGGATAACAAACAGCTCAAGCACAGGTTAAGGCAGAGCACAAAGAAAAATGGATGACAAAACCACTTCATGGACAGTTCCTTAGACAAACACAACAAATTGCCGACTCAAAGAGCTGGGCTTGGCTAACAACAGGTGGGCTAAAGAAGGAAACTGAAGGACTTCTCATGGCAGCTCAAGATCAAGCATTATGAACTAACGCAGTCAAGGTCAAAATAGACAAACAGGAAGGTGAAGCAATGTGCAGGATGTGTAAAAACAGAGAAGAGACAGTCACACACATAATAAGCGAATGCAGTAAATTGGCACAACTGGAGTACAAGAAGAGACATGACAAAGTCGCCGGAGCTGTCCACTGGAGTCTCTGTGAAACGTATCACATAAAGCATTCTGAACAGTGGTACCAGCATACAGCAGAACCGGTCATAGAGACAGACAGTGTGAAGATCCTCTGGGACATGAATATCCAGACAGACCATGTGATTGAACACAGACGACCAGACATCGTAGTCGTTGACAAGCACAACAAGAGAGCACTCCTGATAGACATCGCAGTACCTGCAGATGCTAGAGTGGAAGAAAAGGAGCAGGAAAAGATGGACAGATATCAAGACTTGGCTAGAGAGCTAATGTGCCTTGTGTGTCCAGTTCTACTGTCTTGTCAGTGTAAACCATGTCTTGTTTCTTAGAACAAATAAATGGAATGGAATGGAATGGAAAGTGGAAACTAGAGTGATCCCGATAGTGGTTGGAGCTCTAGGGACAATGACAAAAAGCCTAGAGAAGAACTTGAAGAAAGCTGGATCAAATGTAATGGTTGAGTTGCTCCAAAAAGCTGCACTCATAGGAACATCACGAATACTGAGAAGGGTACTAGATTCTGACTAGGGTAACATCAGGTAAAATGTTAAGGCTCCTAGGCTGCGAGAAGTAGCCCGAACCTTGACATAACAGACACCAGCAACCATCAAGAAGCTGTGGATGTCGCAAAATAATAATAATAATAATAATACTAACATTAATAAGGTGCACAATGTGAATATTTAAGCTAAATCTGGGGAGGTTGTTTATGTTTCTCTTTACTAATTAATTATGTTACTACTACGTCTGTTTAACCGCCATTTTTCCAGTACAGCCTGGGTAATCCAGCACTGGAAAGGTAAACCATTCTGGATTTTACTGAAGCAAGATATGATGGAGTGGCAGTGGCATCAGCTGGGCCACATGCAAATCTGCACGTCGTCCCAGACAGATAACCATGCCAGCACCTACAGCCCAGTTTTTACAGGCCGGATACCCTTCCTGCCGCCCAACCAACAGCGTCAAAGCACTGAAGGCATGTTTTAATGCAGTTAATTAAAGCTAATAAAGTTTATCCAGTTAAGATCACGACGGCTGATATTATAACATGCTGCAGTTACAGCAATTCTGTTGCTGCCTGCCATACCTGTGTCAAGATTTTGACAAGTTTTCCATTTTCTGCAGTGCAATGCCCAACCCACAAAGCCCATACAAGCCACTTAATCTTCAATGTGATACTCCTGCAAATATTTTGCCAGTTGGTGGTTTCTGGCATCCCCATCAACAGGCCATCATATCTTTCTTTAACGAAATCCATCCTGGAAATTGGTTACCATCCGAGTTGTGTTTTTTGATATAAAAGAAATCAACTGAAGATTATTGCCAGTTTTCTGACATTAATATTTTATATGGTATTTTAGTGACACATGGTGTAGTGGGATCTTCAATGTTCACTTTGTTGCACTTTCATACTGAGTCTGCCAGTAAAGAATTAAATATATCAGTCAGCATTAGTTGAAGATGTACAGTAACAATCTAGCAGTTCCACTAACTACTACTCATCCTGTACTAACGACATATTCAGTAGGCTTACTGTTTCTCAGCTGAATGTTACGGATGTAATCTTTAATGTTCTTCCATGACCGATTCTTCAACAATGGATGCAGATGTATGCATCTCATGATGTCATTCTTGCCAGGCAGAGTCAGTCTGTAGTAAAAGTCACCGAGTTCTGCTCGCACTGCACACTTCTCTGCTTCCGTCCAGCCACGTTTTATGCAACGTCTCTTTGCAGCTGCAACAGCAGTTCTGATATGTTGCACTAGTCTAGTCACTAAGTAGTAATGCAGTAATTTATGGATCATTTAAGTATTTATGGAGTGCAATGCCAACTACATAATATTACAAATCTAATCATTCAGCAAACTGGCTGTACTGTGTTGAAGACACTGTAACAGCAAACACTGCACAATCTGACAGTACAGTGAGTAAATTTTCATACAGAATGAGCTAAAATGCACAAAATAAATTAGAGGTTGGCCATGTAGAACCTACTGATTTTATGTCAATTCAATTTTATGTTACTTTATTCCGACTGTCACAATTCTTTATCTATAACACATCAGCTGAATTACCACGTCCATTTCCTGAAGATGAAGAAACATCTGAAGATGACGCTACAACACGTGGTACCCAGTCTGGATCAGCTGCTTGGGATTCTGGCAGAGATTCTGGTTCAACATCATCTTCTACATCACTATCATCAGGAATTGCTTCATCGCCAATCAAATCTGAAACAACAGTTTGTAACAAAGCTATACAAAAACTTCAGCTAAAAGTAAAAGTAAAAAACTACAAGAAAAATATCACTACTGTAGATCTACATAAATAAACTAGAAAGCAATACAGCACATATCTATGCCAATGCTACTGCAACAAAATGGAAAAATTTCCTGGATCCTGATTCAGATCTGGACTGGATGTGGCTTCAGGTGTGGATGCAGAATGACCCAAAATTTTAATTACCTTAACCTTGGCTCATGGCTGACCCTTTCACAAGATTTCACTGAAAGTCACTTAGATATCTTGTGGACAGAGACAATTGGACATAGCTGATCATGTATACCTTCTTAACATCATAACTGGAGGAAAAAAATGACTAAGTCTAACATTTTTTTCAAATTATCCACAAAAAATGGCTGGAGTGCAATATCAGTTACCACAGTGCTAGTGGATTAGACATATATAACTATCGATCCAACAGCACTGTTTTAGCAGTGGTCTGCTTGATTGACTACAGAAGAATTAAAATGCAACTCCTGTTATTGAACAACTGCCACATACTCAGTATTCTACCCTGTGGTATCCATAAACGAGTAGGAATACATGTAATAGTGAATTATGTGGGCAAATGGCATATGGTGTAATGAGACATGTGGCATACCACCCACATTATTGACTGCCCAAGCTGCTAGACTGCAGTGCATGCTCACTGCTGGCTGAAAGCCATTGGCTCAGAGCCACTGAGCTCTACTGGCCGTCTGTGCATTTGCCTTCACCTTGTAAAACAGACACACTGACACACACACACACACAACCGTTTTACGGCTCTGTGGATTTTGTCCGGGACAACCCGGGTGAGTCGGTACGAGAAGAAACATTCACCCACTCACACTCATCGTGGTCATCAATCATCCCTATCTGCTTCCTCCATCTACTACGATCCATAGCATCCTCCCTATTCAATCCACACACTTTACAATCTTTTTCCACAATCTCTCTCCAAGTTTTCTTTGGTCTACCTCTTGGCCTGGCACCCTCCACTTCATACTCCATACATTTCTTCACCCAATCATTTTCTTCTTTTCGCAACACATGCCCATACCATCGCAACCTGTTTTGTTGTAGTACCGAAATTATGTCATCTAATCCTAGTCTCCCTCTTAACTCTTTACTTGGGACTCTATCTTGAAGCTTCACGCCACACATCCATCTTACCATTCTCATCTCTGCCCTCTGTAGTGCCACCTCATTTTCCTTTTTAAAAGGCCAGGTCTCACTTCCATGCAACATACTGATTCGCACACAGCTGCTGTACAATCTCCCTCTCACTGTCAATGAAATATCCTTATTGGTAAGCAACGGTACCAACTGCCTGAATTTATTCCATCCAATCCGAATTCTAGTCTCCACCGCTGCGTCAGCATCTCCATCTACACTCAACATGTCACCTAAATAACAAAACTTATCCACTAACTCTAGATTTGCATCACCACCAATATCCACACTTGTGCGTCCTGTGCCAGTTACTGGATTCACGCATCCTCTACAAATAAATGACTTCATCACTTTGTACATGCTACCCTTAATACCACTACATTTTCTGTGTACCCACTTCTTACAACTAGTACACTGTATTGAATTATTACCAACACCTTTACCACAGACACCACATGGCCATCTTACAGCTTTCTGCGTTACCTTCTGCCGTTCCCCACTAATCATGACCTTGGTTTTATTCATATTTACTCTCATGCCTCTGTTCTCCACGAAATCCTTCCACTCATTAAGCCTTTTAATTAGATCTTCTTCAGTCTCAGCTATCACAACCAAGTCATCTGCATACAATAACTCCCATGGTAAGGCAACTCTGAATTCTCTAGATAAAGCTTCCATAACCATCACAAATAGCAAAGGACTTAATGCT
>Ga0209458_1000489_pt1 | contig 13502 bp, 13 predicted proteins | sample WorMetLIZAISLAND_FD_187411 | JGI IMG/M metagenome (GOLD analysis project Ga0209458, IMG submission 187411) | Marine gutless worms symbiont microbial communities from Max Planck institute for Marine Microbiology, Germany - Inanidrilus manae... ...
TTGCTCAGAAAGGCCGATGCGCGCACCACAGATGAAGTTGCCGACCGCATCGGTCAGCTCCTCGACGCCTTCACGCCGCACGAATGCGCCAACTACTTCCGAAATGCAGGATACGCTTCAAACTAAGGCAGACACGCTCTAGGGCGCTGTCGAAACGGCAGTAGGCGCCCAGGTGCTGCGCCCGGTCGGCCAGCTCGGGGCTGTGCAGCCAGGCGTGGAACGGACCGCCCATGCCGCCGCGCGGACCGTTCATGATGGCGTCGTATACGCGGCGCTGCGCGGTGGTCATGGCGTCCGTCGTCAGGGCCTCGATCCTGGGCATGGCGTCGTCTCCTTGGCTGTGTGGCCGGTCGCCCGGGCGCCGGCTATTGCGTGGTCGGGCGGGCTTTCAGGCCGATCACCCGGCCGACGTTGGCCGACGGCGGCAGGCCTGCGTGCGCCGCCTTGATCTGCTGCAGCCGCGCCTGCACGTCCTCGGTCATCGGTGCGCCGCGCCGGGTTTCCAGGCTGACGTGCAGGCTCATCAGTTCGTTGGTCGCCGCCAGGTAGCCCTCGTCGGTGTGATACATCTCGTGCAGGTAATGGATCCGCTTGGCGTCGAAGTCGATGAGCCGGGTGGTGAAGCGCAGCGGATCGTCCAGCCGCACCTCGCGCTGGTAGGTGATGTGACCTTCGAGGCTGAACGTGGTGATGGCGTGGCGCTGGCGGTGCGCCCGGTCGAGCCGGATGAAATCGAAAAAGGCGTCGGTGGCGAAGTCGAACACCACCAGGTAGTAGCCCATGTTCATGTGCTGGTTGTGATCGATCCAGTCTGCACGCACCACGTCGCGGTAGCTGTCGAAGGGGGTGGGAATCTCGGTCATACTGCAGGCCCGTCGGTTGCCGGCCGCAGCTTAGGCAACCGCGGGCAACGAGACAACGCGGGTCAGGGCAGGGGAGGCACGTCGCATGCAGGCTTATGAGATCGTTTCCGATGACGGCATCGACGCCCTGCAGTTGAGCCGGCGCGACGCGCCCGCGCCGGGCCCGGGCGAGGTGCTGGTGGCCGTCCGTGCCTCCTCGCTCAATTACCGTGACCTGCTCACCGTGCTGGACCCGAAGCCGTGCGGCATCGTCTACCCGCGCATCCCCAACTCGGACGGCGCCGGCGAGGTGCTGGCGGTGGGCCCGGGCGTGACAAGGTTCCGCCCCGGCGACCGGGTCGCCGGTTGCTTCTTCCAGCGCTGGTCGGCAGGCGAGATCACCGCCGATGGCATGGCCAGTGCGCTGGGTGGCGCCCTGGACGGGGTCCTGGCCGAGCAGGTGGTGCTGCGCGAGGACAGTCTGGTGCCGTTGCCGGCGCACCTGTCCTTTGCCGAAGGCGCCTGCCTGCCCTGCGCGGCCCTGACCGCCTGGCACGCCCTGGTCGACAAGGGCCGGCTGACGGCTGGCGAGACGGTGCTGCTGCTCGGCACCGGCGGGGTTTCCGTGTTCGCGCTGCAGTTCGCCGCCATGCACGGCGCCCGCGCCATCGTCACCTCGTCGAGCGACGAGAAACTGGCGCGGGCGCGCGATCTCGGCGCCTGGGCCACCGTCAACTACCGCAGCACGCCCGACTGGGATGCCCGGGTGCTGGAGTTCACCGACGGCGCCGGCGTCGATCACGTGGTGGAGGTCGGCGGCGCCGGTACCCTGGAGCGCTCGATCAACGCCGTGCGGGTGGCCGGGCACATTGCTCTGATCGGCGTGCTCACCGGTGGCCAGATCAACCCGACGCTGCTGATGCGCAAGTCGATCCGCCTCAACGGCATCTATGTCGGCAGCCGGCAGATGTTCGACGCCATGAACCGGGCCATCGCCGCCCAGCAGCTGCAGCCGGTGATCCATGAGAGCTTCGCCTTCGCCGATGCCCGGGCGGCCTTCCACGCCATGCAGGCGGCCGGGCACTTCGGCAAGATCGTGATCGAAATCTGAGACGCCATCTCTTGATTTAGTTCAACGTTGAACCATATATAGTTCAGCGTTGAACTAATTGATGGAGTCCAGCCATGGCCGTTTCCCGCCGTTCGTTCATCCGCATCGCCGGTTCGTCGGCCGTCATCCTGGCCGCCGGGGCCGCCGGCATCGGCGGTTTCGCCGTGACCCGGGCGCCCGAGGCGGCGCGCAGGCCGTGGCAAGTCGCCGGCCAGGGCTACGCCGATCCGCGCATGCGGGCCCTGTCCTACGCCATCCTCGCCCCGAACCCGCACAACCGGCAGCCGTGGCTGGTCGACCTCGCCCAGGCCGACACCGTCATGCTCTATTGCGATCGGACCCGCCTGCTGCCGGAGACCGACCCGTTCAACCGGCAGATCCTGATCGGCCTCGGCTGCTTTCTCGAGCTGCTGGCGATCGCCGCTGCCCAGGACGGCTACCAAGCCACGATCGTACCGTTCCCCGACGGCGTGCCCGGTACCCAATTGGACGACCGGCCGGTGGCGCGCATCGACTTCCGCCGGTCCGATCTGGTCAAGCCGGATCCGCTGTTCGCGCAGATCCTCAACCGGCGCTCGAACAAGAAACCCTATGACACCAGCCTGACGGTGCCGGCGGCCGAGCTGGCGGCGATTGCCGCCACCACCGGGCCGACAGCAACGGTCCGGACCACCGCCGATGCCGACATGGTGCGCGAGCTGCGCGCCCTGACCTGGCAGGCCCATGAGACCGAGGTGATGACGCCCCGCACCTACATGGAAAGCGTACGTCTGATGCGCATCGGCAAGGCGGAGATCGATGCCAGCCCCGACGGCATCGACATCGGTGGCGCCTTTCCCGATGCGATGAACCTGCTCGGCGTGCTCAACCGCGAGACCATCGCCGATCCGGCCTCGACCGCGTTCGAGCAGGGCATGGCGATGTACCGGGATATCATGGGCAGCGCCATGGCCTATGTCTGGATCACCACCAAGGGCAACAGCCGTACCGAGCAGCTCGCCGCCGGCCGGGCCTGGGTGCGGCTCAACCTCGTTGCCACCGGGCGCGGCGTGGCCGTGCACCCGGTCAGCCAGGCGCTGCAGGAGTTCGACGAGATGTCGGGGCTGTTCGACCGGCTGCATGCCCTGCTGGCGGGCGAAGATGGTGGCCGCATCCAGATGCTGGGCAGGCTAGGTTATGCCGCAAGACCCGAGCCGAGCCTGCGTTGGCCGCTGGCGACACGGGTGAAGACCGCATGAGAGGTTGATGGCCGAGCGTCCCGAGGACCCGCTGCTGTTCACGTTTTTCAACGAGATCGGCATCATCGAGCAACTGGCCCGGGCGCAGTTCGAGCAGGTGTTGCCGGACGGCCTGAAGCTGTCGCAGTTCACCGTGCTCAATCATTTCGCCCGGCTGGGCGGGGAGAGGAGCCCCGCCCAGCTGGCCAGCGCCTTCCAGGTCACCAAGGGGGCGATGACCAATACCCTGCAGCGGCTCGAGGCCCGGGGCCTGATCGCCGTCCGCCCCGACCCGTCGGACGGTCGGGCCAAGCTGGTCAGCCTGACCGACGAGGGGCTCGCGGTGCGCAACGCCGCGATCGCGGCGCTGGTGCCGTCGATGCAACGCCTGGCCACCCTGTTCCCGCAGCAGGAGTTCGCGGCGGCCCTGCCGTTCCTGCAGCGGCTTCGGGCCTTCCTCGACCAGGACCGCAACCCGCCGGCGCGGGACGGCACCGACGGATCGCCATAGCGCCGGCACGTGGGCTCTTCGGCGCTGTCACCTGCGCCCATGTCAGCACTTGGGTGCCACAGGGAGGGTCACGGCATGAACATCTTCGCCGCCGCACAGCGACTGATGACGATGAGCGACGACGTCTGGGCCCGGCATTCCAATCCCTGGAGCGTGTATACCCGCTTCACCTGCCTGCCGCTGATCGTGCTGGCGATCTGGAGCCGTGTGTGGCTCGGCTGGTGGGCCCTGGTACCGTTGGCCCTGGCGCTGCTCTGGACCTGGTACAACCCGCGGGCGTTCGGCCCGCCCGCGCGCACCGACAACTGGGCCTCCATGGGCACTTTCGGTGAGCGCGTGTTCCTGAACCGCAAGGCCCTTCCCGTGCCGCACCACCACGCGCGCATGGCGATGGTGTTGACCTGGGTCTCTGCCGTCGGCATGGCGATCCTGGTCTATGGCCTGGTGGTGCTGAACCTCTGGGCCACGATCTGCGGCATCCTTGTCGGCGTCGGCGGCAAGGTCTGGTTCGTCGACCGCATGGTCTGGCTCTACCGGGACATGAAGGACGCCTCGCCGGACTATGCCGCCTGGCTGAAACCCGCCGGCACCGGCGAAGGGGCTGCCGACGGATAGAGTTGCAACGCTGCGGCCGCTCCCTCAGCCGGCCGCGGCGCGGACGGCGTCGACGGCTTCCGGGTTGACCAGGGCGGTGAGGTCGCCGGGCGGCTGGCCCAGCACCGCTGCCTTCACCACCCGGCGCATGATCTTCATGTTGCGGGTCTTCGGCAGGTCGGCGACGAACAGCACCTGCTGCGGGCGGAACGACTTGCCCAGGCCGTCGGCCACGGCGTCGCGCAACCGCCCGGCGGTGACGTCGTCCGTCGCGACGCCGGGGGCGGGGATGCACACGCACATCACCTGCTGACCCGCACGCGGGTCGGGGATGCCGATGGCGGCGGCTTCAGAGACCAGGCCGGTGGCCATCAGCAGGCCCTCGATCTCGGCCGGGCCGGTGCGCTTGCCGGCAACCTTGATGGTGTCGTCCGAGCGGCCCTGGATGTACCACATGCCGTCGGCGTCGCGGCTGGCCCAGTCGCCGTGCCGCCAGATGCCGTCGTACATGCTCCAGTAGGTCTCGAGATAGCGTTCGGGGTCTTTCCACAGGCCGCGCGTGAGGCCGATCGACGGTGCCTTCAAGACCAGCTCGCCGACCTGTCCGGGCGCCACCGGGTTGCCGTGATCGTCCAGGATATCGGCACCCATGCCGGGGATCGGGCCGCCGAAGGCGCACGGCTTCAGTGGGTGCATGAGCGTGCCGATCAGGATGCCGCCGCCGATCTCTGTGCCGCCGGTCCAGTTGAACAGCGGCACCCGGCGCTGGCAGACGTGCGCGAAGAACCAGTTCCAGGCCTCGTCGGTCCAGGGCTCGCCGGTCGAGGCGGTGATGCGCAGCGACGACAGCTCCCATTTTTCCACCTCGTCGGTTCCGGCGCGCATCAGGCCGCGTACCGTGGTCGGCGCTACGCCGAGAAAGCTGACCTGGTGCTGCTGCACCAGCCGCCACATCCGCCCGGGGTCGGGATAGTCGGGCGTGCCCTCGACCAGCACCATGGTCGCACCGGCGAAGGCACAGGTGGTGGTGATCATCGGCCCGACGACCCAGCCGAAGTCGCTGATCCACATCATCCGGTCGCTTGCGCGCAGGTCGCCGCAGATGCTGATGTCGAAACAGATCTTAGTGGTGAAGCCGCAATGGGTCAGCACCGTGCCCTTGGGCTTGCCGGTGGTGCCCGAGGTGTAGACCAGCAGCAGCGGATGCTCGGCATCGACGATGGTCGCCGGTGCGTCATCCGGCTGGCCGGCGGTGATCTCGGACCAGTCCAGGTCCCGGCCGTCCTGCCAGCCGTCGCGGCCGCCGGCGGTGTTCAAGACCACCTGGTGGCGCACGCCGGGGACCTCGGCCAGGGCGTCGTCCATCACCGCCTTCATATCGATCTCGCGGCCGCGGCGGTGGGTGACGTCGATCGTGATCACGCCGGTGGCGCCGGCGTCGTGCAGCCGTGTGGCGATGGCCTCGCGGCCGAAGCCGGAGAACAGCGGCACGACGATGGCGCCGGTACGGGCGACGGCGAAATAGGCCGCCACCACCTCGGGCACCATGGGCATGTAGATGCCGATGGCGTCGTCCGGGCCATAGCCGAGGGCGCGCAGGGCCGCGGTCAGGCGGCAGGTCTGGCGGTCGAGCTCGGCATAGCTCCATTCGCGGATCTCGCCCTGTTCGGACTCATAGACGATCGCCGTCGCGTCTTGTGTCGGTGTGCCGCGGTGCTTGTCGAGCAGGCTCTCGATCGCGTTCATCCGCCCGCCGACGCACCATTTCGGCCAGGCCTGGCCCTGGCTCAGGTCGAGCACCTGGTCGTACGGCCGCTCGAAGCGGATCTCCATGAACCGGATCGCTGCATCCCAGAACCAAGCCGGGTCGGCATCGGCGCGACGCACAAGGTCGTCATAGTCGGTGCAGCCGAGCGCGTCGATCAGGCGCTTGATCCGGCTCTGAGCGATGACTTCCGGCGTTGCCCGCCAGACGATCTCCCCGGTCATCTGCTTCCTCCCATCGCGGACGTTGTTTTGCCCGACAATAGGCCGGCACCGGAGGGCGGAAAAGGGCGCCGGCGACGTCGGACGCCGCCGGCGGCCGTCATTGCGGTCGGCGTCAGCGTGCCGCGAACGAGAAGATGCCGTTCTTCAGCTGGCCGCCGCCCAGCATCTTGACCACCTTGAGGCTGTCGAGTGCCTGAGCCCCGTCGCCGGCGTCGCCCGCAAGGGCGATGTCAAGCGGATCGCCGGGACAGAAGTCGCCGACGAAAGGGATCTGCAGCAGGGCGAAGCCGTCGTGGCCGTCCTTCACGCCGACATAGTTCAGGGTGCCGGCGATGTGCGCGCAGTCGCCGCCCTTCGGCTTCACGGCGATGCGGATGGTGTCCTGGCCGTTCGCCACGCCGATGCCCTCCCAGCGCTGGTCGTCGCCCTGCTGGCGCGATTCACCGGTCGACACGGCGGAGCCGAAGTGGCCGCGCATGGCCTCGGCCACCCCCGGGTTCGGCCCGTAGTAGCCCTGCAGGATGTAGCGCGCATTGGTGCCGTTGGCGGAATCGAAGCCTTGCACGCTGACGTAGGCGTAGGCGGCCGAATAGGGTGTCAGGCCGAAGCCGTCGGGCGCGGTATAGACATTGATGCCGCCGCTGTAGCCGTCGACCGCCTTGAGCCCGGCCGGCAGCAGCTTGTCGACGGTGTCGGCGTCCCATTGCACGGCGATGGTCACCGTGTTGGCGCCGGACATCTGGTACGGCGGCGGCGGGATCTTCTTCTCTTCGGCCTGTGCCGTCGATGCCGGCACGGCTGCCAACAGGCCGGCGGACAGCAAGCCGCCGGTCAGCAGTCTGAGCATTCCCATGGTTTCCTCCCTCGACGGATGCCGCGCCGGATCGGCATGGCGGCCGTCCGGGCGGGGTCGGGAGGATTGTCGCGCACCGGTCGTGCCGGCGGCAAGCGGACGGCAACAGGGCCGGTGGTCTGGCCGGCCCTGTCGCCGTCAGTGCCGACGCTTCCTACTCGGCGGTGCCGCGGATCGGGTAACCGCGTTCGCGGATGAAGCTGATGCCGTTAAGGATGCCCTTCAGGTCCGGGCGGGCGAACGGGGCGTTGGAGATGTCGACGATCTGCAACTGGCCGTCGGGATTGACCACGAACAGTCCTGGTTCGTTGAAGTCGCGGTCGGTCTCCTGTTCGCTGCGCGGATGCGAGACATAGAGGCCGAGCTCGTGCATCTGCGCCGGGCTCAGGCCGTAGCCGACGGGGAAGGTCAGGCCCATCTCGGCGACGTCGGGCTCGGCCTTCTCCAGCGGGTCGCCGGATATCGCCACGATCTCGACTTCCTGGGCGGCGTACTCGTCCTTCAGCTCTTCCAGGCCTTTCAGGTAGCGCTTGCAGATCGGGCAGTGCTTGCCCCGGTAGGCAACCACCAGCTGCCAGCGGTCTCGGCCGCCGATATGGACATTGCCGCCTGCCACCGCCGGCAGGTCGAGCTCGGGCATGTCGTCGCCCGCGCGCGGTTTATTGGACATAATTCACCTGTCTTGCTGCTGTGCCGAGGCCCCGTGCCGAGACATGTAGGCGCCCGGTGGCACTCCGGCCAGTCAAACGCGCGTTAACCCAACCGCAGTGGGTTCGGTGGCATACCTGAAGAGTCCAACGGGGCTTCTCCGGCCCTGTGACCCAGCTCCAACCAGGTTCCAGGTGACGCGTGACACCCGGAAAGCGCAGACTTGCAGCCATTGTTGCGGCCGACGTGGCCGCTTACTCCCGGCTGGTCAGTGAAGATGAGGAAGGCACGCTCACTGGCCTGCGGCGGCACCGCGACGAGCTGATCGACCCCCTGATCGACAGCCACGACGGCCGCATCGCCAATACCGCCGGTGACAGCCTGCTGATCGAGTTCGCCAGCGCCGTCGAGGCGGCGCGCTTCGCCCTGGCCATGCAGGAGGGCATGACCGAGCGCAATCAAGGCGTCCCAGCCGACCGGCAGATCCGCTTTCGCATCGGCATCAACGTCGGCGACGTGCTGGAGCGTGATGGCGACCTGCTGGGCGAGGGGGTGAACGTGGCGGCGCGGCTGGAGGGCCTCGCCGAGCCCGACGGCATCTGCGTCTCGCTGGCAACGCGTGATCAGGTCCGCGACCGGCTGCCGGTGCAGCTGGACGACCAGGGCGAGGTTCAGGTCAAGAACATACCGCGCCCGGTGCATGTCTTTCGCCTGCGCCCGCAGGGTGCCGGGGCGCCCGCTGAGGCCGCGTCGCCGCCGGCGGTCCGCTGCCGCGGCAGGATGCTGCCGGTGGCCGCCGGGCTGGCCCTGCTGCTGCTGGGCGCCGGTGCCGCCGTGCTGCTGCTCCGCCCGCAAACGGTCGATCAGGTCGCCGGTGGCCGTCCGCCGACCACCCCCGTGCCGGCGCCGGCCGCCGCACCGGCATCCGCACCGGCACAGGTGGCGGCCCTGACGCCGGGCGTCGCGCCGATGCGGCCGGCCGCGCCCGAAGCCGTACCTGAAGCGGTATCGGCCGGTGGCAAGATCGCCGCGGCGGCGGCAGCACCTGCCTTCGACATCAAGCCATTGCCCGAACCGGAACCGGACCCGCCGGAGGCAGCAACGGTCGCCGCAGCTACACCGGCCGCATCGCAGCCCGCGACGCCGGTCGCGGCTGCGGCCCCGGCCAAAGCGACCGACCGCCGGTTTGACGGCCTGTGGACCGGGGCGGCCGCCTGCGATACCGGCGGCGGCTTCTATACCCGCAACTTCGACTTCCGGATCGCCGTGGCGGACGGCCGTGCCGATCTGGTGATGACGGTCCGCGCCGTCCGGAACAGCGGACAGAACACCCACCGCTGGGCAGCAGCGATTGACGCCGCGGGCCGGGCCGATGCGACGACGACGGTGATCAACGGCCGGCCGCTGCCTGTCGCCGTCGATCTATCCTCGGCGCCGGCCGCCGGCTCGATCGCCTTCGATGGCTGCACCATCGCCCTGACGCGCTCGGCTGAAGAGGCCACCGTCACGGCGTCCGCGGCGCCGGCAAAGGACGCGGTCAACGGCGCCACCAGCAATGGCGTCGGTCGCTACGACGGCCGCTGGTCCGCCTATTTCCCGGAGTGCGGCACCTCGTTCGGCGGGGCGCCGCTGTTCTATTCGATCGCGCTGCAGGTCCGCGAAGGCGTGTTCCTGGTCGAGCTGGACGTCGCCGACACCTACGAGAAGCTGCGGACCACGTTGTCCGGTGCCGTCGGCGACAACGGTCGCTTCGTCGCCCGCTTCGAGACGGCGATGAAGACCTCGGAGACCCAGACCCTGCGTGCCGACCTGTCCGGCGAGGAAAGCCCGCCCTGGGCCGCCATCGACGATTGCCGCGGCAGGCTGAAGCCGATGAGCTGAGGGCGCCGGCCGTGGACGCTGCCACCGCCGCCGGCTACGATGCGTGCGGCCCTCGGGTGCGCCACCCGACGGTCGTCCGGACGGTTGAGCGAATGGCCTCCCAGGTGAGATGTGGCGGGCGGAAAGCGCAGACTTGCAGCCCTTGTCGCGGCCGATGTCGCCGCCTATTCGCGGCTGGTCAGCGAGGATGAAGACGGCACGCTCGAGGGGCTGCGGGCTCATCGCGATGACCTGATCGACCCGCTGATCGAAGACCACGACGGCCGGATCGCCAATACCGCCGGCGACAGCCTGTTGATCGAATTCGCCAGTGCCATCGAGGCCGTGCGCTGCGCCATCGCCATCCAGCATGGCATGGCCGGACGCAACATTGCCGTGCCGCGCGACCGCCAGATCCGCTTCCGGATCGGCATAAATGTCGGTGACGTGCTGGAACGTGACGGCGACCTGCTGGGTGAGGGAGTCAATGTCGCTGCGCGGCTCGAAAGCCTGGCCGAACCTGGCGAGATCTATATCTCCCTGGCCGCGCGCGACCAGGTGCGCGACAGGCTGTCGTTGGATCTAGAGGATCTGGGCGAGATCCGGGTCAAGAACATCCCCCGGCCCGTGCATGTGTTCCGGCTGCTCGGTCGCGCCGGCGACGATGCCGCCGCAGTGCCGCCGGCAGGCCGGCGCCGGTTCGGGCCGGTGCCGATGCTGGCGCTCATGTTGCTGGTCTTCGTGCTCGGTGCCGCGTCGGCCGTGCTCGTGTTGAGACCCCAGTTGACCGACCGAATGGCCAGCGAAACTGCGGCAGTGGCCGAGGTCGAGCTGGCACCCCGCCCCACCACGAAGACGCCACAGGTATTCTCATCCGCCGCCACGTCGGCGGCGCCGCTGCGGCCTGCGGCGGCCCCCGACACGTCGGAGGCGGCGACGCCGGCTCAGGTGGCTCGGCTGACGCCCGTCCCGGCGTCGCCGGCCGCGGACGCCACCGGCCAATTCGATGGCTTGTGGACCGGCGCGGCTTTCTGCGACTACGGCACGAGTTTCGAGACCAGCAAATTCACCTTCCGCGTCGACGTGCGCGGTGGCCAAGCGGCACTCGAACTGCTCGGGACCGGCTTGCAGGACGGCGGCCGCGACCGCTTCCGCTGGACCACCGCCCTCGATCCGCAAGGGCGGAGCGATGCGGCCACCACGCTCATCGCCGGTCGCCGCGTGCCGGTTACGCTGGATCTGTCATCCGCCCCGGCGGCGGGACGGGTCGACTTCGACGGCTGTGTCGTCGACCTCGCCCTGGCCAACGCCGCGGCGCCGGTCGTCCAGGCCTTTGCCGCCCCGCCGGAGGAGGGCCGCTGGTCGGCCTATTTCGACGACTGCGGCACCTCATTTGGCGGCGTGCCGCTGGTCTACAGCCTGGCGCTTCAGGTGCGTGACGGCGCCTTTCGGGCCGAGCTCGACGTCGCCAACACCTACGAGACGGTCCGGGCGACCATGTCCGGGCCTGTCGAACGGGACGGCCGCCTGGAAGCCCGCTTCGAAACCTCGCTTAAGACCTCGGAGACCCAGACCCTGCGCGCCGACCTGTCGGGCACACGCGATGCACCCTGGGTCGCCATCGACGACTGCCGCCGCGCCCTGGTTCCGGTGCGCTGAGGCGTCGTGACCGCCGGTCCCCGCGCGATTGGCGCACGGGGCGCCGGGCATGCTATGACGCGCCGAAGCAATGCGAACAGGAGGCGCGTCGATGACCGAGGCTTTCATCTGTGATGCCGTGCGCACGCCGATCGGGCGGTATGGCGGTGCGCTGGCGGCGGTGCGCACGGACGACCTGGGGGCCAAGCCGCTGATGGCGCTCAAGGCGCGCAATCCCTCGGTCGACTGGGCCGCAGTGGACGAGGTGGTGTTCGGCTGTGCCAACCAGGCCGGCGAAGACAACCGCAACGTCGCCCGCATGTCGGCGCTGCTGGCCGGACTGCCCGACAGCGTGCCGGGCAGCACCATCAACCGCCTGTGCGGCTCGGGCATGGACGCCATCGGCTATGTCGCCCGGGCGATCCGCAGCGGCGAGGCGGAGCTGGCGGTCGCCGGCGGCGTCGAGAGCATGTCGCGCGCGCCCTTCGTCATGGGCAAGGCGGATGCGCCGTTCTCGCGCAAGGCCGAGATCCATGACACCACCATCGGCTGGCGTTTCATCAACCCGCTGATGAAGCAGCAGTACGGCGTCGACTCCATGCCCGAGACCGGCGAAAACGTGGCCGAAGAGTTCCAGGTCTCCCGCGCCGACCAGGACGCCTTCGCCTGGCGCAGCCAGCAGCGCACCAAGGCGGCACAGGAGGCGGGATTCTTCGCGAAGGAACTGATCGAGGTCGAGATCCCGCAGCGCCGCGGCGACCCGGTGGTGGTGAGCGCCGACGAGCACCCGCGCGGCGAGACCACGCTGGACGGCCTGGCCAAGCTGCCGACGCCGTTCCGCGAGAACGGCACGGTCACCGCCGGCAACGCCTCGGGCGTCAACGACGGCGCCTGCGCCGTGCTGCTGGCCGGGCCGCAGGCGGTCGAGCGCCACGGCCTCACCCCGCGGGCCCGGGTCCTGGGCATGGCCACGGCCGGGGTGCCGCCGCGGATCATGGGCATCGGCCCGGCACCGGCCAGCGAGAAGCTGCTCGCCCGCCTCGGCTTCGAGGTCGGCGACATGGACGTGATCGAGCTCAACGAGGCCTTCGCCAGCCAGGGCCTGGCGGTGCTACGCCAGCTCGGCCTCGCCGACGATGCCGAGCAGGTCAACCCGCACGGCGGCGCCATCGCCCTTGGCCACCCCTTGGGCATGAGCGGCGCCCGCCTGGTGACCACCGCTTTGAATGCCCTGGAGGCCCGGGATGGCCGCTATGCCCTGTGCACCATGTGCATCGGCGTCGGCCAGGGCATCGCCATGGTGATCGAGCGGGTCTAGGGCAAATTCGCTTCGATTGGACTTAAGTGGCCAGAGTTGAAGCCATTGCAGCGACATCCTTCGAGACGGCCGCTTGCGCGGCCTCCTCAGGATGAGGCCTTTTTGTCTGCACCTCATCCTGAGGAGGGCCGCAGGCCCGTCTCGAAGGATGAAAGCCAAGGACCGAGCCGCTTCCGACAAACCTGACACGCTCCAGGCCGTGACGCGGCCGGGTCCGAGACCCCCGGCCAACTTAAGCCATTGGTAACCACGGGCATGGAACATCGTCCGCCTGGGGCAAGGGGTGTGACGATGACCGAAGGCGACGGCGGCAGCGATCTCGAGGCCGACCTGGCGGCGCGGCTCGCCGCAGCGGAGACCGCGCTGGCCGAGATGACCACCGATCTCGACAGCTTGATCGGTGACGACATGCTGCTGGCGACCCAAGCCTACCAGAAGGCGATGACCGAGCCGGCCAAGGCCGACGCAGCGCTGAAGGACATCTATACCGGCTTCCACAACATCAAGGGCATCGGCGGCTCGTTCGGCTTCGATCTCGTGACCAGCGTCGCCATGCACATGTGCGAGTATCTCAAGCGCGCAGACAGCGCCAGCGACGCCGTGCTGGAGACCGTCGCCCATCACCTGCATGCCCTGCAGCAGATCGTCGATGCGGAGCTGACCGGCGACGGCGGCCCCGAAGGCAAGGCGATCCTGGCCCGGCTGCAGGGCCGGAGTTAGACCCGACCGCACCCGTGGACGCCGGCTTCCGCCGGCGTTTCGGCCCCAAGAAGATCGAATCCCCGGCGAACGTGTCGGGTTGCGCGGGATTGTTTTGACGGAGCTGGCGTAGTCAGAGGTATCTCGTTTCTCAGGGAGCGCCTCGGATCATGCACGTAAAACTGCACGCCAATGCGACCACCACGCCGAAGATCAGGGCCT
>Ga0209458_1000490_pt1 | contig 13500 bp, 10 predicted proteins | sample WorMetLIZAISLAND_FD_187411 | JGI IMG/M metagenome (GOLD analysis project Ga0209458, IMG submission 187411) | Marine gutless worms symbiont microbial communities from Max Planck institute for Marine Microbiology, Germany - Inanidrilus manae... ...
GCGAGGGAATCCCAAAACGCCTCCGATATCGCAAGAAACCAAGGGCACAACTCCCGGTTTTCTGCAATTCGGAATACTTGGGAAAGCCGAAATCCGCCACCCAATCAGGACGTTAGGGGTTGTTCACGGACGACCACCTAAGCTCACAAAAATGACCTTGAAAACGAAAAACCAGGCGCCTCCAACGCCCCGCGCCAGGATTTTTCGTTTAGGATCTTTCAATATGGTTTAATTCTTACGCAGGCCAGAGTTCGTTGAAATAAAAAGAAAAATCGCCTTTTCTTTTCAGGTTAACCGGGTGCGCATATTTCGTTTCAAAGGCAATGAGAGGTTTCGGCTATTCGTCCGCCATCAACTCTTTCAGTTGGTAGATCAGGTTGAGGGCGTCTCGCGGCGTCAATTCATCGGCGTTTATGGCTTTCAGTCTTTCTTCCGCAGCGGAAACGGAATCGGGTATTCGCAGGGACGGTGAAGCTGGTTCGGCAAGCGTACGGAACAAGGGCAGATCGTCGGCGAGGCGCGTGATGGCATTCGACTGCTCGCCCTCTTCGAGGGTTTTAAGGATCTGATCGGCGCGATTGACGACCTTCGGTGGCAGTCCGGCGATCTTGCCGACGTGGATGCCGTATGAACGGTCGGCGGTGCCGGGTCCGACCTCGTGCAGGAAAACGACCTCACCCTGCCATTCCTTGACCCGAAGCGTGTGGCATTCGAGACGCTCGAGCTTGGCGGCCAAAGCCGTCAATTCGTGGTAGTGGGTGGCGAACAGCGCCCGGCAGCCGTTCTCCTCATGCAGGTGTTCGACAACGGCCCAGGCGATCGACAGCCCGTCGAAGGTGGCGGTGCCGCGGCCGATCTCGTCGAGAATGACCAGGGAGCGGGGTCCCGCCTGATTGAGGATAGTCGCCGTCTCGACCATCTCGACCATAAAGGTGGAGCGGCCCCGCGCCAGATCATCGGCAGCACCCACGCGGGAGAAAAGGCGGTCGACGATGCCGATGGACGCCGACGATGCCGGCACGAAGGACCCCATCTGGGCAAGGATTACGATCAGGGCGTTCTGTCTGAGAAACGTGCTTTTGCCGGCCATGTTCGGACCGCTCAATAGCCATACCTGCCCGTCGACAGCCTCTCCATTCTCGCCAGCACCGGCGAGTGCGCAATCGTTGGCGATAAAAGCCTTTTCGCCAGCGGCTTCGAGGGCGGCCTCGACCACCGGGTGGCGCCCGTCGGCGATGGCCAGGCCCGAACCGGGGTCGATATGCGGACGGACATAGCGCCGGGCCCGGGCCAGTTCGGCGAGCGATGATGCGACATCAATGGCGGCCATCGCGCGGGCTGCTGCGGCAATGGCCTCGGCACAGACGGTGACAGTCTCAACCAGCCCCTGAAACAGCTCGAGCTCCAGGGCCAGGGCCCGGTCGGCGGCCTTGGCGATCCGGCTTTCCAGATCGGACAACTCAACCGTCGTGAAGCGTTTGGCGTTGGCCATGGTCTGGCGGTGAATGAACGGACTGTCGGGGCCGTCGGGCAATTTCTCTGCCTGGCGCGCCGGCACTTCGATAAAGTAACCGAGCACGTTATTGTGGCGGATTTTCAGATTGGCCAAACCGGTTTCGTCGGCATACCGGGACTGTAGGTCGGCGATCATGCGCCGGCTTTCGTCGCGCAGCGCGATCAACTCGTCGAGGTCCTGATAATATCCGCGTCTGACGAACCCGCCGTCGCGGGCCAGGATCGGCAGATCTTCGGCAAGTGCGACGGCCAGCAGTTCGACGGTGTCCTCGTGCCCGTCCAGCCTGGCCGCACACACGTCGAGGCCCGCCGGGGCGACAAGGTCGCCGCCCCGGGAAAGCAGTTCGCGGACCGCCGCGGCCATCCTCAACCCGTCGCGGATGGCGGCCAGGTCCCGGGGGCCGCCGCGCTGCAAGGTGAGGCGCGAGAGGGCGCGCTCCATATCCGGCGTTTTACGCAGACAATCCCTGAGATCGTCGCGGACCCGTTCGCCATCGAAGAACCACTCGACCATGTCTAGACGTTCACCGATCCGCGAGGGCGCGGTCAGCGGCTCGGCCAATCGCGAAGCCAAGAGCCGGGCACCGGCGCCGGTCACCGTTTTGTCGATGACGCTGAGCAGGCTGCCCGTGCGCTCGCCCGACAGGGTCGCAGTCAGTTCCAGGTTGCGGCGCGTCGCCGCGTCGATTTCGAGGATATCGCCCGATCCCAATCGGCGCGGTCTTTCGATCCTGGGCAGTTTTCCCTTTTGCGTGAGGGTCACGTAGTCGACCAGGGCGCTGGCAGCCCCCAGTTCGGCACGGCTGAATTCGCCGAAGGAATCGACGGCGGCAACGGCGAAAAGGTCGCCGAGGCGGCGGGCGCCCGTCGTGCTCTCGAAGGTCGGCGCCGGCAACGGCGTCAGAATATCCGACCAGTCCTCGAAAACGGACCGCATGTCGGCGCGCGCAAGCAGGTTTTCAGACAACAGGATCTCGCCTGGCGCGATGCGCGCGAGCGCGGCGTCGAACCCGTTCGCTTCCGGGACTTGCGTATAAAATTCGCCGGTCGAGACGTCGATCCAGGCGAGCGCCAGGGTCCGTTCGGCCTCGGCGATGGCGCAAAGGAAATTATGGCGTCGCGAATCGAGCAGCGTGTCCTCGGTGAGCGTTCCTGGGGTTACGATGCGCACGACGTCACGCCTGACCACAGCCTTGGCGCCCCGCTTCTTGGCCTCAGCCGGGTCTTCGGTCTGTTCGCAAATGGCTACACGGAAGCCCTTTCTGATCAAACGATTGAGGTAGCTTTCGTGACTGTGCGCCGGGACACCGCACATGGGGATGTCCTGGCCCAGGTGCTTGCCTCGCCGGGTCAGCGCAATGTCGAGCGCGCTCGCCGCTTTCTCGGCGTCATCGAAGAACAGTTCATAGAAATCGCCCATGCGGTAAAAAAGCAGGCTCTCCGGATGGTCGTCCTTGATGGCCAGGTATTGGGCCATCATCGGCGTCACAGCAGAGGACACCGGGGCCGACCGTTCGGCATTGTTTTCCGAAGAGGGCCCTTCAGGGGCGGACGGATTGGTTTGAGTTGGCGGCACGGGATCGATCAGTTACGGAACGGGTATTCGGCGCGCACCTTATCACAAACGGTGCTTTGTTCTTCAACCGTCCTCTGACGCAAACAAGCTTTTATTCTCTTGGGCGCTTGGGCAGAATGAATCCAAGCGGCCTATTGGCCGGTCCGGAGAACAATCGATACCGGGAGGAATCATGAACGATACCCGGAGCAGCGCCTGTGAAGTCGTCGGCGTTTTTTCCACGCGCGAGGATTTCGAGAACGTAGTGGAGGCCCTAATCGCCAGCGGCGTTCAGCGCTCCGACCTCAGCGTGCTGAGCTCCCACGAGTCCCTGGAGGTTGCCGGGCGGCCGGCGAAACCTTGGAAGGACGCGCTGACGGCCATGGTCGGTGAAATCAAATACGAGGGCCCTTTGGTCGCCTCGGGCGCCATCCTACTCGCCGGCGGCACGACGGCGGCGGCCATCGCCGCTGTCATCGGCGCCGCGGTCAGCGGCGTCGCCCTGAAGGAGGTGCTCGACGAGGTCACTGCGAAGCCGCACACCGAAGCTTTTTCGCGGGCGATCGAGGCCGGCAGCATCATCTTGTGGGTCCACACCATCGGGGAAGAGCCTGAAGCCGCGGCCGTGAAGATCCTCGAAGATCACGGCGGTAACAATGTCCACATCCACGATCCGGCCGGCACCTGAAATCCGATAACAGGACACTGACATCATGGACGAAAGAGACGACCAGCTCCTTGCCGAGGACGCGCTTAGACTGCACGCCAGCGGCCGGCCTGGCAAACTGGAGATCCACCCGACCAAACCGCTGACCACACAGCGCGATCTGACCCTCGCCTATTCACCGGGCGTCGCCGTTCCGTGTCTGGAAATCCACCGTGACGAGACGCTCGCTTACGACTACACGGCGAAAGGCAACATCGTCGCCATCATCTCAAACGGCACCGCCGTTCTCGGCCTCGGCAACATCGGGGCACATGCGGCGAAACCGGTGATGGAGGGTAAGTCGGTCCTGTTCAAGCGGTTCGCCGACGTCGATGGCATCAACGTCGAGGTCCACTCCGAGGACGTGGATGAATTTGTCGAATGTGTGCGTCTGTGCGCGCCGACCTTCGGTGGCGTCAATCTGGAGGACATCAAGGCGCCCGAGTGTTTCATCATCGAACAGCGCCTGCGCGAACTGCTCGACATCCCCGTCTTCCATGACGACCAGCACGGAACCGCCATCATCACCGCGGCCGGACTGATCAACGCCCTCGACGTAACTGAGCGCTCCATGCACAAGACGACCGTCGTCGTCAACGGCGCCGGTGCGGCCTCCATCGCCTGCGTCGAGCTGTTCAAATCCATGGGTATGCCCGGCAAGAACATCGTCGTATGCGATTCCAAGGGCGTCATCTATCAGGGCCGCCAGGAAGGTATGAACCAGTGGAAGTCGGCACATGCGGCGAAGACGTCGGCGCGCACCCTTGACGAGGCACTCGTCGGCGCCGATTGTTTCGTCGGGCTGTCGGTGGCCGGTGCCGTGACCCAGGACATGGTCCTGTCCATGGCCGAAAAGCCGATCATCTTCGCCATGGCCAACCCGGACCCGGAAATTACGCCGGAGGCCGTCAAGGCCGTGCGCGACGACGCCATCATGGCGACCGGTCGATCCGACTACCCGAACCAGGTCAACAACGTGCTCGGTTTCCCGTACATCTTCCGCGGCGCCCTCGATGTCCGCGCCACCACCATCAACGACGAGATGAAGGTTGCCGCTGCCCAGGCGCTTGCCGACCTGGCGCGCGAGGATGTGCCGGATGAGGTCGATGCGGCGTATTCCGGTATCCACCTGCGCTACGGTCCCGACTACTTGATCCCGGCGCCCTTCGACCCCCAGCTGATCACCGCCGTTCCCAAGGCCGTCGCCCAGGCCGCCATGGACTCAGGGGTGGCGCGCAAACCGATCATCGACATGGAAGCCTACGAAGCGGAGCTCTCGGCCCGGCTCAGCCCGACAGCCGGCAGCCTGCAGGCCATTTTTGAAGACGTGCGCGCCCATCCCCGCCGTGTTGTCTTCGCCGAGGGTGAGGAGGAAAAGAGCATCCGAGCGGCTTACGCGTTTCTCAATGCCGGCTATGGCCATCCGATCCTCATCGGCCGCGAGAACCGCGTCGCCGACCAGATGGAAAAACTGGGACTGCCGCTGGTCGAAGGCATCGAGATCACCAACGCCAAATTGAGCCGCTCGACGGACGAGTATATTGATTTCATGTACGGGCGGCTGCAGCGCCGGGGATACCTGTACCGCGATTGCGAACGCATGGTCAAACGCGACCGTAATGTCTTCGGCGCCTGTATGGTTGCCTTCAGTGACGCCGACGCCTTGGTCACCGGCTTGACCCGCAACTATCAGATCGCGCTCGATCAGATCTCGCGGGCCATCGACAAAGAACCGGAGACACCGGTGTTCGGGTTGTCGCTGGTCATGCTCGAAGGGCGCACGTTGTTCGTCGCGGATACCACCGTACACGAATCACTCGCTCCGGAAGAAATGGCCGACGTCGCCCAGGAGGCGGCGCGCATTGCACGGCGCCTCGGCCACGAGCCCAGGGTTGCGCTGGTCTCCTACGCGACCTTCGGGCACCCCGATCTGCCCCGGGCCGAACCCGTACGCCAGGCCGCCGAAGTGCTCGATGGTCGCCACGTCAGTTTTGAATATGACGGCGAAATGAGCGTCGAGGCGGCGCTCAACCCGGAAGTCATGGGTCATTATCCCTTCTGTCGGTTGACGGGTCCGGCCAATGTTCTGGTTATGCCGGGGCTGAACAGTGCCCAGATCGGTACCCAGCTCCTGCGGGTGCTTGGCCAGGGGGCGGTTCTTGGGCCGCTGCTCGTCGGCCTCAGCAAGCCGGTCCAGATCGTTCCCTTGGGCGCCAACGTTTCCGATATGGTCAATTTCGCGGTGCTGGCCGCCAGTGCCGCGCGTTGAACCGCGGCTTTTGGCGCTGGGCCGTTGACAAGGCGGCCGCGCCTGATTCATCGTAGTCGCGGCGATCGCCCAGGAATAAGTGGTGACGCCGATCGGAAAGGGAACGACGCGTTGAACTTCAACCGCATTCGACCGGTCCCCATCGCAGGTGCCCTCGGCGCCGAGATCGAGGGCGTCAATCTCGCGGAAGATCTATCTGATGAGGTGATCGCCGAGCTCCGCGCGGCGTTGCTCGAACACCTGGTCCTGTTCTTCCGCGGTCAGGACATATCGCCCCAACAACACCTGGCTTTCGCCAAAAGATTCAGCGCCCTTATGGCCTACCCCATGGTGTCCGGCTTGGAAGGTTTTCCGGACATCGTTCCGGTCACCAAACGAGAGCACGAAACGGTCAACTTCGGCGGCTTATGGCATTCCGACACGACCTACCTTAATGAACCGCCGATGGGCGCCGTATTGGTAGCCCGCGAACTGCCGCCGAAGGGCGGCGATACGATGTGGGCCAACATGTACATGGCCTACGAGGCCTTGTCGGGCGGTATGAAACGGATGTTGGCTGGGATCAGCGCCGTCAACAGCTCGGCTAAAGCGGACGTCACACGCACCCGCGAGGATCGGATTCGCGAGGACGGTTCCGAGCCGGAGGCCCTGGTTGCCGAACATCCGGTCATCCGCACCCATCCCGAAACCGGAAAGAAAATCCTCTACGTCAATTTCGGCCATACGGTGCGCTTCAAGGACATGAGCGAGGCGGAAAGCGCGCCGATTCTCGACTACCTGTTCCGCCACCAGATCCGGCCCGAATTCACCTGCCGTTTCTATTGGACGCCGGGATCAGTGGCTTTCTGGGACAACCGGGCGACTCAGCATAACCCCATCAACGACTATCACGGCTTCCGCCGGGTCATGCACCGCGTCACCCTGGCCGGCGACAAGCCGTTCTGAGAACTCAGACTAGGCGAATGCGGTGAGCCGGGCCAGTGCGGCCTCGTGGTGGCGCACTGAAACGTCGCCGAAACAACAGAAGACGACCAGACCGATCGAGGCCTCGCCAGCGAGGAACTCGACGACGGTGCCAACGGCGAGTTCCGCTGCCGCATCTGCCGGGTATCCGAAAACGCCGGTTGAGATGGCCGGAAATGCGATCGTAGAAAGCCCGTTCTCGCGGGCCAATTCGAGGGAGCGTCGATAACAGCTCGCCAATTTCACGGGCTCACCCGATTTGCCACCATGCCAGACCGGCCCGACAGTGTGAATAACGTGGCGGGCCGCCAGGTTGTAGCCCCGGGTGATCTTAGCGTCGCCGGTCGCACAGCCACCGAGGGTCCGGCATTCGGCCAAAAGCTCGGAACCCGCGGCTCTGTGGATGGCGCCGTCGACGCCGCCGCCGAGCAGGCTCTCGTTAGCCGCGTTGACGATCGCGTCGACATCGAGGCGCGTAATATCTCCCTCGATGATTTCCATCCTTTCGACGGCCTTCGGCTTCGCGTCATCCACGAGCGTCACCCCAGATCGGTTTTCGGTCGAACTAGGGTAGCCGAAATTGCCGTCGATTCCGAGTGAGTCGATATCATGGGGCAAGACAATGGCGCGCAGGGTCGGCCGGCATTCAGCTTTCTTCCTTTTCTTTCGCCGCCGCGCGGTCGATGCCCTTTCGGATCAGTTCCATGGCCTCCTCAGCCTCACCCCAGCGCTGAACCTTGACCCATTTGTCTTTTTCCAAGTCCTTATAGTGCTCGAAGAAATGCTGGAGCTGCTCGAGCTGGATCGGCCGGATATCACGATAGGAACCGACATCGCCGTAGAACGGATGCAGGTCATCGACCGGCACGCAGAGCACCTTCTCGTCAATCCCGCTCTCGTCCTCCATGACCAGAACACCGATGGGCCGCGAGCGGATGATGACGCCGGGGATAACCGGGATTTGTCCGAGAACGGCGGCATCGGTCGGATCGCCGTCCTCGGACAACGTATGCGGGATGAAGCCGTAGTTGCACGGGTAGTACATGGCCGTGTGCAGGAAACGGTCGACGTACATGGCGCCCGAATCCTTGTCGAGTTCGTATTTAACGGGATTACCGCCGATGGGAATCTCGATGACGACGTTGACTTCGTAGGGAGGGTTGGCTCCGACCGGTATTTTCGCGATATCCATTTGTGCACCTCATTACCGTTCATCGCGGAGATCGTTTCAGACCATTATCGTCTGTTATACGTGAGCGCACGCCTGTTGCCAGCGGAAGTTCATCAAGCGGTCTCCCCAGTGAGGCGGCCGGTCGGTGGGGGTGCCGGGAACCGTCGTATCATCCATACCAGGAGCAGCAGGCCGGGGGCGGCAGCCGTAGTGGTGCCGATGAAGAACCAGATCCAACCCATGCTTTCGGCGGCGATGCCGGCGCCGGAGGCGAGGATAGTGCGCGCCGTCGCCATCAGCGACGACAACAGGGCGTATTGGGTCGCCGTATAAGCGATGTTGCAGAGGCTCGAGAGATAGGCGACGAAGGCTGCCGTGCCCATGCCGCCCGTTAGGTTTTCGGCCGCGATGGTTACGCTCAGCATGGCCAGCGATGGGCCCGTCATGGCCAGCGCGACGAAAAAGAGATTGGAAACGGCCTGCAGGATGCCGGCCACGAGCAGGGCCTTGATGATACCGTATCGCGCCACCAGGAAACCACCGAAGCCGGCGCCGAGAAGGGTCATGGCGAGGCCGAATCCCTTGGTGATGACGCCAATTTCGGAGAGCGAAAACCCGATGTCGAGGTAGAAGGGCGTCGCCATGGTGCCGAGAAGGGCGTCGCCGTATTTGTAGAGCGCGACGAAGGCGAGGATGTAGAGCCACCCGGGGCGGCCGGCGAACTCGCGGAACGGCGCCACGACAGCATCGGCAATCCAGTTCATGACGCGCCGGACCGGTGCCGGAACGGTACGCAAACGCCCAACCCACACATGTCCGCTCTCCTCGATGGCCCGCGAGCGTTCGGTCACCTGCACCTCGGGCTCGGGATTGACGAGGACGGCGGCGATGCCGACCCCCATGAGCACTGCCATCGAGGCGTAGGCCGCCTGCCAGCCCCATAGATCGGCAATCAGCAGCGCCCCGCCGCCCGAGGTCAGCATGGCGATCCGGTAGCCGAAAATGAGCGTAGCGGCGCCGGCCCCGAGGCGTTCATCGGCGAGGATTTCGGTCCGGTAAGCGTCGATGACAATGTCCTGGGTGGCGGACGCGAAGGCCAGCGCGACGGCCCAGATGACGGTCCAGCGCAATCCGTCGTCGGCGCCGGGATCGGTACCGCTTATCATCAAAATGGCGGCAATGACCCCCAGTTGCGCGGCCAGCATCCAACCGCGCCGGCGGCCAAGGCGCCCGAGAATCGGCAGGTCCAATCGGTCGACCAGCGGCGACCACAGGAATTTCAGGGAATAGGCGAGCCCGACCAGACTGACGAAACCGATCTCCTTGAGCGAGACGCCGCTGTCAGAGAGCCAGGCCGAGAGGGTCGCATAGACCAGGGCCAGGGGCAGGCCGCTGGCGAAACCCAAAAAGACCAGCGACAGCACCCGCCTGTCGCCATATACGTGCAGCGTGTCGCGCCAGGATTTCACGGCCTATCCTTGATCGGTCGCCGCCCTCAAGACGGCGTCACAGGCTGCCTCGACCCGCTCGATGGCGACGGCGGCAACGCAGGGGAACGACTGACGGCGGTCGTCACGTTTCGGACAGCGCCAGAAGCAGTGGTAGCACTCCATTCTTTCATAGACGAAACGAACGGTTTCCGGAGTCAGTTCCGGCGGGTACGGGACGAAACATCCGAAATGCCCGCCACCGACGATGACCACCGTGGGCGCGCCCAGCCCGATGGCGAGGTGCGCCGGGCCGGTATCGTTGCTGACCATCAGCGCCGCGCCCTTCGTGAGATCAAGGATATCGGGCAGCGTGGTTTTTCCGGTCCAGTCGAGGACGATGTCGCCATCCGAGGCGTCGGCGATGGCGGACCCGGCGGCTTTTTCGTCGCCCTTGCCGATGAAGACGATGCGGAATCCTTTCTCGGCGAGTCGGGCCGAGAGGTCTATGTAGTGTTCGAGCGGCCAGCGCCGGCCGTATTCGTTGCTGCCGGGATTGAGAACCACATAGGGGCGGTCGTGGACGATCGGGTCGCGGGTGCGCTTCCATGTAAGACGCGGCGGCTGGGCGAGTATTTCTGTGCCGGCAACGGCTGAAAGAAAGCGCGCATGACGGGACAATTCATGGGTCGGGTAGGGGCCGGTGTCGACGACGTCGCTGACCTGGCTCAAATAATAGGTGAACTCAGTCCGGGTCGGTTGGTTGATATAGGGCCGCGACACGATCTGGCGGGGCGCACCGGTCACCCAGGTCAGGCTGTCAGTCATCAGCGCGCGGCGAAAATACTGATCTGTCACGACGATCGCCGGCGCCAGGCGGCGGACCCTGAGATTGACGCGAAACCGATAGAGGGGCCGCTTGGCATAGGCGTGTTCGTTGATGAAGAGCACTCGGTAGCCGTCGAAGATCTGTGGCGCGATCCCCTGCCAGCTTTCGCAGCCGAGGACCGTGATCTCGGAACGCTCAACACCGAACGTTTCGGCGTAATGATCGAGGGCGCCCCTGAACAGGACCATGTCACCGATGCCGTCCATGCGCACCGCTAGCAAGCCGCGGCGTTTGCCCACAGGCACAGGCGAGCCAGTAGGTCGAAGGGCCGGAATAGCCACCAGCGCCGCCGCATGCCAGCCGGCATCAATCGCCAGAACGGCGAGACGCGGAATTCCGCAGTCGGCACTCGGTTTGACGTTTTGGTAGGAGACGAAGGAGCGCCAGTCATGGCGCGAGCCTATCGGGCGTTGGCGGTGGGCTCAAGGCGCAGGCGATCAGGCGCTTTCCCGGGCACTGACGCGAAGCGCCTTCTTCCGTTCATTGGGGTCGAGCTCGCGTTTGCGCAGACGGATCGTCTTCGGAGTCACTTCGACGAGCTCGTCGTCCTCAATGTAGGCGATCGCCTGTTCGAGACTCATGCGCCGGGGCGGCGTCAGCTGGATGGCATCATCCTTGCCGGCGGCTCGAATGTTGGTCAGCTGTTTCGACTTCATGGGGTTGACCTCGAGGTCATTGCCGCGGCTGTGTTCGCCGATGATCATTCCGCCGTAGACCTCGATGCCGGCGCCGACGAACAGCGGCCCGCGTCCCTCCAATCCAGCTAGCCCATACGCCACCGTCTTGCCGGCCGCGTTGGAAACGAGAACCCCGTTGCGGCGACCGGGGATCGGTCCTTGGTAGGAGGCGTAGGAATGAAATACCCGGCTCATAATGCCGGTGCCGCGGGTTTCGGGGAGGAATTCGCCGTGATAGCCGATGAGGCCGCGGGACGGCGCGGTGAAGGTCAAGCGCGACTTGCCGCCGCCGGAGGGGCGTATTTCCGTCATGCGGCCTTTTCTGAGGCTCATGGCCTCGACGACGATGCCGGAAAACGCCTCATCGACATCAATCTGCACTTCTTCCATGGGCTCCAGGCGTTCGCCAGTCTCGGGATGCTCGCGGAACAACACTCGCGGCCGCGATATGGAGAGCTCGAACCCTTCGCGACGCATTTGTTCGATGAGCACGCCCAACTGTAGTTCGCCGCGCCCGGCGACCTCGTAGGCATCCTTGTCGGCGGTCTCGGTGATCCGGATGGCGACGTTGCCCTCCGATTCGGCGAGCAAGCGTTCGCGGATGACCCGCGACTGGACCTTCGAGCCATCCTTCCCGGACAGCGGCGAATCGTTGATCGAGAAGGTCATGGCCAAAGTTGGCGGATCGACTGGCTGGGCCGACAGGGGCTGGGTGACGTCGGGCGTGCACAGCGTGTCAGCGACGGTCGCTTCCTGGAATCCGGCGAGCGCCACGATGTCGCCGGCCTCGGCTTCGTCCACCGGTTTTCTCTCCAGGCCGCGGAAGGCAAGCAACTTGGTAATACGGGTCTGTTCGACGGGCGTGCCGTCGCGGCCGATCGCCTGCACCGTGGCGTTGGCCTGGATGCGCCCCGAATGGATGCGCCCGGTCAGCAGGCGCCCGAGATAGGGGTCCGCCTCGAGGGTCGTCGCCAGCATGGAAAAGGGCGCGTCGGCCTCGGCATCGGGTTCAGGCACGCGCTCGACGATGAGGTCGAAGAGCGCCGCCATTCCGGTGCCGTCGTCCTCAGGCTCCAAGGCCGCCCACCCCGCCTTGGCGGACGCGAAGACTGTGGCGAAGTCGAGCTGGTCGTCGTTGGCATCGAGCGCCGCGAATAGGTCGAAGGCCTCATCCTGAACCTCGAAGGGCCGGGCATCCGGCTTGTCCACCTTGTTGACGACGACGATCGGCCGTAGACCGAGAGCCAGCGCCTTCGAGGTGACGAACTTGGTCTGCGGCATCGGCCCCTCGGAGGCGTCGACCAAAAGCAAGACGCCATCGACCATACTGAGGATGCGCTCGACCTCGCCGCCAAAATCAGCATGGCCCGGCGTATCGACGATGTTGATCCTGGCCCCTTTCCATTCCACCGACGTGCATTTGGCGAGGATGGTGATGCCGCGTTCCCGTTCTAGGTCGTTGGAGTCCATGGCCCGTTCGGCCACCGCCTGGTTGGCGCGGAAAGTGCCGCTTTGGCGCAGCAATTGGTCGACGAGGGTCGTCTTGCCGTGATCGACGTGGGCGATGATGGCGATGTTATGGATTTGCATGAATCGGTCTTTTGATTTCGGGTGGGCCGATCAGTTAAGTTTGTTGGCAACCAGCTGGCCGAGGGGCACTTCGCTCCTGGCGCCCAGGTGCGAGATGACTTCCGCGGCGCAGATGCCACCGAGGCGGGCCGCCCGCGCAATATCGGCATTGTCGACCAACCCCTTCAAGAAACCAGCAGCAAAGGCGTCACCGGCGCCGGTGGTGTCGACGACATGATCAACCGGCTCGGCATCGACCACATGGACCTCGTCGCCGGATACGATGACCGAACCCTTTTCGCTCCGTGTCAGGGCGGCGACGCGACAATGGCCGCGGACGTGTTGCAACGCCTCGTCGAAATTCTCAACCTGATAAAGCGACATGATCTCTTCTTCATTGGCGAACAGGATGTCGACATGGTTGTCGACCAGGGCCAGAAACTCATCTCTGTGTCTATCGACGCAGAAAGGGTCCGACAGGCTCAAGGCGACTTCGCGCTCATAGGCGTGAGCGACGGCGGCGGCCTTGATGAAAGCCTCCTTGGCGGCAGGCGGATCCTAAAGATAACCCTCGAGATAAGTGATGGCGGAAGCGGCGATCTCATCTTCGTCAATATCCTCTGGTCCCAGTTCGACGCAGGCACCGAGATAGGTGAGCATGGTGCGGTGTGCGTCGGGCGCCACGAGAACCAGGCAGGTCGCCGTTGCCGGTCCGTCGGTCGCCGCCACCGTGTTGAACTCGACGCCAATGGATCGGAT
>Ga0209458_1000491_pt1 | contig 13472 bp, 15 predicted proteins | sample WorMetLIZAISLAND_FD_187411 | JGI IMG/M metagenome (GOLD analysis project Ga0209458, IMG submission 187411) | Marine gutless worms symbiont microbial communities from Max Planck institute for Marine Microbiology, Germany - Inanidrilus manae... ...
TGAATCACGCCAAAAAGCCAAACGCAAATTGCAAGGTTTTTACGCTCCCGAGGTCGTTTCCTTGCAAACAAAACAATCGGGTTCTACGGAAAACTCAAATCTAATCAATTCGTTGAAGATTCTTCACGGTCGACGGAATAGTCAGACTGCTTAAGGTCTACTGTTGCTCACGACCGGTCTTTTTAGACACCGAGAATCTTGATCTGCAGCCGAGGGGCACGTAGCCATCAAGTTCAGGAAATCCGGGCCGCGTAGAATTTACGAACGCTTCGCCCTTGGCGCCGGAGGGAACGGGATGATCTTCCGATGTCCTTCGCAGCGACATCTTAATTCGTTCGATCCCCTTTGCCCTTTAATGCGGAAAGCGCATCTTTCGCTACCTGGATGCCCCGCTCTGCGGCCTTGCGGAACCAGCGAACCGCCTCCACGTCGTCCTTACGGACCCCATCTCCATGGTAGTACATCAAACCGAGATAGTATTGAGCCTCACCCATTCCTTGTTCCGCGGCACTGCGAAGCAAGGGAATGCCCTTGGCATAATCCTGAGCCACGCCTTTCCCTCCAATATACATGATTCCCAATGACGCTTGGCCAACAGCATCCCCTTGAGCGGCAGATTTGCGAAACCAATGAACGGTTTGGGTATGATCCTGGCGTACACCTCTGCCATGTTTATACATTCTTCCAAGGCTGTATTGCGCCACGGCGTTTCCTTGATTTGCCGCTAGGCGATACCAGCGCACAGCTTCGCCGTAGTCTTGATGTACACCGCGACCATTCTCGTAACTCGACCCCAAATTGGATTGAGCTTGCGCATTTCCTTGTTCCGCCGCGGCACGATACCAACGCGCGGCCTCGGCATAGTCTTTTTGAACTCCTCGCCCGAGGTGGTACATGACGCTCAGGTTGACCTGTGCTTCAACGTTTCCCTGCTCTGCGGCCTGGCGAAACCAACGGGCGGTGCCCACAAAGTCGCCGGCATCGTACGCCGCGACGCCTTTGTCGAACGCTTCTGTCGGATCTGTCGCAAACGCTTGCGTGCCACTCAGTGGCAACCAACAGACAAACACCAGGAACGTAAATGCTCGGCGCAAAGCACACATTAGCGACGGCCCCTCTCCGCTCGTAAAGCACAAAAGCATATCATAATCGACGTATTTGCGGGCGTGATAGGCGTTTCGCCTTGAAGGCCGTCCGTCGGGCGCAATTCACAGCCAATAGTCCGCAATGGGCCAAAGCCAGACGGAGAGATGGGTGAGCTCCAAGGTCCGAAACTCGGATCCGCTGCAAATGCTTATCCGTCCTCAGGGTCCGACGCGGCCCATTCCAGTGCCAACCCCATATCGTCGTTGAAGTCGGTGACGAACTGTTCGCGGGTGAGATCGACATCCTCGGGTGTAAAGCTATGGGCCTCGGATTGGTCGCGGAGCAGCATCGTCTCAAGCGTGTTCATCTGCCCGGTAAAGGCTTGAGTGGTGGCTTCATCGGCACCGGTTAGCGCCGCCGCGAGCGACCGCAAGTTATGCATCAATGCGGCGTAGACCGTTCGCCGATCGTATTGAATAGCGCCAATTCCGCCGCGACCTTCTCTTCGTCAAGCAGATCATAGCCTTGATCACCCTTCTCCGACGTCCAGCCGTCGAGCGTGTCGTAGATGACATGGGTGACACTGGACATGACCTCCGCGACCGTCGCGGCATCGGTTTCGACGCCGTCGATCTCTTTCGCCATTTGGTTCGCGACCTGGTCGGGCAGGACATTGAGGAACCCTGCCCGGGCATCCGCATCGGCGACGGCGAGGACAATCGTCAGGTGCTTCGCGAGATACAACTGCTTGTCCAGCATCCAGCAAATGTCCTCCGCTGGAAGGTGCTGGAAGCCCTCGAAAGACTGAATTGCGGAGGCTTCGGTCATGGTCACGCTCGCGCTCTCCGTGAAAGTGTATCAACTCACGCTTTTCCGACAAAAGGAAAACGGCGCCCCGAAGGGCGCCGTTTTTGACCTCCTCCCCTAGATTAGGTCCACCGAGGGGGCGTGTTTTCCTTTAATTGGCGAAGGAGGGAGGCGTCCGCTCCAGCGCCACTTGCAGCTGGTTAGACCGTATTTGGTGTCTCGACAACCCGGCCCACCACCCACGAACGCCCCGGTTGTCGGCTAAGGTTGAAACAGCGGTCCTGGAATTTCGTGACAGTTCTAACTTGCCGCTGTTGTCGGCCGGAGTCCGCATTAGGTGAGGGGCGGTAGTCGGTCGTCATCGCGCAGATCCTGGCTGTTTCTCGGCAGCAAAACGCCATCCCCAAAATCGGGCACGTCCGCTCCTCGGGTAGAGCCGCCTCCAACGAGTGGAGCCCCGTGTCGCCAAAGGGGGTTGGCCGAAGTAAGGCGGAACCTCGAAACCCGAGTGGTCGCGGTATTAGGCGGACGCCCGTTGCGCTGGCCGGCATCGAAGCGGTTCGGATCCCGGGGATCCCCTGTTCTGGGCCGGATAAACGCGGTCTCGTCGGAGTTCGGTTTTCGGGAAGACGGTCACGAACGGTGGGTGTTTTTTCACACCGTTTCCGAGGTCGCATACCGACTCACTTTTTTCCGGAAGGTTCGGCTTCATAAAGCCGTGCGACGTGTTTGGCGATGCTCGAAAGTTCCTCTCCACCGAGCCGATTCGGGCGCAGGAGCATGTTTGTCGTTGCCGACGTTCGGACATCTCGTTCCGGCTCGATCTGGGAAAGCGCCTCGTCAGGTAGATTCTTGGCCAATAACCCAAGCCTCTTCGGTTTTCACCGTTGGCCTTTGAATCGGTGAACTCGACGCGTTTCATCGGCAATGAGCGCCTATTGTTGCAGCGACGCCAGCGCAAAAACCTCCTGCTCCCCGGCCACACCCTTGAGAGCGTAGAACCCGAGGCTCTGCGTATCCTCGCCGATCAAACCGGCGAACTCGCCGAACATGATCAATCCATGCCCGAGGGCCTTGGTCAGGCCTTCGAGGCGGGCGGTGCGGTTCACGGCCGGGCCCATGACCGTAAAGTCGAGGCGGTCCGGCGCACCGACGTTGCCGTAGATGACCTCGCCCAGGTGCAGCCCGACACCGAAGTGGATGGGCGGCTGGCCGGCGCGTTTGCGGCGGATGTTGAGAGCGGCGAGGGTATTGATGGCGTCCTTCGCGGCGTCGACGGCAGCCGCACAGGCCTCCTCTTGTGACCCGGCGGGTCCAACCGGAAAGACGATCAGCATGGCATCGCCGATAAAGCGCAGAACCTCGCCGCCGCGGGCCGTAACCGCCGCCGCGATGGCCTCGAAATAGCTGTTGAGCATGGCCAGCAGGTCTTTCGGTTCAAGGCGTTCGGTCAGCGCCGTGAAATCACGCAGGTCGCTGAACCAGGTGGCTGCGTGGATGACCTCGCCGTCGCCGCGTTTGATCTGGCCCGAGAGCACCCGTTCGCCGGTGCGCGGGCCGACGTAAGTGTCGAGCAACGTGCGCGCCAGCTTGCGGGTCGCCAGGACCTCGAAGATCGGCGTGACGTAGGGGGCGAGTTCCTCGAACCCCGCGACGTCTTGATCGCTGAAGCCGCCCTTGGAATTGGAGGCGAAGATCAGGTTGCTGACCGATCCGTCGGAAAAGACGAGTGGCAGGGCCAGGTAGTCGGTGGCGCCGTCGGCGGCGAGCTCGAACAGGAGCCGGTGGTCGCGGTCCTCGTCGAGGGCGTCGAGACGGCGGCGAAAGGGCGTGCCGGTCTCCACCACGTGCTGCATGGGGCTGCCGATGTAGGTATCGTTGTCCTTGTAGCCATGACCGGCGGTGCGTTCCGTCGCTTGCGCCATGTCCGACGCCCAGACCACCCCCAGGCGGCGATCTGCGGATGGATGGTCCGACACCCGATACGAATCCGCCACAGGGGTGCGCCGACCTCGATCAGCTGGCGCCCCAGGGCCTCGACGAAGTGCCTCGGATCGGCGGTCAATCGGCCTTCCTTGAACAGCCATTCGATGACGGTACTCTGTTGCCAGGGCATTTGCGTGATATTCCTCATTGGAAGCCGTCCTTGCGGCGGCCCGTGACTATTATCTGAAGCGGCTGTCGCGGCACAACCCCTGCTTTAGTGGTTGCCTGTCGGCAGGCTTGACAAATTGACCCAGAAAAGTATAAATTCCTATCTAATGACTAAAGATGGCGATTTCGCCGAGCCGCCGATTAGCGGTCGTGATTGTTTCCCCGAGGGCAAATATGGACAACCGCGAGCGGGATTTTTCGTGGACGTTTATGGACATTTTTGGACATCTTGCCCCGGCGGCCCGTCCCAAATAATGAACGCCAGGAAAAGAAAGCGGTCCGTCAGCCGCCGCCGGCCCGCCACAGCACCAGGGCGATGACGACGCCGACGCCGGCGAGGACGCCGGTGAGCACGTTGCGCCGGAACAAGACGAAGACGGCGATGCCGATGGCGGCGGCGATGGAGCGGTCGATGAGTGGCACGGTGGCTAGAGCCGTCGACGGGAACAAGAGTGCCCGCACCATCAAGCCGCCGACCAGAGCCTGGGTGATACAGACGCACCAGTCGAAAAGCGGTGTGTCGACCTTGACCCGGCCGGAGACGGCGACGCCGAGCGCCCGCCAGGCGAAGGTGGCGAGAAAGGCGACGAGGACCAGGATCCAGGGCGAAACGGACTGGGTCATGATCGGGGTCCGTCCAGGTGATTGGCGTGTTTCAGGCGACCCATGAAAAAGCCGATGGTGCCGGCGCCGACGCCGCCGACGACCATGCCGATCTGCGGGTCCCAAGCCATCAGCGCAGGCAAGGCCAGGCAGCCGAGGACCAGCGACGCCTGGCTCGAGAACTTGGGTGCGGTGGCCATGGCTAACAATACGAACATGGGCGTCAGGAAGAGGAGGCCGAAGCCGGCAAAATAGAGGGTGCGCTTGTCCACCGGCATGGCCGGACCGACCACGTTGATCTGCACCCAGGACGTCGGCGATACCAGCTGCGCCCAGACCAATTGGCTCCAGCGGAACCCGTGACCGGTGCGGATCAGCGGAATGGTCGAGACGATCATCGGCAGGGTCCGCAGGTTGATGATGGCGATGGTGGCGAAGATCAGCCAGGGCCCGCCGCCGGCGGCAAAGATCTCGACGAAGGCCATGAGCGGCGGCATCGCCCAGATGGTCGCCACCGAGACTAGGGTGACGCCGAGGTCGAGACCGGTGTCCTGGGACAGAACGCCGTACCCGCAACAGGCCGCGAACAAGCCCAGCGCCGGCAAACACCGCTTCGCCCGCGAATATCTCGAAAACCAGGCGAAGTCGGATCCGGTGCCGGACGACTGGTGCTATGTCTATAATTTCGACGACCCGCACGAACCGTCGGCGCTCCAATTGCCGGCTGGCACCGGCCGTGCCTTCGAGGCGGATATGAGGCAACTGGTCGACGAGCTGAAGGTTGCGCTTCCGGCGGCTTTCGAGAGTGACGACTACCGGGCCCGCAACGAAGCCATCGAGACCGAGATGCAGGAGCGCCGCGAGAGGGCCGTGGCCGAGCTTCAAGAGGAGGCTGAAGCCGGCGACATGGCGCTGATCCGCACGCCCATGGGGCTCGCGGTGGCGCCGATCAAGGACGGCGAGGTAATCAGTGCCGACGACTTCAAGGCGCTGCCCGAGGAGGATCAGGAACGGCGCAAGCAGAACCTGGAGGACATGCAGACCAAGCTGCAGGCGACCATGCGCTCCATGCCGTTGATCGCCAAGGAACAGGGCCAGCGCCTGCGTGACCTCAACCGCGAGACGACGCGCTTCACGATCGAGCAGTTGATCACCGACGTCACGGAACGCTACGCCGAATTCGTGAACGTTCTTGCCTATCTCGACGACGCACAGGAACACATGGTCGAACACGCGGATCGTTTTCTCGGTGGTGAAAAACAGGAGGGCGTACAGGTGCTCGGCGCCAAATCCTCCGGCACCGAATTCGATCACGACCCGTTCCATGTCTACCGGGTCAACGTCATTGTCGAGCACGGTGACGAGGACGGCGCACCCGTTGTCTACGAGAGCCTGCCCAACCACGGTAACCTGATCGGCCGCATCGAGAGCCTTGCCGATTTCGGGACGCTGGTTACCGATTTCACCCTGATCAAGCCGGGTGCCCTGCACCGGGCCAACGGCGGCTACCTGATCCTCGATGCGGTCAAGGTGCTGTCGCAGACCTTCGCCTGGGAGGAACTGAAGCGGACCATCAAGTCCCGCGAGATCCGTATCGAAAGCTTGGCCCAGGCCTTGAGCCTGACCAGCACCGCAACCCTCAAACCGGAGGCGATCCCGCTCGACGTCAAGGTCATCCTGATCGGCGAGCGCCTGCTCTACTATCTGCTTAGCGCCTACGACCCAGAGTTCTCCGAGCTCTTCAAGGTCGCCGTTGATTTCGAAGACGATATGGACAGGACGTCGGATGCTTCCGAGGAATATGCGCGCTTCCTGGGCGAACTGGCGCGCTCCGAAGGCCTCCGGCCGATCGACCGCAGCGCGCGGCTTGCCGACGATGCCGAGAAACTCACATGCATCAACGAGGTCGTCGCCGATTTACTGGCCGAAGCCGACTATTGGGCGGCGGATAGCGCTAGTGACGTGGTCACCGGCGAGCATGTGCAGAAAGCCATCGCCAACCAGATCCGCCGCGCCGACCGCATGCGTGACCAATCGCAGGAGGCGATCCTCCGCGGGACGCTCCTGATCGACACGGAAGGCTCCGAGATTGGACAGGTCAACGGCCTGTCGGTCCTGCAGTTGGGCGGCTTTTCCTTCGGCAAACCGTCGCGCATCACGGCGCGCTGCCGGCTCGGCAAGGTTGATGTCGTCGACATCGAACGCGAAGTCGACCTCGGCGGTCCGCTTCACGCCAAGGGGGTTTTGATCCTGGCCGGTTTCCTGGGCGGGCGTTACGCCGCCGACCGCCCGTTGTCGCTCCGCGCCACGCTGGTGTTCGAACAGTCCTACGGCGGCGTCGACGGCGACAGTGCCTCGTCGGCGGAGCTCTACGCCCTGCTTTCGGCGCTCTCCGGCATTCCCATACGGCAAAGCCTGGCGGTCACCGGATCGGTCAACCAATTGGGCCAGGTGCAGGCGATCGGCGGGGTCAACGAGAAGATCGAGGGCTTTTTCGACATCTGCAAGGAGCGCGGCCTAAGCGGCGATCAAGGCGTGGTCATACCGGCTTCCAATATCAAGCACCTGATGCTGCGCGACGACGTCGTCGAAGGCGTCGCGGCCGGCAAATTCCACATTCATGCCGTCGAAATCGTCGATGAAGGCATCGAGATCCTGACCGGCGTCAAAGCCGGCGCAGCCAACGAATCCGGTGCCTTTCCAGAAGGTTCGGTCAATCGCCGGGTTCAGGACCGTCTGCGCGAACTGGCCAATGCCGTGCGCAAGTTCACGAGCCCGGGACAGGCCGGTGGTTCTGATGATGAGGCGCCGGAGACAGGAAATGCTGAGGCGTGAGGCTGGGAAACACAGCCGAAATATTCGTTAACATGTTGAAATATGTGCCGTGTGGAACCGAAATCGGGGATTGTGATAATCTCGTAGCGTGTTGATGGAGACCGTTGCGAGGGACTGCAAACCGCCGTGACGGGAAACGGGTGCCCCGTGGAATGGACACTCAGTCGATGACCTGACCGGTGTCTCGGTCGAATAATGAACGGAAGGAGGGTCGGTCCTCCCAATGCAGACAAACGGCAAGAAGGTGTTCTCGGCTGAACGGCGCCAGCAGGCCGGCCAGAACAAAAACGCGTCGATCGGCGATGCGATCACCGCGATCTCTGACTTGAAGGGCGACCTGCAACGCGACTTCCAAAGTCATTTCGACCGATTATGCGAGAAGCTCGACGTCGTCGTCGAGGACGAAAAAAGCACTTCCGTGAACGAAATCATGGCGGAAATCCACGCCATGAACGAACACATTGCGCTTACCAAACAGGAAATCGCGGCTTTGAAGCCGGTCGACGACGCCAACACGACGATCACGGTGGCCACCGAAGAGCTTGGCGAGGTGGTTAAGGCCACCGAGGAAGCGACCAACATCATCCTCGAAAGCGCTGAAGCCGTTGATGAGATTGCCAACAACATCCGCAACAAGATCCCGGAGGGTGATCCGGATACGATTGAGCCGGAAGTCGAGCGGCTCGCCGAACACAGCAGGGAGATACTCACCGCCTGCGGGTTCCAGGACCTCACCGGCCAGCGCATCACCAAGGTCGTCAACGCCTTGAATTACATCGAGGAACGGTTGGCCAAGATGATCGAGATATGGCGCATCGAGACCGGAACCGCCGATGTTCGCGATGTCACATTCGCCAAGGACGACGAACGCGAGGACAAGGATATGCTGCACGGCCCGCAAGGCGAGGGCGGCGGCGGCATGGCCCAGGACGATATCGACGCCCTGTTCGATTGAACAGGCATAGTCCCGATACCGGGGCCGCCCCTCAATCCAATTTGCTCGGGTCGATAGCCTGTGAGCTGAGAGCCTTCTTGATCCGCGATTCGAGGGCTTGTCTCGAGATCGGTTTGACGAGAAACCCGTTGATGCCCAACTGCACGGCCTCGCGTACGTTGCCCTCTTCACTATGGCCGGTGACGATCAAGACCGGGACCTTCGGGTTGGGTGCCAGATGCGAGGAGCGAAGCTGGCGGACGAACTCGAGTCCATTCATTTTCGGCATTTCGAGGTCACAGAGGATGATGTCGATGGCCGTATTGGGGCGGGTGACGGTGGCGAGGGCTTTGGCGCCGTCGCGCGCCGTCTCCACGTTGACGACGCCGACTTCCCGCAATACGCGAACGATAAGATCGCGCATGAAGGCCTCATCATCGACAACGAGGACGGTAATCCGGGAAAAGTCGATGTGATCGCTCAAAAGTGTCTCCCTCGGCATGAGCGGCAATTATGTCCGACCATCCTTCAACCACAAGCCGTTACAATGCTGAAATATAGTCGAACACCACGCCGCTCTCGACATTCAGTTCAGGGACGGTCGCCTCGATGGTCGGCCAGTCGCCGTCCTTCCCGGCGCTTTCCAGCTTCAAACAAAGATCGGCCAAAGTGTTCGCACCGATGCTGCGGGCCGCCGACTTCAGCTTGTGCGCGGCCTTGACGATGGTTTCCGGGCTTTTCCCGTCAAACCCCTGATTAACCTCCGCGACAATCTCGGAAGCCGGCGTGAGGAAATCCTTGAGGATTTCCCGATGCATTTCAGGATCGTCTCCGACCAGACTGGTCAGTGCGCCGGGGTCGATGGGAGCCATCATCTGGTCCGCCATATCGCCATCTGAGATGTCGATCCGTGCCGGCTTTGGCTCGGAATCCGGTGAAGCGCCGCCGTCCGGCAACGCCGGCAGCCATTCATCGAGAGCCGCCTTCAGCTTCGGCAATTCCAGCGGTTTGGTGAGAAAGCCGTCCATTCCAGCCTGGCGGCAGAGTTCGGCATCGCTCTCCAACGCGCTCGCGGTGATAGCGACGATCGGCAGACGCCCTCCACCGTTCTTTTCAACCTCACGGATGCGCCGGGTCAACTCGTAACCATCGACATTGGGCATGTGGCAATCGGTCAAAACCATGCCGTAGGATTTTTCGTCGAGTGCCAGAATCGCCTCGGCACCGTCTTCGACAATGTCACAAGCGACGCCTAGGAGCGTCAACTGGCGGCTGATGATATCGCGATTTGTGGCATTATCCTCGGCGACCAGAACGAGCCGCCCTTGTGCCTCCGCCGTCTCGACCGATGGCAATTCGGTGGTTGGTGTGATCTCCACCTCCGCCCGAACCTGGCGTTCGACCGGATCGAGACCGAGAAGCGCGGCAACCGTATTGAGGAGCCCAGCCCGCTTGAGCGGTGCCGCACGGACGGTGCGGGTCTCCGCAGCCGCGTGGGTAAACGTAAAACCAGGGGTGGCGGACAGGATTACGGCTTTGGGAATGGGATAATCGGCCGGCGAACCCATTCGATCAAAAAAAGCCTTTCGCGCCCCGTTCGGCCAGCCGTCGGCGAGTACGAGTACGTCGAACGGTTCACCGCCGATACCTTCGGAAAGCAGCTGAAATTCGGCGTCCGGCAAGTTATCGGTCTCGTCTGTTACCGCACCCCGCGCTTCGAGATAGCGGCCGACCGTTGCCCGCGTGAAACCATTTTGAGCGATGACGAGAATACGGTGTTCGGCGAAAGGGCGCGCTTGGCCGGCGGGTTCGATCTCGGGATCGAGGCCAAGCGGGATTGTCACCGAAAATCTCGAGCCGGCGCCTTCCTCGCTCTCAGCCGATATGGTGCCGCCCATCATTTCGGCCAGTTTCTTGCAAATGGAAAGCCCGAGGCCGGTTCCGCCGAAGCGCCGGGTGGTCGAACTGTCGGCCTGCGTGAACGGCGTAAACAACTGGCCAAGGACCTGCCGGGACATGCCGATTCCGCGGTCAATGACATCGATCCGGATACCGATCGCGTTTTCGGATTCGCCCCTTCGGCGGCCAATTCGGCCCGGATGATGATCCGGTTGCGGTCCTCGTCCGCCGCCACGGGTCCGTTGCCGGTGAATTTGACCGCGTTGCTGGCGAGGTTCATGACGATCTGGCGTATCCGGACCGGATCGCCGATCAGGGAATCCGGGATCTCCGGCGCCGTGAACGCTGACATCTCCAATCCCTTCTTGCCAGCGTTTGGCGCCATGTTCTCGGCCACGCCCTCGACAACGTCGCGCAAACTGAACGGGATGGCCTCCAGGTCAAGCCGGCCCGCTTCAATTTTCGATGCGTCGAGGATATCGTTGATGATGGTCAGAAGGGAAAAGGCGGAATCGCGCACCGTGGACAGCATCTCGCGCTGATTTTCGGCCAGATCCGTTTGCCACAGGAGATCGATCATGCCAATTACACCGTTCATCGGCGTGCGGATTTCGTGACTCATGGTAGCGAGAAAGGCCGCCTTTGCGCGGGTCGCTGCTTCAGCCTGCACACGGGCTTGGCGCATATCTTCCTCGTTACGGTCGCTGATACGGACCAGGCGGCGCGATTCCCTTAAGAGTTTTCGGTATTCGGAAAGGAACCGTGACAATTCTGAGCGGTACTTAAGCGCATCGGCCGCATCATCGTTCAGCAAGTTCTCTACTTCCGCGACGATGTCGTTTTCGCGCTTGAACAATTGGTCGGACATGCCCGTACCTTGACTGCCGTGTCATCGGGTTCGATCCCGGTGGACCGGTGTTTGATGGTAGCAACGAATTTCGGTCTGCGGCCAGCGCGGTTTTCTGATAAATGCCGTGGAAGCGTAACATCAGGTGCAGCAGGTATCGGCGCCGCCAAACTGAATAGGCGGGCAGGTGACGGTGCCGAATGAACAGAATACGCAGCAATCACCGGGCAGCGGCTTGAGCAACGTGCCGCAGTTCTCGCAATCGTAAAAGTATTGGCAGCAATTGGTCGGCATGATCTCCGTCTTGCTGTGACCGCATTGGGGGTAAGTTAGTGTCGATTCCAAAACGGGGGAGGGGGCGTTCATTCGGTGCCCTTCCGGTGTTGGCGGTATATACCGGTCAGAAGCATGGTCAACGAGGCTGCGAGGAGCGGCAACAGAACCCAGTCCAGGCCAGCGGCCCAGGCCGATAGTCCGGCGGCGGCAAGGGTCCAGACCAGCACCGGCGTAAAACAACAGACCGCCGTTGCAATCGTCGCAACCAGGCCGAATTTGAAGAACCTATTTTTCGCCATGACATTCCCTGAGATGACGCCGTTTCCTCTCGATCATAGGCGGAGTTCGGACAAGATAGAAAATCAACTAACCGCGACGCCGATGGCGACAGGATGGTTTGGTAATCCCTGGGTATCCGGTCTATCCTTTGCGGCACATACCGGGTGTTCGGTTGGGGCAGGAGGAGACATCAATGGCGGAAACGGGACCGCAAAATCATGTGCCGATCGATACCGAGAAATATGCCGAGGCGATCAAGGATTTCGCTGAGCGTAGCCAGAAGATCGTGCAGGCCTTTTTAGACCGCCACGCCAAGGATGGCGGTTTTCAGATCCCGGATCCCATGATCGTCAGCAAGGCATTCATGGACTTGACCCAGAAAATGATGTCTGACCCGGCCAAGGTGGCGGAAGCGCAGGCCGAACTGTGGCAGAGCTATGCGCTCCTATGGCAAAACACGGCGAAAAGGTTGCAGGGCGAAGAGGTCGACCCTGTCGTCGAACCGGCCAAAGACGACCGGCGGTTCAAGGACGACGCCTGGACCTCCGATGCCCTGTTCGACACCATCAAGCAGTCCTATCTGCTGACGTCCAACTGGATGCAGAACACGGTCCATCGATTCGACGGTGTTGACCCCAATACGGCGAAGAAGGTCGATTTCTATACACGCCAGTTCGTCGATGCCCTGTCGCCGACAAACTTCGCGACAACCAACCCGAAGGTTCTCGACACGACCATGAAGACGGGCGGCGACAACCTGATCAAGGGCTTGGACAACCTGCTGACGGATCTCGAAAAAGGTGAGGGCCAGCTCCGCATTTCGATGACCAAGACCGACGCCTTCACGTTGGGTGGGAACGTGGCGACAACGCCAGGCAAGGTCGTATACCAGAACGATCTGATGCAGCTTCTCCAGTACCAACCGTCGACCGACAAAGCGTTCAAGCGCCCGTTGCTGATCGTGCCGCCGTGGATCAACAAGTACTATATCCTCGACCTGCAACCGAAAAACTCGTTCATCAAGTGGGCCGTCGACCAGGGCCACACGGTGTTCGTCATTTCCTGGGTCAACCCGGATGAGGAACTCTCCCACAAGCGGTTCGACGATTACCTGCTGGAAGGACCGATCGCGGCGCTTGACGCCATCGAGACAGCGACCGGCGAGGATACGGTCAACGTCATTGGATACTGCATCGGCGGCACGCTGGCCGCTTGTGCGCTGGCGTATTTGGCGGCGAAGGGGGAGGAGCGAGTCAGCTCAGCGACCTTCTTTACCACCATGCTCGATTTCGAGGAACCGGGGGAGCTCGGCGTCTTCGTAGACGACGAGCAACTGGATCGCCTGGAAGACCACATGAACAAGAAAGGATAGGGAATTATATACAGTTCTGGCCAAAAATAATGTAACATATTGATAATTAACAATAATATATCTATTGACATTGTTGCTTTGTATCTCTACAATTCTAGCCATGATACAAGGATATATATGATGAGCAAACGCAACAAGCCAGAAATTATGAGCGCATGGGATTTCATGGCGCGGTTCCCGACGGACAAAGAAGCCAGGGAGCATATTGAGCGGATGCGCTGGAGCGACGATCCCTATTGCCCGCATTGCGGGGGCCCTCGAATCAGTCGTGTCGTGAATGAGAAACCCATGCCCTATCGATGCAAGGACTGCCGTAAGCACTTCTCGGTCACGACCGGCACGGTCTTCCATTCGACCAACTTATCTCCACGCAAGTGCCT
>Ga0209458_1000493_pt1 | contig 13411 bp, 12 predicted proteins | sample WorMetLIZAISLAND_FD_187411 | JGI IMG/M metagenome (GOLD analysis project Ga0209458, IMG submission 187411) | Marine gutless worms symbiont microbial communities from Max Planck institute for Marine Microbiology, Germany - Inanidrilus manae... ...
CCCGCCGGATGGCCGCACGGTTCCATCGGAAGGTGAGCAGACACGACGCCCGGTAGCGTGTGAGGCCGAAGTCCTGCGCCGCCGCCTCGCCGAGGTGGGCGAGCTGCTTCGCCGTCGCCGGCTCGCGCAGCCACCGCTTCGCCTTGGACGCGGCGTCCGTGGTCTCGTTCGCGTTGAGCCGGTCGTCGGCGGAGGCGATCGCCATGGCGCGGTCGCCGATGGCGAGACGCCGAAACGGCAGGTCGCGACCACCGCCCACGGCGTGCCAGAGGCCGTCCCACAGGAACGCGCCGGCCCAGGCGTCGAAGCCGGTCGCCAGAAGCGCGCCGTCGTCGCCGAACAGATCGACCCGGCGGAACGGCGAGCGGTCGAGCAGCTCGATCTCGGTCATCGCGAAGACCTCGAGCTCCGGTTTGTCCTCGCGCTCGAACAGGTGGCCGCAGAAGGGACACTCGCGGACTGACAGATGGACCTCGGCCGTGCACTCGGGGCAGGTCTTGGTCGGGGCTTCGCCCTCTTCCTCGCGGAGCCGGTCGTCGAGATTGACGTCCTGTTCGAGCGAGCCGTGGGTGAGCACCGAGGTGCCGAAGTCGAGGACGAGGCAGTCTGTCTTGACGACGCCGGGGTAGAGCTCGGGATCGACCGGCCTGAGCCCCCGGCCGATCATCTGGATCATCGTGCTCTTGTGGGAGCACGGCCGCAGCAGCACCACGCAGGAAACCGGCTGGCAATCGAATCCCTCGGTCGCCACGGCGACGTTGACCAGCACCTGCGTCTCGCCGGAATCGAGCCGGGCGAGGATATCGGCGCGCGCGCCGGCGGGCGTCTCGCCGGTTACCGTCTCGGCGGCGACGCCCTGGGCGCGGAACGCTTCCGATACGTGCTCGGCGTGGGCGACCGTGGAACAGAACACGATGGTGCGCCGCCATTTTGTTGCATTCCCTGTCGCGGCTCCACCGCTCCCCGCCTCTTGCGCCTTCTCCTTCCAGTGCCGGACGACCTGTTCGGTCACGGGCGCGCGGTCCATCACCTGCGCGACCTCGCCCATGTCGAAGTCGTCGACGGTGCGGCGGACCCGCGAGAGGTCCTCCCGGACCCCGACGTCGACGACGAAGGTGCGCGGCGGCACCAGGTGGCCCGAGGCGACGAGCTCGCCGAGCCGGATCTGGTCGGCGCAGTTGTCGAAGACCTCGCGCAGGCCCTTGCCGTCGCCCCGGCTCGGGGTCGCCGTGACCCCGAGCAGCTTGACGTCGGGGTTCCGCTCGCGCGCCCGGTCGATGACGCGCCGGTAGCTCGCGGCGACCGCGTGGTGGGCCTCGTCCACCACCAGCACGTCGAGCGCCGGCATGGCCGAGAGGTTCGCCTGGCGGGAGAGCGTCTGGACCATGGCGAACACAGCCCGCCCGGCCCAGTCCTTCCCGCCGGCGTCGACCACGGAGGAATCCAATGTCGGGTTGATGCGCGCGAACTTGTCCCGGTTCTGGGCCGTGAGCTCGTCGCGGTGGGCGAGCACGAGCGCCTTGGCGTCGGTGCCCGCGATGAGCCGTCCCGCCACGGCTGAGAGCATCAGCGTCTTGCCGCTCCCGGTCGGGGCGACGCCGAGGGTGTTGCCGCGCCCGTGAAGCGCGGCGAGACACCGCTCGACGAAGACCTCCTGTCTCGGTCTCAGGATCATGGGCCCCGCCCCGGCTCAGCGGTTGGCCCAGGCCGGGACGGGCCCGCCGGCCGCCGGCTGCTGCTGGCCGACCTGCGGCTGCGGGGCCGGTTGCGGTTGCGGGGCCGCCGGCTGCGGCGTGCCCTGGGCCGGCTGCGAGCCGGGCCAGGGGGCTTCCGCCGGCGCGTGGCCCGGCGGCTGCGAGCCGGGCTGGCGGCCCATGAGCGCCGCGTAGTCGCGGTGGTCGGGACCGACGGCGGCGAGGACCTTGTTCTTGTCGGGATACTGCCCGTCCCTGTCCTTCTCGACGCCGATGCGGGCGATGAACTCGATCCCGTCGAGGTCGCCGAGGGAGTTGATGCGCCTCGCCGCCACCGCCTGCGGGCTCTCGTCCTTGGGATGGATGCCGCGGGCGGATTCCAGGATGGCCCGGATCAGGCTGCGGCCCATGTCGGCCCACTTGTCCCGGCCGTGCTCGTCGACCTTGGTGCCCTTGAGGCCGATCAGCGACCACACCTTGCGCCGGGCGTAGGGACCCTCGACGACCGTGAACTCGCAATCGAGGTAGGCGGCGCCGGTCGACGGGTTCTCGGTGATCCAGCCGCCGGGGCCTTGACCGCCCGGGCGGATGCGGGTGACGACCTTGGCCAGCGACCCGTGCGGGATCGGCTCGCCGGTGAAGGCTTGTTCGGGGGCGTTGTTGAAGTCGTTGAAGCTGTCGTATGACATGGTTGCTCCTCGCGTTACGATGAGGTTTCGGGAGGGGTGGCGTCGGCGGAGGCCGGGCGGCCAAACTCGAGCCTCTCCGACGCCGGTTTCACGGGCCCGCGGATCTTCTCCATCAGGCGGCCCAGGTGCGGCTCCTCGATCATGTCGAGGCGGCCGGAACGGTCCTTGGCGGGGTAGCCCCAGGGATTGGGGCCGCAGACGAAGGCGCGGTACGGGCGGCCGTCCTCCGCATGCAGCTCGGCCATGGTGATGACCTCGTCGACGATGTAGGGGAGCTCGTTCGCCGCCTTGGAGCCGTCGATCAACGGCGTCCGGTAGCGGCGGTTGAAGTCGTCGGTGCGTTCCTCGAGCCCGCCCACGAGCCAGATGTTGCGGTCCCCAATGTGCTGCCACTGGTTGGCCCAGAGGCTGATCTCCTGGGCGAGCAGCCCGTAGGCGCCGCGGAGGTCCGGCTTGCCGGTTCGCTCCGAGACCGCCTGCGGCTGACCCTTGCACCAGTTGAGGCAGAGGCGCCCGGCGACCGAGGTCGAGTCGACGAACACCGTGTCGTACTTGGCGAAGGCTTGCGCGTCGCCGAACCTCTCGACGGCATAGCGGTAGTGCGCCTCGCTGTAGGACTGATCGCTCCGGAAGGCCGGGTTGGGCCCGCCGATCAGGCAGGCGATGTCGCGCGCCTCTCCCCAGGAGCGGATCGAGATGTCGTCGACCGGCGCGTCCTGAATCGCGAGCAGTCCCGCTTCGAGGTCGATCACCAGCGGGGTGAACTCGCCGACCAGCGTGTGGACGAGCGAGGTCTTGCCGATGCCGTAGCGGCCCCAGATCTGGCCCTTGATACCGGAGCGCTGCTTGAGCCGCTCATCGGCGGTGACGATCGGAAGCGCCATCACGCCACCTCCCGCCGCTCGGCGCCTGCCCCGGCCTCCGAGCCGGGGGCGATCAGGCGAAAGCGCGGCTTGCCGGTCTTGACCGTGCGCGCCTCGCGGAAGAAGGTCTGCAGGGTCTCGGGTCAGGCGACGTATTTACGCTCGTCGACGGCGTAGGAGACGCGGACGTACTGGTCCCGCTCCTCCGCGGGAATGTCCCGATAAGCGGCGGCGAGTTTTTCCTGGTTCCAGTCGACGCGCTTCGGAATCTCGACCACGACCTCGAATCCGCCGTCGTCGAGCCGGGCCGTCCCCGTGTCCTTGCCCTCGGCGACGAGGCGCTCGCGCGCCGGGTCGAGGTAGCGGAGCGCGAGGCCGGCCTCGAGGACGTCCCTGCGAAGCTTGAGGGTCGCGGCGCCTCGTCGGTCTGGGTGATGAGCGCCTGGAGCTCATCGGGGCCGAGTGCCGCCACCTCGGGCGGCGCGGCCTCGTCGAGCCAGGCGATGGTGAGGTTATGCATGGATGATGCTCTTCGTCTGGCGTGGAGCCCCCCGAAGTCGTCCCTGAAATCGGCTGCCGGGACGGACGCCGCCCGAGGAGCGAAGGCAGTGACGTTATTCCCCGCTAGGGCGGGTGCGGTATTCGCGCCGGGTCCCGGCATGATCTGTTCACCTGTTTGCATAAACTGTTGAATTCCTTGCCCGAAGAAAGGGGAGCGAGGGCTCCCCGGTCTCGTGTCTCCTGTTCCTGGGTCTATTAACTATTCGCGCAAACTGTGGAAAACCTCCGCAAAAAAGAGAGGGGCTACCCGGGCAACCCGCGGATTAGCCCGTACTTCCTGAGCCGCACCTGGATGAAGGAGGGCGAGAGTCCGAACTCCTCGGCGAGCTCGTAGATGGCGGGCTCGAGCTTCTGGGCGTTCGAGGCCGTGAAGTCCGCCTTCATCGATCCGCCGCCGAGACCCGGCAGGCCCTGCTGCGCCTGCTCCTCCTCGACGAGGGGAACCCAGAGGCGCTTGCACAGGCGGAAGAGCGCCCGGCGCAGCAACTCCTCGGGCGCGAGGAACGCGCCCATGAACTCGTTGGCGCGGAACTCCTGCCAGTCCATCGGTCCGTCGGCGGTCCGGCTGTTCCGGAGGTGCTCCTCGCCCGGCGTGACGATGCGGAACACCCGGGTGCCGCGGCGCGAATCGGGGCCGAAATCGAGCCGGCCCTGGCGGTTGGCGACAATCCATGCCGGCGCATCGAAGATGCCGTGCCCCAGCTCGTGAATCGCGGTGCTCCGCTCCAGGTACTCGCGTCCGCCGATCTCGTCCATGTTGACGTAGACGAGCGCGTGCTCGGGCATCCCGAGATCGTACTCGCAGGACCCCAGCGCCGGCGCGCCGCTGTCGTCGGTCACCGGCGCGTCGAGGCCCCATTCGACGTCGACCCGCACGCCGTTCACGTCGAGACGCCGGACGCGCTCCACGATTTCCTGATGGTCGATCTTGAGCCGGCCGCTCCCGTAGCCGATCTGCTGGCGCAGCGAGCGGGCGACCTCGGCGACGTCGCGGGCGCCGACATAGTGCGGCTTGGCCGTGGTCTGGGAATGGCGATACGAGAGGCGAAGCGTCCTTGTCATCCTTCGGTCAATCCTTCTTCTGGGATTTGCGGTAGGCGGCGATCACCTCGTAGGCGTGGTTGCGGAGATCCGGCGGCAGGCGCCGCGCCTCGGCGTAGGCCTCGTCGCAATCGATCCCGAGCGCCTTGCAGATCTTCCGGATCAGATCGTCCTTGGGGGCATTCTCCCGGTCCCGCTCGATGCGCGAGAGGTAGGCGACCGAGATGCCGAGCTTCTCGGCCAGCTGGGCCAGGGTGAGGTCCTGCTCCTCCCGCTTTTCCCTCAAGTAGCTTCCGAACCCCATGGTCCTTCCTCGGTGGGTGCGATCGTTCTTCAATTCGCGCGTTTGCATAAACTGTAGAACCATCCTATCCTCATCCCATCTGGCGAGTCAATACCCTTCGAACCACGGGTTCGGGAAAGGTCGCGGGAGGGGAAGCCCCCAAGTGATGTTCTGTAAATGTTCTCATAATCGGCGGGAGGAGTCGAGTCCGAATGCGCTCGATCCGGCGCGCATGAGCGCGGCCGAGCGTCTCGACGAGGTGGCGGAAATCCTGGCCGCCGGCCTGCTCCGGTTCCGGGTCCGACAATCCAAGAAAAAATCACATGAATCCAATGGGTTGAGAGAAATTCCGCTGGACTTTCCGCCCGAACGAAGCGTGTGTGGTCACGAACCGAACCACGACAGAGAAGGACGATGACCACACCAATTCTCAAGCAGATCGCCGAGCTTCACGGCCTCGACCACGGCCAACTGAAGGACCGCTGGCACGAGTACTTCGGCGCCGAGCCGCCGGGCTATCGACGGGGATTCCTCATCAAGGCGCTTGCCTACCGAATCCAGGAACTGACCTACGGCGGCATGCCGCGGGAGGTGCGCGAGGAACTCGATGCCCGAATCGAGGGCAAGGCGCCCAACGGCAAGCGCCGCAACGGCGTCTCGGAGGACCGACCGGTCGCCGGCACCCGCCTGATCCGGGAGTGGCAGGGGGTCGAGCACCACGTCACCGTGCTGACCGACGGCTTCGAGCACCAGGGTCGGAAATACAAGTCGCTCTCGGCGGTCGCCCGCGCCATCACCGGCACCCGCTGGAATGGGCCGCTGTTCTTCGGCTTGCGGAAGCACGGGAGCGCCCGATGAGCAAGGCTCCAGTCCGCAAAATCCGCTGCGCGATCTACACCCGGAAATCCAGCGAGGAAGGCCTCGAGCAGGAGTTCAACAGCCTCCACGCCCAGCGCGAGGCCTGCGAGGCCTACGTCGCCAGCCAGCGCCACGAGGGCTGGGTGCCGGTCCCGCACCATTACGACGACGGCGGGATCTCCGGCGGCACGCTCGAACGCCCGGCGCTCCAGCAACTTCTCGCCGACGTCGAGGCGGGCCGAATCGACGTGGTCGTGGTCTACAAGGTCGACCGGCTTACCCGCTCGCTCATGGATTTCGCCAAGCTGGTGGACGCGTTCGAGCGGAACGGCGTGTCGTTCGTCTCCATCACTCAGCAGTTCAACACCACGACCTCGATGGGTCGCCTCACCCTCAACATCCTGCTCTCCTTCGCCCAGTTCGAGCGCGAGGTGATCGGCGAGCGCATTCGCGACAAGTTCGCGGCCTCGCGCAAGAAGGGCATGTGGATGGGCGGCAACCCGCCCCTCGGCTACGACGTGCGCAACCGCAAGCTCGTCGTCAACGAGACCGAAGCCGCCCTGGTGCGCCACATCTTCGAGCGCTTCACGAAGATCGGCTCGGCCACCAAGCTGGTGAAAGAGCTCGACGCGGAGGGCCATCGGACCAAGTCGTGGATCACACAGGCCGGTAGAGAACGCCAGGGCCGACCCCTCGACAAGGGCTACCTCTACCGGCTCCTCAACAACCGGGTCTACCTCGGCGAAGCAGTGCACAAGGGCGTCTCCCATCCGGGCGAGCACGACGCGATCGTGCCGCGGGATCTCTGGGACAAGGTGCACGCGATCCTGTCCGAGAACGCGCGCACCAGGGCCAACCGCACGCGCGCCGCCACCCCTGCGCCGCTCAAGGGTTTGATCCGGTGTGCAGAGCACGGCTGCGCCATGACGCCCAGCCACACGCGCAAGAAGGGCAGGCAGTACCGCTACTACGTCTGCATGCACGCGACCAAGAACGGCAGCGACACCTGCTCCGTGCGCAGCGTGCCGGTGGGCGAGATCGAGGACGCGGTGGTCTCCCAGGTCCGCGCCCTTCTGCGCACGCCCGAATTGGTCGCCCGGACGACACGCGCGGCGCGGATGTCGGCAGCCGAGCGTCCCCTGGACCAGGACGAGGCGGCTGAGAGCCTGCAGCAGCTCGACGCCATCTGGGAGGAGTTGTTCCCGGGCGAGCAGGCACGCATCCTGCGGCTGCTGGTGGAGCGGCTCGATATCGGGACCGAGGGCGTCGACCTCCGGCTCCGCGTCGAGGGGCTTCACAGTCTCGTCGCGGAGCTGCGCGAGACCGAACGGGAGGAGGATAAGGAGGAGGCAGCAGCATGAACAGCGGCCCAAAGCTCGAAGTCAACGGTGTCACGATCCGGATCCCGATGAAGCTCCGGCGCCGCGGCGGCCGGAAGCTCGTCATCGCGCCGGATGGCCTCGCCGATCACAAGGCCAAGCCGATGTTCGACGACGTGCTGATCAACGCCCTCGTGCGCGCGCATCGGTGGCGGCGCCGGATCGACACTTCGGAGTTTCGCTCGGCCTCCGAGCTGGCCGCTCACGAGAACATCACCGACTCCTATGTCGCGAGGATTCTGACCCTTACGCTGCTTGCGCCCGACATCACCCAGGCCATCCTCGAAGGTCGCCAACCAAAGGGGCTCAAGCTGGCCACCCTGCTCCGCGGCATTCCGCTTGCCTGGGAGGAGCAGCGGCGGGAATTTGGCTTCCGATATCCGGAACCGTTGGCTTGATTGGCGGGAAACCGTTCGCCGCCAAAAGACTCGTGCAGGAACGGCAGCGGAGAAGCAGCGGAGAAAGAGCGCTGACTGCAAGATCATGCCATTTTAAACTCTGCGCACTCTCTCCCGAGATCGGACGTTAACAACTGCACCTCGTGGGCGTCCGAGTGCACCGACACGTTGCCAGGCTGATTGTCGCGTCTGTCTGACGACCGCAAGTTCTGGTAGCATTGCCCGCGATGAAACCCCGAGCGCCAACCGCCAATCCGACGTCATCGGGAGGTTTGCCATGACCTCCTTTCGCTTCCTCCATGCCGCCGACATTCATCTCGATAGTCCGTTGACCGGACTGGCAAACATCGAAGGGAGGGTGGCGGAGCGTATTCGCACGGCGCCGCGCGCCGCATTTGAGGCGCTGGTCGAACTGGCAATCGGGGACCAGGTGGGCTTTCTCGTGATCGCCGGCGACCTCTATGACGGCACTTGGCGCGACTACAAGACCGGGCTGTTCTTCGCCGAGCAGATGGGGCGACTCAATCAGGCCGGTATTCCCGTCTTCGTCCTGCACGGCAATCATGATGCGGAAAGCCAGATCACCAGACCGCTGGCGCTGCCGGACAACGTCCGTGTCTTCGGTACACGAAAGGCGCAGACGTTCCAGCTCGACAAGCTGAATGTCGCTCTGCACGGTCAGAGTTTTCGCGAGAAAGCCGTGACCGACAATCTGGTGCCGGACTATCCGGCACCGGTGAAGGGTACCTTCAACATTGGGGTACTCCACACCGCTTTAGGCGGCATGGGCGATCACGCTAACTATGCGCCCTGTGGCCTGCCGGAGCTTGTGGCGAAGGGATACGACTACTGGGCGCTGGGCCACGTGCATCAGGGACAGGCGCTGAACGAGCGGCCGCACGTCGTGTTCCCGGGCAATCTCCAAGGACGTCATGTTCGTGAAACCGGTCCTAAGGGGGCCTGTTTGGTCACGGTGGAATCGGGCGAGGTTGTCGAAGTCGCTGCGCTGACATTGGACGTGGTGCGCTGGGCGGTGCTCGACCTGGACGTGGCGGCGGCGGGCAGCACAGTCGATGTCGTCGATCTGATGCGCGAAGCCCTGGTGCAGGGGGCGGCAGACGCAGACGGGCGGCTGCTCTCGGCGCGGATTGTGCTCCAGGGCCGCACCGAACTTCACAGTCAGCTGGTGACGGACATCGAGAACCTGACGGCTGAGGCGCGCGCTGCGGCGCTTGGTCTTGGTGACGAAGTCGCCTGGGTGGAACGCGTAGCGGTGCGGACCACGCCGGTGGCCGACACTGCGGCACTGGCCGCGCGGGAGGATACCCTTGGCGATCTCCAGCGCATGCTCAAGGAAGCAGTCGCCGACGAAGAGCTGCTTGGGCAGCTGAAGGCGGATATCGGCGAATTGATCGGCAAGCTGCCACATGGGTTGCGGGATGGGTGCGAGGACGAAGTGCTTGGTGCTGCCGTGGCCGGCGACTATGCCGCTTTGATCGAACAGGTGACGCCCTACCTCAACGCTCGGCTGACAGCGGAGGACGGATAAGCGATGCGGCTCGCTAGGCTTGATCTGCTGCGTTACGGGCGGTTCACCGACGCGTCCATCGAGCTGCCGCGAGCAGAACGGGACATTCATATCGTGTTCGGTGCCAATGAAGCCGGCAAGACCACTTCTCTGAGGGCCATTGAGGACCTGCTATTCGGTATCCCGGAACGCTCGCCCTACAACTTCCTGCACAGCTATGACGCCATGCGCGTTGGCGCGGTGCTGGAGAACGGCGGCGACTCCTTCGAGTTTCAGCGGCGCAAGACCCGCAGGGACATGATCCTCGGACCTGACGGGGATCCGCTGCCAGGTGATGAACGATTGTTGGCGCCGTTCCTTGGCGGAGCGGACCGAGTTTACTTCGATCGCATGTTCAATCTCAGTCACGGCCGCCTGGCTGAAGGCGGCAGGGCGATCATTGAGGCCAAGGACGATGTGGGTCAGATGCTGTTCGCTGCCGGCACCGGTCTGGCCGATCTGCGGGAACGGCTGAAGCAGTTGGAGGAGGAGGCCGACGGACTGTGGGCACCACGAAAGTCCGATCGGCGCCTCTATTACAAGGCCCAGGATCGATTGGAAGAAGCGCAGTCAAGGCAGCGCGAGCACTCCTTGACCGTCAGTGCCTGGCGAACGGCGCGCAAGACGTTGAGCGATGCCGAGAAGACGCTCCAGGAGCGCCGGCAGGAACACGAGGCGATGTCAAAGGAGCTGAAGAAGCTGGCCCGCATCCGCCGCGTTCATGGGGCCGTGCGGCAGCGGCGTGAGCTGACACAGGAGATCGCGGCGCTGGGGGATGTTGTCGTGCTGGCTGAGGATGCGGCCGAGCAGCTCGCCCAAGCCGAGCAGCGGGACGCCAAGATCAGGGCGCAAGTCGATGTCCTTGCACCGCAGCTCGAGGAAGCCCGGCAAGCGCTGAAGGCCATCACGTTCGACGATGCGCTGGTGCGGCGGGCGGACGAGATTACGCAGCTCGATGAGCAGCGCATCGCGGTTCGGAGTGAGCGGGAAGACCTGCCCAAGCGGCGGGATGAATACCGCCTTGAGCTGGAGGCGCTGGCCAGGCTGGCCGCTGAGATCGGTTGGGAATTTGAAGATCCAAGCGAGCTGGTCGAGCGAATACCGTCCAGGAGCAACGTGAACCGGTACGGAAACTTCTGGCACGGCATGGGGAACTGGCAGCGGAGCTACGCAGCGCGCGCAAGGCGCTGGAGGAGGCGCAGGCTGGATTGCAGGAAAAGACGGAGCGTCTGGAGGAGATTGGAGAAGCGACGGACGTGTCCGGGCTGGCCGCCGTCTTGAACGCCGTTCGGGACATCGGCGACGTGGCAGGTCGTATTCGTACAGCGCAGGGGCAAGTGGCCGAGATTTCCGGAGGGATTGAGAAGAAGGTCCGCTTGCTGAAGCCAGCTCTGCCTTCGGGCGCCGACATCGAGGCGCTGGCGGTACCACCGAGGGATACGGTCGTCGCGCATCGTGACGATGTGCGGAATTGGGCGCAGCGCCAAGGCGAGACGAAGCAGCGGCTCACCGAGGCGCGCAATGATCTGGAGCGGGATCAAAAGGCGCTGGAGCGGCGCATGCGGGATGAAGGTGTCGTCGCGCCGGGAGTGGTGGAGGAAGCCCGCGGCTACCGGGATACGCTGTGGGAGCTGGTCAAGGCCCGGTACATTGCGCGTTCGGAGATCCCGGCCGAAGAGGCACAGGCCTATGCAGAGGCATTGGAAGATCTGCCAGGATCGCTCGAAGGTGCCGTTGAACAGGCGGACAATATTGCCGACCGGCGCTTCGACAAGGCCCAGGCGGCCGGGGAGTTGGCGGTGCTGGCACTCAACATCGCCGGACACGAGACGCGGATCGGGCAGCTGGAGGCGGATGAGGCGGCGCTGAAGGCCGAAGGGGAGCAACTGGATCAGGCGTGGCATGCGCTGTGGGCTGAAGTGCCGGTTGAGGTGCGCGCACCCGATGCCATGCTGGCATGGCTGGAGGCGCATGAAGACATCGTGACGCTGATCGGGCGTGAGCGCGAGGCGCAGCGTCAGCTGGACGACAGTAGGCGAGAGGATCGGGAGGCAATTGCTCAGGTTCATGCGGCGCTGACGCAGCTGGGCTGGGATACCGAGGAGATCAAGGCAGATACGCTGCGGGTGATGGTCGAACGGGCGGACGCGTATCGGCGGGAGCAGGAAGCGAAGGCCGAGAAGATCGTTGAGACGCGCGAAGCGGTGCGGACGGCCAACTCTGAGGTGGCACGGCGGCAGGGTGAGCTGGAAAAAACGGAGGCGGAGCGGGAAAGCTGGCAGGCAGATTGGGCGAAGGCGGTTGCAGCGATTGACCTTCAGGGTGACGACAAGCCGGAGGTTTTGTCCGCACAAATCAACGTCATCGACGAGATGCGAGAGCATGCGGCGACGGCCAGGGACCTTCGGGACAAACGTATTGCCACTATTGAGCGGGACATTGCGGCATTTGAACAAGCTGTGGCGGAGATTGCCGCCGAGTTGGCGCCGGACCTTGCGGACAGTGATGCCGATGCCTCCGTGGTGGAGCTGGATCGTCGGCGGGAAGAGGCGCTGAGGCTGCATCAACATGGTGTAACTCGGGGGTTTAGAAGCGCCTGATCGAACGCAGGCGCTGCTCTCCGTAATCTAGCGAAGTCCGGCGTTAGCCGGCTTCCGTGTGATCAACGATCAGGAGAGCAGCTATGGGGCTTTATGTTGGAATGGACGTGTCGCTCAAGGAGACCTCGATTTGCGTGGTAAATGGTGATGGCAAGATCGTCTGCGAAGGCGTGGTGCTTTCGGCACCCGATGCGATTGCCGCATTTTTGCGGTCCAAAGCGCCAGGCGCGGCGCGGATCGGTCTCGAGACGGGACCGACGACGACCTGGTTGTGGCACGAGCTCAGGGCGCGTGGTCTGCCGGTGATTTGCATCGATGCGCGTCATGCCAAGTCGGCATTGACGTTGCAGATTAACAAAAGCGACCGCAACGATGCCGTCGGCCTGGCTCGCATCATGCAGGCCGGCTGGTACAAGGAGGTGCGGGTCAAGAGGTTGGACTGTCACGAAGTCCGCGCGGTGCTGAACAGTCGGGCCCTGCTGGTCAAGATCAGGCGCGATCTCAGCAATCAGATACGGGGTCTGTTGAAGAACGTCGGCCTGATCATCGGCAAGGCCAAGGGCCATGTCTTCACCTGCCGGGTGGAAGAACTGGTCGCCGGACAAGACCTCTTGGTTGAAGCGGTTCGGCCGCTCCTGGTGGTGCGTGATAAGGTTGGCCGGGAGATTGCTGCCCTCGACCGCAAGCTCCTGGCCTTGGCGCGCGGCAAGGCCGAAAGCCGGCGGCTGATGACCGTGCCGGGCATCGGACCGCTCACCGCCTTGGCCTTTTCGGCGGCGATCGATGAGCCGAACCGCTTCAAACGTTCCCGAAGTGTTGGCGCCTACTTCGGGCTGACGCCGCGCCGTCATGCCTCGGGGGAAGTCGACTGGACCGGGAGGGTCTCGAAATGCGGTGACGCTTTGGTGCGCAGCTACCTGTTCGAGGCAGCCGGCGTTTTGCTGACCCGGGTGCCGCAATGGTGCGCGCTGAAGGCCTGGGGGCTCCGGCTAGCGAGGCGCGTCGGCCTCAAGAAGGCGAAGGTCGCCGTCGCCAGAAAGCTGGCCGTCATCCTGCATCGCATGTGGCGCGATGGAACCGACTTCAACTGGACAACCAAGGAGACCGCAACGGCGTAGACAATCCGATATCAAGCGATCCGCGAGAGCGGAGAGACGTCCCTGCCGGGACGGCGGCGTCGGTGAGGTCGTCCGATGCTATGCGATGCCTCAATTAGGCAAGCGCGCTTTCAACATTGACCCGCCAACGTCCCCCAGCGCCATCATGCGGAGGGCAATGCCCCTACCGCGGAGAGAACAGTGGACCCGGCAGGAACAAAACGGAGAGCTTGACCAAAATCCCCGAGTTAGAGAACAGCATCGGGAACTGACGGAGGCGGTGGCCGAGCGGCAAAAGAAGATCGAAGAGCTTGAGGAAGACCGAAAGGCCGGTTGGGCCTCGGTGCAGCCGCTCCTGGAGGCTGCCGGTGTCGAGGATGT
>Ga0209458_1000494_pt1 | contig 13403 bp, 14 predicted proteins | sample WorMetLIZAISLAND_FD_187411 | JGI IMG/M metagenome (GOLD analysis project Ga0209458, IMG submission 187411) | Marine gutless worms symbiont microbial communities from Max Planck institute for Marine Microbiology, Germany - Inanidrilus manae... ...
GGTCCCTACGCTCCCTCCCGCCGCGTGCGCGCGGTGGCGGGATGGCCATGGCGAGGCCGGTCATGGTCGTGCGGAGCTCTCCTCCGCGGCTCGGGACGCGGCAACGTCCCGGCCCCCGCCGGCCCTCGGCCGCGAGGATCATCTCACCACTCCCCCTCGGGCACCGGGAGCACCTCTCTGGGCCGCTCCATGGTCCTCAAAAGCGCCTCCTCGACGCGGGCGATGTAGTAGAACCCGCCGGTTGGGGATCGCGTAGGCCATGGCCCGTGTGTCGGCCTTGGTGGCCGCCTCGCCGGCGCGCGGCCGGACGTCGCCGTCTCCTTCCCGCCAAACCAGCCATCGCACCGGCGCCGTCACCCGGTCACCTTGGTCCTGAACGCGGCGCGGACGGCCGCCCGGTTCACCGGCGCCTTGCCCTCCAGCTTCCGCACCCGGTTCTCCATCTCGAACAGGTGCTCCATCAGCGCCCGGACGACGGGGTCGGCCCGCGCCTGCCGATCGAAGGCCTTCGCGGCCGCCGCCGCCGCCACCCCCTCCGGCTTCAGTCGTCGCGCCCCCATGCCGTCCTCCTTACGCCCATTGCTCCACGGCCGCGTGGAGCTGCACGTTCTTGTTGTTCGCCGTCTCCACCCGGTACTTCATCGACGTCCCGGCCGGCTGGCCCGACACGTCGATGGGCGGATCCTCATAGAGCTTCGTGCCGTCGACCAGCTCCCCGACCTCGACGAGCGTCGCCGTCGCCCACGTGGTGCCGTCCCGGCTGGCCTTGCCGATCAGGTCCGTGTTGAGGGTCATCGAGTCGATGGGCTTGGCCTGGATGTGCAGGCGCGCTTCGTCCGGCTGCGCCGCGGCGGTGAACGCCACCGACTGAAGGATCATGTTGTCGGGTGTCCCGGAACCCTCAAAGAACTGGCATTCGGCGCAGATCTTGCCGCCCGCCGTCGCCGAGAATTCGAGCTCGACCCGGTGGTAGTGGTAGGCGGTGGACGTGGTCAGTCCGCTCAGCTTCTCGATCATCAGCCCGGCCGCGTCGGTCACCGCGGTGGTCGAGCCGAGATCCACGATGCTGGACGAGAAGTTGTCGGTGGAACCCTGGAGCTTGCAGGTCACCGTCGCCGTGTCGTTGTCCGAATAGAACCCCTTGGCCGAGGACCCGTAGACCCGGAAGCCGGTGATGGTCTTGTCGTTGCTGGCGCCCCAATCCTTTCCGATGTACGCCACGGTGGTGCCGCCGGCCTTGCGGGCGCTGGCGGCTTCGTTCTGCGACGTGGTCCCGTCGAAGGCCGCCGCCAAGCCGCCGTTCTGGGTCATGTCCCCGATGGCCGTCCCCGTGCCCTGCGGGATCTGCGATTGCAGGCCGGTCGGCTCGTAGTAGCCGCCCGAGGCGATGAAGTTCTGGTTCGACGACGCCCCCGTATCGATATCGGTTTCGTCCACGAACGGATCGGCGATGCCGTCGATCATGTTGATCCGGTCGCCCTCCAGCTCGGCGACCCGCAGCGCCAGCGCCCGGATGTCGCTCGCCGCGCCGGTCGAGATGCCGGTGAGCTGCGAGCCGTCCACCGCCGGCAGCCCCGGCGACCCGCCCACGTCTACGAGCTGCGGGACGTTCCCGGTCGCCGCCCCGGCCGTGAGGAACGCCGCCGAGCCCAGGCCCATCGGCATCCCTGCCGGCCGCAGATCGTCGATCAGGTCGTTGGTGATGGCCGCCGTCGATGTCTGGAGGCGCACCCGCGCCACCGGCACCGCGTTCGCCGGCAGCGCCGGATCCGACGGCGTCGGCGCCTCGACGCCCGTGGCGACCCCCACCGCCCCGGTGGTCCGGTCGAGCCAAACGATGTCGTTCCGCGGGTCCGTGGTCGGCGCCGTGATCGCCCCGGTCGATTGGGCCGCGACCGTGGTCCGTGTCGACCCGTCGTACAGCTCGCCCGCCTCGATGCGCACGGTCATCGCCGGCGTCGTTTCCTCGTGCGGCGCGAACTGGAAGCCCACCGCCGCCAGCACGGCTGTCGCCGCATCGATGTCCGCCGGGTACTGCGATCCCGAACTCGATGGATAGTCCGGCTGCACCGGTGTCGCCACGCCCATGATCTAGACTCCCGTCACTTCCATCCTCGCCCCGCCGCCGACGTTGTTCCCCGACGCCAGGTCGTAGACGTGCACCGTCGCCTGCGTCGTCGTCACGCCGTTCTTCGGCGCCAGGGCGTACTTCGATTCGTCGTCGGCCCACACCTTGACGAACGGCGTCGTCCGGAACTGATGCCCGAAGGCCATCGCCTCCCCGCCGGCGTCGATCGACAGGTCCTTCAGCGTCTTCGTCGTCTCCTTGGCGTCGATGGAGGGCTTGAACCCGCTGACCACCCCCTTGGAGACGGCGGTATCCAGGACGATCCGCGACTTGACGTACCGGCTCAGCGGGATGACGCCGCCGGGCCACGGCTCGAAGCCGTCGTAGGACCCGGCTCCGGTCCGATAATCGATTTCGTGCACCGGCGCCGCGTCCCCGGCGACCGTCGCCCACGCCCGTGTCTCGGAGGCGTCGAACCCCTGGTCGACCTCGGGTGCTTCGTAGATGCACTGCGCCACCGGGTAGGGGACGAAGGTCTCGAACAGCTCTTGTTTGGTGAGCTGGGCGGCCGCCGCCGACTCGGGGATCAGCTTCCCGGTCCAGTGCTTGACGAACCCGGTGAGCGTCCCCGGCCACGCCGGCGCCTGTTCGATCGCGCTGATCACGTCGAAGGTGTTGACCACGACCAGGTCCACCGTCGCCGGTGTCTGGGACCGCTTTTTCGAGGTGTCCCGGTAGTAGAAGGTAGAAGGTCCAGTCGCCGGGTGCCACGGCGGCCTTGGTGCTCGTCGTCCCGGCCTCCCCGTCGGTCAGCTCCTCGGCCAGCGCGGCGTCACCGCCCCGCAGGCCGAAGGTGATGTCGACGCCGTCCCGGTCCAGATCCGGGTTCTGTGGCCACCGGAAGACCACGGTGTCCCCCGACTGCGCCGCCGTGAACCAGGCCGGCTGCGGAGGCGGATCCGTCTTGCCGAGCACCGTGTGGGCAACGGCGGCGCTCCATTCGCTGGTGTCCCCCTCGTTGGTGACGTAGCGGAACTGGGTGTCGTAGGTCTCGCCGTCCTCGACGCCCTCGATGGACACCTCGCCGCCCTGCGGGTCCTGCGGCGGCGGCAGGGTCCACTGCCCGGCCGAGCCCGATTCCCGGAACCGGGGCTGGATGCCGGTGATTGCTGCCTGCAACCCGGAGGGCCGCGCGATCGCCGCCAGGATCCGCGACGAGAGCGACCCGTCCGGCGCCCGCAGCAGCGCCGTCCCGTCGGACCGGAGCTGCGTCACCACCGGCACGGACAGCGCCGCAGAATCGGCGATGTTGGACACGTGCGCCGGGATCTGCCGGGTGATGGTATGGGTGCCGCTGCCGCCGTCGGTGAGGTCGATGGGCGCACCGCCCTCCGTGGCGCTGACCTGGAGGGTTGTTGTCGTCCGGTTGACCGGGAAATACATCGTCCCCGGCGCGAGCCCGCCCGGCAGCGTCCCCGTGGTGGTGAACTGGACCTCTTGGGCATCGTGGAAGGGGTTGCCGGCGATGGTGATGGTGTCGGCACCGGCGTCGACGTCGCCGGGGACGAAGCTCTTTCCGAGGATGCCGGCGTCGTGGATCTCCGGCGCCGCCGGCACGCCGGTGAACTGGGCGTTCCTGCCCTTGCGCCTCCGGATCCCGGTGACGATCAGCTCGATGCTGACCAGCCCGGCTTCGCCGAACCCGACCAGGTCGCCGACCTCCGGCGCCCCGGCGATGGGGATGGGCGTGGTGAAGGTCACCGTATTGGTCTCGCCGGCGGCCGTGACGATGGTCGAATAGAGGTGTGCCCCCGTCTTCAGGCGGAAGCGCACGGCGTAGGACTTCCCTGCCTCCATGGTCCAGAGGTCGTTGACGGTGACCCCGAGCACGTCGCCGCCCGACTCCTGGCGCGCGGCGACCCGCCCGGTGCCGAGCCCGATCACCGGCGCGTCGTGGGTCAGGTGCACGAGCTTGCCGCGGCGATAGACCATGTGCTCGATGTCCATCCACCAGGTGTGTTCTTCCTGGCGCAGCTCGGCCTGGGCGATGTGGAACCGGCCGTCGTCCCACGCCAGGCCGGCGTCCGTCCGCCCCACGGCATCGAGGCCCTCGAACCGGGTGGCGTTGGCCTTGTGGTAGCCGTCCCGGTAGACGATGCGCTCGTCCAGCCGGTAGCCCTTGTCCGGGTTGCGGAAGCGCGTCCTGAACGCATGCGGCAGGTCCCGGAACACCCGCCGGCCGGTGTAGCCCCATGAGTTCTCCGGCGTGATGTACTGCACCGGCACCGATTGGGGCTCCTCGACGACGACACCCCGCTTGCCGTCCAGGCTGTCGGCGATGGAGGCGCGGCCCGCGGCGGCGATGTCGAAGGCGATGCGGTCCACCGTGGTCCGGTAGTCGACGATGGCATCGAAGGTGAACCCGCCTGCGACGTTGGCGTCGTGCCAGGCCTCGAGGCCGCTGATGTCCATCTCGTTGTCGGTCAGCGCCTCGGCGTTGGCCGCACCCTGGTAGCAGAGCCGGTAGAGAGACGCCGGCCGGCGGGTCGGCCGCATCACCCAGGCGCCGGCGCCCGAGTCCCAGTCCAGGGCGATGGACGTGCCGATGAAGTTGTAGCGGTCGACGATGCCGTTGAGCTGCCCCGTCGCCTTGATCCGCATGGCCAGGGTCGCCAGGCCGGGGAAATCGATGGGGTCCTCGGCGGTGATGGTCCGCAGCGCCGACCAGCTCGCGTCGTCGCGGATCTGCGAGGATGTGGTGTCGTCGGTGAGCCGGGTCACGCCGACCTCGTACTGGCCCCGCGGCACGGACCACCGCAGGCCCTGGCGGACCACGTTGGTCCGCCGCGCGGTGACCGACAGCGTGCCCGCCTCCGTCCAGCCCCCGTCGCCGGCGCCCATGGGCCGGTACTCGACCAAGAACTCGACCGTGCGGTTCGTCTTGGTACCGGCGTTGGTGAAGCTGACCAGCCCGCCGAAGAACGCCACCTCGACGCCGAGCTTGTCGGCGACCAGGCCCGAGGCCCGCACCACCCGTCCGCCCGCCTTGGTGAACTCGACAGGCAGTTCCGTCGATTCGCCGACCGAGTTGGTGATCAGCGTGTGGGGCTGGTCGCCGTCGATGTCCCAGCTCGCCGGGTCGGTCGAATCGGTGCCCAGGTCCTGGTAAACGATGGTCGTGGCGCCATCGTAGACCTCGAACCCGGCGGCGGCCTGGCGCACGAAGCTGAACGAGCCGGCGCCGGCGTCGGTGAGGTCGAGCGGCTGCCCGCCCTGGCTGGCCGCGAGCTGGAAGTCGTTAGGCTGGGCGCCGGTGATCCAGTAGTCCGTCTCGCGCTTCAGCGGCGCCGGCGGCGAGTCGTCGGCGGTGATGCGCACCCGGTCGCCGTCGGCGAAGCTGTGGCCCGTGGCGTTGATGCGGTCGGTCCCGGTATCGACGGCGCCGGGCTGGGACCCTTCCACATAGGGGGTCACGGTCCAGACGTCGCCGAACACCGGCGTGGCCGGGAAGGCCCCGGAATAGGGGTCCCAGGCCCCCTTCTGGGTGAGCTGAGAGGGCTGGAAGCCGCGGCGGAACTCCGTCTCGACCCCCTCGAACTGGCCGAGCAGGGTCTCGCCGATCTTGTCCGCTTCCTTGGCGATCGGGCCGTAGCCGCAATCGAACAGCAGGTTCAGGTACTGCTCGCCTTCGCCGTCGATCTCCGTGTACGGCGTCGCCCCGTGCGGCGGGAACATGCGTTCACGGCCGAGGAGGCACGGCACCACGCCCCACGGTGCCAGCGCGTTGCGCGCGCCGGCGATGGAGAAGTTCGGGCTGTCTCTTTCGGGCGAGGGGACGCCACCCAGGGGCTCGTACTTCGGCACCGGCGGCGGTGCGATGGCGTCTACCAATAGCGTGCCGACGATCGAGATCCCGGCGCCGAGGAGTTGACCCTTCGTCAGGCTGCCGAACACGATCGCATCCACGCCCGTCTTGCCCGGTCCGAGAATGGCTCCGGGCAGGTAGAATGAAGCGGCGATGACGGTGATGGTCAGGATGGTGCGCAGCGGGTTCTTCTTGCTCCCTCCACCGCCTCCCGCCGGAACCACCCGGACTTGGACAAGCGTGCCCGGCTTCGGCCGCACCCGCGGCCACCACTCCGGAGGAAGCTCCAGCGTCATCCCCTCGGGCACGACGACGGCCTGATCGGTAGCGACGGCGGCGGCGGCCTCGAGGAGCTTCTTCTTTTCGGTATTGTCCGCGCTCGGCGAGTATTTCCCGACGGTGGTCGGCGCGCCGAATTTCTCCAAGCTGATGGCCCAGAACTTGACGCCATTGCGCTTGAGGAACACCGGCCAATAGAGCCAATAGGCAAGGCCGAGGCCGTAGGGTTCGTCGTCGTTGTCGGCACCGGCGCTGTACGTCCAGAACTTCCGCTCCGGCATCACGATGCCCTGCGGCCGCCCGGCGGTAACCAGCCGGAGTGTCCCGTCGCGGCCCCACCGGAACCGCTTCGCCTTTCTGACCTTGATTGCGTCGAGGACGATCCGGTTGCCGTCTCGCGCCCACAAGCATTCGGAGACCGCATAGCCGTAGAACACGCCGAACAGCATCTTCTCCGTGACCCGGTCCCACTTTATGGCTTCGAACTGCTCGCGGATGAATTCGGCCGCCTCCTCGTCGACGCGGTCCTCGCTTGCCGCGACCACTTCCCATTCCGTCGACGTCGCGGCCCGGCGGCGCTGCTGAAAGGCGCTCGTGACCTGTTCGTCCCTGAGAAGCGACTCGTAGTGCTTGAGGTCGCCGCCCAGCGATTGCAGCAGCGGGTCGCCCGGCGGGAGGATCTCGCCGAGGTAGCCGGTGAAGTCCAGCGACGCGCCGCTCGCTGAGATCTCGTCGAAGCTCGGTTTCGGGGGTGCTTTCTTCTCGGGTTCCTTGGCCATCAGTACCCCCTCCAATCGGTTCCGCTGCGCACCCGCCCGAAGCCGCGGTGATCGATGGCCGCCGCCGGTGCCTTGCCGCCCTCTTCGAAGGCCCCGAGCGATGTGCGGGTTTCGCCGGAGGCCTCGAACTCGATCGGCGCGACCTCCATGCAGCTCGCGAAGTAGGCGAGAAAACTGGCGATCGCCGAGTCGCCGTGGCGCTTCTTTCCCTCCGTGTCTTTCTGGCGGATGTCCGGGAGCCGGCCGACGCCCTTGACCTTCTTGACCGCCCGGTGATCGGCGAGCACGTCCGCATCGCGAGGGAGCCGGATGGTGTCGTCCTCGAAGCCCGCCTTCCAGCGCGGCATGTTCTCTCGGTAGAACTCCTCCGAGAGCTTGACTTGATCGATCCGCGAGAAGCCGTACCGCTGGGCCGCCTGTTCGGCGAGCCAGGAGCCGTTGCCGCCGGCGTCCATGGCGCCGGCGACGAAGCGCGGCAGCCGGTCGACGATGTAGAACAGAATCTGTCGCTGTTGGTCGAACGGGATGTTGCGGAGCTCGACGGTGAAGGGGGGCGCCGGACCAGGTTCTGTTGCATTTGGATGGGCCAGACCACGGTGAGGTCGGCAACGCGCCCGAAGTCTTCGCCGAAGTAGCTCGACAGCCGCGGGTCGAGGCCCGCGAGAAGCGGCTTGAGGTTGGCTTCGCACCAATCCCCGCACTCCGCCTCCCGGATGCGTGCCGGTTCCTCGGCGAAGCTGCTCGGCTTCTCCCACCGGAGGACCGGGATTTCGGGATCCATGCGCAGCTGGATCAACGCCCCCGAGAGGAACGTCCCGGACCCCTGGCTCGGAATGCGGTCGAACTCCTCCTCGGCATCCTCGCCGTAGAACGCGCGGATGTCGGCGACCCACTTCTCCTTCGGATCGACCGGCGTCCCGCGCGCCTCCAGGATCAGTTTGACGCGCTCGTAGAGCCCGTCCTCGATGGCATCGTCGAACGTCGTGCGGACGACGGCGTAGGGCTTGCGTCCGGCGCGGGCGTCATTGACCAGCTCGTTGAACGGGTTGGTGTCGCCGTCGTGGGTCGAGATCACGAGAATCTTGCCGCCCCACATCAGGAACGCGAGCGCGGCCTTGAGCATGCCAGGCAAATCATCATGGAAGGCGGCCTCGTCGAAGATCAGGAAGCCTTGGCGGCCGCGAAGGCTGCGGGGCTTCGACGAAAGCGCGACGATCTCGAACCCCGACGCGAATGCGATCCGGAACGCCTGGATGTCGCGGTCCCCGGCGCTGGCGTCCTGATCCTTGAACAGATACTCGTCGACTTCCGAGGCCGCCGGGATGAAGGCCTTCGCCCACATGGCACAGGCGTCGATGAACTCACGCGCCATGTCCAGGTTGTAGCCGATGTAAAGGACGTCCATGCCGCCGGCCGTCACGGCGGCGCCGGAGGTCAGCACCGCGAACGCGGCGATGGCCCAGGTCGCTCCGATGCGGCGGGACTTCTCGCAAACCGTGACCGGATTGAGCGCCGTCGTCGACAGAAGACGTTGCTGGTAGCCGATGAGAACGTCCGGAAGGGTGTCGCCGAGGTCACGCAGGACGCTCGGCAGCTCTTGGGCCAGCTCGGGCGTCACGCCGGCTGCTCCGGCCTGATGCCGAGGATCCGCGACTTGATGGTGTTGACAGTCTCGGCGGAGAGGCCGGCTTCCGCGGCTGCGGTGGCCGCCGCCGCCAGGTCGCGGAGGGAGCGGGCCATGAACATGGCGGCCTCGGGATCGAGGGTGACCGCCTCGCCGTCCTCGCCGCCCATCAGCAGGTCGAGCATCGCCGAGTGCATGAGCTCGACGTCGAGGCGGAGGGCTTTCGATTCGCCGACATCGCCGATCCGCCGGACAAGGGCGTCGGCGACCTCGCGCGAGCGGCGCACCCGCTCGGCGACGACGTTCAGCTTCTTGACGTGCCGCCCGACCGACGAACGCGAGATGTCGTCGATGTCCAGCGCCCGGAGGGCTTCGAGGATCTCGTCGATGGTGCGGCCGGCGTCGACGAGCTCGCCGACCTTCTCGCGGACCGGCTTCGGCAGCCGATCGATCTTGCTCTTGCGCCCGGCCATGGCGGGCCTCTCAGGTGCGGCGGCGCGACGGCTTCGCGACACCCTCCACTTCGGTGTAGCCGCCCGCCACCTCGGCGCCGCGGTCGGTGATGGCGACCACCCAGACGGACTCCAACTCCTCGATGGTCACCAGCGCCTTCTGTTCGAGAAACGAGACGTGGTTTCGGACCACGCGGCGCGGGCGGTCATGACCCATCGCGCGGAGGCACTTTTCGAGGACGCTGTCGTTGTGGCTGCCACCCGGATCCTCATTCAGCAGCCTGAGAATCGCCAGGCAGATGTCGGCATCGACGACGTCTCGATAGTCCGTCACCTTGACCTCCCGTGTTCGCGCAGCCAGCCTTCTTGCCGATCGACAGTCGCCTCCAGGCGTTCTTGGAGCTTCGTCACGCCCCTCAGCCGTTCGGAAGCGACGCCGATTTCACCCTTCAGGTCTGTCAACGTGACGGACAGCTCATGCATCGCCTTGGACGACGGCGTGTCCTCGATGCGGGTCTTGATCGCGGCAATATCCCTACCTTGGTCGTTGACCCGCTCCTCGATCTTGACGATCCGCGCCGCCGTCGCCTCCTTGGCGTCGTCCAGGCCCTTGAGCCACCGGCCTATGGCCCACCTCACGAGGCCGACGAAGCCGCCGGTGCCGATCAGGGCAGTGACCGCGATGCCGACCCAGAACTACCACCCCGAGGCGTCCATCAGCGGTCCTTCCAGACCTTGACGCCCTTCTCGACCGAGCGGCCGACGATGTAGCCGCCGACGCCGATCTTCAGCAGCTCCCACATGTCCGGCGGCAGCGGCAGCATGGGCACGCCGAACCACGGGTGCACGAGATCACGCAAGCCCGATTCCTTGATCGCCGTGCCGAGAAGCAGCCGTTGGGCGGCGCGCGAGCGCATGCGCGGCTCCACCTCCGCGAGCTGGTCGAGGACCGGATCGATGACGTGGCTGACGAACTGGCGCGGCGGGATCATGGCCGCGACGGTATGCGCGGAAAGGGTGCGCGGCATCCCGGAACTCCGTTCCGGGGGAAGCCATGACGCGGCGATGACGGCAGACCGGCACGGTCGCACGGCGCAGCCGGCGGCGCAACCGATTCAGGATTCGGCGTTGGGCTTCTCGGGGAAGAGGGGCAGGTCGCCGGCGTTGCGCTCGCGCGACCGGACCGACCGCACCCACCGCTCGGTACAGCCCTGCTGCCGGGCGACCTGGTTGGCGCTGCCCCGCGTTTTCAGAATCCGGTGCATGGTCCGCTCGCCGCCGAGGTTGGGGATCTCGACCTCCTCGCCGCCGCGAATCCGCGCGAACGCCCGCGCCACGTCCATGCCGCACCGGCGGGGAATGTCCTGGTCCGGCTTCGGCTTGCGGGGGATGTAGATCCGCATGCCGCCGAACTCGCGGACCAGGACGAGCGCACCGCCGATCTCGCCACCCATCTCCTCGGCGAGCTCGCGGAGCACCGGCGGCAACCCCTCGTAGCGGTCGGTCATCGCCGCTTCCGTTTCACCAAGCACATGGAAAACAGGGTGACGACGCAGTCGAGCTCATCGTCGAAGATGACGCTGACACGCGTCGCCCGAACGACCATCTCGACCTGGCGCCGGCGGCCGTTCTCATGCACCGGCACGCCGTGGCCGGCGCGGATCCCCGCCTCCAGCCACGCGATGTCCTCGTCGGACAGCGGACAGCCGGTGCGTTCCTTCGCCCGGTTGCGTGCGTGAGCCCGGCACGCCGCGCGGTATGCGGCATGATCATCCATGCCCCTCGTTCCGCGTGATCGCCTTCCGCACGAGCTGATGGACGTTGTCGATGACGTCCGCTCGATAGCGCGCGATGTCCTTCTTCTTGTCCGGGAGCTGCTCAAAGAACGCCCACGCCGCTCCCTGCCCGCTGGCGTCTTGGGCGGAGACCGTTCCGTTGATGGCGAGGTGGACTTGGGCGTCGCGGGGGAAAAGAGTGTGGTGGTATTCGAGGCCGCCGCCGCGGCTGGAGCGCGGCCGGACGAGAGGTTCGCCGGCGGCATTGCATCGGAGGGCCCAGCCCTCCCGATCGATGGTCTTTTGAACACCCCGTTTGGTGCCGGGTAGACCCGGTATCTTTACCATCTCGGCAGCGGTGAACCACTCGCTCATCGCATCCCCCCTCGGACCTGACGCCGGGTCATGTCCACTTCGCGTTCGATGTCCCGCCGGTGCTCTTCCAGCATCGCGAGCCGGATGCAACCCACGTACTTTTCGGCGACAACGGCATGGCCGAAGAGCTTGGGGAGAAGGGCGAGGAGCCTCATATCCCCGGTGGCATCGATGAAGGCGGCGACGCGGACGACGTTGATGGTGTGAGTGTCGCGGCCCTCGCTCACGTAGGCGTCGAGCATCGCCTTGGAGACGCTCTCGCCGAGGTACTCGCTCATGGCTGCGGCGACTTCCTTGCGGGACTTCCCGCACTCGGCGAGCGCCAGCTTCATCGCGTTGCAGAGCTGCGCGTAGGGATCGAACCCACGGACTTCGCCGTCTTCGAAACCGACGTCGGCCTTGGGTGGCTCCCAATCCAGGAGGCTCAAGGTCCGGTCGTCGGCCGGCTGGCGCACCATCAGGAGTCGCCCCCGTCGTCCGCTGGCGTGTCGATCCACACAAGCGTGTCATTGCCGTTTGGGCTCACGAACCCTTCGGAAACAACGGCGTCGAGGAACCGGTGGCGGACCTTCTGCGGCGCGCGGGCCCACGCGGTCATCAGCGCCCGGTACTGCTTTTCCTCGGGCTTCTCGGGGCGAGCGGTGTGCCCCTGGATGACCTTGACCGCGGCAGCGACCGATGGCGCCGGGTCATCGTCACGGACGAGCATGTCAACGGCTTTGACCTGGTCGGTCGGTTCCAGCTTCGCCAAAGCTTCGGGTTCGGTGCCCTTATCCTCGAAGGGAGTCCCCGCCAACCGGTCCCGAACCTTGGGCGGAATGCGTTTGACCAGCGCGACGGCGCGTTCGATGGACCGTTCGCTCAAACCGATCCGATCGGCAGCGTCGGCAGCAAACGACAACTTGTCGGTTGCTGAACCCTGACGTGCCTTGCCGCCAGCAACGCCCCTCCGAGTCTCCGGATGGCGGGCCTCGTAGAGTTCCTTTAGCCGCGAAAGGAAAACCGCTCTCGACAAAGTCGTGAGCGGTTGGTGAAAGAGCTCCGCGGCGATTTCGAGGCGTTCGCGTGTTGCGGGATCGACGTCCTTCCCGATCGCCGTGATGGTGTCGCGGCCATGAAGACGCCGGCCCTCGATGCGGTGCATGCCGTCGATGAGAAATCGCCGCCCCTCCCGGTCGGGCGTCGTCACCGAGATGGGCGTGTGCTGCCCGTCGCGCTCCATCTCGTCGCCGAGAATTCTTGCCCAATCCTGGTTCAGGTGGCGGAGCCGGCCATCGGTGACGATGGTGTCGATCCCGATGTCAACGATCCGGCTGTCCCCCCCCTTGGCCATGTCAGGCGGCTTTCCGCTTTTGGACATGTCGGCCGGCGAGGACCGTGCTAGTCTTCAACCAGATGGCGGGCACCACGGGCCCGCCGTCGTGGCGGTAGCGGCTCGGCCAGATCTCTTTGGGCTTTTTGCCGAGCGCCTTGGCGATCGCCGCCTGACCAGTCGCGTAGGGTCGATTCTTCGTCATGGCGACCGATGCGATGGGGAGGCCGGCGGCGCGCGCCACGTCGGAAACGGTTAGGCTTCGCTCTTCGAGGGCGGCCTTGACCTGGTACCAGGGCCAATCTTTCGTCATCTCGCCTCCGGCGGCCTCGGCTGCCTTTTCGTGGGGTCGAACGCGGAAACTTTATGATGACGATAGACCAGTTTTCTAGTTCGTATCAACCAGAAAAATGGTTCCCACTTCAATTTTGCCGTCTGTAGCGGCACCTTCGGCGTAACTATTTGAGATTCTTATGAGTGGTCGTTCGCAGAAGGCTCCTAGCAAAGTGGGAATCAGCGTTCCCACTTTCCGATCCGAAGTGGGAACCCGGCTCCGCGAACTAGAATCCCGGTTCGCGAATAGGGCTTCAGCCGCCGCTGTGGCCGGTGTCGCGAAGTCCACGCTCCAAAACTGGATTGAGGGTCGCGCAGATCCATCATTTGAGGGTGTGTCAAGGCTCTGTTCGGCCACCGGCGCTAGTCTCGATTGGTTGGCGACGGGGGAGGGGCCTGGTGCGCCGGTGCCGGTCGATGAGGAGCTGCTGACCGAGGTCATTGACGAGGTCGAAACGTGGCTCGGCGAGCGGCAGCGCGCTTTGCCGCCCGAGAAGAAAGCGGCATTGATTTCCATCATTTACGGTGAGATGATCAAAAC
>Ga0209458_1000495_pt1 | contig 13399 bp, 11 predicted proteins | sample WorMetLIZAISLAND_FD_187411 | JGI IMG/M metagenome (GOLD analysis project Ga0209458, IMG submission 187411) | Marine gutless worms symbiont microbial communities from Max Planck institute for Marine Microbiology, Germany - Inanidrilus manae... ...
ATCGGCAAGTACAAGACCCTGTCCGAGTCCTACCAGACGGCGGCGCCCCACTCGTCGGGTCGGCGGACGAAGGCGGTCTTGAAGCCTTGCGCCCTGGCGGCGTCGAGATCGAAGTTGTGGCAGGCGACCATGCAGCACTTGCCGGGGTCGAGCTGCAGGAACCGCGCCGCCGTCTGGTAGGACTCGGACAGGGTCTTGTACTTGCCGATGGCCTCGCAGGAGATCACTGCGTCCTAACTCAACCCGTTGGCCCGCGCCGTCTCGATGATGATGCGGAAACTGAGGACGGTGAACGAGGCGCAGATGTATTTTTCGCGCAGCCGGGGCAGCACCGGCGGGAAGTCGGGCCAGCACTGGAGCGCATGCGCCCGGTCCCACCAGATGGCGCGGCGCTCCTCGGCCGTAGCCGCCTCCAACCCGACGTCGGCGAGCACCTCGTCGAGGGCCATGCGGTGGGCGTCGTCGAAGACGATGTCGGGGGGTGCCTCGGCGCCGAGCTTCAGCATCCGGCCCAGCGACTTGCGGCGCATGTCGTTGGCGGCGGCCGCCCAGTCGGCCTCGACGCCGTGTTTCGCGCCCAAAGCCTCAAGCGCCGTCCGGTAGCCGGTGTGCCAGTCGAGGATGGTGCCGCCGGTATCGAAGGTCAGCGCCTTGATGTCGCCGAGACTCATGCTCCCCTCGCTTTATATCGGCTCCAATAGCCTGCCCGAGAACCACTATTTGCTTCAATCCGTCAACAGGACATCCTCATCCGTCATTGCGAGGAGCGACGCGACGAAGCAATCCAGAAATTAGCGATGCGCCGCGCGTATCTGGATTGCTTCGCTTCGCTCGCAATGACCGACTACCCTTGCAACGCATTGAAAACAAATAATTCACTCCGACTCACACTATCAGCCGACGATAGTCGTCACCCGCTCGTAGGCCGGCAGGGTGAGGAAGTCGATGAAATCGGACGCCGTGGCGACATCCATGAACACCTCGATGGCATCGGCGAAATGGCCGCCGTCGTAGCGGGCCGCGCCAAGCGCGTCGCGGAGCGCCGCCATTTCCTCGTCCAAGAGCGTCTTGACCAAAGCCTCGTCGACCGTCTGGCCGTCCGACAGCTTCGCCCCGTGGCGCAGCCACTGCCAGATCTGCGAGCGGCAGATCTCCGCCGTCGCCGCGTCCTCCATCAGATTGTAGAGCGGCACGCAGCCGTTGCCGTCGAGCCAGGCCTCGATGTACTGGACGCCGACGCGGATGTTGTTGCGCAGGCCCTCTTCGGTGATGGAGCCCTCGGGCACGGCGAGCAGGTCGCCGGCGTCGACAGTCACGTCGTCCCGCAGGTTGCCGAGCTGGTTGGGCGCCGGCATCGCCGCGTCGAACACCTCCTTGGCGATGGGCGCCAGCCCCGGATGGGCGACCCAGGTGCCGTCGTGCCCGTCGCCGGCCTCGCGCAGCTTGTCGGCGCGCACCTTCTCCAGCGCCGCCTCGTTGGCCGCCGGGTCCGACTTGATGGGGATCTGCGCCGCCATGCCGCCCATGGCATGGGCGCCGCGCCGGTGGCAGGCCTTGATCAGCAACTGCGAGTATGAGCGCAGCGCATGCACGGTCATCGTCACCTCGCCGCGGTCGGGCATGACGAAGTCCGGCCGGTTGCGGAACTTCTTGATTATCGAGAAGATGTAGTCCCAGCGCCCGCAGTTGAGCCCCGAGGAATAGTCGCGGAGCTCGTAGAGGATCTCCTCCATCTCGAAGGCGGCGAGGATGGTCTCGATGAGCACCGTCCCCTTGATGGTGCCGTGCTTGATTCCGAGCGCGGTCTCGGCGGCGTCGAACACCTCGGCCCAGAGGCATGCTTCCAGGTGGCTCTCCATCTTGGGCAGATAGAAGTACGGCCCCGTGCCCCGCTCCAGGAGCGCGCGGACGTTGTGGAAGAAGTAGAGGCCGAAATCGAACAGGCCGCCGGAGATGGGCTGGCCGTCGACCAGCACGTGCTCTTCGGTCAGATGCCAGCCACGCGGCCGCACCACCAGCACGGCGGGGTTGTCACCGAGGCGATAGTCCTTGCCGCTGTCGGGGTCGGTATAGGTCATCGCGCCGGAAGCGGCGTCGCGCAGGTTGATCTGGCCGCGGACGATGTTGTCCCAGGTCGGGCTCAGAGAGTCCTCGCAGTCAGCCATGAACACGTTGGCCCCCGAGTTCAGCGCATTGATCACCATCTTGCGGTCGGTGGGGCCGGTGATCTCGACCCGGCGGTCCTGCAGGTCGGCGGGCACCGCCTCGACCTTCCAGTTGCCGCGGCGGATGGTCTCGGTCTCGGGCAGGAAATCGGGCAGCTCGCCGGCGTCGATCTGACGCTGGCGCACGTCGCGGGCGGTCAGCAGCTTGACCCGTGTCGGGCCAAAGCGGCGTTCCAGATCGGCGACGAAAGCTAACGCTCCGGGGGTCAGGATGTCTTCGAAGCCCGGCGCCATCGGTCCGCGCACGATGACGCCCGGCACCGGCTCGAACGGCACGTTCGGGGAAGTGGCCTGGGGATGTGACATTTTCGACCTCGTTTTTCTTCGTTCGCGGCCGGCTAGCGGTCCGACCGCAGGGGGGAGCGTCCGGCTACGGCCCGTAAACCAGGCGCGGCAGCCAGGTGATGATCTGCGGGAACACCATGCACAGCACCAGCCCGAGAAGCTGGATGCCGAGGAACGGAAGCGACGCCCGGAAGATCTCGATCATCGGGATTTCAGGTGGCGCCACGCCCCGCAGGTAGAACAGCGCGTAACCGAAGGGCGGGCTGAGGAACGACATCTGCATGTTGACCAGATAAAGGACACCGAACCACAACGGATCGAAGCCGAGTCCTTTGATGATCGGCACGAAGATCGGCACGCACAGCAGCAGGATGCCGACCCAGTCGAGGAACATTCCGAGGATGATCAGGATGATCATCATCACGATCAGGATGCCCCAGGGCCCGAGGCCGGTGGCGGCAAGCGCACCCTCGACGAAGCGCTGTCCGCCCTCGACCACGTAGAGGCCGACGAACACGGTGGCGCCGAAGATGATCCACAACACCATGGCGGCGGCCTTCAGCGTGGTCAGGCAGGCTTCCTTGATCGTCAGCCAGTTGAGCCGCCGGTGCAGCGCCGCGACCATGAACGATCCGAAGGTGCCGATGCCCGCCGCCTCGACGGGCGTGGCGACGCCGGTGAAGATGACGCCGAGGACCAGGGCGACCAGCAGCAGCGGCGCGATCATCTCGCGCAGCAACTGCAGCTTCTCGGCGAAGCTGAGGCGCTCCTCGCGCGGCAGCGCCGGGCCCAATGACGGCTTCAGCCCGCAGCGCACCGAGATATAGAGGACGTACATCCCGGACAGCAAAAGGCCGGGCAGGATCGCACCGATGAACAGCTCGCCCACCGACTGCTCGGCGACCACCGCATAGATGATCGCCAGGATCGACGGCGGGATGAGGATGCCCAGCGTGCCGCCGGCCATGATCGAACCCATGGCGATGCGCGGGTCGTAGTTGCGCGCCAGCATCGCCGGCAGGGCGATGATGCCCATGGTGACGACGGCGGCGCCGATGACGCCGACCATGGCGGCGAGAATGGTCGAGGCGATGATGGTCGCCGACGCCAGCCCGCCGCGGATGCCCCCCCAGCAGCTTGTAGATGACGTCAAACATCTCGCCGATCAGTCCGGCGCGCTCGAGCATCGCCGCCATGAAGATGAACAGCGGGATGGCCGAGAGCTGGTAGTCGGTCATCAGCGGGAAGATGCGGGACGGCACGATGTTGAGTATCTGCGCGTCGCCGACGAGGAACAGGAACAGACAGGCCAGTCCGCCGGTGACGAAGGCCAGCGGCAGCCCGGCCATCAACAGCGCCAGAAGGCTGCCGAACATCAGCAGCGTCAGCCAGCCGATGGGGATCTCGAGGCCCATGCTCAGCCCGCCTCGCGGGTGACGACCGCGATGTCCTTGGCCAGCTTGGCGAGACCCTGCGCGAGCAGCAGCAGCGCACCGACGGTGATGGTGATCTTCACCGGCCAGTACTGGATCGCCCACTCGGTGAACGACACCTCCCAGACGCGGATGGAATCCATCATGAAAATCCACCCCGTGACCAGCATGGTGCCGGCGAAGATGAAGAAGAATGCCGAGGTGGCGATGTCGGAGAGCGCCTTGCCGCGCCGGCTCAGCCGCGCATAGAACACGTCGACGCGGACGTGGGAGTCGTTGAGGTAAGCGTAGGCGCCCGAGATCAGGTACTGCATGCCGAACATCAGGAACATGCTCTCGTGCGCCCAATTGGTCGGCGAGTTAAACATGTACCGGGCCAGCACCTCGTAGTAGTAGACGAACACCGCGATCACCGACCAATAGGCGACGTATTCGCCCGAATAGCGGCTGACGGTCTCGATGAGGCCAGTCAGACCGCCCGGACGCTCCTCGGGCACCGCACGGGCCGGGGTCGGCGGCACCTCCGAAAATTCCGGACCCTGACCGGCGGCGATGTCGCGTTCTCGTTCGGCGAGGCGCCGCACCATCCGGGGCAGCAGGAACGCGTCGGCGACGACCATCAGCGCGATCAAGCCGGCCAGCGTCGCGGCGACGGTGCTCCAGGTCTCGACGCTGTCGGTGGCCGCCGCCACCCGCTGAATGACGGCTTCGACGGACTCACGGGCCGCCGCCAGCTTCTCCGCCGAGCCCGCTTCGCCGCGTTCGACGGCGGTCTGGAAGCGGTCGACGTCGAAGTCGGCGATCATGCGGTCGTTGCGGGCAGACGACAGGGCCTCGCGGGCCAGCCGGTGCTCGCCGTTGGCGTAGAGGATGCCGATGAAGGGAAACAGATAGACGATGCCGAGCCAGCTCTTGACGTAGAACCGGTGCAGGCCGACGAAGCCGGCGGTGATCAGCGCAAGGAAGGCGACCCCGACCGACAGTTCCTCGTCGCGGCCGCTCAGCTCGGTGCGCCGGGCCAGGGCCATGGCGACCAGCAAAGATGACGAGACCCAACCAGTACAGCCAGTGCGGCAGGACGAAATCGAGGGTCGGCATCAGCGCGGTCCCCGCGGTGGGTCGGGTGCGGGACTGCGGGAGCGCCCGCGTGGACGCTCCCGCACCTTAGGTCGTCAGGGGTCCCGCCGCTACATCTTGAGCGACTGGCCCTTGATGTCGTCCGAGGTCACGTAGCCGAGGCTGCCCGACATCATGTAGTCGAGCTGGATCTTGAACACCCTGGCGGCGTTCTTGTCCTTGTTGGCCCAGACGTACCACCGCGGCACCGCGAGCTTGGTGAACTTCTCGACGTCGTCTTGCGACAGTCGGGTGACGACGGTGCCGGCGTCGGTGAACTTCTTCCAGGCCTCCTGGTCGGCCTTCTGAATGGCCGCGTAGTGGAGGTCGGAATAGACGTGCACCTCCATCTCGACGAACTGCTTCATTTGCGGGCTCAGCGCGTTCCACGACCTCATGCCGACCGTGAGGTCCATCAAGTCGACCGGCTGGTAGATGGACATGAAGCCCGGCGGGCCCATGGAGATGAACTTGGTCACCTGGTGGAAGCCGAGCGCGTGGTTCACCGCCGGACCGACGTAGTCGGCGACGTCGATGGTGCCCTTCTCCAGCGCCGGGAAGATCTCTGAGCCAGGAAGCAGCGTCGTCTTGGCGCCGGCCGCCTGGAACACCTCGGCGACCATGCCCGCCCGGCAGGCGCATCTTACGGCCGCTGAAGTCCTCGATGGAGCGGATCGGCACCTTGGAGTGGATGATGTTGGGACCGTGATGGATCGGCCCGACGTAGTACATGCCGAACCCGGCGAACAGCTCGCGGGCGATCTCCAGCCCGCCGAGGGCATAGTAGAACACGTCCCATTCGTGCGGGTTGCGCAGGCCCAGCGGATACGACGAGAAGAACACCGATGCCGGCATCCGCCCCGCCCAGTAGAGGGTGAACGGGTTCATCGCGTTCAAGACGCCGTTCTTCACCGCGTCGAAGAGTTGGAAGTCGCCGACCACGTCCTTGGCGCCGAACGGCTGGAAAGCCAGCTCGCCGCCGGTCTTGTCGGCGATGCCGTTACACCAGTTCTTGAAGATCTCGAGGCCGATGCCGCCCGGCCACGAGGTCTGCACCTTCCATGTGGTGGTTTGCGCCTTGGCGGTGCCGACATAGGGGAATCCGATGGTGTCGGCGCCACCGATGACGGCGGCGGTGCCGCCGACCGCCGCCGCGGCCTTGAGGAAGCCCCGGCGGGCTTCGATCACGCCTTCGATCGGTTCGCGGAATCGGCCCTTGGTTCCGGACTCTTTGGTCATAACGGACGTCCTCCCTGTTGGTTTCCGTTTGTTTTAGATGGGAACGGGATGCCGAAACTGCAGGCACCCCGAAGAGAAGCATGGAAAACGCGGTCGAGGGTCTGGGGGTTCACGGCAGACGCCGGCGCTGCTACCGAAGCGCCGATGACCAGGATGACGACAACTCCACACGCCTGTCCGTCGGACATGTCGGCCGCAATCCGTCGATCGTTATCCTCCCATCCCAATCTGCTTACCCCCCGTTTGCGGGCCGGTCAACAGAACCCCGGAAGGTTTTCCGCGATGTGGAATGATGGCCTTTCTCTTTTGTTTTCAGATTGTTTTGTGCGCTGCCGCACGGGGAATTTCCGCCCTTGTGGGACGGATTTCGGCTAGGGGAATCGATCAGAGCCGTCTAAACGTGAAGTCCGTGCCGCGCGCCTCCGGTACCGGGAGCCCTCGCCGATGGCCCGATCGACCACCACCCGTCCCCGCCGGCGGACCACTGCGCCGGCCCGTGCCACGGACGAACGCGGCGGCCAGGTCCAGTCGCTGGTCCGTGCGCTCAATGTGCTGAATGCCATCGCCAGGGCCGAGGGCGGCGTAACGCTGACCGACATCGCCCAACAGGTCGGCCTGCCGCCGTCGACGGCGCACCGGCTTCTGACCACCTTGCAGCAGGAGCAGTATGTCCACTTCGATCCCGAGCGCACCCTGTGGTCGGTGGGCTTTCAGGCCTTCGTCGTCGGCAATGCCTTCATCAAGACCCGCAACCTGGTGCAGATCGCCCGTCCGCATATGCAGGACCTGATGGAGGAGTCCGGGGAAACGGTCAATCTCGCCGTCGAGGACAAGGGTGAAGCCGTGTTCCTCGCCCAGGTCGAATGCCGCCAGCTCATGCGCGCGCTGGCCAGTCCCGGCGCGCGGGTCGGGCTCCATTGCTCGGGGCTCGGCAAGGCCCTGCTCGCGGCCATGCCCGCGGCGCGGCTGTCGCTCATCCTGCATCGCAAGGGCTTGCCCAAGCTGACCAAGAAGACCATTGATCGGCCGGCCGATCTGCGGCGCGAACTGGCGTTGACCACCCAGCGCGGCTATTCCATCGACGACGAGGAGCATTCGGTGGGCCTGCGCTGCGTCGCCGCCGACATCCGCGACGAAACCGACACGGCGATCGCGGCACTGTCCATCTCGGGCCCCGCGGCGCGAATCCCGGATGGCCAGCTTGCCGTCCTCGGCGACATGGTCCGGCGCACCGCCGACGCCATCACCCGCGAGTTCGGCGGCGGCACCACGTAATCAGACTTATGCGAAGGAGTGACCGATGCCGAGGTTCGCGGCCAACCTGACCATGCTGTTCGGCGAGGTGCCGTTCGAGGACCGCTTCGCCGCCGCGGCGCGGGCCGGGTTCGCCGCCGTCGAGTACCTGTTCCCGTATGCCTACGCGGCGGAAGACCTCGCCGGCCGGCTGGCCGCCAACGGTCTTGAACAAGTTCTGTTCAACCTGCCGGCCGGCGATTGGGAGGCCGGCGAGCGCGGCATCGCCTGCCTGCCAGGGCGCACCGGCGAGTTCCAGGACGGCGTCGGCCGGGCCATCGACTACGTCAAGGCGCTCCGCTGCCCGCGCCTCAATTGCCTTGCCGGGGTACCCCCCGAGGGCGCCGATCCCGACGCCTGCGCCCGGACCTTCGAGGACAACCTGCGCTTCGCCGCCGAGGGGTTGCAGCTCCTGATCGAGCCCATCAACACCCGCGACATCCCCGGCTTCTTTCTTCACCGAAGCGCCCAGGCGATGGCGGTGATCGAGGCCGTCGGGGCACCCAACCTGGGCCTGCAGTACGACGTCTACCACATGCAGGTGATGGAAGGAGACCTGGCGCCGACCACCCAACGCCTCTTGCCGCAGATCGGCCACCTGCAGATCGACGACACGCCGGGCCGCCACGAGCCGGGCACCGGCGAGATCAACTACGGCTTCCTGTTCGCCTTCCTCGACCGCATCGGCTATGACGGCTGGGTCGGCTGCGAGTACAAGCCGGCGACGACCACCGAGGCCGGCCTCGGCTGGTTCGACCCCTACCGCACCCGGCTGGAGACCCGCATCGCCACCGCCGACGGCGACGCGGTGACCTTGGAGGAGACCATCCTCTATGCCCTCTCCGGCGGCCAGGAGAGCGACCGCGGCACCATCGGCGGGCGGGACGTGATCGAGGCCCGCAAGGACGGCACCGGGATCGTGTACATCCTTGGTCCCGGCCCCACGATTGCCGCTGGCGATCCGGTGACGGTGGCGCTGGACTGGCCCCGGCGCTACCGGCTGATGCGGCTCCACTTCGCCGCCGAGCTGGTGCTCGAACTGGTCTACCGAATGCTGGGCCGGCCGGAGAAGATCGGCGCCCATATCGCCGAGGACAAGGCCCGCATCGACTTTGCGCTGAACGAAAGCGTCGCGCCTCACTTCCCGGCGCTCACCGCCGAGGTCGAGCGCATCGTTGCCGCCGACCAGCCCATCGCCAGCGCCTGGAGCGACGAAACGGCCGAGCGGCGCTACTGGCAGATCCCCGGATTCGATCCGGTGCCCTGCGGCGGCACCCACCTGAAGTCCACCGGCGAGGTCGGCGCCATCCAGCTCAAGCGCAAAAACATCGGCAAGGGCAAGGAGCGCATCGAGATCACCCTCGTCGAGCCGTGATGGTCTAGCGTCGCCGCCCCGTCCCTTGACAGGCCCGCCCGGCGGGTGGACGCTTGTCGGATCATGTGCGCGAGTGGGGCGAGGCGCGAGGGGGGCCCGTGAACATCGCCAACCTGCTGGTCCGTGCCGGGCGGGTGCACGGCGGACATCTGGCCGTGGCGCTCGGCGAACGGCCGTGGGAGACCTACGGCGACCTCGCCTATCGGGTCACCTGTCTGGCGGGCAGCCTGCGGGGAACCCTCGGCCTCACGGCCGGCGACCGCGTCGCCCTGGTGATGAAGAACGCGCCGGCTTACGTCGAGGTGATGTTCGCCTGCTGGCACGCCGGCCTGGTCGCCGTGCCGATGAACGCCAAGCTGCACGCCCGCGAGTTCGCCTACATCCTCGACCACGCCGGCGCCCGTGTCTGCTTTGTCACCGCCGATCTGGCCGAGACCGTCACCGGCCTCGCCGAAGAAATCGAAACCCTGGAGCGGATCATCGCCGTCGAGGACGATGATTATGCGGCCCTGGTCGAAGGCGAGCCTGCGGCCATCGCAGACCGCGCCCCTGCCGACACCGCCTGGCTGTTCTATACCTCGGGCACCACCGGCATGCCCAAGGGCGCCATGCTCAGCCACCGCAACCTGCTGGCGATGACCACCAGCTACTTCGCTGACATCGATACCATCGCCCCCGGCGATGCCATCCTGCATGCCGCGCCCATGTCCCACGGCTCGGGCATGTACATGATCCCCCATGTCGCCGCGGCGGCCTGCCAGGTGATCCCCGAATCCGGCGGCTTCGACCCGGCCGAGGTGTTCGCGCTCATCGCCGCCCACCCGGGCATCGCCTTCTTCGCCGCGCCGACCATGGTGCATCGGCTGGTCAACAGCGCGGAAGCCGCCAGCGCCGACCTCGCCAACTGCAAGACCATCGTCTATGGCGGCGGGCCCATGTACGCCGCCGACTGCAAGGCGGCGATGGCGGTGCTGGGCAACCGGCTGGCGCAGATCTACGGCCAGGGCGAGTCGCCCATGACCATCACCGCGCTCTCCAAGGCCCACCACGCCGACACCGGCCACCCCCGCTACGAGCAGCGGCTGGCCTCGGTGGGCGTCGCCGACACCGTTGTCGAGGTACGGGTCGCCGATGCCGACGACAACCTCGTCCCCGTCGGCGAGGCCGGAGAGGTGCTGGTCCGCGGCGATTCGGTGATGGCCGGCTACTGGCGGAACGACGAGGCAACGGCGGAGGCCCTGCGGAATGGCTGGCTGCATACCGGCGACGTCGGCGCACTGGACGCCGACGGGTTCCTGACGCTGATGGACCGCTCCAAAGACCTGATCATCGCCGGCGGCTCCAACATCTACCCCCGCGAGGTCGAGGAAGTGCTGGCCCGCCACCCGACGGTGGCCGAGGTCTCGGTGGTCGGTGCCCCCGATCCCGAATGGGGCGAGGTGGTCTGCGCCTTCGTCGTCCCGGCGGCCGGATCGGCGCTGGACGAGGCGGCACTGGATGCCCTCTGCCTCGAGAATCTGGCGCGGTTCAAGCGGCCGAAGCGCTACCGCGCCATCGAGGCGCTGCCCAAGAACAACTACGGCAAGGTGCTGAAAACGGAGCTTCGGCGCCTATTGGAGTCGGAGTCAAAGTGAATGCCTTTTCAGAACATTGGAGGGATTTCTCGTCATTGCGAGCGAAGCGACCCGTCCTCCGCAGCAGCGGCGCTGCCGCTGCGGAGGGTGGAAGCAATCCAGACTTGTGCGGTGCTGCGGGCGGTTCTGGATTGCTTCGTCGCGGTGCTCCTCGCAATGACCGCTGGGGACAATCGGTTCGTCATCCGAAACGCCACCGTATGTCTCCGGCCGGACTGCAAGCGGAAGAAGGAGAACCGGGATCATGAGCGGACGGCTCGACGGCAAGGTGGCCATCGTCACCGGCGCGGGCTCGGTGGGCACGGGCTGGGGCAACGGCAAGGCGACGGCGACGCTGTTCGCCCGCGAGGGCGCGCGTGTGTTCGGCATCGACATCATCGAGGACCACGTCGCCGAGACCCGCGGGATCATCGAATCCGAGGGCGGCACCTGCGTGACCCACGTCGCCGATGTGTCGCAGGAAAGGGAAGTCGCCGACGCCGTCCGCGTCTGCCAGGAGGCCTTCGGGCGCGTCGACATCCTGGTCAACAACGTCGGCATCGCCGTCGTCGGCGGACCGGCCGAGCTCGAAGAGTCCGAGTGGGACCGGCTGATGGCCATCAACATCAAGAGCGTCTACCTGATGTGCCGCAAGGTGCTGCCGGTGATGAAGCGCCAGGGGGGCGGCGCTATCGTCAACAACGCCTCCATCGCCGCCCTCGGCTGGTGCGGGGTGAACTACGGCTTCTACGGCGCCAGCAAGGGGGCGATGGTGTCGCTGACCCGCTCCATCGCCATCCAGTTCGCCCCCGACAACGTCCGCGCCAACTGCGTGCTGCCGGGGCTGATGAACACGCCGCTGGTGCACGCCGCGCTGACCCGCGTCTACGGCGACGAAGGCGACATCGAGACCCTGATCCGCACCCGCGACGCCCAATGCCCCATGGGCCACATGGGCGACGCCTGGGACACGGCCCACGCCGCCCTCTTCCTCGCCTCCGACGAGGCCAAGTACATCACCGCGACGGAGCTGGTGGTGGACGGGGGGTTGAGTGCCAGGTTTGTGTAGGGGGATATCGCCCGGCCCCGGAATGAAACGGCATCGCCGCGTCCCCAATTTGTACCGGACAAAAAGCGCCCTGACCCTTTGTCCTGTTGTGTGACAGCCGACGTTCGATCTATACGCTTCGGCGCACGACACGTTGGACAAGCCCGGAATGCTCCACGTACCCGACATGCCTCCGGCGTCGCGGCCGATGGACCCCGAACGCCTCAGTGCATCCGCCATGGCGGCAACGCTGTCGCGCGCCCTCGAACACGGGGTCGAGGGCAGCGCCGACGATGCGGTGGTCTTCTATGACCTCGCGTTTCTCGAAACCCGGCTGAGGTCGCTGGCCGCCGCCTTTCCGCCTTCGACCTTGCATGCCGTGGCCGTCAAGGCCAACCCGTCCGTCGAGATCCTCAAGAGAACCCGGGCGGCCGGCCATGGCGCCGAGGTCGCCTCCATCGGCGAACTGGAACTCGCGCTGGCGGCGGGCTTTCCCATCGAGTCCCTCGTCTTCGACTCGCCCGTCAAGACGCGAGAGGAATTGGACCGGGCCTTGCGCCTGGGGATCTGGATCAACGCCAACACGCTCGACGAGCTCGGCCGGATCGCCGACCTGCATGCATCCCTTCACTCCGCCAGCCGTGTCGGCATTCGGGTCAACCCGGAGTTGGGAAAAGGCGCCATCGAGGCGACGAGCGTCGCCGTGCAGGGGTCCAAGTTCGGCGTTCCGCTCGGGCGTTCCCGCGCCGCCATCCTTGAGGCGTTCTCGCGGCACCCCTGGCTCACCGGGATCCATGTGCACATCGGCTCGCAGGGCATGTCGCGCTCGCAACTGCTGGAGGACGTCGGCGCCGCCTATGATCTCTTCGTCGAGGCAAACCGGAGCGCCGGCGCCACCGTCTTCAACATCGGCGGCGGCCTGCCGGCCAAGTATCGGGACCAGGACACGCCGCCCCCGTTCGAGGACTACGCGACGGCATTGCGGGGCAGGTGTCCCCGGCTCTTCGAGCCCGGTGTGGCGCTGGTCACGGAATTCGGCCGATCGCTGCATGCGAACTGCGGCTGGGTGGCCTCGAAGATCGAGTATGCCGTCGACAACGGCAACGATCTGCCGACGCTCCTCGTTCACGTCGGCGCCGACATGTTCGTCCGGAAGGCATACCGCCCGGACGACTGGCATCACGACTTAAGTGTCTGCGACCCGTCGGGCCGTCTGCGCGTGGGGCCGAAGAAGCCCTTTCGCGTCGCCGGGCCGCTGTGCTTTGCCGGCGACTTCCTGGATCGCAACGTCGCCCTCCCGGCCGACGTGCGCGAGGGGGACTATCTGCTCATCCACGATGCCGGCGCCTACACCTTCAGCATGTGGTCGATCTACAACAGCCGTCAGTTCCCCGCGATCATCGGCTACGAGGGCGAAGAACCGACCTTCAAATGCCTCCGGCGGCGCCAATCCGTGGACGAGATCGTCGATTTCTGGTCGCGGGCGTCGTAGTCGCAGGAATCCGCCACCCGATGCCCTCTCCCCATCGCGGGAGAGGGTGGCGAGCGCAGCGAGCCGGGTGAGGGGGTGCCGCCGGCAGATGGCAAAAGAGTCCTATGACGCGCAGACGCGCTACCCCTCACCCCCCACCCTCTCCCGCAAGGGGAGACTTCTGCGAAACGAGTGGCGTATGGCGTTAATATCTGATTCGCTTGGGCACGGGATTCGAAGGAGGTTTCGATGGGTGAGATGCGGATCGGCGATGGTGGTTTCGCGGACGCCTTCGTGGCGC
>Ga0209458_1000496_pt1 | contig 13393 bp, 8 predicted proteins | sample WorMetLIZAISLAND_FD_187411 | JGI IMG/M metagenome (GOLD analysis project Ga0209458, IMG submission 187411) | Marine gutless worms symbiont microbial communities from Max Planck institute for Marine Microbiology, Germany - Inanidrilus manae... ...
CACTTCTTGTCTGCGTTCCTTTGCGAGACTGTATGCTTATACCGGAAATAATACGCTCCAGTTCAACCTGAGCTTGGGCATAGAATATGTATCCTGAATGTTTTGCAAATCTCAATTCTGCACCCAGTAGTCTGGCATTAAAGTACTTCGCTCTGCTCAACTTTACCTCTCGAGATTCATCGTAACCGTTAGCACCATGTGGGAACAAAGTCGGAAATGCTTTCATCTCGTCATTTGGCGTATTCAGCAGTGAATGGGGTTTGCTGTGTTCAGCTGGTGCCACAGACAAAATATGATTCTCCAACTCGTCCATAATATCAGCTCTCACATCCACTGGTTGCAGACAACTGTCGTAAGCAGCACCATCTTCTTCATATGGCTCGTCAGTTTCGTTTTGTTCTTCAGCCGTCTCTTTTTCTCCACGACTATTACCAGATGTCGCTGTATCACAGCTGTGTTCGGTAACATCATTGTCCGTTTGTTTTACCGTATCTGAGTCACGTGCAGCATCTGTTTCATGAACTACGATGCTGTCTAGCTCTGTGTTCGCACCGTCTGACCAAGCGGCGTCAAGCTCTATTTCAGCGTAAAGTGGGTTAATCTCCTTCAACTTTCTGAACGCTTCCTCGATCTGTTTCAAGTTCACCATTTGGAACTGAGTGTGACCACGGTACTCCAAACGCCGTTTAAGTTTGACCGCAACAATTTGTGAATCAGTCAGTGGTCTCGGCAGCACTCTTGTGGTTTCTCGAAGATCCGATTTCGCACAAATCACAGGTCCCTTTATGCCACTTTGTTTACCCTTTGGTAGGGGTATGATCTTCATAAACGGTATTGTCAAAGCCAACAACTGTTCCTCGAGAGTATTCAAGTCTGTGAGTTCGCCTGGAACTGATCCTAGCTGCAAATTATTGCAACTGGCCTGCGGTGGCATTGTTCCAGATCGAAGGTGGCGATCACACGTGTAACAGATCCACAGACTACCTGCAGGACCATTTAGGAAATCACAAGACTGTTCACAATCGTCAGAGCATTTGTGAACCCAGTCATGACTTATACACTTCTGAACCAAGTTTTTCTTGTAGTTGTTCGGGATGCATTTCTTGACCTGCTTCTTGAACGATAATCTAATGCATACACTGCACACATACTCTGGTCCTTCCCGACATGCTGACTTGAATTCGTGAATGGCCTTGTCCAGTTCAGTTCTTTCACGCTGTTTCTGTCTGTACCGTGCGGCAGACCTAGCTTTCACGTTTGCTCTACGGCAACAGTCTGTGGCATATATACTGCACAATTTTTTACGCATGCATGCATTATGCTGAGCATTCATCGCATACTTAGCAATAGATGCTTTACGAACTGCCGCCCTATGTCTTGCATTGACCGAGTACTTCGTGACAGAGGCTTGACGTACTTCAGTCCTGTGTCTCTCGTTCGTCGCATACTTAGCAATAGATGCTTTACGCACTGCTGCCCTGTGTCTTGCATCCACCGAGTACTTGGTGACAGAGGCTTTACGTACTTCAGTCCTGTGTCTCTCATTCACTGCATACTTGGTGACAGAGGCTTGACGTACTTTAGTCCTGTGACTCTCGTTCACTGCATACCTGTGGACTGACTTGCGACGGGCTTCATTTTTGAAGTGTTCATCTGAGCCATAATTTAGTCGCCATCTCTCTGCATCTCTTTTCTTCTTTGCGTCTCTGTATATAGAATCTCTTGAATACCGTGTGGGTACGAATTCACAATCTGAATCTTCATTACCAGTTGAAACCTTATCCTTACGACTGCTGTTAGTCCTAGTATTGGTTTTGTTTTGAGCTTTTTTAACCTTGCAAGCAGGTTCATAATCGTAGTCCTCGTCATACAATGGCACATTGTCACATTCTAATTCGGGAGGTTTCAAATTTTGTAAAAACTCCGCTTTGACAAGGTCCGGTGCCTTTCTTTTGATGGCAACTTTGTTCGTTTGTTGTGAACACTTCTGCATTCTGTTTTCCCTACGGCTTCTCGCAGACTGTTTGCCCAATTTCACCATGATGTGCGCTTACGTAATGTAGACTTACAATAGGCTAAGTTTATGTTTGTTGTGTTAATGCTGGCTATGCTCTTTTGTTTTCAACACACAACAATGCCACAGAGTCAAATAAAACAAGCAGTTATGTCAAATACTCACAGAATGGTCAACAGAATACCAACGTCGTGTACGCAGTGTCAGCAATGCCGTAAAGGCAACTATCAGCCTGATAGGCAATTACAGTGTCACAAAGAAGTATATGCAAATTTATGCAACGCCACTAAGGCTACTTAATGCAATGCTACTTAAAGCTACTTTAAGCAACGCCGTATAAGGCAGAATTTAGGAGGCAACGCCACTTAAGGCTAGTCTGCACGATACTGTGTGCTGGTCTCCTTCCAGCTGTGTCAGTCTTTCAGGGATCTGACACCACAGACCGCTATTAGCAGACCGTTAACTGAAACGAAATTTGTATCAAAGCCGCAAAACAAAAAACCTGTAAAAAACGAACAAACACACTCTTTATAGACATTGTCACATAGTCACGTTACAAATGTTAACCATTAAATCTCATCAAAGACAACGTTGATGCCAACGATAGGGTGACTACGCGTTTTGTGACATTGCTGGGGCATCATGTTCGAAATTTCTTAGGAAACTTCTTAGGAAACGTCTTATCTTTAAAATGTCTTAGGAGAGCAGCCGAATTTTCGAACCTTGTTAAGAAAGTATTTAGGAAACCTGTTTAAATATTCAAAAGTTAATTCAAGATTCCAATGTTACAAAAAAAACTTTAAAAATTCAAAATAACTCCACAAAACTCCAAACAATCTAACAATGAATCTACAGCTTTCAACAGTCCAAAATTCCATCAAATCAGTACTACAATGACTATAACGAATAAAAGCAAAATTAAATTTTGAAAATAGATTGGAAACAAATGCATTATATCAAGCTGATGAAGGTAAATTTGGGATAGCTGGCACCAGACAACTATCATCTGACCAACATTGTTCTAACAGGACTAACAGTTTGTCCTATCCAATGCCTCATCCATACATATACAGAGCTCTTTCAAATCTTGGTTCTAAACCAATGTCCCTGTCATTTTTGGTATCCTCTGAGATTAATGCCTTGAACAATTGGATGATCCAAGCAATTATTTACTTACCCAGTGTTCATCTTTTTTGGACATGCCCAAGACAAACACAAGATACCTTTTTATAATACTGCTCTGTACTGAAGATGATCTGACTAAAAGGCCTAATGAGTGGAAGAATAAGATGGAAAATACAGGCATAAGACTAAATATGAATAAAACCAAGGTTATAATCAATGGGGAATGGCAGAGAAGAAGGTAATACAGAAAGTTGTAAGATGGCCATGTGGTGTCTGTGGTAGACACATTGGTAACAAGTCCTCAAAGTCATTTAAGAAAAGCGCGTCACTCGTCGGCGGATAAAAAGAATAGCAAATTACTGGAACCGCACAGCCCTATAAAATCTAGGTCATCGCCTAACTGCATCGACTGCGTCCGTGCCGTGCGCCACTGCTAAAACTTGGCGGCGGCCTTGTGGCCGTGGCCGCTGGCAAATCGACAGCTGCCGTGTTTGTTTTGGTGCGTTTTTGCACTTGGATTTCTCTTCAACCCCCAATTCGATCTTGAACCTGACTGTATCATAAGAAAGGGAATTTGACACACAATTCAACGGTATATTCCGCGTACGGAAATATCGTCAACTTTTCACACACGACTTGATCGTCGATCATTACCGTGATCAGTACGCCACTTGTCCACTGGATTCCATAGATGCGAAAATTCGAAACCGGCCGAAAACCATGCCAGAAACAGCCCCTTCCCCTTGAGGCACATGGACTTCCATCTAACACATGAATGCCTGGGCCCACCCCACTCACCACGCCAAACGACAGCTTGATCGCTCTACGCACTTCCACACAATGACGCCACAAAGTCCCCATTGGTTACAATGGGACGCCGCAAATTCACCCCCCAAACTGCCACTTCCCCTTCGATGATCACCACCAAAATCTAATACACCCCTTCCGAGCCCGACCCCACGCACCACCCCAAACGGCATCCAGATCCAATCAGCCATTTTGCCACAATTCACATGTGCGGATGGACACATGGGACAGGCGAATGTCCTGTAACATGAGCGCTTCGCTCCCAGAGCGACGCACTAATAATTAATAGAGTGTACTAGTTGTCCAAAGTGGGTACACAGCAAATGTATTGGTATAACAGGTAGTATGTACAAAGTAATAAAGACACTAGTTTGTAGAAATTGCCTGAATCCGGTAACCGATACAGGATGCACAAGTTGGTGTCAATGCAAATCTATAGTTACTGAATAAGTTCTGTTATGTTAAGTGTAGATGGAGTGTTGATACAACTGGGGAGACCAGAATTCGAATTTGATGAAATAAATTCAGGCACTTGGTAAAACTACTTATGAATAAGGTAGTAAGCTGTAAGTTAATGCCTTCAGTGCTTTGACACTGTTGGCTGGGTATCAAGAAGAGCATCTGGCCTGTAAAAAAATGAGTGATGGGTACTGGCATGATTAGCGGTCTGGAGTATGGTGCAAATGATTTGCATATGGTCCAGCTGATGCCACTGCCACATCATCATCTCTTGCTTAAGTAAAATGCAGAATGATTTACCTTTCTGGTGCCGGCTTACCCAAGTTGTCCTGGAAAAAAGGCTGTTAAACGTGTGTGTTTCTGTGTGTGTGTGTAAGAGGTAAATTGTACAGCAGTTGTGTGCAAAGTAGTATGTTGCATGGAAGTGAGACCTGGCCCATAAGAAAGGAAAACTGAGATGACAATTCAGCAGACACTGATGAGAATGGTCAGATGGATGTGTGACATTAAGCTACAGTAAAGGGTTCAGACAGAGACTAGCACTAGATGACATAATCTTGGTACTACAGTAAAACAAATTGCAGTCGTATGGCCATATGTTATGAAAAGAAGACAATGATTGGGTGAAGAAATGTAATGAGTATGAAGTGCAGCATGCTAGAGACTACACTGAGGTCGAATTTGGATTCCATACAGCTAGTCACTAACTGATTGACTGATGTCACTCTCTGCGATGCAACTTTTCCAATATCCAGGCATTGAACATACTCTAGCATTAACAAAACCACCAATAGTTTTTAGCCACATGACTGGAGAAAGTACTTACAGAACAGAAACGACAGCAGCAGGAGCAGACAGCTGGCACTCAGTCGACACGACTGAACAAGACTCTGCACACGTGCAGACACACACAAACAAACAAATGAACAGCACAAGTGTTATATAACACTGCTTTTCACAGACTGTATTCCAACTGAAAAGTCATACATATCTGAGAGTGTACATTCTGTGTACTAGCATTATATGACATAATCTGAGTGGTAGGATGCAAACATAGTTATCTGTCTGGGGTAAGGTGCAAATTTCCATATGGTCCACCTGATGCCACCATCACTCATTATCTTTTGCTCCAGGAAATCCAGATTGATTTTGGTTTTACCTTTCCAGTACCATACCAACCGGAAGCCTTCAATGCTTTGACACTGTTCATTGAGTGGCCGGCCTGTAAAAAACTAAGTGGTGGGATGCTGGCATGGTTGTGTTTGGATGAAGGTGCAGATTTGCATATCACCCAGCTAATGCTAGTGCAACTCACTATCTCTTGCTTCAGTAAATGCAGATTGGTTTTACCTTCCTGGTTTTGCCTTTTTGGTGCCAGCTCATCCGGGTAGTCCCAGACAAAATCCAGAGAGCCGTAAAACGGTTGTACTAGTAGTAGTAGTAGTAGGAGTAGTACATTCTGTGTACAAACATTCTGTGGGCACAAATCACCTCTATGTCAACAACAATTGTAGTGCTATGGCCTCAATGGCAATGAATGTGGACAATGTTTTACCTATCAATGCCAAAAACAGTCAACCTGTCAGACAAGCTATGGCTACCACATTGAACTGTTTGTATACCAGCTATGTCTTTATACTATATATAAGAGAGAAAAGCCATCAGTCAATGTAATTACTCATTCCCACCGCCACTATTTCCAAGCTCGGGTCTTTCCCAGATGCTAGAGTTCTGTCAAATTTGAAGTTCAAACCGCTGCTCACTGAGTGACAACTCTAAGAAAATACAAGTTTTTTTACGCGTGACAGCATATATGCTATAGCGCGTATATGCCATGGCAATTCTGCCTGTCTGTCTGTCTGTCTGTCACACGGGTGGATCAGTCAAAAACGGTTGAAGCTAGGATCACACAATTTTCACCGTACAGTAGCCCCATCCCTCTAGTTTTTCAGGGGTAAGTTTCATCGAGAAATTCTGATGGGTCCCCCCGAGCGGGGGCCTCAAAGGAGGGTAGGGTAGGGCAAAAAAGCGATTTTTCGTCCTTTGTGCAGCAATATCTCGAAAACGGTGCAAGATACGACGAAAGTTACTATTGATCACTAAAAGGAAGTCACATATGGGCTTTCGATTGACACAAAGATCGATGACCTTGGATGACCTTGAACTGCTGTAAGGTCAAATTCTCTCGGAATTTCGCGTGATTTCGCGTGTTTGGGAGGCTACAACAGCTAAATGAATGCAGATAGACCCATACTGTCAACGGTGGAAATGTAGTCCGGTGAAAGTAGTTTCTACCAATATAAGGCTTATGCAGATATTCGCAGGTGTTCGGGAGATATGGAGCCTCAAACAAGGGAGGGTTGGGTAAAATCAGCCATTTTCTGCTCTTAAGCGTCAATATCTCGAAAACGGTACCAGATACGGCTAAAGTTACTATTAATGACTAATAGGAAGTCACATATGGGCTTTCGATTGACACCAAGATCGATGACCTTGGATGACCTTGAACTGGGGCATCAAACAAGAAAGTGGTCGTCTAAGATGCCGATTTTCGTATCTTTTGCTCGCTATATTTTCCGAATCTTCATCCAGAAGGCTGAAATCGGCCACCCATTCAATTTGTGTCAAGCTATTACATAAGCATGGTAAGCTTACACAATGCTGTCGCGCATTTACCCTAGCGTTAGCTAGGCTTTCTTGTTAAAATTCCGTGTCCTTAAACACATATCAAGAATTTTTATGTCAGAACTTCGAATGATGTCATGACATCAAGGTTACGTAGCCGTTCCTGTATAAGGATGTAAAAGTAACGCGGTGACTAGTGACTGGCAATGTAGACTGTAGATTTAGGGTTGTAATACTGACTCAAAAATATGCAGTGTGTTTATGTGTAATTAATGGGAACAAATATTTCGACAAAACACGTTTGGGAGACAGGATGTTTGGGTGACAGACTTTGGATGTTTTAGTGACACATTTATGATGATAAAATACAGAAACAGACGAAGTAACCAAAGTTGTATACCAGGATATATGCCCTTATCAAAATAAAGACTGCACATTTTTTAAATAGCAGTATTACATATTCTTTATTGTTAAAGACTTACAACCATTGTGCAGTCAGTTAGTAATGCTGCAAACTGGTGCATGATATTAAGTAAAACAAATCCTCCCAAAGTCATTTGAGAAGAGCATGTCGCTACCCTATACAGGAGAATGCACTCTCCCACTGCGTGTGCTAGCTGTAATCAGCCCGTGGTACAGATTACAGAACTTCAGATGGCTCTGCACTGTAAAAGTGTGCGAACTGCTGAGATATAGGACTCTAGCACTAGCTGTCTGGGTGATCGATTGAATACTGATCACCTGAAGACAGCACACAACCAGAAACGCTCAACTATTTTCCATTGGCCGACTAGTCGACGAACAGTCGACTATAAAAAAATTGTCGCCTATTATTTTTGGTCGATGATATCGGCATGTGTTGCGAAAAGAAAACAATAGTGAAGAAATGTATGGAGTATGGAGTGGAAGGTGCCAGGCCAAGAGGTAGACCAAAGAAAACTTGCAGAGAGATTGTGGAAAAACACTGTCAGGCACATAGATTGAATAGGGAGGATGCCATGGATCGTAATAGATTGAGGAAGCAGATAGGGGACAATTAACGACCATGGTAGGTGTCAGTGGGTGAATGTTTTGTCTGGTACCCACTTACCCGGGTTGTCCCAGACAAAATCCAGACAACTGTAAAACGGTTCTGTGTGTGCATGGTTGACAATAGCTCTAATTAAATGTGCTATTTGCAATTTCTGTACAAGCCAAACATAATTTCATAAGTACATTATAATTTCATTGACTGATGTCTGTGCAATTTAGAGTTAAACATTGTCAAGAAAAATTTCTTGAATGAATCTGACACAAGAGGTTTCCATAATTTCATGCATAAAATAAACTGCCAGCAGACTGCATATGATACAGAAATAGCTGGATAAATTCATGTGTATCAGTTGTTGTAATATTTTTAAACCCTGGCCATGTTTTTCCTGGCCATGCCGGGCTGGTTTTTAGGCTAGACCTATGGCTCACTAACATTTTTCTCAAATAAACTCAGTACACGGAGGACCGATCTTAGTATAAAAAAATTACCAGTGTGCACATTACAATTACATAAAGTTCATTTCCTGGTATAAATTATATGCTTCTCATAATTTTAAAGGTACAATGACAAATAAAACATTATAGCCTGGTAGATCAGATAGAGTCTGATCAAATTTGTTACAAGCCAAATTATATAGCATTTGATTGAGAATTTAGAGAGGAATTTACGGGTAAAAATTCCCATATGTAGCATCCCTGGTAAAAGTGATAGGATTGAAAAAACTGCTAAAACACAATGTATGAAATAAACAAAAATGCAAATACTGCACAGTAACTGAACATGGACAAGAAGTGGCTAATGTGTACCCAACAACTTCTAAAGCATGTTATAGATAAGTTGTACACACAAGCAAGAACATAACAAAATCAGTCAGGTTAACTAGGAAACTACTCACCCAAGTCGCAAGATTTAGCCTTGATAAAGGCTCGTATTCCACTGGCAAATATATGCACTGACACGTCACAACAGCTGCAACAACAAAACACATTTCCTATTAACAACTGTAGTAAAGATTAAAGTATACAAATTTCACATTTAGTACTGAAATGTATACAGAAGTAAATCTTATGAAAAATTTTCCTTTTTGAACAATAATTGTCAAATATACTTCCAATCAAATGAAAGTGTAATGCAGTTGGTAGGTGTCAAAATATTTCACATCTGGATACCAACAGATCACTTTGCATGTTATTAAACAATGGCCGCAACACAACCATTTAAAATATACTTCTTTGTACACGATTGGCCAAAAACATCGTTATTTTGTAAAAATGTAAAAGCATAATGTAACATCTCAGATGCATTTCTTCTGACAGGTAATCACATAAAAACATTTATTAAGTAATCCCTTAATTACAAATAGACATTCTATGCAGTTTCAACAAGTTCATACACCATAAACATGAAACTACAGCACAACTGTTGTGCATAAGTTTTGTTATTTATATGACATGTTGAGTGTGGATAGAGATTCTGATGCAGCTGTGGAGAACACAATCCAAACTGGATGGAATAAATTCAGGCAGTTGGTACCATTGCTTACCAATAAGGATATTTCATTGAAAGTGGGAGGGAAGTTGCGGTTGTACAATGGTTGTGTGCAAAGTAGTATGTTGCATGGAAGTGAGACCTGGCCCGTAAGAAAGGAAAATGAGGTAGCACTTCAGTGGGCAGAGATGAGAATGGATGTGTGCTGTGAAACTACAAGACAGAATTCCAAGTAAAGGGTTGAGAGAGAGACTAGGATTAGATGGCATAATCTCGGTACTACAGCGAAACAGGTTGCAATGATATGGGCCGTGCTGCAAAAAGAAGACAATGATTGGGCGAAGAAATGTATGGAGTATGAAGTCGAGGGTGCCAGGCCAAGAGGTAGACCAAAGAACACTTGGACAGAGATTATGGAAAAAGATTGTCAGGTGTGTTAGATTGAACAGGGAGGATGCCATGGATCGTAGTTGATGGATGAAGCAGATAAGGAACGATTGATGACCATGATAGGTGTGAGTGGGTGAATGTTTCTTCTGGTACCGGTTCAAACGGGTTGTCCCGGACATAATCCATACAGCTGTAAAACAGTTGTGTGTGACTGTGTGTGTGTGTGTGTGCAATCCACTATAGTAGGTTCCGGCAGTTTGCCATTTATGCCTGAGAACTCAGTGGACTGGGCTCTGGCATTTAAAGGGTTAACTAAGAAATCAATGTCCATTTTACATTTGTAATTAAAATCTAGTTTATATAGAGAATTCAAAGTTACAGCATCACACGTAACATATAGCTAAATGTTAATAAAATAAAATCTAAAGAAGCTTTTAATCATGGCTCACTGCAATACTACACCCATTTAATAACCTGTTTTTCAACACAACCTCGGTAAGCTGGTACCAGAAAGACAGAACCAGTCTGAATCTTAATGAAGCAGAGAGGTGGCAGTGACATCAGCTAGACCACATGTAAATCATTTGCACTTTGCTCCAGACAGATAACCACACCAGCACCTCACCACTCAATTTTTACAGGCCGGATGCTCTTCCTGGTACCCAACCAGCACTGTTAAAGCACTGAAGGTACCCCTATTTCTATTAGTACAACCAAATTATAGCATAATTATAGCATGTATATTATTTAAATGTTTTAGGCTGACAGGGGTTGAAATACTTGGCAAATAATGCAAAAAATCTACAAAAATGGCAAATGTTGAAATAGTGTGTCATGTCATGCAAGCCGTTGGATGCAACATCATGCTAAGGGCCAAATTTGATTGAGTTCCAATGGCTGAATGCTGATTTCCACTTTTTGATACACTATGTTATCTAAATCCACCAACGTTAAAGACACGGACAGACGTCATGCTTGTACCATAAGTAAAGTGTTGAATAACGTTATGAAAAGAACTTGAGAACACTGGCTTAACAGTGTTGATAGCTCATTCATTTGATTTCACAGCTTAAAGACCTTTCAGTTGGTTATATTGTTTAATGCCAATCCTCTAAATGGTGCTTATGAGCTGTTGGTTGGGCGCCAGGAAGGGCATCCGGCCTGCAAAAAACTGAGTGGTAGGATGTTGGCGTGGTTGTCTGGGATGAGGTGCAGACTTGCATATAGCCCAGCAGATGCCACTGCCACTCACTATCTCTTGCTCCAGTAAATCCAGATTGGTTTTAAGTTTTAACCTTCCTGGTTTTACCTTTCTGGTACCTGCTCACCTGGGTGGTCTCGGACATATTCCAGAAAAGCAGTAAAACGGTTGTGTGTGTGTGTGTGTGTGTATGTGTAAATGGTGGACCTAACTTAAGCAAGGCTTAATTTTAAGTGGGTGCCCTCAGTGCTGTGATGCTGTTGGTTGGGTGGCAGGAAAGACCTGCAGCCTCTAAAAAACTGAGTGGTGGGATGCTGGTGTAGTTATCTGTTTGGGGTGAGCTGCAGATTTGCATATGGCCCAGCTGATGCCACTGTCACTTACTTATCTCTTGCTCCAGTAAATCCAGATTAGTTTCACCTTCCTGCTTTTACCTTTCTGGTATCAGCTCACCCGGGTAGTCTTGGATAAAATCCAGAGAGCCATAAAACAGTTGTAATAATAATAATAATAAGTAATAGTAATAATAATAGTAATAATAAGTAGTAATAGTAAATTAAGTGTATGTAAGGTTAGCAGGGTTAGGGTCCTTCTTAGACATTGTGTTAACGAGGGTCCCTATCTTCAGCCACGATCACTAATGCTTCCATAACCCTGACACTAATCCATCAGTGTGGCCAGTGAGGATGGTATGACCAGTGTGGTATTTCTAGGGACGCAATAATCCATCTAACCCTACTCACACTAATGAACCATACTAAACACTAACTGATACAGAAGGCCTCAATAATGTGCATCCAAAGACGGGCCATATCCAGAAATTTTAGCTTGAATGTAGCAGTACAATATGGCAAGGTTAGGGTTATGGTTAAAATTAAGGTAACCTGGAAACGGTGGTCCCATCGTGTGGCCTGTCGTCCCGTCATTACGACTAGGGTTAGTGCTAGTATAGGCTTTAGTCCGAGACTAACCTATGACTGTGTCATAAATCGCACTGGCTACGGTACCGGGGACACTTGTCGAATAACGGCCAGGGACATAGCACCAGTAATATAGCTGATGAATTGAGCTACAGTGACTGGAAATGATATAAAACAATGTTAAAATAATCTGGGACCTCACCCCATGAAAAAAATAAGATTTAATGTGTAAGTGACCGGCCATGCAGCACCATACAACGCTGTCCAACAATACTAACTTTTGGCAACAAAGATGCAGTCATCCATGGCCAAACGTACACAATCAGAACAAAAATCAAACAACACGTTATTTTTCCGCAAAAAATCAAACAGAACGTCGTTATTGTTCGTTAATACAAGCATTTCTAAATGAACCGCACTATAACCGCCACTACAAAACAAATGTCCGACTCCGACACAACGAAAAAGAGAGGTACGTAACTAAATGATTTAACGACGTTACAAAACTGGTAGTAGACTGTGTCTCACTAATGACAGACATTGTAAAAATGCATTTCGTTAAAAAGTAACTTTATTACAACAATCTGGGGTCCCCAGGGCTACCAGTCAACTCGTCACCGGTCAACTTGTCACAGGCGCGTTTTTTTCACACAGTCATCTTGTCACAAGCCAGCATTGTACAAAGCTATGGGTAGGGGCCCAAAATTCAGTGGGCATGCAGATATTAATGGTCACTACCAACGTGCAAAATTTGGGTGCCCCAGACCCCTAAGGGGAGATAGCAGCAGGGGGGATAAGTGTTTTTCTTTAACCCCTCCTCCCTCAAAATTCTCTTGTCAAATTTTCAAAATTTTCTCATATTTCCTCACAACAATACGGCCAATAAATGGAGAAAAATATAGGAAAATCGTTGGTAGCGTTTCGAGAAAATTGTAAAATTTCAAATTTTGCATATGCTTTGGCTGGGAGATTTTTAAAGCAATTTTCAACTGTAAATTTAAATAATTTCCAACGAATCAATTTGCTGAAATTTTACACATTTCTTAACGATGACACCCCAAGATATTTGGTAAAAATAGGGAAATCTGACGTGGGGTTTTAGGGGACAGGTGGGCAGTAAAAATTATGTAAAATGTAAAAGAAAAGCAGAAGCACTACCAAAGTAGACTCCCAGTTTCTGCACAGTCAACTCGCCACACGGTCAAGTCGTCACAGAGTCAACTCGTCACAACGCCGTTATACACGACGGTCAACTCGTCACACAATTTTAGGCGATTTTAGGGTGTGACGAGTTGACCGTCGTGTATAACGGCGTTGTGACGAGTTGACTC
>Ga0209458_1000498_pt1 | contig 13362 bp, 14 predicted proteins | sample WorMetLIZAISLAND_FD_187411 | JGI IMG/M metagenome (GOLD analysis project Ga0209458, IMG submission 187411) | Marine gutless worms symbiont microbial communities from Max Planck institute for Marine Microbiology, Germany - Inanidrilus manae... ...
GGACTGAAAGTCCATAGTCTGGAGGACTAAAGTCCTCATCCGTGGACAAGCCACGGACTGAAAGTGAAGGGACTTAAAGTCCATAGTTTCAACTATGATGCGCTTCGCGCACTAAAGTTATTGAAGTAATGAACGCGAATCAACGCAAATCGGTCGCAAAAGATCAGATTATCTTTTCTGTCTCTGGCTCTCAGGCTCCAGCGTGGGAGCAAGCTTGTCCCGACGGAGGAGGGATCTAACGCTCCAGCGTCATGAACCATTGGCCGCTGGAGCAACCACAATTGCGTTCCCACGCTGGAGCGTGGGAACGAGCTAAAAGCGTAGTCGGATAGGGTTTCAACGACGAATCACGCGAATCGACGCGAAGATTCCCGTAGGCGCGAACCATCCGATTCGCGCAGATTCGCGTGATCGTCGTTAAAACAATCGAGAGAGCACAAATATGTTTGCCGCAATTGCCAGTCTTACCGTCCTCGGTCTGATCTGCGGATGGCTCCTGGGGCTCGCCGCCCGTTATCTGAAGGTGGAAGGTAACCCATTGGTCGAACAGGTGGAGGCCCTGCTGCCAGGCTCTCAGTGCGGCCAATGCGGCCTCCCCGGCTGTAGCGCGGCTGCCCGGGCGATGGTGGAGGGCCAGGCCCCTGTGACTCTGTGCCCGGCGGCAGGCCGGGCCTTGACAGAGGAATTGGCGGGGTTATTGAGTGTCGGCGTCGATCTGTCGGGGATCGCGGACAAGGCGCCCGTCGTCGCCCACGTCCATGAGCAGCTCTGTGTCGGCTGCACCAGGTGCTTCAAGCGCTGTCCTACCGACGCCATCCTGGGGGGGCCAAGATGATCCACGCGGTATTTCCGGACGCCTGCATCAGCTGCCAGAAGTGCTTCGAGGTGTGCCCCACCGAGGGCATCGAGATGCGTCCGCTCGAGGCCACCCTCCAGACCTGGTATTGGCCCGACCGGCACTGGCCGGCTGAAAGAAGCATCATCCGCAAATGAACACAAAGCGTAGGGTGGACTGTGCCCACCGATGTGGCACCTGCCCGGTGGGTACAGCCCGCATCTATCTGAAAGAAGAATTATCCGCAAATAAACGCAACGGGATCAAGAACCATCGATGATGGGAAATCGATTGCGACTGATCTGCGTTGATTCGTGTTCATTGGTAGCCGGAAACGGAACTGCTGAGGCTCGGATTGAGTATGGGAAAGATCCGATCGCTTCGATCTATCCGCAGATTGCACAGTCTTGTAGGTCGGGTTAGGCGCACCCTGCAAGGCGAGTGTGGGCAACCAGGGTCGAACGCGCCGTAACCCGACAGCCAAGGTTGGCCCTTAGCACCGTGTGTCGGGTTACGGCGCGCTCAAAGCCTGTCACCCAACCGAACACATGAAGCACGCGCCTAACCCGACCTACCACTATCCGCAGATTGCACAGATTAAAAACGAAATAATCTGCGGACAGAAAAGAGGATCCGATCTTTTGTGACCAATTTGCGTTCATTGGCGTTTACTTGCGGCAAAAAAATGACTTCTATGTTGTCGGTACTTCGGTACTGCTGTACTCGACTCCACCCAAGGTTCCAAGTAGGTGCCGTATCGGTGGGCACAGCCCACCCTACGGCTCCTGTTCGCAACCCGAGGTTCCGAACCAGATGAAGCTATTCAAGATCCGCGGCGGCGTGCATCCGGAGGACCGCAAGCTGTTGCAGCAGCACATCGGCGCACCCGCGACACCCGCGGTACGGCGGGGCCAGCAGGCCGCCAAGGGGCAGCTTCAGGCCCACAACCAGGGCCTGCTGTCCGCCCCCGTACATGCGCCGACCTCCGGGCGCATCGTGGGTATCGGGAGCTTCCGGCGCACCACGCCTCGGGGCTCAATGTACGCACCATCTCGTTGCAGCCGGATGGCGAGGACCGCTGGTCCGACGCCATCGAGGGGATCGCCGATCCCTTTGCCCTGGCACCGGAGGAGATCGCCAGCCGGGTCTCCGCCGCCGGTATCGTCGGCATGGGCGGCGCGACCTTCCCTTCCGCGGTAAAGCTCAGCCTGCGTGAGCGTTATCGGCTGCATACCCTGGTCATCAACGGCGCGGAGTGTGAGCCCTATCTCACCTGCGACGACCGCCTGATGCGTGAACAGGCCACAGCGGTGGTCGATGAGGTGCGGATCATGGCCCACGCCCTGGGCGTCGCCCGCATCCTCGTCGGCATCGAGAACAATAAGCCGGACGCGCAGGCGGCCATGATGGAGCAGGCGGCACGACCCGACGACCGGATCCGGGTCGTCCGTCTGCCGACCCGCTATCCCATGGGCCCGGAGAAGCACCTGGTGCAGACCCTGATCGGCCGTGAAACCCCGGCGCGCGGATTGACCGCCGACGTGGGCGTGGTGGTCCACAACCCGGCCACGGCCTTTGCGGTGCACGAGGCCCTGCGTTACGGCCGCCCACTGGTGTCGCGCGTCATGACGATCAGCGGTGGGGCCATCCGCCGACCCGGCAATCGACGGGTCCCCCTGGGCACGCCGCTGCAGCACCTGATCGATCACTGCGGCGGATTCAAGGTCGAGCCCGCCCGGCTGATCAGCGGGGGTCCCATGATGGGACAGCCCCTCCCGAGCACGCGGGTGCCGGCGGTCAAGGGCAGCAACGGCCTGCTGGCCCTGACCGCGGAGGAGTCGAAGCGGCGTGCAATTACGCCGTGCATCCGCTGCGCCGGCTGCGTGCGGGCCTGTCCCTGTGGCCTGCTGCCCCTGGAGATGGCCGCCCGTCGCGGACCTGGGGCTGATGGACTGCATCGGCTGCGGCTCCTGCGCCTATGTCTGCCCGTCCCACATCCCCTTGGTGCAGTATTTCAACTACGCCAAGGGGGAACTGGCCGCCCGCGGGCAGATCCAGCAGAAACGGATCGAGACCAAGCGCTTGGCCGAACAGCGTGCGCAACGGATGGAGGCGATCCAGCGCGCCAAACGGGAGGCCATGGCACAACGCAAGCGCGCGGTGACCCAGGAATCGCAATCGGCCGGGTAATGTTGACATTCACGGAAACCTTGTCCGCAAATGAACGCAAATCAACGCCAATGGATCAGGAACCGTCACTGATGGCGAGCCGATTGCGACTGATCGGCGTCGACTCGCGTTGTGGCTCGTTCCCATGCTGATTTGCGTTCATTCGCGTTCATTGCTTCAATAACTTTAGTGCGCGAAGCGCATCATAGTTGAAACTATGGACTTTAAGTCCCTTCACTTTCAGTCCGTGGCTTGTCCACGGATGAGGACTTTAGTCCTCCAGACTATGGACTTTCAGTCCATAGTGGTTGATCGTGTTCATTGGCGGAAAAAATAATTTCGCGCCCATGCCCTGCTGACTCGGCTGCCCGACGGCGGATTCGTGGTCAGCGTGCGGGCACCGCTGGCGACGGGAACGGGTGCCGATGTACTGTGCCGCCGCTTCCCCACCGGAGGTGGTCGTAAGGCCGCCGCCGGCATCGATTATCTCCCCGACGACAGCTACGGCGAGTTTGTCGGGCAATTTACGGCCGCTTTCTAGGTCGTGTTGATGGTGACGCTATGTTGTATACCCTTTTCATCCTGGCCGTCGGAATCGTTATCGGCTGGAATCTTCCCCAACCGCCTTGGGCAAGGGATTTGCAGGATCGGGCCGTGCGTTCGGTCAAGGCCATCCTGGATAAAATAGGCCGCTGATGCCGACCTTTACACTGTCCGTCAGTCTCGGAGAGATCCTGTGCACCGTCGCCGCGGCTGCCCTGGCAGTTATCCTGTACCGGCGCTGCCGTATTCTCCAGCGCGCTGCCGGTCCACCGTCGGGGCACAGCCGCGCCGGTGTCCTCTACGAACGGGACGACCTGGTTGCGAAGCTCGCGGTGGCCGTATCTCTGATCGTCAGCCGAGCCGAGCTCGACTCGATCCGCAAGGACAACCAGGGCGCCCAGCTGCTCGATGCCTTGCGGGAAACCTGTCTGGCGATCGTCGAAAGCACCTGGCTCCGCGACCTTGAAAGGGCCTACGAGGACTCTAAGAACAGGCGCATCGCGGCCTACGAGCACAGCACCTCCATCTCGGAGCTGCGGGGAAAGATCGAGCATGAAAACCGCCGGCTGCGCCATGAGATCGAGGCCGTCGGCCACCGTCTCGAGCAGATGCTGGATGCCTCCCATGGACGCTCTGCCAGGGCCTCGAATAAGCTCTCCCAGGTCCTGGATCGGATACTGGGGTGAGATTCGCCTCGGCTCCTCCTCGAAGCCCAGGGCGGGGAGCAGGTCTTCCGGACCGCCGTCGATCCGGATCAGGCGCTTGAGGATGCGTCGGCTATTCGTTCGTCTTCAAGGAGCGACAACAGGCGCATCGTTGTGCGATGTAACTGTTGTCGCGACACAGAAGATGGACGAAAAGACATGCAGGCTGGTCTGTCATTTGACAGAAATCGCCTTAACTATCGGGTCGCGTCGGAGTCGTCAACGAGTCTTGTTGCAAGATTTTGAGGGAGAGGCCGCCCCGATACCGGGGTCCGTGTCGGCGGACGGGTCCGCGAGCCGCAGGCTGGTCAGGCTGATCCGGCGCTGCTTGTCCCCCTTGCCGTTCCAGGATACCACCGAGGTAACCAGGAAGGCGTCCAGGGGCGGTTCCCAGGCGGGGTCGCCGAATTTCGTAAGGTGCGATGGAGACCTGCCAGGAAAAATCGTCCTGCGCATCTCCACCATGGCTGCCGGGCTCCAGCGGGATATCGATCCCCACGGCATTGAGGCGCGCCTGCGCCAGGGTGGCGACGCGGGAATAGTCGCCGCTCAGGGCGGTGGTATTCAGGGCGCGCGAGAAGATCTGAATCAAGAGTCCCAGGGAGAGCGCGAGGATCGCAAAGGCGACCACGACCTCCAGCAGCGAGAAGCCACCCTGGGCACAACCGCCGCCGGCAGGCCGCGATGACGAGCGCGGGCGGCTCGTCACTCGGCCCGCCAGGAGGCCATGAGGACGCGACCGGTCAGCCATTGGACCCCCACTTGATACCCCCTGTCTTCCCGGGCCAGGATGATGCGCCCGCCGGAGGAGCTGCCGTCCGGAAAGAAGCGGACCGCCCCCCGGTGCTCGCCGAGCTGCTCCGTCTCCGCCACCTCCAGCTTCAGCTCCAGGTCCTCCCCGAGCCTGCCGTTGCGAGACTCGTCGCCGACCTCGAAGGTCCGCGCCTCCACGTCGAGGGTAAAGGCGATGTCGCGGCCGTTGCGGATCGCCAGCTCCCGGGCCAGGCGCAGGCCTGCCATGACGCGACGGGCGGAGGCCTTGAGCTCGACCCCGGGCACCGCGGCGGTAAACAAAGGCGGGGTAATGGTCAGGACGAGCGCGGCGATGGCCAGAACGACCACCAGCTCCAGCAGGGTGAAACCGGAAGAATGATCCGGTAATCGAGAGCAGAGGGCAGAAGAAGCAGGGTTGCGAGTCAAGGGTGTCGAGCCAAAAGATGGGTCCCGCACGCGCTATTCCCAGCTGTACACATCCTGGTTTTCCCCCTCGCCCCCTTCCCGGTTGTCCGCACCGAGAGACCAGAGGTCGAAGGAGCCGTGCTCACCGGGTGAGCGATACTGGTACTCGAATCCCCAAGGGTCCTTGGGGACCTTCGATTTCTCCAGATAAGGGCCGTTCCAGTTAGCGGCATCGCCGGGATTCTCCACCAGGGCCTGCAAGCCCTCTGCCGTTGTGGGATAGCGGCCGACGTCGATGTAGTAAATCTCCAGGATGGAACCCAACCCGGCTATTTGAATACCCGCGGTTTTGGTCTTGGAGCCACCGAGGGCGCTCATGACCCGCGGTCCCACGGGACCGACCAGCAGACCGAGGATGGCGAGGACCACCAGCAGCTCGATCAAAGTAAAACCGGAGGATCGGGCCAAGACAGGACGAAATCGTCTGACGTGTTGCGATTGCATGACATGAATCCTTTGCGAGGGTACGGCTAGCTCCATATTCTATCCGTTATCGACTAGGCGTTGCGAGGGACAAAGTAGGATGGGCAAAGCGCAGCCGGTCCATCCGGGTGATCTCGATTTCCGGTCATTGCGCAGGGCTTTCCGAACCGCGACCTCTTGGAGGGAGACCAAGAAGGCGCAGCGTGCCCATCGAGTGGCGGTAGTGGCTAAATTTCAAGTGATGAAGTCTGAACCCACCGCGTCATTCCGGCAGGGAGTGCCGGAATCCAGTACCAAGGATGGTAAAAACAGCGGGGATCTGAACGGTTACGACAGGGATTGCGAACCGCCAGGAGAAAACGACGAATCACGCGAATCCGCGCGAATTGGATTGTTTGTGCCCATAGGTACTACCCAAAAAAATAGGGAAATCCTTTCATATCAGCCGCGGTTTACAACTGGATCTGGACTTTCTTCTTTTGGAAAGAAACCACAGATCACCGCGATCACAATGCCTTCCTTGACCCATAGCTGTGCATCGACTTCATCGAATTCAAAAACAATTTGCGTTTCACCACCGACATCGAAGTCCTCAGGATCGTCTTCAGGATCCGACCCGATACATGCTATGGCTTTGGAAATATCAGTGCCGATCAGATTGATGCCTCGGTACCAACATTCATCGTAACAAGCAATAGATACGATCTTGTCATCTTCAACACAGATGCGAAGTTCCGGTTCCGACCAGCCGTAGACTTTCCAGCCTATCTCTTCATCGTACTCATCTGGAAACTCCGTTAGACCCATCGTAGAAACATAACGATCGATCCGATCTCCAAACCGGAACACGCCGACACTTATATTTGGATTCCACTCCAACCCGGATGATGTGGTTCGCGTTAAGCTCCCTCCTTCGTCGGGACAAAGTTTCATAATGCTGGAGTAAATCAGTTATAGGAAAACTCAACCTATATATAGTTTGTCAATTAGTGCTTCTAACTTTTTACCTTCATCTGTTGGATTGTAATTCTCATCAAATCCATGCGTGTCCAGACGTTCTGTACACAAATCTCTAAGCTCATCAGCAATATCGTCTGATATGGCTTTGTTTTCTACCGAAAGCAATATCTCTAACCTTTCGCGTAAATCAACGGTTAGAGTAAGCACCGTAAGCATAAATTGTACTTCTTGGAGAGTCAGGGTAATCATCATTGATCTCCCGGCCTACGCAAGAGTCGTTCGGCCTTTTTTGTTGATGTTGGATTTACGGAGACAACATCTCCAGTTTCTGGATTACGAACAACTTCTGCCTTTCGGCCAATAAACCTTCGGCTTGGCCGCTCTAGTTTATCAACTTTTACCGGCCTGACATCTAATGGATTTTTGATCGCATCAAGTTCATCTGCACTTCTTACTTGACGATTGATTTTCTGCCGAACGCTATGCTGCGTTACCCCTATGTCACTTTGGGTTGTTCTCTCTGTGGCATTTGCATGTTGTTTCATGCGTTTGTCGGTGACCCGAACGCCGTCCTTGCCGATCTTCTCGGCGGTTTCCTTGGTTCCCTTTTCCGCGGCTTCTTCGGCGATTTCCTTGGAGGCCCTTTCGACCACCTCTCCGGCCACCTGCTTACCGGCCTTGGCCGCCATGGCCCCGGCCTTGATGCCGTCACCGATGCCGGGGGCAGCCGCCACGGCGGAGAGAGCGGCCATCCCCAGGTTACCTTCGACGGCATAGATGCCGGCATTGGCGAGGTCGGCGAAGATGCCGACCACGGGAATGAACCCGAGCCCATCCAGGGTGCCGTGTACTTCGTCGGAGATCAGCGCCCACAGGCCCCGTTTCTCCCGCGCGGCCTGTTCTTCTTCCGGCGTTTCGGGGACCACCGGCGGGTTGGTGTCGCCACCGGCGTTGGGAGCACCACCGCCCGGTCCCTGGTAGATGACCCGGCCCATGGTGTTACCGGTGTTCATCTTACAGGGATCGCCGTGGCGTACAACCGGCTTGCCGTTGACACGGACCGTGGAGCTGCCTTTGATCGACTCGACGATCCCTTTGTGTGTCCCGGATTTGACCCGCCGGTGACGTGGGAGATCTTACTTTGGTCGTGGCAGAAGACCGGCTGTCCACCGAACCGGGTGTCGGGACTGGTGGTAAGGCTGTCGCTCAGGTCGGCCTGGATCATGTAGGGCACCGGCACCAGGGTGCTGCCCACCGGCGTCCAGCACACGTCCGGGGTCAGGCTGACGACGATGAATTCGCCCGACTTACATGCGCCTTCCTGATCCGCCATGGTGGACCTCGCTGGGCAGGGAGGGGCTCAGAGGCTGTCTAAAAACCTGAGTACCTGCCAACCGCTTGAACCTGAAGATTTCTCGCTGCGCTCGAAATGACAAGGACGCGCGTTGGGTCATCCCGAAGCGCGGCGAGGGATCTTATGACTCTTTCTTAACATTTAAAATCAATGGGTTAGTTTTTAGACGGCCTCTCAGGTCCGCCCTTCGGTAGGTAGGCGTGCTTCCACTACCCGCACCGGCGGCTCAGCCAGGATGGTGGCCCGCCACACCAGGCTGACGCGCCGGTCGTCGGGCGCGATGAACAGGGTATCCAGGTTGGCACGTGCCTCCTTGACTTCGCCGTTCCGGTAGCGCACCAAAACCAAGGGCATATAGCCAGGCAGCCGGAATTCGAGCCGACCCTGGGGGGTCAGATTGTACAACTCGATCTTTTCATCGCCGGCCAGGTAGGGGATTTGCAGCTCGGGATGGGCGCAGTTCCAGAAGCCGAAATCGAAATCCTCGGGCAGGTTGGGCCAGCGGCCCGCCTGCCAGGGTTCGTCATAGGTGCCGGCCAGGTCTATGCGCGGGAGCCAGGTCTTGCCGATGGGACCCACGCCCTGGACCCGCAATGGCTGGCCGAATTCGGGCTGGACGTCTTCCACCGCAAGGATCTGCGGGATGGGCATTTGGCCACGGCGCTTGGCCTCTCGGTGGGCCCAGGGGGGCCAGTAGCCCAGGCCCAGGGGATTGTGGGGGCAGTGGTCGGTGTGTTCCCGTTCACTTTCAGGATCATAGCGGGTGACCTGGCCACCATAAGCATATTCATAACGATTACGCTTGGACAGGTTGCGGGTAAAGAGAGCTACGAAATTATGAAAAGGATATATGAAATGGGATTGAGTATGCGCTTTACCAAATCCCGTCACGAGGATCCGATCCGGTCCGGCGGTGGGTGGGAAATCTTTATTGAAATCGATTAATCCCCCTCCAGAAACAGATTTTCGTCTGCGTTGTCTTGGGACGGCGGGGGGGTATCCCTCGGCGCCTCGGTCTTTGCCGCTTCCGACGCCTCGCTCGCTCGTCCGCTGCGTCGTCGGATCTCGGGCTCGGCCCAGGGTCCGCTGAGGTGATACTGGTGGCGGCCCAGCCTGTCGATCGCCCCATCGGATACCTGATCGACCAGGAAGACAGCCGCCCCGACCAGAGGCCCCCCCGCTACGGCGCCGGCGATGGCCGCGCCAGTGCCAATGTGCGGCGTAACGGTCACGATCTGGTCGATCTCACGGGTAACCAGGTTCGCAGTCCCGGCGATGCTGACATCGGCGGAAGGACCCTCGATGAGCAGTTCCCGGATGCTGGCCGACCCCTGCTCGATATCGAACCGTCCGGAGATCCTTTCGAATGCGTAGCCGGGGCCGAACAGGTCATTGAAATCCAGCGCCAGGCGCCGCCGCAGGGCATCGAGATTGAGTATGCCCAGCACCCTCCCGACCCCCGGCTCGACCTCCAACAAGCTCCCGGCGCCCAGCTCGAACCGGATGCGTCCTTGCAGATCCGCCGCCGAGAATCGGCCCGGTGCGCCGGGCCAGCCCAGATCTAGATCCAGCTCGGCCGGCGTCTTGTGGAGCAGGCTTTTGAATTCGAGACTGCGCAGGAACTTGCCCAGATCGCGGCTTCGGGCAGTGAGGGACAGGTGGGAGCGGGGTCCCGCGTCCTTCCAGCGCCAACGCCCCCGCCCCTTGATCGTCATGGTCGGCCCGGCGAGGGAGATCCGGGTGAATTCCGGACCGCCCGGTTCCATCTGTGAGCGCAGGGCCACATGCCCCAGATAATTTTTCCCCCACAGCAGTCGCTCGATGCCCAGATCCAGCGCCCGAGCCTGGCGCGGATCCGGGTGGGGCTGGTCGGCGGACGCCTTGCCATCCTTGTGTTTCTGATCGAACAGGCCCTTCAGATCCAGCCGCGCCAGTCGGACCCGGATGGGTTTGCGGGAGTGGCGGGGCACGGTAATCTTGCCTGCGAGCTCCTGGGCGCTGATCTTCCCCTCCCAGCCACGGCCCTGGTCGTCGAGATCGAAGCGGACCCCGTTGAGGGCCGTGTCGGACAGCAGCAGACGCCCGACGCGCACCTGTGCCGAGTGCAGTGCGGTGTCCCCTCCCGGAGCACCCGTGCCGGGCCCTTTCTGGCCCGCCCACCAGTCGAGCCATGGCCGCAGGTCCAGAGCGGCGACGGACCCGCCCAGGTGGAACCCCGCGCGCTTGGAAAGCGGTCGGGCGGGGCCACCCAGATTGAAGGTTCCGCGGACCAGCCGCCGCCTGCCGTCCCTGCCCCGATCCAACCTCAGCGCGATGCCAAGATCGCCATAGGCACCCCGGATGTCCAGCGCCTCCTTCCGGACCAGGCGTCCGGCGAGACGGAGCCGCCGGGTCGCGGCGGCGGGCTTGCCGAGGGGGGGCGGCAGCGCCAGGGCAAGGCCGGCGAGCTCGGATGTCAGCTCGAAATCCAGCGGCGGCACGGACTCGCCCAAGTCCGCCCCGGTAAGCGTGAGATCCAGCGCCAAGCGGGTCCGGCCCTGCAACAGCTCCCACGCCCGGGCCGGGAATTGCCGCGCCAGGACAGCGGTCGGAAAGCGGCCCGTGACCCGGATATGGGTGGTGGCAGCGGCATGCTTGCCGGACCTGCGGGTCGCCACGGCCAGGCGTACCGGCACCCCCCGCAGCTTGGCCTCGATGGACCGTGCCTCGATATCCCGATCCGTGAAATGCAGGTTGCCGGTGAGCCCGGTGAGCACGATACCCTGATCCGGGATTGCGAGGGCCGCCGGGCCAGGCCAGCTGAGCGTGCCGGCGAGTCGCAGGGGGTCCGTATGCCCCTTGCGCAGCGGGATCGCCATATCCAGTTCCAAGCGCGCCCTGCCTTCCGCCTCCAAAACCTGTGCCAGGACCCCGAGCCGCTTGCGTAAGGGCGTCTCGCTGAGTATCCGCAGGTCATCGGCGAATGGGCCCTCCACCCGACCCTCGACCTCCACCGCGACGGCCTGGCCCAGATCCGGTATGCGGGCGGAGGCCTTTACCAAATTACTATCCAGCAACCGCCCGTCTGAAAGGGCAATCCGCATCCCGCGGTTCTCGAAGTGCACTTCGCCGACTAGCCCTGTAAGCGGGGGCCAGTCGCGATGGAAATTCAGGGTGCCGTCCCGAACGGCGAGCAGGACCTGGAAACGGCCCTGTTGAGCATCAAATGGAAAATCCGCCACGGCACCCCGGAACAACAGGGCGCCGTGGGGGATACGGCCGTCCACAAGGGCCTGTTTGAGCCAGCTGGTCAGTCGCTCTCTGAGTAGCTTCGACGGGAGATAATCGGGAATCTTGGCGAACGCCAGATTGCGGAATTCCGTCCGGAGGTCCAGGAAAGGACTTCCACCGTCCGCGGGCAGCCGCATCGAGAAACGGGAACGGGTCGCCAGATCGGCGTTGTCGGCGGTGACCTCCTGGGCGCTGAGCCGCAATCCACCATCGCTCTCTCGCTGCCAGTGGACCTCCCCGGCCAACCTGTCGAACCTCAGCGGATGCGGGAACAGGCGGGGCAGCTCCAGGCCCGGATCGGTGCCGGAGAAGACCAGCCGACCCGCGCGTTCGGTCGCGGCCACCTCGGCGGTGAGGCCCCGGACACCGGGGACCTGCCCACGGGCGTCGAGGCTCAAGCCCTCCACGCGGGCCGAGGCAGCCCAGCGCGGGGGCAACCCTGGGCGGTGCACCCAGCGGAACCACAGGTCGTGCAGCCCCCCGCCGGGGCGGATGGCGTCGAGGTCGAATCGGTCGAGCGTTCCGGGCAGCAACCGCGGCAGCGGCGTGAGCAGGTCCCGGACGGTGGCCAGGTCGAGCAATCGGCTTCCCCCCGTGAGCGTCCAGCCCCCGTCGTCACCTGCGGCGAAACCGAGCCCCAGCTCCGAGACCGGGAGCCGGGTCCGGTCCCGGAGCAACGCCAGATCCTTCACCGCGAGCCGCCAACCCGTGCCGACCCGCTGCCAGCGCAGGAGCCCTTCCACCCGATCCAGGCGCAACGGAGCAGTATCGGCTCCCTCGGACTCGGTCCATACACTCAGCCCCGCGGTCCTGATACGGTTCAAAGATCGGCTCAAGCGCCCGCCCTCCAGCCGATTCCAGCTCTCGAGCGCCACCGCGTCGCTCCCCACCTGCAGGCCTGCGGGGAGCCGTCCCGCCAGGACCCGCCCCAGGTCATTGCCCTGCCATTGGAGGTAGATCTCACCGCTCCAGTCCGCCGGCTGACCGGGCTCGCCGTGCAGATCCCCCACCAACCGCAGCCGGCTGTGCCGGTCGTCGGGATACCGGGCAAGGATACTGATCCGGTGCCGCTCCCCCCGGTTCTCGAAATCCACTCGGACCTTGGATAGATGCAGCGACGGCGCCCCGACCTGCTCGTCGATCCAGGAGAGATCGCTGTCCACCAGCCGGAAGCGGCCGTGACCCAGGAAGAAGCCCAGTGCCGCCGGGTCATCACCCGCCAGGCCCTCCAGCCCGGTGACCACAATGGCACCGGTGGGCAGCCGCCTGACGACCAGCCGGGCGCCGACCAGGGTCACGGACTCGACGCGGGGGGCCAACGCGCTCAGGCTGGCGATAGGATCCAGATCGATCCGGAGCTGCGCCAGGCTGAGCCGTGGGCGACCGCTCTCGGGGTCCAGGAACACGGCGTCCCGGAGTCGGAGCCGCGGAACCAGGCCCGCCAGGCCCAGCTCCAGGCGCCCGACCCGGACCTCCAGGCCGAGGGTCCGGGCCAGCGTGCCCTCCAGCTCGGATCGGAACAGATCCGCGAACGGCAAGGCAAGACGGACCGTCCCCACCAGCAGACCGACCGCGAGTATCCCGATCAGACCCGAGCGGATGATCCGGGAGGCGATGGACTTGAGCAGGTATGGCATCGGGTAGTGGTAAATTTGGTAGCGGTTGAATTCAAAATTGTTATTTAAGAAAAATAACGGAATGATAAGTTATAGGCTTAACTTGAGGCATAACTCTGGCAGTTTCTCCGTTGGTCGCCCTCCATGGCGAGCCACAAATTTGGGGACCTATATACCTGACTAGCCACGGCTAGCTGTGTCTCCTTGCTAACCCCGGTGAGCAGTGTTTTCCTTCGCGGTTTGGATGAA
>Ga0209458_1000499_pt1 | contig 13355 bp, 9 predicted proteins | sample WorMetLIZAISLAND_FD_187411 | JGI IMG/M metagenome (GOLD analysis project Ga0209458, IMG submission 187411) | Marine gutless worms symbiont microbial communities from Max Planck institute for Marine Microbiology, Germany - Inanidrilus manae... ...
AAAGTCCATAGTCTGGAGGACTAAAGTCCTCATCCGTGGACAAGCCACGGACTGAAAGTGAAGGGACTTAAAGTCCATAGTTTCAACTATGATGCGCTTCGCGCACTAAAGTTATTGAAGCAATGAAAGATAGCACTAAATACGTAAAATTCGTCGAATGGTCCGAGGAAGATAACTGCTACGTCGGTAGCTGCCCAAGTTTAATCTTTGGCGGTTGCCACGGAGATGATGAATGTAAGGTATTTGAAGAACTCTGCCGGATCGTCGAAGAGGCAATCGATTTGTACAAGAAAGATCAAAAGCCATTACCTCCACCTACCTCTGGCAAGGATTACGCAAATCTCCTCCAAGATGTCGCATAACAAAGCGATGCTCATTCTATGCGGCACCCCCGTCCACTCCGAATTCCGTTTGCGTAAGCTCGGTCAACGCCTGTTGGATGCCACCGGGCAGGTCCTGCGGGTCGCTGCTGAATACAGGTATTTCGTGGACCTCGAACAGGATCTGCTCCCGGAAGAATGGACGCTGTTGGAGCAATTGCTGAGTCATGGCCCGGCGCTGCCCGGACCGGATCGGGAAGGAGCACTGGTGCTGGTAGTGCCGCGTCCGGGGACCATCTCTCCCTGGTCGTCCAAGGCCACGGACATCGCCCATAATTGCGGCCTGGGCAAGCTCCGACGCCTGGAGCGAGGCATCGCTTATTTCCTTCAAGCCCGGTCCGCCAAGGTCGATGACGGTTTGCTGGTTGCCGCCGCGGCCCCTCTCTACGACCCGATGACCCAGGTCCCTCTATTCGCCATGGAGGACGCCTGCCAGCTGTTCGACCGGGCCGAGCCGAGTCCGCACCGGGCCATTGATATGCTGGGCGACATGCCGAGCGGGGGACGGGAGGCCCTGGTGGCCGCGAATACCGAGCTTGGCCTCGCCCTGTCCGAGGACGAGATCGACTATCTGGTGGAGCGCTTCGGGGACCTGGGGCGCAATCCTACGGACGTGGAGCTGGTGATGTTCGCCCAAGCGAACTCCGAGCACTGTCGGCACAAGATCTTCAATGCCGACTGGACCATCGATGGCGAGCCCCAGGATCGGTCCCTGTTCGCGATGATCCGTAACACTACGGCCTGCTCGCCGCAGGGGGTCCTCTCGGCCTACCGAGACAATGCCGCCGTGGTAACGGGCTGGCCGGGGAAGCGCTTCCTGGTGTCCCCCGAGGACGGCGTTTACCGCGAACATGACGAGGCCATCCACCTGTTGATGAAGGTGGAGACCCACAACCACCCCACGGCGATCGCCCCCGATCCGGGCGCGGCGACCGGTGCCGGCGGGGAGATCCGGGACGAGGGCGCCACCGGTCGGGGTGCCAAACCCAAGGCGGGTCTGTGCGGTTTCTCGGTGTCGAACCTACGCCTCCCGGACCAGCTATTGCCCTGGGAGCAGGACTACGGCAAGCCGAGTCATATGGCCTCGGCCCTGGACATCATGCTCGAGGGTCCCATCGGCGCGGCCGCCTTCAACAACGAGTATGGGCGTCCCAATCTGTGCGGCTACTTTCGTACCTACGAACAGGAGGCACCGGGGCCCGCGGGCACCGAGCTGCGCGGCTACCACAAGCCTATCATGGTCGCCGGCGGCCTTGGCAATATCCGCGCCGAGCACATCGCCAAGCGGGAGTTTCCGCCGGGCACGCCCCTGATCGTGCTGGGGGGGCCTGCCATGCTCATCGGCCTGGGAGGCGGGGCCGCCTCCAGTATGGCGTCCGGGGCCTCGGCCCAGGACCTGGATTTCGCCTCCGTCCAGCGCGCCAATCCGGAGATGGAGCGGCGCTGCCAGGAGGTCATCGACAGCTGTTGGGCCCGCGGCGAGGAGAACCCCATCTTGTTTATTCATGACGTAGGGGCAGGCGGGCTTTCCAATGCGCTGCCGGAATTGATACAGGATGCCCGTCGCGGCGGATGCTTCGAGCTGCGGGAGGTTCCGAACGACGATCCGGGCATGTCGCCCATGGAGATCTGGTGCAACGAGTCCCAGGAGCGCTATGTACTGGCGATAGCCGCCGAGCGGCTCGCGGCGTTCGTGGCTATCTGCGAACGCGAGCGTTGTCCCTATGCGGTCGTCGGGGAGGCGACCGGAGAGGAACGCTTGCTGATTACTGATACCCACTTTAGGGACACCCCCATCGATCTACCCATGTCCCTGCTCTTCGGCAAGCCCCCGCGCATGTCACGGACCGCTGCACGGCTGGCGTTCCGGCGCCCGGAGCTGAATTTAGCGCAGGTATCCCTATCGGAAGCGGTACAACGGATACTGCGTCTACCCACGGTAGCCAACAAAGGCTTTCTGATTACCATCGGCGACCGCAGCGTCACCGGCCAGGTAGCGCGTGATCAAATGGTCGGTCCCTGGCAGGTACCGGTCGCCGATGTGGCGGTAACCCTCAGTGACTACACGGGGGTGACGGGCGAGGCCATGGCCATGGGCGAGCGGCCCCCGGTGGCGCTGATCGATCCGGCGGCCTCGGGACGCCTGGCCGTGGGCGAGGCGATCACCAACCTGGCCGCGGCCGCCGTCGACCGGATTTCCGACATCCGGCTCTCCGCCAACTGGATGGCGGCGGCCGGGCATCCGGGGGAAGATGCCGGGCTCTTCGAGACCGTCCGCGCCCTGGGCCTGGAGTTGTGCCCGGCCCTGGGGGTGGCTATCCCTGTAGGCAAGGACTCGATGAGCATGAAGACCCTGTGGACGGACCGCGCCGGTCGCCCGCGGGAGATGATCGCCCCACTGTCGCTGATCGTGTCGGCCTTCGCGCCGGTGCGGGACGCCGGTCGCACCCTCACCCCCCAGCTGCGCCTGGACGCGGGCGCTACGGATCTGATCCTCATCGACCTGGGGCAAGGACGCAACCGCCTCGGGGCCTTCTGCCTGGCCCAGGTCTACGGGCAAGTCGGCAACGCGCCCCCCGACCTGGACGACCCGCGGCTGCTCACAAGTTTTTTCGCCGCTGTGCAGGCACTCAATCGGGCGGGCCTGATCCTGGCCTATCATGACCGCTCCGATGGGGGACTGTTCGTTACCCTGTGTGAGATGGCCTTCGCCGGGCGCTGTGGTCTGGATGTAGACCTGGAGCTATTGGGGCCGGAAGATCTGGCCGTGCTCTTCAGCGAAGAGTTGGGGGCCGTGATCCAGATCCGGCGCACGGACACGGACGCCGTGCTCAGGCTGCTCGCTGAATGGGGTCTGGGCGGTTGCAGCCTGGTGATCGGCACGCCCCAGGCATCGGAAGACATTCGGTTCCGGCGCGGGGGGGCTGAAGTTCTGGCGGCATCCCGCGCGGAGCTGCAACAGCGCTGGTCGGAGACCAGTCTGCATCTGCAATCCCTGCGCGACAACCCGGACTGTGCGCGGGAGGAGTTCGATCGTATTGCGGATACCACCGATCCGGGCCTGACCGTGGCACTCGGTTTCGATCCCGCCGACGATATCGCGGCCCCTTATGTCCTGAACGGGGTGCGCCCGCGGCTGGCGGTGCTCCGGGAGCAGGGCGTGAACGGACAGCTGGAGATGGCGGCGGCCTTCCACCAGGCCGGATTCGAGTGCGTGGATGTGCACATGTCCGACATCATTGCCGGGCGGGTGAGTCTGGCGGATTTTCGTGCGCTGGCGGCCTGCGGCGGCTTCTCCTATGGCGATGTCCTGGGCGCGGGGGCGGGCTGGGCCAAGTCGATCCTGTTCAATCCACGGGCCCGGGATCAATTCCAGGCCTTCTTCGAACGACGGGAGACCTTCACCCTGGGGGTGTGCAACGGCTGTCAGATGCTCTCCCATCTCCGGGAGTTGATTCCGGGCGCGGACCATTGGCCCCGCTTCGTGCGTAACCGCTCGGAGCAGTTCGAGGCGCGGTTGGTGATGGCCGAGGTAGCTGATTCGCCCTCGGTGTTATTGGCCGGCATGGCCGGCTCCCGGCTACCCATTGTTGTGGCCCACGGCGAAGGGCGGGCGGAGTTTCCCAATGCCGGGGATCTAGCGAGCGTCACCCCGCAGGTGGCGTTGCGTTACGTCGAAAACGGAGGCGACATTGCCGTGCGGTATCCGGCGAATCCGAACGGCTCCCCGGCAGGTATCACGGGACTCACCACCAGCGATGGGCGCGTCACCATCATGATGCCCCATCCCGAGCGGCTGTTCCGGGCCCTCCAGGTAGGCGCCGGCTTGCCGGCGCTGAGCGCGGGCAAGCCCGCGCCTACCGGACATGGCCCCTGGATGCGGCTGTTCAGAAACGCTCGGCTGTGGGTGGATTGAGCGCGGGCAAGCCCCGCACCTACCGCCGTATCAGGGACATGGCTGAGCCGCGCGGGCGTTCGAGCCACAAAGACGCAGGCAATCAGGGATAGCGCAGAAACGGCTGCCGGTCCCGGATCCATGCGGTCTCGTCAGGAACCAGCCGGGCCTCCAGGTCGGCCGATCCGGCGGTGGGGTCGTCCACCCACTGGCGTAGGAAGGTCCCGCCGGTGAGCAGGTCGATGGCGAGGCGCTCGGTCTCGTACTCATAGGGGAAATCCCGCCACAGCGGGTAATCGGGATACTCCAGCCGCACGGATTTGAGCACCAGGGCGGCAATCCGGTAGGGCTTGAATCGCTCGTGCCGATAGGCGTGACTGTCGGTGTGGATCTGGAGCCCCGAGCACGGCTTGCCGACGTGCTTGTGGAAGGTGGGCTCGAACCAGCAGCTGCGGAGCAGACAGCCCTCCAGCCAGTCGGTTCGCAACCTGGACATGCGTTCGAGCACCCGCGTGAAATCCAGGTCGGGGGCGCCGATTACCTCCAGGGGGGTGCTGGTCCCACGTCCTTCGGACAGGGTAGTTCCCTCGAACAGCACGGTACCGGGAAAGCAGCGGGCCATGTTGAGGCTGGAGGCATTGGGGCTGGGATTGACCCAAGAGATCTGATGCAGAGGCCAACCATAGCCGGGCCCCGCCTGCGGCTGGTAGCCGGCCATGGTGACCACTTCCAGCTCGAGTTCTAGGCCCTTGGCGGCGGCGAGCCAGAGCGCCAGCTCGCCGAAGGTAAGGCCATGGCGCATGATGAGCGGCGCGGCGCTGACGAAGCTTTCCCAACCCGCCTCCAGGAGGCTGCCTTCTACGGGACGACCGGCGGGATTCGGGCGGTCCAGCACCCACAGGGCCTTACCCTTGGCGGCGCAGGCCTCCAGCAGATAGGCGAGCGTGGTCACAAAGGTATAGATGCGGGTCCCGATGTCCTGCAGATCCACCAGCAGGACATCGAAGGTATCCAGCATGGCGTCGGTCGGATAGCGGACCTCCCCGTACAGGCTGAACACCGGGATGCCGTGGTGCGGGTCCAGGTAATCGGCGCTCTCGATCATATTGTCCTGCTTGTCCCCGCGCATGCCGTGCTGGGCCCCGAACGCGGCCGTCAACCGGGTTTCGGGGCAATCCATAAGGGCATCCAGCGTATGACGACCGTCCGTCGTCAGAGACGCGGGGTGGCCGAGTAAGGCCAGGCGTTTGCCCGCCAGCGGCTTGCGCCGCCGGGGGTCCCGCAGGAGCTCGTCAATTCCCGGTCTCATGTTTGGGTCCTCTAAGACAAGGGGAGATTCGATCAAACCATTTTACGCCCCTAAATCCTTTATTTGGATGCAGTCTGTCAGGTTAAATGTCAATAATACCCAGTACCCCATTTCACCTTATTTTTGGTTCTCAGCGCGGCGAGAGGCAGCCAGCTGCGAGGCGCGCGAGCGCAGGAATAGCCGGTCCTCTTTCAAGCTCGCGCAACAACGCAGCTGGCTGCCTCTCGTCGCGCTCGAAGGGAGCCCCCTAAATGCGCCAAGGCGGCGTTACAGCGCTTGGCAAGAGCGTGAGCTATTCCCTGCGCGCGGTGCCTTACCGTGACGCGTTTGGGAGGCTCTGAGAGCGAAAAATAAGGTGAAATGGGGTACTAGTGAGGTTTCGCCTCAGAGCGACAAGTGCCCAACTCGAGCCCCGTCGTGAAACCTCAATTAGGACAGGATTTACAGGATTCTTGTGTTTCCTGAATTTCCTACGCCTTATCAAGCGCTTACCAAATCAGCAAGCGCTATTCACAACAAAAAATCCTGTTAATCCTGTACTATTAGCTGGTGAGACTTCCCCTTAAGCCCACGAGGCGTAAATTTTTTGTGCAGTGCACACAAAACTTGACCCATTTGTTAGAAGCTGTCTGGTTAAAATGGATCGTAGCGAAAATGATCCAAAATGAGGGCATTTTTTCGCTTTTTCGAGGCGAATAGCAGGCCTATTTAACGAGAAAGCGCGGAAAAAGGGACCATTTTGGGACATTTGCAGCCGATACACTTTTAGCCAGACAGCTTCTTAAAGCAGAACCATGACCCAAGTAGAGATAGAACAAGCCGTCGAGTCGATCTGGGCCCTGTTCCGGGAAACCGACCGCCGCCTCGATCAATGTTTCTAAGGAAACCGACCAACGTTTCCGAGAAACCGACCGACGTCTCGACCAGCGCATCAAAGAGACCGACCAGCGTCTCGACCGGCGTATCGCGGAGACCGATCGGCGTCTCGACCGGCGTTTCGAGGCCACGGAGCGGGAAATCGCGGCCCTTTCCGCCCAGACACGGGCGGCCGAGAACCTGTTTACCAGCCAGTGGGGCCGGTTGCTCGAAGCCCTCATGGAACCAGGAGCGGTCGAGCTGTCTCAGACACGGGGGATCGCGGTCAATCACAGCCTGGAGCGGCCGCGGATGCGTCGGGGCGGAGAGGAGCTGGAGATCGACCTGCTGCTGGTGAACAGTGATGCCCTGGTGGTGGTGGTCAAGAGCACCCTGCGGGTAGACGACGTGCGCAAGTTTCTTGAAGACCTGAAGCGGTTTCCGGAGTTCTTCCCCGAATACCGGGGCTACCGCCGGTTCGGGGCGGTCGCCGCTTTAGGCATCAATGAGTCCGCGGATCGGTATGCCTATCGCCAAGGGCTGTTCGTGCTGACCCTGGGGCGCGAGGGGCTCGTTACCCTACGCAATGACGACGCCTTCCGGCCACTGGATTTTGCGGCTAGGGGTGTTCTCAATCAATAAATTATCCAAGGATAACAACCCGTTATGAGCGACTCGCTGACAATCATATGGCCCCGATGCCTCGCCGGCACTGACTACGCGGTAGGCGCGGGCTTGCCCCGCACCTATCGCTGCCGCCCGGTCGGTCGACGGCGATAGGTGCGGGGCTTGCTCGCGCTTTTCCAGCTTGATTTTTACGATGATTTGGCTCAATTGAGAACACCCCAGTCCCGGAGGTGAATATTGAAGACCAAAAATCCTCTTCCATGAACGATGACCAGCTGCTACGCTACAGTCGCCAGATCATGCTGCCGACGGTGGGCGTCGAGGGGCAGGAACGGTTGCTCAGGGCGCGCGTGCTGGTGGTCGGGCTCGGCGGACTGGGCTCGCCGGTAGCCATCTATCTGGCCGCGGCGGGGATCGGGACCCTAGTGGTCGCGGATTTCGACACCGTCGACCTGTCCAACCTCCAACGCCAGATCCTGCACACCAGCGCGCGCATCGGGATGCCGAAGGTGGACTCTGCCCGGCAGACCCTGCAGGCCATCAATCCGCAGGTCAGGGTCGAAGGATTCAAGGGCAGTATCGACGCAGACACCTTGCCCGCCTTGCTCGCCGGGGTGGACGCGGTCGTGGATGGCTGCGATAACTTCACCACCCGCTTCGCCGTCAATGATGCCTGCTTTCGGGTCGGTGTACCCCTGATCTCTGGGGCCGCCATCCGCACCGAAGGCCAAGTGGCCGTATTCTCGGGAACGCCCGGCGGTCCCTGTTATCAGTGCCTCTATCCGCGCGACGGCAACCTGGACGAGACCTGTGCCGTTACTGGGGTGCTCGCCCCGGTGGTAGGCATCGTCGGCAGCATCCAGGCCACCGAGACCCTCAAGATTCTCACTGGCGCAGGCGATCCCCGGTTCGGGCGACTGCTGCTGCTGGACGCCATGACCATGGAGTTCCACACCGTCCGAGTCACTGCCGACCCGGATTGCCCCGTATGTGGTGTCCGGCCAGCTGCGGCACAATCGGGCAGTAGTTAAATTTCAAGTGGCATGGTTGTACGACGTAATGATTCAAACCCCCGCTGTTTTTGCCATCCATGGCATCTGGATTCCGGCAATCCCTGCCGGAATGACGAGGTAGAGGTTGAACACCGAATCGGTCCGCACAGCGGACCCTACCCGTTACCGGCCCTCGATCAGGACATAGGACGCCCAGTATTTCGGATCGCTGCGTTTGGAATCCTTGTCTTCAATCCATGCTAGTTGGATATCCCGCAGGACTTCCGCCGGATGACGCGTGGGGTCCTCGAACCATTTTGCATAGAAATCCTTCATGAAAACGGCAGCCCGAGGGTCGTTCAGTTTCCAGAGGCTCGTGAGCACATGACGGGCGCCGGCGATGCGAAAGGCGCGCACCAAGCCATAGACACCTTCCGAGTAGTCCACTTCACCGCGACCGGTATCACAGGCGGAGAGGGTAACCAGCTCGGTGCCCTTCAGGTTCAGATCTTGAACCTCCAGGGCGTAGAGAATACCGTCCTCGTCGGTGGGGCTTGTTTTACCGTACAGGCCGTCATTGGCACCGGCCAAGGCCAACCCGGCCAGGGTCAAGGGCCGCTCGCAGAGCTTGTCTTTACCACTGGTCTTGTCCTTACATAGAAAGAAGCCGTGGGTAGCCAAATGCAATATCCGCGGCGGGGAGGCAGAGGGTTTGAGCAGGGATTTGAGCCGCGCCTCCGAGGCATCTCGGTTTTGCCAAATCTCGGGCTTACCATTGTTGGAATCCCAATAGAACTGACTAACAGCCTTTGCCTCGTGACCGGTAAGCTTGAGCGGATAGAAACAGCGCCTCTCGTTGCGCAGGCATTGGCTCACGGCCAATATCTGGCCTTCGTCCACCACTCCGCTTGCTACGGGTGAGCCTCCCGGCTGCTTAGCCGCGGATAAAGGCTTCGGCTCGGGACAAGCGGCGTAGTCCACACCACCGTAGACAACCATGCCTCCGGCAGCGGAGACCGAATCTGAACCAGCTTTGACAAGGTCGCGCCCAGTCTGAATTTGATGTAGTTCCTGGCGCTCGATCCAATAACGCCCGTCGGGGAGTATCAGACGTACGAAGGGGACCAGATCCAGCGCGCCGTCCGCAGCAATATAGAGTCGGTCGTATTTGGCTAGCTCGGCATCCAGCTTACCGAAGAGCATTTGGTAGAACTGGCGGGCCAACTTCTTGCCGCTAGTTTCCTCCTTGTCGCCAGTTTCCCGCGGAGGATTACTGCTTGGAACCGCAGGTAAGCAGCCAGATTCGGAAGCCGACTTTTTGCTGACAGTCTTCCGCAGGTCGCGTCGAGTGCGGACTGTGGGTTCGGTTGGGCCAAGATCCTCGAGCAAGATCTCGGGTTCACCCCCAGGGTCCTCAGGAATCAAGAGAGCGAGCCAGTGCGGTTCCCCGGAATCACCGGTTGCGAAATCTACCGGCTGAAATGCGCGTAGGGAGAGTAGAGCCGAGCCCTTGGGCAATCTGGACCTTACCTGCTCCCAATCGACATCGCGGCTTGCCCGATGCTCGCGATACTCCCGGCTCAGCCCGGCTAGCTCTACTTCGAGACGTTCGACATCCTCAAGTGCTAGGGTGATAGCATTGGCGTGCGCGGCGGCTTTCTCGCCGCCATCCGGTGGCTGGAGGTTGATCAACTGGCTCAGATCCGATCGGCGTCTGGCTAGCTTAGTGGCAGTTTCCTTTATCTTCAGGTCCTTAGTCGAGCGAACAAAGCCGGCAATCAGAGTCTCGGACTCTTCAGCCAAGCGCTTCCAGCGCAGCAGCACATCAGCAGCCAATCGCAAGGTATCCGGTTGCGGATACTGTAGGACAAGGCTGAATACTAGGTGTTGGAAACCGGCTTCGTTCATCAGCCAGCGACGGCGTATCTGTTCATTAAGCGTAGTATTGAGCTGGATGCCGACGAAGCCGCGTAGGCCCTTGTCCACATGGCGCAGTTCCTCCAGTGCTTGGTCCGGCTGCCCACGACCGATCAGTACACGGGCCAAATTCAGCCGGATGGTGAGGGTACTGGGGTGGCCTTCGCCCAGTATCCGCTCGTGGGCCTCAAGGGCACGTACAAGGAGCGGCTCGGCCTCGACAGAATGGCCCTGCGCTTGATACAACGCGGCGAGGTTGTTGAGGCTGATGAGGGTTTTTGGGTGGTCTTGACCCCGTATTCGTTCGCTGGCTTCCAATGCATGCAGATATCTCGGCTTAGCCTCGCCATAGCGGGCTTGGGAGTAATACAGTCCGGCGAGGTTGGTAATGCTGGCTAAGGTGTTGGGGTGGTCCCTGCCTAGTACTCGTTCATTGGTCTTGAGGGCACGCAGATACAACGGCTCGGCCTCGCTATAGCGGCCTTGTGCCTGATATAGCCCGGCCAGGTTGTTGACACTGATAATGGTGTCGGGGTGATCCTGGTCCAGTATCTGCTCGCCGGTCTTAAGAGCACGCCCATAGAGCGACTCGGCTTCGCCATAGCGGCCTTGCTCCTTAAGTAAAAGCGCGAGGTCGTTGACACTGGTGAGGGTATCAGGATGGTTCTTGCCCAGTATCCGTTCGCGAGTATTCAGGGCACGTAGATACAACAGCTCAGCCTTGCTATAGCGGCCCTGCGCCCGATACAGCCCAGCCAGGTTGTTGATGCCTTGCAAAGTTTGGAGGTGATCCTCGCCCAGTACCTGCTCGCTGGTCTTAAGAGCATGCTCATAGAGCGATCCGACTTTATCATAGTGGCTTTGTCCTTCATACACCGCAGCCAGGTTGTTAACGATGATGAGGGTTTTGGGGTGGTTCTTACCTAATACTCGATCAGCGGCTTCGAGGGCACGCACCAAAAGCGACTCGGCTTCGCCATAGCGACCTTGTCTCAAATACAAGCCGGCGAGGTTGTTGAGGCTTTGCAGGGTTTGGCGGTGGTCCTTACCTAGTATCCGCTCACGGTTCTCAAGGGCATGTAGATACAACGACTCAGCTTCATCATAGCGGCCTTGGTTTTCATTGCTTCAATAACTTTAGTGCGCGAAGCGCATCATAGTTGAAACTATGGACTTTAAGTCCATAGTGGTTGATGCAAAAGCGCAAGGTTGTTGACGGTATCAAGGGTATCGGGGTGGTCCTTGCCCAATACTCGCTCGCTGGCCTTGAGGGTACGCAGATAGAGCGGTTCGGACTCGCCATAGCAACCTTGCCTTCGATACAAGCCAGCAAGGTTGTTGGCAGTAGTGAGTGTATCGGGGTGATCCTCGTCCAGCACCCGTTTTTGAGCCTAGAGGGCACGCACATACAGCGGCTCAGCCTCATCGTAGCGGCCCTGGTTCTCAAGTGAAAGCGCGAGGTTGTTTAACAAGATGAGTGTTCTTGGATGCTCTTGACCGAGGTATCGCTCGGCCAGATCCAATATCTTGCGGAGCAGAGCCTCGTCGGATTCGGGGCTAGCGGGCCCCAGCACACAACCCGGAAGCGCCGCGGCCAACAGCATGAGCACTAAGCAGGCGATCCTGAATCCAACCTCGATTGTCTTGGGTCCTTTTCGTACCTGGTTTTGAGTCGGCGGCATTCTTTTATCTCCTTCGTAATCCCTGGTGTGTCACTGCGGAGTCGAAAACGAGTCCCACAGTAGGTAGTGGTTAAATTTCAAATGGAATGATTGTGCGACCTAGTGATTCAACCCCCCACTGTTTTTTCCATCCATGGCGCTGGATTCCGGCAATCCCTGCCGGAATGACGCGGTAGGGGCTGGCAAACTTCACCACTTAAACTCTATCCACTACCCCCACAGGACTCTCATAAAGAAACCGGATTAGGAACCCGGATTGGTCGGTATCCGGCGCATAGCCCGGACCTGATCTCGCTGTACCTGGAGTGTTGGTATCTGGCCGCCGTCCTGGTTGGGCCGGACCAGGTAGAGGGAGTGGACTGTCTCCAGCAGAAGCCGATACTTGCCGTCGGCCAAATCTTGCCGCACCTTTTGCAGCTTGGGTGGGAGGTCATCCGAATCCGGCTTGATCCAGACCCGCACCCAGGAGTAGCTCTGGAAACCGGATGCCTGGTGCTCCCGGTAGTCGGCATCGGCGGCGAGCTTGCCCAGGGAGTAGACAAGCAGGAAGGCCAGGAGGACCCAGAGAGGCAAGGTCAAAACCAGGATGAGCCTGACGCGAGTCCAGAAGACCATAGCCACAAGGGTTAATATGAGCACAAGGGCGATGAGCAGTGCCAACCACAAGTCGGACATCAACATCAAGAAGCTGTATATGAAGTAATGCTCAAGGGGGATATCGAGGCTGATGAGCCCCAGCTCGAAGTAGGCGTACCAGTGGTAGGCATAGGACCAACCGCCCACATAGACCAGGGCCGTAATCAGGATAACAACGCCGCCGGTTTCCAGGGCGCGGGAGTTATCATTCATGGTGAATCTCCTCCGGTAGAGGTTCCTGCTGCTGCTGTGGTTCACCGTCTTCCAGTCCGATCATCGCTTCTCTGCCCTAGTCGCCACGGAGTTGAGAGCCTATGTCAACAACATCATCGAGTCGGCATGGCGTGCAAGGGGGCTCTCCGTCCGGCACGCGGTTCAGATCGCCCATGCGTTCGGTCAGCTCGATCTGATCCTTTATATCTTTCTCGGCTTGATCCTCCGTACCTTTCTCGGTTTGACCCTTCGTATCTTTTCTGGTGCAGAAGACATGGATGCCCGAGGGGCGTTTCTGCTCCCGGCAGTCGAACCACAGGTTGTCGTCCGCATCCTGCAGGCAGAAGCAATCGGAGCCGAATGAGGGACCGGCCAAGAGACCCGCAAGCGCAAGCAATAATGTGTAGCGCATTCTTTGTACCTCGGAGTTCGTCATTGTTTTGCCATCCACGGCGCTTATCCATGGCACTTGGGATTCCAGCAATTCCTAGCGAGGCTTGGCCTCAGACCGACGAGTGCCCAACTCGAGCGTCGTCGCAAAATGCCAATCGGACAGGATTGACAGGATTACACAAGATTTTTGTCTTTCCTGAATTTCCGACGCCCGATCACGCCCTGATCAAACCAGCAAGCGCTCTTCACAACGAAAAAATCCTGTTAATCCCTGACATATCCCCACAAAATCCGCCCTCGGCGTCAGTCGGTAAGGCAGGCGTCATGCACATCAGCGACCCATTGATCAGGTGGCCCGATGATACCGATCAGTTCCGTGAGTACCTCGCGGCAACTGTCCAGTACCACCAGTAGGCGTGCGAGGAATAAGCGGGAGTAGACGCGGCGTTTGCCGTT
>Ga0209458_1000500_pt1 | contig 13350 bp, 14 predicted proteins | sample WorMetLIZAISLAND_FD_187411 | JGI IMG/M metagenome (GOLD analysis project Ga0209458, IMG submission 187411) | Marine gutless worms symbiont microbial communities from Max Planck institute for Marine Microbiology, Germany - Inanidrilus manae... ...
GACACACACCACGAACGAAATCAGTTCATCCGCAGCTTCGTCGATGCCTACAATCGAACCAGACTCAGGTGCCTTGGATACAACGCGCCAATCGAGCGTCTGAACAATCACCCGGGACACAACACGGAAGCCGGGGTCCACGGCTCGCGTCCGTCCCCACGTGTTGCCTTTTGCCGGGGCCGGTGCCACAACAGGCACCGGCCGCAGCACCTGCGTCCCGCCGCGCCTCACGGGCCCGTAGCTCAATTGGTTAGAGCCGGCCGCTCATAACGGTCTGGTTGCTGGTTCGAGTCCAGCCGGGCCCACCACCCTACGCTCTTCGAGATTTGGGCGGCTTGCACCAGCTTCCTGAACGCTGTCTGTGGTGACCTTAGCCGCCACCGTTGCCGACCCCAGCCGCAGCCAGGTGGGACAGATCTCGCGTGGTTCGGCGTCGGCCGGCGCGTGGAGGACTAGGCGACCAAACGCGGTTCCTTAGCGGTTGCGACAAGGAGATTTCGCACGATCCGATGTCGGCGCCGTGTGCCACTGCCGGGCGGCAGGGCTAAACTCGGGCGAGCGATTCCGCCCTGGAGGCCACCGCAGCCGCCATGTCCCGGTCGAACCGTCCGTCTGCGCAGCACCGAACCGGTGCGTGTGCGGCCTGCCTGCTGTCCGTCCTGGCGCTACTGCTGACGCCAGCGCCGGCGCTGGCTCAGGCCGGCACGCTCAGCGTGCAGGAAGGCGAGGACATCCTCGTCGGTAGTGACGCCAAGGAAGCGCTGATCGCCTTCACCAACTTCGTCATCGGCCCTGGCATTCCCGGCACGCGGCTGGCCGTGAACCGAGGCGGCGGCCGTGCGGACGAGCGCCTCAGCATTCTCAAGGGCTCGCTGCAGCCCGAGTTCGACTTGCCCAGCGAACGTTGGCGCTTGCGCCTCGATGGCGGTTTGGGATACGTCGCCGCGACGACGCCGATCGACATCTCCAATGGCACCGAGCCGGTGCGCTTCGACACCGAACGCCAGCTGCTCTCCGGGCGCATCGGCGCCGGCGGCTCCTATCTTTGGTTCGAGCACGTCGACGTACGGCCGATGCTGAGCGTGGCGGTGTCGCAGATCAAGAGCACTGCCGATACCAACGGGGTCATTCCGTTCGCTCGGGCGAGCCAGGCCGACATCATCGACTGGCGCGTCAACGTAGCCAGTCTGTTTGGCTCGCTGGAGATCGACTATGACCAGTTTTGGGGCGACACCCGTTGGGAGGTGATCGGCACCTATAGCCACGGCTATCACCGCTCCTACAACGCGTCTCGCGGCGTCATCGAGTTCAGCGGCCACACCGACACGATCGGCGCGTTGATCCGCCGCTCCGCCCATACAGGCGCCGACTTGTTCTCGATCCCGCTCGACTGGAACGTATTCGCCAGCTACACCGGCTTCATCGGCCTGGACCCGGACGTGCTGGGCTTCAACAGCCTGTTGTCCGTAGGCGCCGGGCTCGACCTGCGCGTCCGAAAGCGGCCGTTCGACATTGGCAACCTGCGCTCAGTCGGACTCAACTTCTCCGCCGTGCTCGGCGAAAACGTCGCCGGCGGTACCCTCGGCATCAGCTTCCGCAACTGACCGCGCTGTTGTGCCGTGCCGTCAGCGGGCCCAGGTCGTGCGGGCGCTGGCGTCGACCGCGGCGTCGGCGCCGCTGTTCAGCAGGGGGCGCACCGACAGCACCAGTCGTATCGCCATCGGTTGGCTGGCGAGCCACGCCGCTCGAAACGCCAGCGGCGCACGGTTCGGCGCGCGGCCCGGTCGAGCAGTCGGTAGCCGCAGCGTCTGCGCCCCCGTGGCCAAGGCCATGGACTATATGCTTGCCCGCTGGGAAGCGTTCGCGCGCTTCCTTGAGGACGGGCGCATCTGCCTTACCAACAACGCAGCCGAGCGGGCGCTGCGCGGCATCGCCCTGGGTCGCAAGTCATGGCTGTTCGCCGGTTCAGATCGCGGCGGTCACAGAGCGGCCTTCATGTACACAATGATCGTCACAGCAAAGCTGAACGAGGTCGATCCGCAAGCTTGGCTCACCGACGTGCTCGCGCGCATCGCCGACATGCCGCAGAACCGACTTCACGAACTGCTGCCATGGACCTGGAAGACCGCAAACTCCGAAGCGCAAGCCGCCTGACCGCGATCCTTACCGGACGCTTACGAAAGTTCGTCAACCAGGAGGTCAAACACCAGCCGAACACGCCGGCTGGTGTTCAGTTCGCGATGGGCAACGAGCCATACCGGGATTTCAAACGGGTCCATGCCGGGCAAGACCCGTGTCACCGAGGGTTCCGCATCGCCAACCCGCAACGGCATGATGCCGACGCCCACACCGTGCTTGACGAGCTCCCACTGCACGAGATGGCTGCCTGTCAACACTGGGAAATTGTTGTCCGCCAATGTGAAGCCCATCGCGTTGAGGCTTTCACGCAGCGACGGCGCTTGGTCGAAGCCGATGAAATCCACCTGTGAGCACTCGGCGAGAAACCTCGGATTGCCGATCTGAGCGAGGTAGGTGGGCGTCGCGTACAGGTGCACGGCGTCGTCGGGCAACCGCTTTGCGATCAGGTCCTGGTCCGTGGGACGCACATGCCGAAGGGCAATATCCGCTTCGCGCCGACGCAGGTCGCTGACGACGTTCGACGCGACGATCTCAATCGTGAGCTCTGGCGCGGCCCGGCGCAATTTTTTCACCACCGGTGGCAGCACGAAAGCGGCATAGACCTCCGTGGCGGCAATGCAGATCGTTCCTTCGATCGATTGCGACTGGCCGGAGGCAGTGAGCGCGATGCGGTTCGCGGCATCGCCCATGGTGCGGACATGCTCCACCAGTTCAAGGCCGCTGGCGGTCAGCGCCAATCCGCGGCCGACGCGCTCGAACAGGGCGACGCCCAGTTCCTGCTCCAGCGCCGCCACCTGGCGGCCGAGAGTGGGCTGTGCCAGGCCGAGCGCCCGCGCTGCCGCCGATAACGAGCCTTCCTCTGCCGTCACCAGAAAGGCACGGGCGCGGTTCCAGTCGAAGGTCACAGATCGCCAATCCATGCGAGAATGCATACAAAACTTACGAATCTCGTCAATTCACATGTTGAGTCTGCATTGATACATAGCCGACGCCCGGCCCGGGCAAGATCCACGGGCTGATGTATCAGCAACACAACCGGTGGCAAAAAATGAACCAATCGGCCAGGTTTTGGGACAGGACCGCGGAGCGCCATTCAAAAAGCCCGATCGCCGACGAAGCGGCTTATCGGAAAAAACTGCAGATCACGCGAGAATATTTTCGTCCTGATATGACGGTCCTGGAGTTTGGCTGCGGAACGGGATCAACCGCCATCCTCCACGCGCCCTACGTGAAGCATATCCGGGCGATAGACATCTCATCAAAAATGATCGAGATCGCCCGAGGTAAAGCGGAAGCGCAGAAAGTCGGGAATGTCACGTTCGAACATTTGACCATCGAAGCACTCAGCGCTCCCGATCAGTCTTTCGATGCGGTGCTGGGGCTCAACGTTCTTCACTTGCTGAAGAATAAACAAGCAGCCATCACCAAGGTCTACCGCATGCTCAAGCCGGGTGGTGTGTTTGTCACAAGCACTGTGTGTCTTGGCGACACAATGAAGTATTTGAAAGTCATTGCCCCAATTGGGCAGCTTTTCGGTCTTATGCCGACAGTCAGTGTCTTTAACACGAAGCAGTTGGAAATCAGCCTAACGGACGCCGGTTTTGATATCGACTACCAATGGCATCCGGAGCGGGGGAAATCGGTGTTCCAATCAGTCTTCAATGTAACCAAGAAGCCTGACAAGGCTCCCTTGACCTAGTGACGCAGCAAGCACCACCGGTTCCGGTCGCGAAGCCCCATTTGTGAGTGCGTGACCGAGGCCGCTTCCCGGGAAAACAGGGAATGGACGCAATACCAAACCAGTAGCGATCTCCCGCTACCATGACGGCAATCGTTCCCACACTTTCCGCTGTCCGTTATCGGGTGGTCGGGCGCCGCTTGCTTGGCCGACGTCATCTTGAAATATGCCATGGGTACGGACGTACGAGGTAAGAGCTGGAATATCGGTGCCGCTGGTGCGCCGGAGCAATGGGGACGCTGATGACCGGTTTACCGTCGCCGCGACGCTATGCAGTGTTCTCGCGCCGTAGTTTCAACCGAGGGCTTGCCAAGGATCATGTCAATCCCCCGAAGCCTTGGCGAAGGAGGACGGTTTTCGCCCCGCAGGCCGAAGGCCTTCATCAGCAGCGCCCGCATCTCCCGCGCGTCGGCACAAGCGTCTTTGCAATGCGGCGCGGTCATCTTCCGCCATGACAACCTGTTCAGCTTCCGCCGCCGCCAGCAGCAGGAACAGGCAGGACACTTGCTCAGACTGTCCGAGTTTTCCCAGCATCTGGCCCAACAGGGCGCAGTCCATAGAGGGGGCGCGGACAGGCTTGCGGCGGGTTGCCCGGCCGGCCAGCCGCTTCGCCCGGATGTAGGTTCCCAGCGGGCAGCTCCCGGCCTTGCGCTTGAGGTAGGCGCGTTCTTCCGCACTCAGCCGGATTGAGAAGGGTGCGGGCCAATCGCGCTTGAGGGCAGGAGACTGCTTTACGGCGGCCTTAGCGAACTGGCGAGACGCGGAAAGACTCATGGCATAGGCCCTTCCAGATCGCTGGGGATATCTTGCGTAACCGCCTTTAGCTGACTCTCCCAATCCGCCAAGATATAGAAGACGCGGTTCGATGTTTTGTCATCGACCTCCACCACCCTACGCTCTTCGAGCTTCGGGTGGCTTACGCCAGCTTACTGAACACTGCCCGTGGTGGTCTCAGCCGCCGTCGTTGTCGACGATCAGCCGCAGCCAGGCGGGGCAAAGCTCCTGAAGTTCCACCGCGGCCGGCACCGGCGCAGCGCCGCCGCGGCCGCCGGCCGGCAGGTTGTGCCGTGCGCCACCACTGTTGCGGTAGCGGCGTGAGGCCGTGACCAGCAGCTCGCCGAGCGCGCTGGCATTGAGGGGGCGCCTGATCTGCATCGGAGTGTCCTGTCGTGTGGTTGTCTCCTGCGCGACGACGGCTTCGGTGATCTGCGTCATCACGCAAACCATCTAATTGCAAATAATTCGCAATTGCAATATCTATCTGGACCGAAGGGACGTTCGGCCGCATCGAGCTCGGTGCGGAGGACCCGTCAACCGACGCGATGTACTACGGCTCGCCGTCGCCGATCGTCGGCATCGGTCTGTCGACGCCCGATGACGTGTTCACGACGCTGTCCAATTCGGTCGGCACCCCGGCCACCATCACCAACATTTCCGGCGACTCGGAGAAGATCACCTACTTCACCCCACGTCTCGTCGGGATCCAGCTCGGCCTGTCCTACACGCCGGACTCCTGCGAGGAGGGCACCGGTTGCGGCGGCACCTATGCCGGCTTCCAGCAGGACAACGATGCCGGGCAGCAGTCCGAGATCGTCGAGGTGGCGGGCAACTATGTCACCAAGCTGAGCGCGCTCGATGTGGCGCTCTATGCCGGCTACGCCAAAGGCAAGCTGGAAGTGCCGGCCGCTGGTTCCGACGATCAGGAGCAATGGGGTGTCGGCGCAGAGTTCGGTTTTGCCGGCTTCACCTTCGGTGCCGCCTACAAGGACGACGATCAGGGTACGACCGGTGCCGATACGGATCGGACCGACTGGTCCGTCGGCATCCTTTACGGTACCGGTCCGTGGACCGTGGGCGTCGAGTATGTCCACGCCGAAGTCGAGGAAGGCGCGGGTCTCGGTACGGATGAAACCGACGGTTTTCAGATCGGCGGCAGCTACGACCTCGGTCCGGGGATCCTGCTGACCGGGGGCGTAACCCTCTGGGACGTGCAGGACAACTTGAACAACCCGGCAAACGAGAACGATGGCTTGGAGCTGATTTTCGGCACCGTGCTGGAGTTCTGATCGACGCACATCGTCAGCGGTTCGCTTCCGCCTGCCGCGTCCCGGCGGCGGCCTCGCTGCCGTCGAGGCGGAAGCGCACCGGCACGATCAGCTGTGCGCGTACGGCCAGACCGGCCCGTGTCGCCGGCTGAAAACGCCAACGCTGCAGGGCGCGTACCGCTGCCTGGTCCAGCAGGACGTGGCCGCTGGAACGCGCCACCCGCACCGCGCTGACCCGGCCATCCGCGGCCACGCTGACGTCAAGACGAACCGTGCCCTGCTGGCCGCGCCGCCGGGCCAGGTAGGGATAGCGCGGTGGCGGGTTGCCGGCTGCCGGGACCGGCGCGGTGCCGGCTGCGGCGGCAGTGGCGGTGCCATCCCGGCCGCCGACGCCGGCTGCGGCTGTCGCCTGCTGTAGCCGCGGCCGACGGGGCGTGGTCGTCGGTTCCTGCACGGGCGTGGGTGCTGAACCGGCTGCCGCGGGCGCCGGCGGCGACGCCGCGGCCTGCAGTGGCGGCATGGCCGCCCGTGCCGGTCGCGTCGGTGGCAGCGGCGGTTGCCAAACGGCGGACGGCTGCGTCCTGGCGACATCTGCCGTTGCCGGCTCTTGCCTGGCGATCGTGGTGGTCGGTGCGACAAGGCTGGCTTCTGCCCTGTCGGTCGGCGACGCCATGGGGGATGCGTCGGCGGTGCTGGTCATCGGCCGCGCAACATCCAACTGCGGCGTCACCGTGGCCGGCGGCGCCGGCACCTGGCTGCCGGCGTGCCCGGGCGCGGCGGTACCCGCCGCCGCGTCGTTGGCCGCAATCAGCTCCACCTCGATGGCCGAGACCGGCGGCAGGCCGGGTGCCGTATGCGCGGCCAACAGGGCCAGGGCACCGCCCGCATGGACCAGCAGCGAGGCGGCCGCGGCCATGAGCCAGGGCAAGCCGCGCCGGCCGGGTTGTCGGGATTGCGTGCGCGGGCGCATCAGTCCAGGCGCTCCCGCGGCGTCAGCCGACGCTCGTCGGCACGCCCGTCGATCCAGGTGCTGACCCGGTAGACCGCGGCCACGCGCTCGGCCGTCAACACCTCGGCGGCGGGTCCGCAGGCGACGATGCGGCCGGCATCCATCAGTGCCAGGCGGTGGCAGTAGCGCCCGGCCAGGCTGAGGTCGTGCAACACGGCGACGACGGCGCGGCCGTCGCCGGCAAGCTCCGCCAGCAGGGCCATCACCTGCAGCTGGTGGTAGGGGTCGAGCCCGGCCAGTGGTTCGTCGGCGAGCAGCAGCTCAGGCTCGCCGGCCAGGGCACGGGCCAGCATGGTGCGCATGCGCTCGCCGCCGGACAGGGTGTGGAACACCCGCGCGCCGAGGTTGGCGACGTCCAGCCGCCGCATCGCCTCGTCCACCACCCTGGCGTCGCCTGCCTGCAGGGCGCGCCACGGTTCCAGGTGCGGCAATCGGCCCAGGGCAACGATGCGGCGCACCGTCAGCGGCCAATGCACGCCCCCGCTTTGCGCCAGGTAGGCCATGCGCCGGGCGCGCTGGCGCGCCGGCAGCCGGGCGAGCGCGGTGCCGGCAAGTGACACCGCGCCGCTGTCGGCCTGCAACAGGCCGGCGGCGCAGCGCAGCAGTGTCGTCTTGCCGGCGCCGTTCGGGCCGATCAGGCCGATCAGCTCGCCCGGCCGGGCGCTGAGTGAGCAGCCTTCGAGGATGCGGCTGCCGCCGAGACTGACCGACAGCTCGTGCAATTCGAGTGTCATGTCAGCGCCCGCCGGGTCTGCAGGATCAGGTGCAGGAAGAACGGCGCGCCGATCAGCGCCGTGACCACGCCCAGCTTCAACTCCGGGCCAACCTGCAGCGTGCGTACACCGATGTCGGCGGCGAGCAGCAGGCAGGCCCCGCCCAGGGCGCTGACCGGCAGCAGCCGGGCCGGCTCGTGTCCGACCAGCGGTCGCAGCAGGTGCGGCACCACCAGGCCGATGAAGCCAATCGTGCCGCTGACGGCAACGGCGGCGCCGACACAGGCGGCGGTACCGCCGATCACCTTCAGGCGCTCGCGGCGCAGGTCGAAGCCCAGGGTCTGTGCCACCTCCTCGCCCAGGCTGAGCGCATCCAATGCCCGCCCGCACGACAGCAGCAGCGCCCAGCCGACGAGCGTCAGCGGCAATGCCAGCCACAGGTGCTGCAGGCTGCGGTCGGCCAGCGAACCGAGCAGCCAGAACACGATCTCCAGCGCCGCATAGGGACTGGGAGCCAGGTTCAGCGCCAGCGCCGTCAGGGCGTTGGCCAGGGCGGTGATGGCGATGCCGGCGAGAATGATGGAGAGCACCCCGGCGTCGCGGCCGGCCAGGGCGACGATGGCGACGGCGGCGACCGCTGCCCCGGCCATGCCGGCCAGCGGCAGGGTCCACACCGCCAGCTGGGTCAGGCCGAAGTAGATCACCAGCACCGCCCCGAAGGCCGCCATCGAGGAGACGCCGACAATGCCGGAATCGGCCAGCGGGTTGCGTAGCAGGCCCTGCAGTGCGGCCCCGGACAGACCCAGGCTGGCGCCGACCAGCGCTGCCAGCAGGCTGCGCGGCAGGCGGATCTCCAGCAGGATGACGGCGGCGACGGTGTCGTCGGCGGCGATGACGTCGCCCAGAGCCTGCAGCAGCGACAGCGGCGCGCTGCCTGCCGCCAGCGACAGCATCAGCAGCACGAGCAGGGCCAGCGTCAGCAGCGTCGCCAACAGGGCCGGGGCGCGGGCGCTCATGGCCGTACCTCGGCAGCGCCGGCGCGCAGCAGGGCGACGGCTTCGCCCAGCATCGGTCCCGGGCACAGCCACAGCCGGGAGGGCACGTGCAGCACCCGTTGCCCCTGGCGGAACGAGCCCAGCGCCGGATGCGCCAGCAGCGCCTCGCCCAGCGACGGCGCGCCTGGTGCGTAGGGCGAGAACACCAGGAGGTCCGGGGCCGACCACAGCATCTGCTCCAGCGGCAGCGTGGCCACGCCGGCGAAGCCAAGCTCGGCCGCCATGTTACGCAGGCCGGCGGCGCGCAGCACCTCGTCGACGATGGTCCCGGTACCGGCGGTCAGGCCGTTGGCCTGATAGAGCAGGGCGACGGGGCGCGCCCGCGGTGTTTCGACGTCGACGCCTGGAGCGGCGGTCAGCATGCGGTCGAACCTGGCCACCAGCGCTTCGCCCCGCGCCGGCACGCCGAGCAGTCCGGCCATGCGCCGGACCTGGCCGCGAATGGCGGCGAAGTCGGCGGCCAGGGTGAAGCTCTCGACCCTGTAGCCGAGCTGGCGCAGCAGGCGCACCGTCGGCGTTGCCGCTTTGGTGCCCGCCAGCACTAGGTCCGGGCGCAGCGCGAGTACTTCTTCTGCCCGGCCGCGGTTGATGTGCAGCTCCTGCGCCTGCGCCGCCATGTAGGAGCTTTCCGGTCGCCGCGCCAGGAAGGTGACCGAGACCAGTTGCCCCGGCTGCGCCAGGAGCAGGGCCAACTGGTCGGTGCATAGGTTCAGTGACACCACCCGTTCCGGCGGCGTCCCCGGCTGCGCCGTCGCCGCGGCACCCGACAGCAGCCCGGCAAGGAGCAGAGCAAACCAGACAGGTGCGGCAGGCGGACGGCGCATCACCGGCTCAGAACGCCAGCCTTACGCCGGCGTAGGCGGCGCGGCCGGGGCTGCCGAAGGTGAAGATCTGCTCATAGTCTTCGTCGAGCGCATTCTCGACCCGAGCGAACAGCTCGGCGCCGGGCTTGACCTCGACTGCCGCTGCCAACCGCACCAGGGTGTAGCTGGACAGCTCGACGGTGGAACGGTTGAAGGAGGCGTCGAACGCGGTGTCGTCCTGCCGGCCATTGTAGTCGGCGCCGATGGCGAGTTTGGCCGGCCAGGTCCACAGCCGGACGTCGTAGTCGGCATTGACACTGGCCAGGTGCTTGGGCCGTCGGATCAACCTGGTGCCATTGGCATCTTCCGCATCGGTGTAGGTGTAGCTCGCGGCGACGTTGAGTCCGGGCAGCGGCGTCACCCCTGCTGTGACCTCCAGTCCCTGCACCTTCGAGGTGCCCGAGAGGTTGACGGCCGTCGTGCCCGAGCCGGTGATCTGGTCGGTGATCTCGTTGCGGAAGAAAGTCAGGTCGACCACCGCCCGGTCGCGCCAGAAGCTGTGCTCCACGCCAAAGTCTCCACCCAACGATTCCTCCGGCTTCAGGTCGGGGTTGCCGGTGAAGGTGGAGGTGAAGCCGAACAGCTCGAACAGTGTCGGGTTCTTCACGCCCTTGCCGACGCTGCCGTGCAAGCGGCCGGCGGCATCGTTGAACAGCCAGGCCGCGGTGACCCGCCACGTGGTGGCGTTCTTGAACAGATCGTTGTCGTCGTAGCGCCCGCTGCCCGAGAGAAACAGCCGTTCGCTCAGGCCGACCCGGTATTCGCCGACGAGCGAGTTCTGCACGATGTCCCGGTCGACGTCGCTGAACGCGCTTTGCGTGCGTACGTCGTCCTCTTCGCTCTCCAGCGCGACGGTCACCGTGTGGTCGGCGTCGATCCAGCGCCGGGTGCCGAAGAACACGTTGCTCTGGTAAAGGAAGCGGCTCTTGGTGCCGTCGAACAACGAACTGTGGACACCGTCGGAATAGTTGTCGCGCTCGTCCCGGCTGATGGCCGCGCTGAGGATGTTCTCCCAGGCGCCGCCGTACAACTTGTAGGTCCCCTGGATCAGGCCAGCGCGACGACGCGAGTCGGTGACCTCATCGCCGTCTACCGCGCCGGTGCCGCCGACGAAGTCGTCGCTCTCCTTGCGGTCGTCGACGACGCGGCCGACGACCTGCAGATCCAGGTTCTCCAGCGGGCTGAAGCCCAGCTTGGCGTGCAGCGTCTGGTTGTCGTAGCCGTCGTTTTCACTGTTACCACGGGCCTCGCTGGCCGCGGAGATCCCGTCGGTGGTGAGCGCCGCGCCGGTCAGGGCATAGTGGTAGCGTGCGGCACCGCCGCCGACGGTTGCCTGCAACTGGCCGGTCCGGAACGAGCCGGCTTCGCCGGCCACCTGGGCGGAGAAGGGCCCGTTGCCGCGGCGGGTGGTTATGTCGACCACGCCGCCGATGGCATCGCTGCCATAGATAGACGACTGCGGGCCCCGCAGCACCTCGATGCGGTCGATGCCGGCCGTCAACAAGTTGGCGAAATCGAACTCAGAGCCGCCGCCAACGTCGTTCACCTCGATGCCGTCGATGCGTACGAGGGTATGATTCGCCTCGGCGCCACGGATGCGGACCTGGGTTTGTGCACCGATCGAGCCGCCGCGGCTGACGGCGACGCCGGGCACGGTGCGCAGAGCTTCCGAAACAAGGTTGTCCTGCCGGCGTTCAAGCTGCTCGGCATCCAGCACGCTGACGGAACTGCCGACCTCGCGACCGGGCACGGGCACGCGGCTGGCGCTGACCACGACGGGTGGCAAGGTGCTGCTCTGCGCCAGTAGCGGCGTCGGCGCGAGCAGCGCGGGAGCGGTGAGAACAAGGGTGGAAAAGGCTATCGGCGCACGCATGCAATCCTCCGTTCGCGTCGCAACAGACGTCCGCACGACGGTTGTCGCGCGGACCCACGGAGGTCACGTCGTCACCGATTCTGGACTAGAAGTTGTGCCAGGAACGCGCAGCGACGTGACCCGTAGGACGTCGCCACAACGGAAGACCGCACCAGAAGAAGAACCCCGTCCCTGGCTGGGCGACGTGTGACGGCAGGTCTCCTGGCTTGCAGGTCATCGCCGGACGTCTGGCCTTCCCGGTTTCCCAGTGGCACGAACTGACGCCGGCTCGCCGCTTACAGTTGCGGGGGCAGCCACGGCTTGGGAGTGAATACATCGCTCCGTACCGCGTTCCCTCTTAGCCCGCGAACGGGAACCGTCGCCGACAGGCTACGTCGCCGTGGCGTGCAATGCAAATTCGCACGAAAGTTGCCCGCCGATCAGCGGCGCCGGGTGATCAGCAGCAGGCCCAGCCCGACCGCGACGGCGCCACTTGCCAGAGACCAGGACAAGAGCTCGCCCAGCAGCCAGGCGCTGGCCAGCACGCCCGAGATCGGCTCCAGGAAGCCGAAGCTGGCGATCACCGCCGGGTTGTAGCGGCGCATCAGCACGTAGTTCACCGAGAAACAGAAGCCGGCGATGATCACGCCCTGGTACAGCAGCGCCAGCACCGGCCGCCAGTCGAGCCTTTCCCAGGCGATGGTTTCGCTGAGCGCGCCACCCAGCGCGAATACCGGCAGCGAGAACAGCATCATCCAGATCGTCACCCGCACCGGATCGATCGAGCTCAACAGCCGGCCGGCGAAGGCGATGCGCAGGCCGAGCAGGGCGGCGGAGATGATCACGATCAGGTTGCCCAGGTCCGACACCTGCAGGCTGGCGAGATCGGCATCGCCGAGCAGCACCAGGGCGGCGCCGCTGAACGCGACCAGCAGGCCAAGCAGTTGCTGCAGGTTCAGCCGCTGGCCGGGCAGCAGAAAGAGCCCGAACAGCACCGCCCAGAGCGGAAAGGTCGACAAAAGGATCGAGCTCATGATGCCGCTGGTCATGCCGAAGCCCCAGTTCATCACCGCGATCTGCAGCGTGAACATCGCGCTCAGCAACAGCAGCGGCCGCCACTCGTGACGGCGCGGCCACAACGGCAGCCGCGCAACGTGGGCCCAGGCCAGCACGCAGACGACGCCAATGACGAAGCGGACGAAGCCGCTCCACAACGGCGGCACCGCCTCCAGGCCGATCTTCACCGCCACGGCATTGGCGCCCCACAGCGCGTGCAGCAGCGCGGCCAGGGCGATCGCCGACAGCGGCAGGCTGACGGCTCGGGCGTGGGTGGTGGTCTGGGACATGGCGGCGCGTTGGTGCCACAACGCCGCGGCGTGGGCAATGTGCCGGCACGCCCCGCGCCGGCTCAGCTGCTGGCGACAAGGCTCAGCGCAAGATCATATACAGGCCGAGGACGGCGATCAGCAGGCCATAGAGCCAGCCCGGCGCGATCACGCGCAGGCCGAGGTAGATCGCCAGCAGGCCGGCGACCAGCACGATGCCGCCGTTGCGCAGGCGCGCCGGTAGCGCGGCCGGGCGGTGGCGGACGTGATCGGTCGTCGTGCTCATCGTGCCGACCCTCCATGCCGGAACCAAGGGACAGGCAGCGTTGCCTGCGCCTCATCATCTCGGGTCGGCGCCGGCGCGACGCCAATCAACGTCGTTCACGTCTCCGGCAACTGCAGGCGCGCGCGCTGCTTTGCTGGCTGCGCGACAGAGCAATTCCGGACTGCCGGGTGCCGCCATCCGTTGACCCCGGCTTTCGTGTCGGGTTGCGCGGGATTGTTTTGACGGAGCTGGCGTAGTCAGAGGTATCTCGTTTCTCAGGGAGCGCCTCGGATCATGCACGTAAAACTGCACGCCAATGCGACCACCACGCCGAAGATCAGGGCCT
>Ga0209458_1000502_pt1 | contig 13287 bp, 13 predicted proteins | sample WorMetLIZAISLAND_FD_187411 | JGI IMG/M metagenome (GOLD analysis project Ga0209458, IMG submission 187411) | Marine gutless worms symbiont microbial communities from Max Planck institute for Marine Microbiology, Germany - Inanidrilus manae... ...
CCCGAAACCACGGCAAGAACCGCTTCGACACACACCACGAACGAAATCAGTTCATCCGCAGCTTCGTCGATGCCTACAATCGAACCAGACTCAGGTGCCTTGGATACAACGCGCCAATCGAGCGTCTGAACAATCACCCGGGACACAACACGTGCGCAGGGCGTGGATGAATTCGACGCTGCGGCTGATCGCGGTGGAGAAGCCGATGCAGTAGTCGGTGCCGAAGACGTCATTGTCCATGGTCTTCGGGATCGCCAGCGCCGGCACCCCCTGTTGGTGCAAATTCGCGATGTAGGACAGGGTGTCGTCGCCGCCGATGGCGATCATCGCATCGATGCCGAGATGCTCGAACACGGCGATCACGTGCGGTGTACAGTCGGTCAGGCCGGTCCCCGGATCGGCTGCGAAGCGCCCGGTGAGGAAGGCCGGCAGGTCGTCGGCCTTGACCTTGCGCGGGTTGGTGCGCGAGCTGTGCAGGTAGGTGCCGCCGGTGCGGTCGATGGTCCGCACCCGCTCCGGCGTCAGCGGCTCGAGCCAGCGCGCCTGGTCCTCGCCGTCATCCGGGTTCACGTTCAGCGGGCCGGCCCAGCCGCGGCGGAAGCCCATCACCTCCCAGCCGTTTGCGGCGGCGTGGCTGACCACCGCCTTGATGCACGGGTTGAGGCCGGGGACGTCGCCGCCGCCGGTGAGGATGCCTATGCGCATGGTGCTGTCCCGGGTTGCAAGACGCCGGACCGCGGCGTCAGCAAGAGAATATGGGCGTGCGGCGCGGTCGCGGCAATTCAGGGCCGTCTGGGGCCGCAAGCCTAGGCGTCCGATTGTTAAAGGTTTGCAAACCCCGCCGCGGCTGGACTCAGGGTGCGGTCTCGGCAAACGCCGGCATGGCGTTGCAGCGCGCGGCCAGGGCGGTCAGATGCGGGTATGGATGGCCATCCGTCAGCGCCGGGGCGATCAGCCGCACGGCGTCATAGGCGCACACCGCGGTGATGTCCGCCAGGGTCAGGGCATCACCGACCAGCCAGTCGCGCCCCTCGGCGGCATGGTCCAGGGCGTCCAGGCCACCCTGGATCTGGTTCTCCAGCGCGTGGGCCCAGTCCTCGAACACCTTCTCCTGCGGTCGCCGGGTCCGTTCGTAGAACAGGGCCACGACCTTCTCGGCCGCGGCATGGCCGATCGCCGTCAGCTTCAGCACCTGGCGCCGCTCGAGCCCCGAGGCCGGGATCACCTGCCGGCCCGACGGAGCGATCTCGTTCAGGTAGTCGATGATGGCACCGGAATCGATCAGCACGTCGCCATCGTCCAGTTCCAGCGCCGGCACCCGGCCGACCGGGTTGAAGCCGCGGATCTCTGCCCCGTGCTGCGCGGTCGACAGCTCGCCGTGCTCGTAGTCGATGCCCATGAGCTGCAGCACCACCGCCGTCCGCCGCGCGAACGGCGAAACGTAGCGCCCGACCAGGATCATCCGAGCCTCTCCTGCTCGCCTGCCGAGTTCGGTGCCTACTCGGCGGCCGCCAGCCGTGCCGAACCGTCGCCGCCACCGGCCGGGCGTAGAAAGACACCGTCGCCGGGCCGGCTCGACACCATCTTGCCGTCATAGATCTGCCGGCCGCGCAGGAAGGTCGCCGAGACCCGGCCGTCCAACGTCATGCCGTGATAGGGCGACCACTTGATCTCGCCCTTGAGCTGGCTCTCGTCGAGGGTCCAGCTCTCGCGTGCCATCACGGCGACGTCGGCATCGCCACCGACCACGAGGCCGCCCTTGCGCGGCCATAGGCCAAAGAACCGGGCCGGGCCCTCGGCGAGCATGCGGGCCAACACCTGCAGGTCGCCCGAGTGTTGCAGCAATCCAGTGTAGAACACCGGCAGCAGCAGCTCGACCCCTGGCGCGCCGGCGGCATTGGCGAACATGTCCGGGTTGTCCTTGCGGTCGAGGCTCCAGGGGCCGTGGTCGGAGGAGACGAAGACGATCTCGCCGCTCTCGACGCAGGCCCACAGGGCCTCGCGCTGGTCGGCGCCGCGGATCGGCGGGTTGACCTTCAGCCGGCCGCCCAGGCGGGCGACGTCTTCATCGGTGAAGATCAGATAGTGGACGCAGGTTTCCACCGTGACCTGATGGCCGGCAGCGCGGAACAGCGCCGCCTGCTCGCAGGCGCGGGCGATCGAGGTGTGCACGATGTGGCCGCGGCAGCCGGCCTCGGCGGCGATCTCCATGATCTGCCAGTTGGCCAGGGCCTCAGCCAGCGGCGGCCGGCTCGGCGAGTGGTACTCGGCACCGGTCTTGCCCTCGGCCTTGAAGTCGGCGATCAGGCCGTTGACCAGCTCCATGTCCTCGTTGTGCACCGCCACCGGCAACCCGGTGCGGGCGATCTCGCGGAATCCCTTCAGCATCTCCGGCGGCGCGATGCGCGGGAACCGGGTCGGATGGGCCTCGAAGGTGGCGATCTTGAAGGCACAGACGCCGCCTTCGGCCTGCTCGGCGACGGTGCGCCAGCCACCTTCCTTGGCCAGCGAGCCGTAGAGCGCGACGTCGACATGGGCGAGCTCCTCCACCGCGGCGACCTTGCGGGCCAGGATCTCGGCGTTGGTCACCGGCTCGGGCTCGTCATAGGGCATGTCGACGACGGTGGTCAGGCCGCCGGCGGCGGCGGCATGGGTCAGGCTCTCGATCCCGGCATGGCCCGCCTGGCTGCCGGCATGGACCTGGCCGTCGACGATGCCGGGCAGGACGTACTGGCCACGGGCGTCGTGTTCGGCGACGGCCGCAGGCGGCGCACCGTCGCCGATGGCGGCGATACGGCCGTCGCGGATGGCGAGAAAGCCGTCGGGGAGGATCTGCCCCGGCAGCGCCAGGTCGCCGCGGATTACCAGGTCATAGCTCATCGTTCCTGCTCCCTTATCCGGCCGGGGTCCGCGGCGCCGTGCGCCAGCCCAGGCGCAGTGCGGCCAGGGCCTGCGCCGTCGCCGCCTGGGTCGGGTCGATCACTGGCACGCCGAGGCGCTCTTCCAGCACGCTGCGGTGCTGGGCCATGCCGGCGCAGCCCATGATCAGCACGTCGGCGTCGTGGTCGTCGATCAGCGCCTGGCCGACCCCGGTCATCCGATCCGCCACCTGGTCGCCGGCCAGACCGGTGACGCCGACGCCGATCGCCAGATCGCCGGCAAACCGGTCTGCCAAGCCCATCTGCCGGACGTAGCGGCGGTGGCGGGTAATCGAGGTTGGCAGGATAGCGATGATGCCGAAGCGGTCGCCCAGGCTGAGCGCCGTGGTGATGGCGCTCTCGGAGATCCCCAGCACCGGGGCCCGCGTGCTCTCCCGGGCCGAGTGCAGGCCCGGGTCCGAGAAGCAGGCGATGACGAAGGCATCGGCCCGGTTGTCCTCGCGCTCGATCAGGCCGCAAAGCGGGCCGACGACACCGTCGACATGGCGCTGGCTCTCGATCCCGGGCGGACCCTCGGCCAGGGTCAGGCAGTCGATCACCGGCCCGTCGGCAAAGCGCAAGGGGGTCAGCGCTTCGTCTATGCCGTCGGTGACGGCCTGGGTGCTGTTCGGGTTGATGACGACGATGCGCCCGGCCATGGCTGCTCCCGCTGCTGGCTGCCCGCTTGGCGACTCGGCTCAGGCCCCACTATTGATGGTTTTGCCGCCGGATGCCAGTTCCCAGCGACGGACCGCGCGGGCACCCGGATTCGCCCGCGCAACGGTTGGGCCGTCCCGCTTCTGCCCCTACAATGGCGGCCACGAAAAACAAAGGGAGGCAAGTCGATGACAGGCAGAACCTTCATCGCAGCCGCGGCGGCGGTGCTGGCGCTCGCCGGCGCCAGCGGATCGGCCCAGGCCGCGGAAGTGACCTTGAACGGCGCCAGCTGTTTTCCGATCGGCAGCCCGCCGTCGCGGCCCTTCGAGGCCGTGGTCGACGAGGTCAACAAACGCGGCAAAGGCGTCGTGCAGATCAAGATGGTCGGCGGCGCGCCGGCGATCGGCAGCCCATTCACCCTGACCCAGAAGATGGGCAAAGGCGCCTACGACGTGGTCGGCTGCACCGAGGCCTATTTCGGCAACGTGCTGCCGGAAGCGCCGGTGTTCCGCTTCGCCGAGAAGCCCTACTCGGAGCTTCGCAAGAACGGCGGCATCGACTACATGCAGAAGCTGCTGGCGGAGAAGGGCATCTACTTCCTCGCCCGCCACCACGACTTCGGCCCGTTCCATCTGTGGCTGAGCAAGCCCATCTCGGCCCCGGACCTGACTGGCCTGCACCTGCGGGTTTCGCCGGTCTATACCGCCTTCTTCAAGTCCCTGGGCGCCACGGTGCAGACCTCCAACATCGCCCAGGTCTATACCTACATGGAGAACGGCACGGTGCAGGGCTACGGCTGGCCGGCGCTGGGCTGGCCGCCGCCGTGGATCAAGGTCACCAAGTACCGGGTCGATCCCGGTTTCTACAACTCGACCCTGCATACCCTGGTCAACCTGAACAAGTGGAACGCGCTTGAGCCGGCGCAGCAGAAACTGCTGACCGAGGTCGGCCTGGCGTTCGAAGCGCGCTCGGAACCAAATAGCGACGAGCTTCAGTCCGGCCTGAAGAAGCAGAAGGCATGGATGGCCAGTGAAGGCATGCAGACCATCACCTTCTCCGGCACCGAGCGTGACAGCTGGCTCTCCGCCGCCGTCGCCGAAGGCTGGAAGGAAGTGCTGGAGCGCAGCCCGGAGCACGGGCCCAAGCTGCAGGCCCTGTTCACCAAGTAACCACGGCAGGCATGCCGACCGCCGGGGGCACCGTCGTGGCGGCGCCCCCGGTACGGCCGCCCGCCGGCGCGTCTGATCACTGACGGCGGTCCACCCGATGCGCAGACTGATCGACCGGTTCGAGGCCGGCTTCGAGCGCCTGCTGGTCCTGCTGGCGGCCCTTGTCGCCGCGTCGATCGGCTTGGTAGCGGTGCTGATCCCGCTGAATCTGCTGCTGATCAGGATGCAGTGGGGTGGCCTGTGGTGGCTCTACGAAGCGGCCGAATACGGCCTCTACGTGGGCGTCTTCATCGGCGCGCCCTGGGTCCTGCACCAGGGGGCGCACGTGCGTGTCGACGTCGTCGTCTCAGCCCTGCCGCGGCACTTGGCGGTGCGCCTGGAACAGTTCGTCGACCTCGCCGGCCTGTCGCTCTGCCTTCTGCTGGCCTACTACGGCGTGCGCGCGGCGCTCAGCGAGTACCAGGACGGCACCCTGCCCGACAAGGATCTGCGGATCGCCAACTGGTACATGCTGGTGGTGTTCGCCGGCGCGTTCATCCTGCTGGCCATCGAGTTCGCCCTGCGCCTGAGGCGCGTGCACCACATCGTCGCCGAGGAAGAGGCGACGACGACCAAGTCCGGGTTCTGAGCGATGGCAGGGACCTGAGCCATGGAATGGTACCTGGCGCTGACCTTGCTGCTGGGCACGGTGGTCGTGCTGATGTTCCTCGGCCTGCCGGTCGCGCTCGCCTTCTTCGCCGCCAACGTGCTCGGCACCTACCTGTTCATCAACGGCGACATTGGCCTGGTGTTCATGCCGATGGAGTTCCACTACGCCATCAAGTTCACCCTGGCGCCGATCGCCCTGTTCCTGCTGATGGGCGAGATCCTGCTGCAGACCGGGGTGGCCTTCAAGGCGATCGGCGCCATCGACCGGATGATCTCGCGGGTGCCCGGCCGTTTGTCGGTGGTTTCCATCGTCGGCGGCACGGTGTTCTCCTCGCTGTCGGGCTCGACCATCGCCAACACGGCGATCCTGGGCTCGGTGCTGCTGCCGGACATGATCCGCCGCGGCTACAACCCGACCATCGCCATGGGCCCGATCATGGCGGTCGGCGGCATCGCCATGCTGATCCCGCCGTCGGCGCTGGCGGTGCTGCTGGCCAGTCTGGCCGAGCAGTCGGTGGCCAAGCTGCTGATCGCCGGCATCGTCCCGGGCCTGCTGATGGCCGTCCTGTTCCTGGTCTACGTGATCGGCCGCTGTTTTCTCAACCCGGAGCTTGCGCCGACCTACGCGCCGGACGAACGCGACCTGGATCAGCCGATCACGCTGGCCTGGAACGTGCGAGGTCAGGCCCGCTGGCAGGCGACCTATGCCGGCGCGCACTGCCGGCGGATCAACCGGGTGCTGCCGTTCGTGTTCTACATCCTGCCGCTGTTCGTGATCTTCGTCGTCGTCGTCGGCAGCATCTTCTTCAAGCTCGCCGCCCCGACCGAGGCCGCGGCGCTCGGCTGTCTGGCGGCGCTCGGCATCTGCTACGTGTTCCGGCTGTTCCACCGCAAGATCACCATCACCGGGATCGACGGGGCCGACTTCGGCTGGCGCCAGATCGGCAAGGCGCTGATGGAGACAACGAAGATCAACACCATGATCCTGTTCATCATCGCCGGCTCTTTGGTGTTCGCGCAGGCGCTGTCGAACTCCGGCGCCACCGATGGCCTGCTGCGCCAGGTCACGGCGATGGAGCTGACGCCGCTGACGGTGGTGATCATGATGATGGTGGTGCTGCTGTTCCTCGGCGCCTTCATGGACCAGGTCAGCATGCTGCTGCTGACCCTGCCGTTCTTCCTGCTCGGCACGCAGTCGCTGCAGGTGGTGTTCGACATCGACGTGATCTGGCTGATGGTGTTGATGCTGATCACCATGGAGATCAGCCTGTTGACGCCACCGTTCGGGCTGCTGCTCTACGTCATGAAGGGCGTCGCCCAGTTCCCCGTCTCGCTGGGCCAGGTGGTGCGCTCGGCGATGCCGTTCATCCTGATCGAACTGGCCGTGCTGGTCCTGCTGATCGCAGTGCCGGAGGTCGCGACCTGGCTGCCCGGGCAGCTCGACTGAGGCAGCCCTACGCCGTCGCGCGCGGCACGAATACCGGAGTCTCGCCGCTGACGCCCTTGAGCGCGAAGCGACCGGCTTCGACCAGGTTCTCACCGGCGAGATGGGCCGCACACTCGGCCGACAGCACCAACGGCTCGGCCAGCTGCCCGCACAGACCGGCGATGCGGCTGGCGATGTTCACGTCGCGGCCGATCACCGTGTAGTCCTGGCGCTCGCCGGATCCGACGTTGCCGTAAGCGGCCTCACCAAGGTGCAGGGCGATGCCGATGTCGAAGCGCGCTGGCGCCGTGCCGGCGGCGTTCAGTTCGGCGACCGCGTCGAGCGCCGCCCGGCTGGCGGCCAGGGCGTCGCGCGCCGCAGCTGCCTCGTGACCCTCGTCGGCATGAAAGATCGCCAGCACGCCGTCGGCGATGAACTTCAGCACCTGGCCGCCGCGGTCCTCGACCGGCCCGACGACACAGTCGTAGTAGTGGTTCAACAGGTCGACAGTGGCCTGGGTGGTCAGCTGCATGGAGGTCTGGGTGAAGCGGCGCATGTCGGCGAACAGGATCACGGCCCGCATGGCCATCACCTCGCCACGCTGCACGTCGCCGGCCAGGACCTGGCGGGCCGGCTCCTCGCCGAGGTAGATACGGGCCACCTCACTCAAGATCCGGCGCGTCACCAGCAGTTCCATGAGCCCGGCCAGGCCCGGCAGGATGAACTTCAGGATCGTGATGTCGATTTCTGAGAACCCGCCCGGCGCCTTTGTGGCGAAGGAGAAGCCGTTCTTCATGCCGCCGGCGCCGAACACGGGCACGCAGACGTAGTCGGTGAAGCCGTCGGCCCGAAGATCTGGCACCACGGCGAACAGGCTGTCGGATGCCCGTTGCGGATCGAACCGGACCCAGCGCCCGGTCGCGTGGACCTCGCCAAAGGGGCTGGCATAGTAGGCTTCGCTCGCAGTCGGGCCGTGCGGGAAGAAGATCTCGTGCGGTGCCACCCCCGGCTCCCAGATCCGGCCGACGCCGGAGCGTTCCGAATGACGCACCTCGACCGCCGTGACCAGGCGGTCCAACGCCATGCCGACGTCGACGAAGCCTTCGCCAACGCCCTTCACCACCTGATGGGTGTCGGTGATTTCACGCGCGGCGGTGAGGATCCAGTGGCGGAAGGCGAACAGGCGGGCGATCTGCGGCCGCGGCAGATCGAGGACCGCCAGGTCGTCAGTGGCTTCGTCGTCGAACGCAGCGTTGTCGCCTGACCGCGCGTCGTCGTCGCTTATCATACCAACAGGTTAAATGCAGCCGGCGGCGGATGCCAGCATTGATCAATCGTGGAACTGCACCTGACGCCGGCACCGCCGCTTTCACCGCGATACCGACACCTCCGACGGAGACACCCCCATCACCTTGCCGAACGCCGCCGAGAAGGCACTGGCGCTGCGATAGCCATGCCGCGCCGCGACCTGCGAAATCGGCGCGCCGTGCGACAGCGCCTCGAGGGCGTTGTGAAAGCGCGCCCGCTGGCGCCAGCGGTTGAAGCTCATCCCCAGCTCGCGTTCGAACAGGCGGGCCAGGGTCCGCGTCGACGCGCCGGCGACCCGCGACCAGTCGCCCAGGGTCCGGCGGTCGGCGGGATCGGCCAGCAGCTGGGCGCACAGCCGCTGCAGCCGCGGATCCCGGGGCAGCGGGACCTGCAGCGACAACTCGTCTGCCAGCTCAAGCTCAAGCTCGATCAGTTGCGCGATCAGCCCGGCCCGGCTGTCGGGTTCGTAGGCGACGGGCTCTTCGCTCAAGGCCAGGATCAGTTCCCGCAGCAGGCCGGACACGGCGACGACGGTCAGCGTGCGCATTGGCGCATGCCGTGTGCGCATGTCGATGTACAGGGTACGCATGTCGACATCGCCATGCATGCCGACGGAGTGGCGGGTCCCGGCCGGGATATAGACGGCGCCATCGGGCGGCACGACCCAGGCCTCCCGCTCCGTTCGCAACCGCATGATCCCTCGCCTGGCGAAGAGCAGCTGGTCCCGTGCGTGTTCATGTAAGGGAATGACGAAGCCGTCGGCGAAGCTCTTGGACATCGCCCCGATGGCCTGGGGCAGCTCCTGGTAGTCCTGCGGATCGGTGCTGCGACTGGCGGGATCGGCCATGTCAGACAAGACCTTGGATAGGATTTCGCTGTGGCAGAAACTCGATGGAAATTGGCATGACATCGTGTTTCGGACAAGTCTAGTCTTGTCCCCGACGATGCCACGGACGAGGCAACCATGAACCGGGATCGGGCCTATTTCCTGCTGCTGAACATCGGTCACTTCCTGGACCACATGTTCACGCTGATCTTCGCCACGGTCGCCGCCCTGGCCCTCTATCGCGAATGGAACGTCGGCTACGCCGAGTTGCTGGCCTACGCCACGCCCGGGTTTTTCGCTTTCGGCTTGTTCTCGCTGCCGGCCGGTTGGATCGCCGACCGTTGGAGCCGTGACGGCATGATGTGCGTGTTCTTCATCGGCATCGGCCTGACGTCGATCGTCACCGGCTTCGCGCAGACCCCCCTGCAGATCGGCGTCGGCCTGTTCGTGATCGGCATGTTCGCCGCCATCTACCATCCCGTCGGGCTCGCGATCGTCACCACGAAATGGCGCGATACCGGCATGCGGATCGCCACCAACGGGGTCTGGGGCAACCTGGGCGTCGCCTCTGCCGCCCTGATCACCGGCTTCCTGATCGACAACGGCGGCTGGCGCATGGCGTTCTACCTGCCGGGCATCGTTTCCATCGCCGTCGGCCTGGCCTACCTGTGGTTGCGACGCGACGGCATACGGGCCGAGCGCGCGGCGACGAAGGCGACGGGCGATACCGTGCGCCCGGTCGTAGACGCAGCCACCCGCGCCCTGGTGGTGCGGGTCTCGGCGATCGTCTTCCTGACCACCGCCGTCGCCTCGGTGATCTTCCAATCGACCACCTTCGCGCTGCCGAAGATCTTCGACGAACGCCTGCAGGGTTTCGCCGCGGCGCTGTCGACCTGGACCGACCGCATCGCCGTGGCCGGCCAGGACGACATCGCCACCATGGTCGGCACGCTCGCCTTCGTCGTCTTCGCCGTCGCCTCGATGGCCCAACTGGTGGTCGGCAGCATGCTCGACCGCTTCGGCCCGAGGCCCGTGTTCATGACCGTGGCGACGATGCAGCTGGTGTTCTTCTCGATGATGCCCGGACTGACCGACGGGATCGCCTTGGCCGTGGCGCTGGGCTTCATGCTGGGCGCCTTCGGACAGATCCCGATCAACGACTTCATGATCGGCAAGATGGCCAGCGGCCCCTACCGCGCCCGGATCTACGGCGTCCGCTACGTCGTCAGCTTCACCGCCCTGGCGGCGACGCTGCCGCTGATCGCCGTCATCTACGACACCTGGGGCTTCGACATGCTGTTCCGCGTCCTCGCCGGCGCCGCCCTGGTAATCCTGGCCGCCGTGGCGATCCTGCCGCGCCGCCTGCCGACGCCGGAAGCCGCCGCCGTGGCGGCAGAGTAGCCACCGGCACGACATCGCCACCGGCGGCCGACATTTCGGTTCAGTGCGGCGCCCGCTCTGGACCGTCGGTTTCTTTGTCGTTGCCGTGACCGGCAGGCGTCACGTCCCGGTGCGAGCCCCGCCGTTTCGGCAGCGGGTGGATCTCGAGGTCCACCGTGAGCGGCGGCCGTACCTTCAGCGTCGCATTCGCCATCGCCTTCATGCGCATGGCCTGGATGACCTGGCAGCCGGTGCCCTTCAGGGCATCCTGGGCGGAGTAGGTGGCGGAGTTGCAGCCCAGCACCAGCACCGCCTCGTAGCCCTTGGCCCGTTCGCGCAGGCGGCGATGCTGTCCCTCCGTCCAAAGGCACATCAGCGGCGACGGCAGGCGCATAGAGAACACGTCGGTGCGCACGCCGCGCGCCTCCAGCGGCGCGCGGATCGCGGCGATGTAGTCCTCGAACACCTTGGTCTTCAGACCATGCTTGAAGAACTCGATGAACGGCTGCTTCTCCCGCATCGCCAGCGACATCGGCGGACACACCGGGCAGGAGACGATGAGCACCGAGCTGAAGCCTTCAAGCTCTTCGGTGACGTCTCGCGGCTCGAGAAAGACGGGCATCGCATCACTCCTCGCAGACGGGGGTGCGCCGGGGCGGACGGACGAGCGCAGCGCCAACGTGCCGACGCGCTCAACCTCTGAGGCCTACGATGCACATCTGCGGTCGCGGCGCATTGACCCGGCGCAGGGCACGCCGCGCCGTTTACGCCGATGTCGCGCCGGTCTGCTCGACGATGATGCCGTAGTGCTCGGTGCGCCGGTGCTCGGCGAAGTTGAAGATCGTCTCTTTGATGTAGCGGCCGCGGTCGAGGTCGCAGTCGGCGACGATCACCTCGTCCTCGTTTGTACTGGCCAGCGCGACGATCTCGCCCGTGGGGGCGACGATGCAGGAGCCGGCCATCATGTCGACGCCGCCCTCGATGCCGCAGCGCGCGGCGGCGGCGGCCCAGGTGCCGTTCTGGTAGGCGCCGGCCTGGATCGACATGTGGTTGTGGAACATCCGCAGGTGCGGCGACTCCACGGCGACGGCGTTGCCCGTAGGCGTGTTGTAGCCGAGCATCACCAGTTCCACGTCCTTCAGCCCCATCACCCGCCAGGTCTCGGGCCAGCGGCGGTCGTTGCAGATGCACATGCCCAGCGTGCCGCCCATGGCGGGGAAGACCGGAAAGCCCAGGTCGCCGACCTCGAAGTAGCCCTTCTCCAGGTGCTGCCAGGGGCGCTCGGGCTCATAGTTGTAGTGCCCGGGCAGATGCACCTTGCGGTATTTGCCGACGATGGCACCGGCGTCGTCGACCAGCACCGCGGTGTTGAAGCGCCGCCGCTTGCCGGCCTCGTCGACGAACTGCTCGGCGTAGCCCAGGTAGAAGCCGACGCCAAGCTCGCGGGCGACATCGAACAAAGGCTGGGTCTCGTTCGACGGCATCTCCTTCTCGAAATAGGAGTCCAGCTCTTCGCCGTCCTCCATGTGCCAGCGGGGGAAGAACGTCGTCAGCGCCAGCTCGGGAAACACCACCAGGCGGGCGCCCTTGGCATGGGCCTGGCGCAGCATCGCCAGCAGCCGTTCGACCACCACGGCGCGGCCCTCGCCGCGCTCGACCGGGCCCATCTGGCAGACCCCGACCGTCAGTACCCGCGCCATGTGCACGCCTCCCCACTTGCGCCGGCGGGCCGTCTTTGGCCTGCCCGCAGCCCGCCGCTATGCTGCGGCATCCGATCGCGCTGATTCAGCGCCAACGTGAGTGTAGCGCCGTGGCCATTCTGTTCCACTGTCCCTGGGAAAACGCCGACGATTGGTTCGCCGCGCTCCAGGCCGAGATGCCGGGCGAGGACCTGCGCCGCTGGCCCGACGCGGGCGACGTGGCCGAGATCGACTTCGCCATCGTCTGGCAGCTGCCACCCGGCGCGCTGCGCAGCTTTCCCAACCTCAAGGGGATTTCCTCGATGGGCGCCGGCGTCGACGGCCTGGTCGCCGACACGACGCTGCCGGACGGCGTGGCGGTGTGCCGGCTGGTCGACCCGATCATGGCCGCGCGGATGGCCGAGTATGTCGCCGCCACGGTGCTCTACTACCACCTGCGCCAGCACGAGTACGCCGCCCAGCAGGCGGCAACCCGCTGGCAGCGGCTGCCGCCGCGCGACGCGCCGGCACGGCCGGTCGGCCTGCTGGGCCTCGGGCAGATGGGCCTGGCCGCGGCGGGCGCCCTCGCCAGTCTGGGCTTCCAGGTCGGCGCCTGGAGCCGCAGCGGCGTCAACGCCGCCGGCATCGACAGCTTCTCCGGCGTCGACGGACTGGCGGCGCTGCTGGGGCGCAGCGAGATCGTCGTGGCGCTGCTGCCGCACACGCCGGAGACCACGGGCCTGCTGGATGCCGCGGCCTTCGCCGCCATGCCGGCGGGTGCCTGTGTCATCAACTGCGCCCGCGGCGAACTGATCGTCGACGACGATCTGCTGGCAGCGCTGGATGCGGGGAAGCTCGGCGGCGCCACCCTCGATGTGATGCGCGAGGAGCCGCTGCCGTCGGCGCACCCGTTCTGGCGCCATCCGAAGATCCGGCTGACGCCGCACGTCTCCAGCCTGTCGGAGCCGACGAGCGGGGTGCGCATCCTGGCAGAGCAGGTGCGCCGGGCCCGCCGGAACGAGCCGCTGCAGCACCAGGTAGACATCGCCCGTGGCTATTGAGCCGCCGTGGAGAACCTGGGCAGGTCCGGACGGAATGCGATGCTGTCCTTGGACCCCGGCTTTCGTGTTGTGTCCCGGGTGATTGTTGAGACGCTCGATTGGCGCGTTGTATCCAAGGCACCTGAGTCTGGTTCGATTGTAGGCATCGACGAAGCTGCGGATGAACTGATTTCGTTCGTGGTGTGTGTCGAAGCGGTTCTTGCCGTGGTTTCGGG
>Ga0209458_1000504_pt1 | contig 13200 bp, 10 predicted proteins | sample WorMetLIZAISLAND_FD_187411 | JGI IMG/M metagenome (GOLD analysis project Ga0209458, IMG submission 187411) | Marine gutless worms symbiont microbial communities from Max Planck institute for Marine Microbiology, Germany - Inanidrilus manae... ...
GCGAGGGAATCCCAAAACGCCTCCGATATCGCAAGAAACCAAGGGCACAACTCCCGGTTTTCTGCAATTCGGAATACTTGGGAAAGCCGAAATCCGCCACCCAATCAGGACGTTAGGGGTTGTTCACGGACGACAGAGTAGCGCTGCCCGGGTCCAATACTAGTTGTTTCATCGGGCGCGCGGGTCTCAATCACGGTCACGCCGTCGAGACCGACGAAACTGTCCGTGATTTCCGAATGGTGATGCCAGGGAACACATTGACCGTCGGCTAGCGCCAGTATTTGCACCCGCATATCGGAACCACTGGCGAGGATTTCCCGCTCGGCGATCTCATAAGTCCCTGTCGATTGTGTTTTCATTGATCGCGTTCCCGTTTCTCGGCCCGCGTTAATCGAACCAGTTGCGCCAACCTTCCCAGCCGGCGACCCGCTCGGCGATCTCGGCATATCCGGTATCCTTCGGATGGACCCCGTCGTCGCCCTCGAAGGCGCTATCCCAGTTGCCACCGCTTGCAAGCGCCGTAAACAGATCCAGGTATGGTACGTTCAACTCCTTCGCCAGGTCGGCGTACGCATCGCTCAGCCGGGCTGTGCAGACCGAGGCGAATGAATACTCGATGCCACCGCCCGGCCTCAACGGCTGACGCTCGTCGTCGACCGGTGGCGGGCCGATCCAAATGGTCGGCTTCCAGGCCTTGGCTTCCGTGATCATGGTTCGGGCGATCTCGAGCGAACGGTCGTGTTCGACCCGCTGGGCGTCATTTTCGATGGCTGAGTCGTTGATGCCGAATGAAAAGACCAAGGCGGCCGGATGGATGTCGGGAAGCCGTGCTTCACATTCGGCACGCCATCGGACTGCGATCATCTCGGAGGTGTCGGCCCGCACACCCAAATTATAGACCGTCACATCGTGGCCGGCGGTGTGTTCGCGTTTTGCGATTCGGCCGGGCCAGCCCAAATACTCGTCGTCATTCGTTCCCAGCGTCAGGCTGTCGCCGATGAAGCAAATCCTCAACACTGTCATGGTTCGGACCCCTCGGTTTCCGCGAGCAGCCGGTCGAGACAGGCTTGCCGTCCGGCTTTGTAATCTCCGTTTTCCCACCACTGCTCGACCCGGGTCAAGAGTTCTCCGATCAACGGCCCTTCCGCAATGCCCATCGCCCGGACATCCCGCCCGGTCAACGGGAAAACGGGTGGACACCATGTTTCAGCGCCCTCCAGCATGCGCAACCAGCTTTCCTTCCGCTCTCTGGGGAGGCGCGGTTCGGCCGCCATTTCGCGGGCCCACCCGAGCAAAACGAGATCGCTAAAGAGTTCAGTGCCGTGGCGTCGCAACATCTTCTTTTCGGCGAGCATACCCATGTCGGGAGAGACGGTGTTTTGCGGCGCCTGGAGGTCGGCAAGGCGCGATCTTTCCCTGTTCGATAGTTTGAGTCGCGTCGCCAAAACGCCAATATCCACGTCTCTAACGTCCAAAAGGGAAGCAAGATGGCGGACTGCATTCGGGGCAATCGAGCCTAGCTTCGCGGCTCGTGTTTCCAGCCAGTTAACCAGCCGAAGCGTGTTGACCTCGCCGGCTTCCGGAAGAATCCGTTCGAGCACACCTTCGCCACGCATGCGGATGACGATGTCGGCCGGTTCGGGGACGACGAGGATCTTGAACAGCTCGTCCCTGATCCGCTCGCCCGACAGGCCCTTCAAGCCTTCGGCGCCAATGCGACAGGCGGCAAGCGCGTCCGTGTCGATGGGCGGGCGGCCGAAACTGCCGTAAAACCGGAAGAAGCGAAGGATCCGAAGGTAATCCTCCTCGACCCGTTCATGGGCCAGGCCGACGAACCGAATGCGTCCGTGGGCGAGATCGCCGATGCCTTCGAAGGGGTCGAAAACGTCGCCATCCGGGGTTGCCGACATGGCATTGATGGTGAAATCCCGGCGTTTGGCATCCTCGACCCAATCGTCCGTGAAAACGACCTTTGCATGGCGGCCGTCGGTCTCGACGTCGCTGCGCAGCGTCGTGATTTCAAAAGTGCGAGTGTCGGTGATTGCGGACACGGTTCCATGATCGATCCCTGTCGGAACCGCACGAATAGCGGACGCGTTCAACAGTTCGATGACCTTGTCCGGCCGGTCAGGGGTTGCGATATCGATGTCGCCGACCGGCCGCCGGGCCAATGTATCTCGCACGCACCCGCCGACGAACCGGACGTCCTCACCCTCGGCGGTAAGAGCGGAGACGACAGCCACCGTGTCCGGTTCGCTCAGCCACGCATCGGGGGGCAATTTACCGGTTGGATGTGAGGCGTCGGGGATCAGGGGCAATGACCGGCCTCCCGGCGGTTTATTCGAACTTCGGCGGCACGATTTTACCGTCTTCCAGACGCGGTGACTGATACGTTTCCTCACCGGGTGGCGCGCCACCGGTCGCGGCGAAAAAGACTAGCACTACGAGCATCAGCGCGACACCGGCGGTCAACGACCAAAAGAGTGCCGCATTGCGGATCTCTGGTATTTCGTCGCCGCGCGCCTTGGAACGGTGGCGGACCACCCACATCCACCCGAGATAAACGACCGTCGGAAGAATGAGGGGTAACAGATATTGAATAATAATCCGCGCCATGTTTGCGTCAGTTCCTCGTTAGGATGTCATACAAATTGATCACCATGCCGGCCGTCGCACCCCAAATATAGTGACCGTTGTAGGGCATTGCATAGAACTCGCGCTCGACGCCGCGGATTTCGCGCGTGTGGCGTTCGTGATTGCTGGTGTTCAGGAGAAAGGGCAGCGGGACCTCGAACACTTCTTCGACCTCGTGGGTGTCCGGGTCGATCTCGAACGGCGGTGTCACCAGGCCGACGACCGGGGTCACCGAAAACCCAGTGCGTGTCCGGTATACGTCCAGATGGCCGATGATTTCGATGTGGCGACGATCGAGGCCAACCTCCTCCTCGGTCTCGCGTAGCGCCGTTTCGTCCGGCGTGCGGTCGCCTGGGTCGACGTGACCGCCCGGGAAACTCACCTGACCCGGATGGTGCTCGAGGTGCGTCGTGCGTTGCGTGAAAAGAACGGTTGTTTCGTTGTCGCGTAAAACCAGGGGAACGAGGACGGCGGACGGCGTCAACTCCGTGGCGACCCCCATGTCCGGATTGAGATCGTGGTCGCCACGCCCGGTATTCGCGTCCGGCACGTGACGGCTGATTTTCTCGATGATGACGTTTAATTCCATAACCGTGTTCTTGATTATTCTTCGCCGTCGTTCAACTCTCCGATCTCGAAAAAGGCGCCCTTGGACCACAAACCAATCACGGTAATGTCATCACGCTCGCGCTCGACGCCTAAATCGACAAGGTCATAGAATACGGAACGTGTAATTTTCGCTTCGAGGTTCCCATCGACCACAGCATATGGGGCAGGCTCGCCCGTTTCCCGATTGATTTCTACCCGAATCGGGTGGTCCGCGTCGACCGTCACGAAAACGTCCAGATTGGTGCGCAAAATGATTTCCTGGTCACGGCCGGGATTGCTGCATTCCATGGCAACCGCCAGGAACGGTGCGTCGTCGACCCGAATGCGGCAGGCTTCGGCTGGCGTTACCAGCCAATATCCACCGTTGTCGTCGCGGCGAAGGACGCTGGCGAACAACTTGACCAACTCAGGTCGGCGGATCGGAGAGCCATTGTAATGCCGTTTGCCGGAACGATCGATCCGCATGTCAACGTTCTCAAGCACGCACAATCCGGGCGGCGGCACTTGGGTGTCACAGGGAACACTCCTTTTCCGGGCGTTCCGCGATAATTTGCTGAGGACCGGCTCGCTTTCATTCATAATCGAAACCATATTAGGATGAACCTGGCCGCTAGAAAAAGTGGAGACAACAACGTGAGTGTAACCGTGCAATCCCCGGACATTTCCAGTGCAACCAATTCCGACGACCTGATCGATGCTGTTGACCGGTTGGGTCGGGACATGGCCGCTGGGCGCGCCGGGATCGGCGCCTTCATTTATGGCCAGGACCGGGTCATTGAAGAGACGTTGGTCACCCTGTTGGCTGGTGGACACCTGTTGCTGGTCGGCGTACCCGGCCTTGGCAAGACGCGGCTGGTGGAGACTGTCGGCGCCGTATTCGGCCTAGACACCCGGCGCGTGCAGTTCACGCCGGATTTGATGCCGGCCGACATCCTGGGCTCGGAGGTGCTCGAGGAAGCTGAAAGCGGGCGGCGCTCGTTCCGCTTCATCCGCGGTCCGGTGTTCTGCCAGTTGCTGATGGCAGATGAAATCAACCGCGCCAGTCCACGCACTCAGTCCGCATTGCTCCAAGCCATGCAGGAACACCGCGTATCCGTGGCCGGAGAGTATCATGTTCTGCCAACACCGTTTCACGTACTGGCGACCCAAAACCCACTAGAGCAGGAAGGCACTTATCCGCTTCCCGAAGCGCAACTCGATCGCTTTTTCATGCAGGTCGATGTCGATTATCCAGATTCCGATGCGGAGCGGGAGATCCTGATCAACACGACAGGCGCCGAACAGGGGCAGCCCGAGCGGGTCATGGATGCCAGTGCCCTGATCGCGGGGCAGAAACTGGTTCGCCACGTGCCGGTCGGCGAGAGTGTCGCCGACGCCATCCTCGAATTGGTTCGCGCCGGGCGTCCGGAGAGCACGGATATCGAGGACGTGCGCAAGCACGTTTCCTGGGGGCCGGGGCCGCGAGCCAGCCAGGCGTTAATGCTGGGTGTGCGTTCGCGGGCCGTGATCGAGAGACGCTTATCGCCGAGCATCGACGACGTTTTGGCGCTCGTCCATCCAATCCTCCGCCACCGTATGGCCTTGACCTTTGCCGCACGGGCCGAAGGCGTGTCCCTCGAAATGATCATCGACAAACTCTGCCAACGCATCGCCTAACCGCAGGACCCGCGAGATGCCGGCGGATCGCCCACTGTCAAATAAAACGGCCGGTACCCATCATCAGGCCGAGACACTGGCGGCCGAGTTCCCGCCACTGATGGTCGCGGCTGAGCGTGTCGCTTCGACCGTATCGCAAGGTGTCCATGGGCGCCGCCGTGTCGGCCAGGGAGAGACGTTCTGGCAGTTCCGCCGCTATCAGTTCGGCGACTCGACGCAGCTCATTGATTGGCGTCAATCGGCCAAGTCGCAACCGGTCTACATCCGGGAAACGGAATGGGAAGCGGCACAAACGGTTTGGTTGTGGCGCGACGGTTCGCCGTCCATGGAGTACCGTTCCGTCATGGACATTCCGACGAAGGAGGAGCGGGCCGATCTCCTGGCTTTGGCGCTGGCCTCTTTGCTTGTGCGCGGTGGCGAACGCACGGCGTTGCAGGAAACTGGCATGACTCCTGGGGCAAGCCGCGCCGTATTGACGCGCATGTGGTCAATTATCGAGGGCAAACGGCTGCCGACCGCCAGTCTGCCGAGCGTCGAATTGCTACCTCGCTACGGACGGGTTGTCTGGTTCGGAGACTTTCTGTCGCCGCTCGATGAGGTAAGGACGGTGTTGAATGCCTATTCGGATCAGGGCATTCGCGGCCACATCGTGCAGGTCCTCGATCCCGCCGAAGAACTCCTGCCCTATGAGGGTCGAGTTCTGTTCCAAGGCCCGGAGGACGAAGACGGAAACGTCCTTGTGGCGCACGTCGGTTCCGTACGCGAAGATTTCCGCCGCGAGATCGAGAACCACAAGTCCGGTCTTCAGGCCCTGGCTCGATCCCTTGGTTGGAGTTTCATGACCCACCGCACTGACCATTCGCCGGAGACCGTTCTCCTTGCGCTTTACCTCAATCTTTCCGAATCGGTCGGGGGATAGACGTTGCTGAGTTTCGGCCCGCTGTCTTTTGCCGCGCCATGGGCGCTTCTCGGTTTCGTCGTTCTGGCTGCCATCTGGTGGCTTTTGCGTCTTTACCCGCCGGCACCGCGGCAGATCTCCTACCCGCCAGTGCGAATCCTGCGGCGTCTGGCCAGGCGCCGCGAGACGCCAGCACGGACGCCCTGGTGGCTTTTGCTCCTTCGCTTGACGATCACGTCGCTGGTCATTCTCGCCGCCGCTGATCCGCTGATCAACGCCGTCAGCGATCTCAAGGGTAAAGGGCCCATCTATTTGATCGTTGATGACGACTGGGCCGCGGCCCGGGATTGGCCGTCGCGCCGGTCGATGATGTTGGGGCTGACCGATCAGGCGGACCGCGAGGGCCGATCCATGGTCCTCGTTCCCACTGCACCACCGCAAGCGGGCGTCAAGAACGAAAGCCTGGAACTGCTGACACCGGCAGCGGTTCGCCAGCGGATCGAGAGCCTGCAACCGAAACCCTGGGCGACTGACCGAGAAGCTGCGATGAGAGCGCTCGCGGCGTTCGAGAAACTTGATACGGAGAGGCCCGGTGACGTCTTCTGGATCTCGAACGGCATTGAGGAACCCTCATATGGCGCAGATGGCGTGACCGCCGACAAGACAAAATTCCGCGCTTACCTTCGGGCCCTGCAGCGGCGGGGCTCAACAGTCTTGATTACCGACGGCGTTCAAGCGATGCCCTGGGTTCTGCGTTCACCGGAACACGATGGCGAGCGTCTTTCGGTTACGGTCGAGCGCCCGGCACCGGCGCAGCGAGTCGAACTCGGAATCAGAGCCGTTTCCGGAGAAGGGCGATTGCTGACGCGAAGCGTTCTAGTCGTCGAAGAGGGCGAAAAACGGGGGGTCGCCGAGATCGACATGCCGCTGGAGTTCATGAACCGCCTGGCTAGGCTGGAGATTGAGGAGAGCCGGACGGTCGCCGCAACCGTACTGTTGGACGAACGCTGGCGCCATCGACCGATTGGACTCGTTTCCGGCGGTGGCAGTGAGCAGGATCAACCACTGTTGAGCGACACCCATTACCTGGGCAGAGCCCTAGGCCCTTTTACGGAAGTTCGTGTTGGCACCACCGGCAACCTCTTGAAGCGCGAGCTCGCTGTCTTGGTCCTGATCGATCCCGGCAACCTCGGTGCCAGTGAAGAGTCCCAAATCGTCGATTGGATCGATCGTGGCGGTGTTGTCCTGAGATTCGCCGGACGGCGCCTGGCCGAGTCTGAGGCCGGCAAGGATGATAAGCTGTTACCGGTTGAAATTCGCCGAGGCGACCGCATCATCGGCGGCGCCATGTCATGGACGAAGCCGGAAACTTTGGCGCCCTTCGACGCCAGTAGCCCCTTCTTCGGCTTGCCGGTCAGTCGCGATGTGAAGATCCGTCGGCAAGTTCTAGCCAGACCGTCCCTTGATCTCGCGGAGAAGACCTGGGCCCGGCTGCGTGACGGGACGCCGCTGGTAACGGCCGAACAACGCGGTCGGGGATGGCTCATTCTCGTCCACACGACTGCCAACGCCGAGTGGTCCGATTTGCCCTTGTCCGGTCTGTTTGTCGATATGCTGCGCCGCGTCGTCGAAATGAGCCAGGGTGTTGTCAGTTCTGCCGACGGATCCCCTTTACGGCCACTGTCCATCCTTGACGCCTACGCCGTGCCGGACGAGCCGAGTGCAGGCGTTCAGGCGATCGCCGCCGGTGCCTTTGCGGAAGCCCGGGTGTCACCGGAAAACCCTCCTGGATTCTACGGAACTGAAATTCACCGTCGCGCTCTCAACTTTTCGAGTCAACTGAATTCGCTTGGCATGATCGCGGGCGTTCCGGAAGGTGTCGCCGTTCGCGACTACGTGGACACGCGCGAACTCGACCTGAAGAGCTGGCTGCTCTTGGCTGCATCGGTGCTATTCGTGGTCGACACCATCGCGTCTCTTGCCATGCGCGGCCTTTTGCCCTTCGTCCGTGCTGCTGTCCTGGTCGCCGGGGTGGTTACCTTGGCTTCTCCTGGGTCGAATCACGCCACTGACGACGTTTTCGCGCTTGCCAGCAGCCTGGAAACAAGACTCGCCTACGTCATCACCGGTGATAGCGAAATCGATGAAACCAGCCGGGCCGGCCTCAGCGGGCTGAATTTCATTCTCAAACGGCGGACGGCCGCCGAACTGGGTCCACCGCAGGGCGTGAATCCGGGACGGGACGAATTGTCATTCTTCCCTTTGATCTATTGGCCAATCGTTCCCGGTTACGAGTTGCCCAGTGACCTGTCAGCGGTTCGCATCAACAAGTACCTCAGGAACGGCGGTGTAATCTTATTCGACACCCGTGATCAATCGGGAGCTGCCGAAACCCGAACGTTGCACCGCCTGGCCGGTGAACTCGACCTGCCGGCGCTTGTACCGGTACCGGCGGATCATGTGCTGACGCGGGCATTCTATCTTCTCGAGGAGTTTCCTGGTCGGTGGACCGGCGGAACCTTGTGGGTTGAACGCGCCGGCGCACGGGTGAACGATGGCGTATCTCCGATCATTGCCGGTGGGCACGACTGGGCGGCCGCCTGGGCCATCGACGAAGCGGGACGTCCGATGTTTCCCGTTGTTCCGGGTGGTGAACGGCAACGAGAGATGGCGTTCCGTTTCGGCGTCAATTTGGTCATGTATACGCTCACCGGGAATTACAAAGCCGATCAAGTTCACTTGCCGGCAATCTTGAGAAGGCTCGGCCAATGAGCGGCAGCGAAATCGTTCTGGCACCCCTTCTGCCGGTGGCCGTGGTCTCGGCCATTGCTATTCTCGGCGGTATTCTGATAGCGATTGGATTGGCGAAGGGGGCCGCAGGATCCTGGCTTCGGGCATTGGCTTTCGCGGTCCTAATTGCTGCCCTGGTCAGCCCGCAGTTCGTCCGCGAACGGCGCCAACCACAATCAGACATCGCCGTCATCTTGGTCGACAAGTCAGCGAGCCAGAATGTCGAGGGTCGCCGACAACGGGTCGAGGAAGCCCGTCAATCCCTCGCCGACGATTGGAAACGCTTGCAGGGGCTCGAAGTCCGCGAGGTCGAAATCCGAGACGGCGGCGCCACGGACCAGGGTGCCGGGACGGCCGAGGGAACGAGGCTGATGTCGCGGCTGCGCCGGGCCGTTGCTGATATCCCCAAGGGGCGGTTCGCCGGAGCCGTCGTGATTACCGACGGCCAGGCCCATGATGTCTCCGAGACGAAACCGGCCGAAGGCTTGAACGCGCCCGTACATGTCCTGTTGACCGGCGCGCCAAACGAATCCGACAGGCGCCTGGTCGTCGAAAAGTCGCCGGCCTATGGGATTGTTGGAAACCGGGTTGTCATCGCCTATCGCGTCGAAAACCGGGGATCGAACATCAAGGCGCAGGGGAACACCGCGCGGATCGTACTTCGGCGCGGCGACGAGGTGATTTCGCGGAGTAACGTGACCGTCGGCAAAAGCAGTGAGATCGGTTTTGTCCTGGAGAACGCAGGGCCAAGTATTTACGAACTGGAAGTCGAATCAGTAAAAGGTGAGTTGTTGGTCCTCAACAATAAGGCCCTGATCGGCATCAACGGTGTCCGTGACAGGCTGCGCGTGTTACTGGTTTCTGGGCAACCGCATGCCGGAGAGCGCACGTGGCGTAACCTGCTGAAATCGGACCCGTCGGTTGATCTCGTTCACTTCACGATTTTGCGGCCACCCGAGAAAGATGACTTCACGCCTCTCAATGAGCTGGCGCTGATCGCGTTCCCAGTTCGAGAGCTCTTCGAGGTCAAGCTCAAGGAGTTCGACCTCATTGTCTTCGATCGATACGTGGTCCGTGACGTTCTGCCACCGTCCTATCTGCGCAATATCGACCAATACGTTCGCGAAGGCGGTGCGCTTTTGCTTTCCGTCGGACCCGAGTTCTCTGGAAACCGAAGCCTCTTTCAGACGCCGCTCGGTGACGTGCTTCCGGCATCACCGACCGGTGACGTAATCGAGACCGGCTTCAAACCCCTGCTTTCAACCACTGGGCGGCGCCACCCGGTCACGGCGTCCTTGTCACCGGTGCCGACGAAAGACGGTTCGCCACGGTGGGGACGCTGGTTCCGGCAAATCGAGGCCCAGGTCCGCGCTGGTGCCGTCGTCCTCGAAGGACCGGGAGAGAAGCCGTTGCTCGTGCTCGACCGGGTCGAGAAGGGCCGTGTTGCCCAGATGCTCAGTGACCACATATGGCTATGGGGGCGTGGTTTCGAAGGTGGTGGTCCGCAGGCCGAATTGTTGCGCCGCCTGGCCCACTGGTTGATGAAGGAGTCCGACTTGGAGGAAGAAAGCCTGCGCGCCAATGTGCGATCGGGGAAACTGCAGGTGGAACGCCGCAGCCTTTCGGACGCGGTGCCGGAAGTCACCGTCACGACGCCTTCCGGCCGGACGGAGTCATTCCGTCTGGAGGCATCTGAAAACGGCGCGGCGACGTTGGAGATTGCGGTTGAGGAGCCCGGTCTCTACAGGATTACCGATGGTTCGCAACTGACACAAGCTGCATCGGGTGCGCTGAATCCTCTCGAATTCTCAGATCTCCGGGCCACTGAAGAGATCTTGGGGCCGGTTGCCAAAGCGACCGGTGGGGGTGTTTTCTGGCTCGGTGACGGCGTGCCCGATATTCGCCGTACCCGCCCCGGGCGTGACAGCAGCGGCAAGGGGTGGATCGGGCTCAATGACAACCAGGCGTATGTGGTGACGGGCGTCAATCAGGCCTCCCTGTTTTCGCCATGGGTGTTGTTGGTCGTATCAATGTTGACGTTGATGGCCTGCTGGTGGCGGGAAGGGCGGTAGGCGAAATACGCAGACAGCGGGCCGTAATCCATTGACCCTCGACAGTGTTAATCCGCCGGCCCCATTCGTTGCGCCGGGAAGATCACGGTGACTTCCGTTCCTTCGTTTTCGACGCTGTTTATCACGACGTTTGCCTGATGCAGGTCGGCCAACTTCGAGATGATGTACAACCCCAGGCCTGTTCCCTCGGATGTGCCGCCTCTCTGGTTGATGTCGCCCGCGCCGTCGATCCCACGGACGAAGGGTAACATGACCGCGTCCAGCTGATCCTCGGCAATCCCATGGCCCGTATCCTCGACACTCAACACCCCGTTGCCATCGGTATCCGTCGACCAACGCACGGTGATCTCTACCTCTTCTTCCGAGTATTTTATGGCGTTTGAAAGCAGATTGTCGAGAATCTGGGACACCGCCCGGCTGTCGCCGTAGAGCTGCGCAGGGTTTTCAGCGATTTCGACAAATATCATTTCCGATGCATCGGTCAGCACTTCCGGTGCGCAGCGCCGGCTCGAAGAATCGATTTCTTCGGCCATGTCGATCCAGCTCTCCGACAACGTAAATTCGCCGCGTTCGATGCGTGACAGATCGAGAATGTCGTTTATCAGAAGCATAAGCCGCTGGCTGTTTTGGTGGACCCGTTCCAAGTAGTCTTCATAGCGGGAATCGCCCAAGGGTCCGTGGATGCCTTGCCTCATGATTTCGGAGAAACCGATGATTGCCGTGAGCGGGGTCCTGAGATCGTGGCTCATGGTCGCTAGGAATTCGGATTTTGCCTGGTTGGCGGCGTCGGCCCTGTCACGTTCGGACTCCAGGCTCTTTTCGGCCATGACCAGGGCGGTAATATCCTGCCCGGTCCCACGATACCCGAGAAATTTAGCGTTCTCGTCGTATATTGGTTTGCCGCGGACGCTCAGATAGACCCTTTTCCCATCAGGGCGAACTCTCGAAAAGCGAAAGTCCTGAAACGGCTTTCTTTCCTGCAGGGTCTTTTCATGAGCATCCCACTCTTCATCGGTCACCCCGACGACCCCCGTTTCCCGGCGAGTCTTGCCGTAGTGGTCCTGCGCGGGCATCCCGGTGATACCGACGTTTTCTTCGGTAACATTCGTGAACCTCAGGTTTTCATCCTGCTCCCAGAACCAGTCCGCCGAGGAGTCGGCGAAATCTCTGAACCGCTCTTGGCTTTCGCGCAGGCTTCTTTCAGCGGCTTTCAGGTTGGAAATGTCCGAGGCCACGGTCACCGTGCTGCCGTCCGCCAACCGTTGTTCATTGACCAGAACCCAATGATCATCCTGGCGTGCCACTTCGAAAGGTTCGGTCGGGTTTACGTGGCGCTCCAACCGTTCTTTGAAAAACGCCTCTTCCCGCCCCGCCGCTTCCGGGTACAGACCTTTTTCGAGTCCGGCGCGCAGATGTTCCGCGTAGGTCATTCCAGGTTCGAGCTTATCGAGGATCGAGCTATTGAATTCCTGGAACTTGTTATTGCAGATGACAAGCTTGTCCTCGGAATCCCAGAGGGCAAACACCTCAGACAAGGACTCGACGGCCGCGGCCAAGCGCTCGTGGGCCAAGCGCGCCCGCGACTCGGCTTCCGTCTGGCGCGTCAGGTCGGTGCCGACGCCGACGTAACCGGCGAATTTCCCGTCTCGGTCAAAGATCGGTTTGCCGCTCGTGGAAATGTACTGAAGCCGCCCTTCCGGCCCCCTCCGGACATAGCGAAAGTCGCGAAACGGCCTGTGCGCCTCGAGATCCTGAAGATGACGGCGCCATTTTTCGGTACCCGCATCCTCGCCGGCCAGTTCCTCCCGGGATTTCCCGATATGAAAACTCGGCGGCACGCCGACGGCCTCCTCCACCCGGTCCGAGAAATAGGTGAATCGATTGTCGGGCCCGGTCTCCCAGAACCAGTCGGAAGATGCCTCCGCGTAGTCTCTCAACCTCTGTTCCTCGGCCCTCAGTCGGTCCTCGTATAGGCGTCGCTCGGCTTCCAGACCGACCGGTGCGGCGACGATCCGCAGCAGGTCGACGACCAGCGCTGAGTTTTGCCAAGGCCGGGTGTCGAAAATGGCGATTAGGCCGAGCGGTGAACCGTCAGCCCGCCAAATCGGTATGCCGGCGTAACTTTCGGTTCCCAATTCGATCAGCATGCGATCTTCCGGGAAGAGCTCCTGAACGTCTCGGTCAAAACAACAGACGGATTGCCCGACAACGTTTTCGCATGGCGTCCCGATGAGGCAGTAGGAAAAATTATTTGCGACTTCCCCGTTGGAAATGAAAGAAATTGTATTCACGGTATCCGGGTTGTCGGCAGAGTTTAGGCCGCAGAATGCGTAAGGTATACCCAAGGAGCTGGCATGAATGGGGTGTGAGCGGTCATGCCTCCTGGCTCTGATAAGGTGTTGGGAGAGGCGGATAGGCTGCAGGCTGGATTGCTTTTTAGGGCCCTGCGACCCTGTCAAGGAGATTACCCGTCGCCTGTATCCGAACGACCAGCCTGAGGCCCGGTTTTTGTCGGTGACCTCGTATAGGAGTTTGGCTTGG
>Ga0209458_1000507_pt1 | contig 13104 bp, 14 predicted proteins | sample WorMetLIZAISLAND_FD_187411 | JGI IMG/M metagenome (GOLD analysis project Ga0209458, IMG submission 187411) | Marine gutless worms symbiont microbial communities from Max Planck institute for Marine Microbiology, Germany - Inanidrilus manae... ...
AGGAAGCCGGAAAACCCTCAAAAGTCGCCATCACCGCGATCATGCGCAAGCTCATCGTGTTGGCAAACGCCCTCATTCGCGACAACAGAAAATGGAGCCCAAATGCCACTTGACCAACACGGATACTACGGGTCTGAGCCCTTCCGAAGTGATGGTCGTTGGCGACAACGTTCATGACTTGGAAATGGGCCGAAACGCCGGCGCTGGGCACGTTATCGGCGTGCTCACCGGAACCGGGGGCCATGAACACCTGGCGCCACTTGCCGACCGGGTCATCGACAGCATCCGCGACCTTTCCGCGATCGTTGACGAGATCGTCTCGGGGGAAGATGATCAGGCGCCGCAAGAGATCCTTTGAGGAAAAACCATGCCGCTCATCGCCGCCCGAATGGGCCGTTTCCAGCCGACTGCCAGTTCCGTCGCCACGCAGCGGGCCCGTGAACTGGCTGCCCAGGGGAGGGACATTATCCGCCTGGCCCAAGGCGAACCCGATTTCCCGACACCCGAGAACGTCAAGCAGGCGGCGGTCCAGGCCATGGAAAGGAACGAGACCGGCTATACGCCAACTGCCGGCACGGTGGCGTTGAAAGAGGCCATTGCCGAGAAGTTCCACCGCGACAACGGCCTCGAATACGCACCCGAGCAGATTATCGCCGGCACCGGCGGCAAGCAGGTCATCTTCTCGGCAATTGTCGCCACCGTCGAGCCAGGCGAGGAGGTGATCATCCCGGCCCCCTACTTTGTCGCCTATCCGGACGTGGTCAAATTCGCCAGGGGCGTTCCGATTGTCGTTGAATGCCTCGAGGAACATGGCTTTAAGTTGCAGCCGGATGAATTGAGAGACGCGATCACCGAAAAGACCAAGTGGCTGATCCTCAATTCGCCAAACAACCCGTCGGGTTCCGCCTACACAGAAAGCGAACTGGCAGCGCTCGCCACCGTGCTTTTGGACCACCCGCAGGTCCACGTCATGACCGACGACATCTACGAACACATCCTCTTCGACGGCCGGCCGTTCCACACCATTGCTGCCGTCGAGCCGGCGCTGTCCGACCGCACGTTGACGGTTAACGGCGTCTCCAAGGCCTACTCGATGACCGGTTGGCGCCTCGGTTTTGCCGGCGGACCGGCAGACTTGATCCGCAATATGACCAAGCTGCAGAACCAGACTACCGGTAACCCCTGTTCGATCACTCAGGCCGCGGCCGTCGAGGCCCTGTCCGGTCCGCAAGACGTGGTCCACGAGAGGACGGCCGAATTCCAGCACCGCCGCGATGTCGTCGTCGAACTGTTGAACGAAACCGCGGGGCTCACCTGCCGCACGCCGGAAGGCGCGTTCTACGTCTACCCCAACTGTTCGGCTCTAATCGGGCGCCGCACGCCTTCTGGCAAGGTCATGGAGAGCGACAAGGACGTGGTCGTCTACCTGATGGAGGAGGGCGGTGTCGCCGGCGTCCATGGCGAGGCCTTCGGCCTGTCGCCCTACTTCCGGCTTTCGACGGCGGCCAGCTTGGAGGAACTTAAGGAGGCTTGCGTGCGCGTGCAAGCGGCCTGCCAGGCGCTTTCCTGATCGACCACCGGAAAGCCGGAGTGCTTCGGTTTCAGAACATTTGACTGCGTTTTTGCGCTTTTCGTCCTGTATTCGCGCCGCGTAGATTTCTCCCAGCGCCGATGCAACGATCACCTCGGCGCCAGGGAGTGACCATGGCCGCCACTGATCCGCTGCTGCAGCCGTACAGGCTCAAACATCTGGAGCTCCGCAATCGCATCATGTCGACGGCCCACGAGCCGGCCTATTCGGAGGACGGTCTGCCCAAGGACCGCTATCGCCTCTATCACGAGGAGAAGGCGAAGGGCGGCATTGCGCTCACTGTCATCGGCGGTTCGACCATCATCGCCCCGGATACGCCGGCCGTCTTCGGCAACCTCAATGCCGGCAACGACGATATCATCCCGTGGCTGGGCAAGCTGGCCGACGGTGTCCATGCGCACGGGGCCGCGGTCATGTGTCAGATCACGCATCTTGGCCGGCGCACGGTTTGGAACACCGGCGACTGGCTGCCGATCATTTCGCCCTCGTTGGTCCGTGAGCCGGCGCATCGGGGTTTTCCCAAGGAGATGGAGGACTGGGACATCCGCCGTGTGGTCAAGGCCTACGGAGAGGCGGCGAGACGCTGTAAAAAGGGCGGCATGGACGGCGTCGAGGTCGAAGCCTACGGACATCTGATGGACGCCTTCTGGTCGCCGCGCACCAACCAGCGGACGGACGCCTATGGGGGATCGCTCGACAACCGCATGCGCTTCGGTTTTGAGGTCTTCGAGTCCATCCGCCGGGAAGTCGGCGACGACTATATCGTCGGTATCCGCATGGTCGTCGACGAGGACGTCAAGAACGGCATCACCCGCGAAGAGGGTTTCGAGATCGCAAGGTGTTTGGCGGCGACCGGCATGGTCGATTTCATCAACGTCATCAAAGGCCATATCGAATCGGATGAGGCGCTGTCTCACGTCATCCCAAATATGGGTACACCGGCGGCGCCGCACCTGGCCTTGGCCAGCGCGGTGAAAGCCGAGCACGACATCGCCGTCTTCCATGCGGCCCGCATCAACGAGATCGCGACGGCGCGCCATTCCATCGCTGAGGGCCATCTCGACATGGTCGGTATGACCCGCGCCCACATGGCCGATCCCCACATCGCTGCCAAGCTCATGCGCGGCGAGGAGGAGCGCATCCGCCCTTGCGTCGGTGCGGGTTACTGCATCGACCGCTTATACGAGGCCGGCGATGCACTTTGCGTCCACAACCCGGCGACCGGCCGCGAGGCGACCATGCCGCAGGTCATCAACCCGACCGACGGCGACAAAAAGAAGGTCGTCGTCGTCGGCGCCGGCCCGGCCGGTCTCGAGGCGGCCCGGGTGTCGGCGGCGCGGGGACATGAGGTTGTTCTCTTCGAGGCCGCGGACCGTGCCGGTGGTCAGGTAGTCGTTGCCGCTCAGTTGGAAAGGCGCAAGGAGATCATCGGCATCGTCGATTGGCTGGCCTCCGAGGTCGAGATCCTCGGTGTCGGCATGAGGTTCAACAATTTCGCCGAAGCGGAAGACGTGCTTGCCGAGAACCCGGATATCGTCATCGTCGCCACCGGCGGCATGCCGAACACGGAATTCCTGGACGCGGGCGAGGATCTGGCGACCACCGGTTGGGATATACTGACGGGCCAAGTGTCGCCGGCGGCGGACGTCATCCTGTTCGACGATATCGGCCAACACCAGGCACTCAGTGTCGCCGAGGCCGTCGCCAAAGCCGGCTCCAACCTCGAGATCGTCACCCCGGACCGGGCCATCGGCCAGGAGACGGGCGGCCTCAACTACCCGGCCTATTACAAGGTCTTCTATGAGTAAGGCGTGAAGACGACGCTCAATTTCAGGCTCACGTCGATCGCACGCGACGGCAATCAGTTGGTCGCCCGCTTTTATAACGAGTACGACAAATCCGTGGTCGAGAAACGGGTCGACCAGGTCATCGTCGAACACGGCACCCGGCCTTTCGACGATCTCTACTTCGAGCTGAAACCGGGATCACGCAACCAAGGAGAACTTGATCACGACGCCCTTATTGCCGGGCGTCCGCAGGATATCGTCAACAACCCGGATGGAACCTACAAACTCTTCCGCGTCGGTGACGCCGTTTCTGGGCGTAACATCCATACTGCGATCTATGATTCGCTCAGGCTGTGTAAGGGCTTCTGAGCGCCGGCCGCTATGCCGGCGGTCAATAGACCACCGCTTCCCCGGAACCGCCGTCGACCGCGATCGACTGGCCGGTGATCATGTCGGCCAGCGGCGAACAGAAGAACAGCGCCGCCAAGGCGATGTCTTCCGGCTGGATCAGTTTGCCCAAGGGGATGTCGCCCGTACGCTTGGCGATGACGGCGTCGATATCAATCCCGGCCTCCTCGGCTTCCCGTTCGAAAATCTGGGTCACCCGCTCGGTCGCCGTGTAGCCGGGATGGACGCAGTTGACGGTGACGTTGTATTGGGCGGCATAGCCGGCGAACTGCTTGGTGAAGTTGGCGACGCCGGCGTTGGTGACGCCATTGGTCATGCGCAAGGGTGCTACGATCCGCGCCGTCATGCCGCCGATGTTGATGACCCGACCGCCTCCCTGCTCCGCTAGGAACGGCAGGACGAGCCGTGCGATGCGGATGTAGGCCATCAGCTTGACGTCGATGTGGTAGCGGAATTCGTCGTCGGTCAGGTCGTCGAAGGGCGCGCTCGTGGAGGTGACGGCGTTGTTGACCAGGATGTCGAGCCGGCCCGCCGCCCCAGCCGCTTCGTCGACGAAGCGCTCGATGTCCTCTTTGTGGCTGACGTCGGCCTGGAACCCCCAGGCCCGGACGCCCCTGTCCCGGATATCGGCGACGGTCCGCTCCAGGCTTTCTGGCGTCCGTCCGCAGATAGCCACGTCGACACCGTGATCGGCGAGCAGCAGGCTGATGGCACGGCCGATGCCGCGGCTGCCGCCTGTGACGATGGCGGCCTTACCTAGAAGATTAAATTCCATGGCCTCGCTCTCCCTTAGGTGCCGCTTGCCGGACTCGCTTGCGGCCGGCTCGACCCAGCGACCTGGGTGCGGAGCATATAGCGCCGCGCCGCTGGGTCGAAGGCGTCGCGGCGGTGCAGGGCGGCCCGGTTGTCCCACATGAGGACGTCGCCGACCTGCCACTGGTGGCGATAGGTGAACCGGGTATCAGTCGCATGGGCCCAGAGATCGTCCAGCAACGTCTCGGAGTCCGCCAACGGCAAGCCTTCCACATACGCGTTGCGGCGCCTGCCCAGATAGAGAACGTCGCGGCCTGACCGGGGGTGACGGCAGATCGCCGGGTGGTAAGTGCCTGGGCAGGCCACCGGATCATCATTGGCATCCATCCCCTGACGCAGGTAACCGCCGGAGTTATAGGTGCCGTCGTGTTTGATGCGCCGCCCCGCGATACGGCGGTGGAGCGCATCCGGCATGCCCTCGAGGGCGGCCGCCATGCCGGCAAGCCAAGTGTCGCCGCCAACAGGCGGGATTTCGACAGCGTAAAGCAGGGAAGCGCGGGGCGGGTGGTCCAAGTAGGACATGTCTGCGTGCCAGGCGGCTTCGCCGGCGCCGAGGCTGCCCAGCTCCCGTCCCTCTTCGTCCTTGATGTTGGAAACCACATAAAGCTCTGGATATCCGTCGACGACCGTCCGCCCTTTCTCGTTGACCGGGGCCAGGTCGAGGTCCCCGAAATGGCGGCTGAAGCGAATAAGGTCGTCGGGACCCAGGTCCTGGCTTCGAAAAAGAACGGCCGCACGTTCGTCGAACATCCGTTCGATCCGCCGTGCTTGTTTGGCCGTTACGGACTTTAGGTCCAAGTCGCAGATCTCGGTGCCCAGAGCCGGATGCAGGGCATTCCCGGTGAGATCGGCGACCCTAATCCGGTCTTCGGGGTATTTGTCCGGGCTCATGGCGGCTAAGCGTTATCCCTGAATCCAATGTCGCTGATCAAAGGCGCGACAGGCGGTGCTCACGCAAGATGTCGACCAGCAATTCAGCGCCGCGGGCGCGCTGTTCACGGTGCCGGGCGGCAACGGCAGTGCCATCGCCGCCTGCCATCAACCGGATCAGATCGCGGTTTTGTTCGGCCGAGCGCAACCGCTGTTCGGATGTCAGCATACGAAGCGCTACGAAATGGCTGCGTTGCGCCAAGTCGCGATAGGTGATACCGACATCGCGGAGGCGCGGGTTGGGGTTCAGGTCCAAAAGGAGGCGATGAAAGGCTTCGTTGGCTCGTGTCCAAGCTTCGCGGTCGTTTTCCCGGGCCGCGACCATCATGCGTTCGACGACATCTGATAAGCCGGACAACTCGTCCACGGTCGGTTTGGAGTCGGCCAACATGCGGGCCGCTTCGACCTCGACAGCGGATATCACCTGGTAGATCTCCGTCAGGTCGTCGGCTGAGAGAGGCACGATCCTGACGCCCCGTTTCGGAATAATTTCTACGATGCCTTCCGCCTGAAGGCGTAGCAGCGCCTCGCGGATGGGCGTCCGCCCGAGTGACAGATCTTCCGACAACCGAGCCGCATCGACCTGTTCGCCCGGCGGCAAGGCGCCGCTGATGATCCTGTCCTTCAGGCGGGCGTAGGCGGCATCCGTCCGCGACGTTTTCTGTTGGGGATTTTTTGGAGATTTCTCTTTTTTTTCAGCTTGTTGCATATGGAGCCATCTCGCCAATCCTTCGCGAGTTTGATATCACAACAGAAATGTGCGTTGTTACATATTATAAAACATATTTTATTAGATGAAGCAAGATATCAACACTTGATTAAGAAGAAAGAACCGGTTCAGAGGACAACGCGGAAAGGGGAAACCCGATTTGTGCGGATGTTTATGACATCGCGGTCGTACCCGGCGATGGAATCGGACCGGACGTCAGCAACGCAACTGTCAGCGTTCTCAGGCAATTTCTCGATGACTCGGTCTGCGTGAATTTCACCGAACACGAGGCCGGTGCCGAGTGTTACCTGGAAACCGGAACCGCTTTCCCCGACGCTACGCTGGTCACTTGCATGGCCGCCAATACCGTACTGCACGGTGCCGCCGGCCTGCCGGGTGTGCTCTACCCGGATGGCACCAAGGCCGGTCAGGACTTCTCCATGCAGATCCGCGCCGGCCTCGATCTTTACGCCAACATTCGCCCCATTCACCTTTTGGCGGGCGGTCCGCAACGATTGTCCGGCATTCAACCGGGCGCCGGCCGGTTCACCATTGTCCGCGAATATACCGAGGGCCTCTATGCCGCTCACGGTGCCGGCAATATCCTGCGCGGCGATACGGCGACCGATACGCTGGTTCTGACGCGCATGGAGATCGAACGCATCGTTCACATGGCGGCGATAATCGCGCGAAATGGCGACGGCGCACCCGAGGATGGCGTCAAGCGTGTGTCGATCGTCGACAAAGCCAATGCGCTACGCAGCTACACCTTCTTCCGGACCGTCGCCGACGAGGTGCTGGCCGGCTACCCGGACATCGAGGTAGAACATGTCATCGTCGATGCCATGATCGTCCACATGATCGAGCGCCCCCAGCATTTCGACGCCATCGTATGCGAGAACCTGTTCGGCGACATTCTTTCCGATCTTGGTGCGGCGAATACCGGTGGCATGGGCCTGGCACCATCGGTTTAGACCGGTGATAAGCATGGTATGTTCCAGGGTTTCCATGGCTCGGCGCCTGGTAAAACCGGACTGAATGTCGCCAACCCTATTGCCTGCGTCCTGTCAGGCGCCACGATGCTGCAGTGGCTGGGTAAGCGCCACACGGACCCCAGACTGACCCAGGCCGCGAACCATGTGCGGACGGCGACGGAAGCGGTCCTCGCCAAAGGATGTTGGTTGACGCCGGACCTGGGTGGAAACGGTACGACGACGGATTGTGCGGAGGCCATTTGCGCGCTCTTCGAAGAGATTTGATCGCCGAGAGAACGCCGGCCGAAACCTACCCAAACAGGTAGGCTTTCGCCCACTCGGATATCTTCGGGTGCCCACACCGGCAGGTGTTCTATCACATTCACAGTTTTGTAATTGTCGGTCCCGCATCGGCCATCCCTGCACGGAAATCGCCGGAAGAGTACGGCATTCCGTGGCCGGTGTGAGAGCTTCACCGTGGATTCGAGACAAAGAAGAGACGATAAAGAAATGGATCCTTTCTCCCGCTTCACCGGCATGGGTTGGCCGAAAGATGCACTGACCCGGGCAATCCAGACTGATGGACTTCGCGGTCTCCGGTACACAATGGCGAGGGCGTGACATGTCGAAAAAGCACCCCATCATCGCCGTAACCGGGTCATCGGGCGCCGGTACGAGCACGGTAAAGGTGGCGTTCGAACATATGTTCCGCCGCGAGGGCGTGAAGCCGGCCGTGATCGAAGGCGACAGCTATCACCGGTTCAATCGGGCCGAAATGAAAGAGGCCATGAAGCGGTTCGAGGAGCAGGACGGTTGCACAAATTTCTCGCACTTCGGACCCGAGGCAAACCTATTCGAGGACCTGGAAGAAACCTTCCGCCGGTACGGCGAGACGGGTTCCGGAAAGTGGCGCCTCTATCTGCATAACCACGAAGAGGCGGAAGCCTTCGAAGGGCTGGGTCCGGGTGAGTTCACACCATGGCAGCCATTCGACCGGGATACCGACATCCTATTCTACGAAGGTCTGCACGGCTGCGTCGTCGACGAGAATGTGAACATGGCGCGCTATGTTGACTTGAAGATCGGCGTCGTTCCGGTCATCAACCTGGAATGGATTCAGAAGATCCACCGCGACACGCAAACGCGGGGCTATTCCGAGGAAGCGGTGATGGACACCATCCTCCGGCGCATGTACGACTACGTGCACTACATCATCCCGCAATTCCAATATACGGACATCAATTTCCAACGGGTGCCCATTGTCGACACGTCCGATCCGATCATCGCCCGCGACATTCCGACCCCAGATGAGAGCCTCGTCGTCATCCGCTTCCGTGACCCGGAACTGTTCGAGGTCGATTTCTCCTTCCTGCTGCAGATGCTGCACGGCTCCTGGATGTCGAGACGCAATACCTTCGTCGTGCCGGGAGGCAAGATGGGCCTCGCCATGGAACTGGTGCTGACGCCGATCATGCGCAACATCGTCGAGGAAAGACGCCAGTTGACCCGCGCTACCGCGGCTTAAGCAGGCACGGCCGGAAGACCGCATGTCGAAAAAACACCCCATCATCGCCGTCACCGGTTCATCGGGCGCCAACCGTAAGACGGTACGCGAGGCCTTCAACGAACTGTGCCGGATCGAGGGCGTGAGCGCCGCTTATGTGCAGGGCGATGGATTCCACCGCTATGACCGCAAGGCGATGAACGAAATGCTTGAACGCGAAGCGGCGGAGGGATGCGACACCTTCTCTCACTTCCAGCCGGCCGCCAACCTGTTCGACAAACAAGAAGCGCTTTACCGGCAGTACGGTGAAACGGGCACCGGCCAACGCCGTTTCTATATCCACAACTGGGAAGAAGCGGAGGCCTTCGAGGATCAGAACCTGGGCCCCGGCGAGTTCACGCCGTGGGAGGACCTGCCCACCGGTTCCGACATGATGGTCTACGAAGGTCTGCACGGATGGGCCATGGCGCCGAACGCCGACCTCGCTTCTCACGTCGATCTGAAGATCGGTGTCGTCCCGGTGATCAACCTGGAATGGATCCAGAAGATCAACCGTGACACCAATTTACGCGGCTATTCCGAGGAAGCGGTGGTCGAGACGATCCTCCGCCGCATGCCCGACTACGTTCACTACATCCTGCCCCAGTTCCGACGCGCCGACATCAACTTCCAACGGGTGCCCGTCGTCGATACGTCGGACCCGATCATTGCCCGCGACGTGCCGACCGTAGATGAAAGCGTCGTCGTCATTCGCTTCCGCAGACCTGAGGACTTCGACATCGACTTTCCTTGCTTGTTGCGAAACCTTGATGGTTCGTGGATGTCGAGGCGCAACACCATCGTCGTGCCCGGCGGCAAGTTAGCCATGGCCATGCTGCTGATCCTGCGCCCGATCGTGCGACGTATGATGGAGCGCCGCCCGATAGCGGCCTAAGTCTTGATTATGCGGCGCGGCTGTCCACGCCGTTATTCGGACATCCCGAGCCGCTGCATGCGCCGCCACAGCGTTGTGCGGTCGATGCCGAGCAGCCGGGCCGCCTGTAAGCGGTTGCCGCCGGTGTCGCTGAGGGCCTTTTCGATCTCTCGGCTCTGGCGCTGGTCGGGTACGTTTACCGGAACCGGCTGGCGGACCGTGGAACCGGCGTATTCACGGATATCCTGCGGCAGGCTTTCCGGCAGCACAACGTTGTTGACCGCACAGACCATGGCGTGTTCGACGGCATTCTCCATTTCTCGAACGTTGCCGGGCCATGGATAGTCCATCATCAGGCGCATGGCGTTGGGTGAACACTCGATCTCCTCGGAATAGCCGCGCTCGATCAAGTTTGAGCAGAACTTCTTCAGCATCAGCGGAATGTCGCCGGGTCGGTTCCTGAGCGCCGGGATCAGCATCGGGATGACGGCCAGCCTGTAGAACAGGTCGGATCGGAACTCGTTGGCGTCGACCATCTCCTTCAGGTTTTTGTTGCTGGCGCTGATGATGCGGACATCGACACGGATCGGTTTGTCGGAACCGACCATCTCGAATTCCTGGTCCTGCACGGCACGCAGCAGTTTTGCCTGCAAATGCAGCGGAATTTCGCCGACCTCGTCGAGGAACAGCGTTCCCTTGTCGGCTGCCTGGAAACGGCCCTGACGGTCCTGGGTGGCGCCGGTGAAGGCGCCCTTGACGTGGCCGAACAGTTCCGACTCGATCAATGGTTCTGGGATGGCAGCACAGTTGACCTCGACGAAAGGACCGTTGGCGCGCAGGCTCTTGCGGTGGATTATTCGCCCCAGGTGGGTTTTGCCGGTACCCGACTCGCCTTGCAGCAGGACGAAGGCGTTGCTGGCCGAGACCTGATCGATCTTGGTCAGGATATCAAGCATCCTCGGGTCGTTGGTAACCAGTTCATCACTGCGGCGGTTGAGCACCGCTTCCAAATTCCTTGTGTCCGTGCGGTCATGGGTAATGACCAAACGCAGCCGTTTCTTGCTCTTAGGCGTCTGGATGACGCCGGTGTGGAATTCCAGGTGCCGCGGCGGCCCTTCGCCGTTGACCCGCCGTTCGAGACGGACGAACCCGTCGTCGAGTACGTAATCCGTCGTCTTGCCGGCCTCGGACATGGTACCCAGGTCACCGATGCCGATGCTTTCCAGGGACCGGATTGGCGTATTCGAGGCCAGACCCAGCATCTCGCCGGCGGCGGGATTTTGGTAGAGTACCTCTCCCTTCTCGTCGGCAATGATCACGCCTTCATCCATGAATGAGACGATCGCCTCGAGGAGCGGGTAAAAATCGTTCAAGCCTTGCATAACGGGGTACGATCCTTATCGATCTCTCCGGTCGGGTGGTGTACCCTCAAGGTCCGCTGTCGGACCCTGTTTCCACCTGTTGCATCTTCCGAACTGTTGCGCAACAGGTACAATACGCGGTGTTGGTTCGATAATCCAATGAATTCAAATCAGTAGATTCAAGTTTTATGCCCTAACCGTCTTCTTCGACTGTTGCGTTGTTGCAATTGATGCAACACGAGTTTCTTTTGTTTTCAATGCGTTAAGAATTGGCACGACCGTTGCTAATAAAGACTGGACGGTCTGTTTAACTGGGAGAGGTTCTATGGCTGATCTATTTTCCGCTGATTGGATGGCGAAATTCCAGGAGGAATGGAATGCCGACGGCGAACTCGCCGGTGAGCTCGAGAAGATCGGGTTCAATTCGACCATTGCCTATGGTTTCGACGGTGACGACAATCCATTGGGCGTGCTCGTCGTCGAGAACGGTAAGGCGACGTCGGGGGTCACATACGATGGCCAAAATCTCGATTGGGACCTGCGCGCCACCAAGGCGAATTGGGAATCCTGGTTTAAGAAGCCGCCGGGACTGATGGGTCTCGGCATGGCCTACACTTCGGGCAAGTTGAAATTCAAGGTTGGCGATTACGCCGGCATGATCAAGGACCCGCGCATGGCGGGGCCATTCATCAAAAGTTTTTCGGTCATGGGAAGGGTTTGATTCATGCGCTTCCCAGCCTGGCTTATCGTGCTTGGGTTGGCGGTATCCGGTGCGGCTGCCCAGGCGGCCGACTACCAGACGGTCATCGCCAAATCCGAACGCGTGGCAGCGACGGCGACCGTCGGCGGTACCGTCATCCCCTATAAGGAAGTAACCCTGGCGGCCCAGGTGCCGGGTCAGGTCCTGTTCATTGCCGGCAGCGAGGGCGACGCCTTCCAGGCCGGTGCCCTTCTGCTGACGATCGACGACGATGACCTGCAGGCCCAGCGCCGCGCCGCCATGGCCGAAATGATGCACGCCGAATCAATCCTCAGGAACGCCCGGGTCCAGTATTCGCGCGAAATGTGGGCGCCCAGCGTCAACAACGCCTACCGGTCGCCCGGCATGGCCATGCCGATGATGTTCGACCGCATGTTCTCGCGGGGCTTCGGCAATATGACCGGCCTGTCCGGGTCGAACCAGTGGATCGAGCGCTATGCTGACCTGTCGAGTCAGGCCAGCCACCTCAACCAGGCGCAATCGCGGCTTCTGGCTTCGCGCGCCCAGGTCGAGACGCTCGACGCCAAAATCAAGGACGCCCGAATGACCGCACCGTTCGAAGGTGTCATCCTGTCGAAGATGGTCGAGGCCGGCGACACCGTGCAGCCGGGCCAGCCGCTGATGAAGTTCGCCCACACTAAGTACCTGCGCATCCAGGCGGAGGTTCCGGTGCGCCTCGCTTCGGCGCTTCGCGAGGGCATGATCGTTCCGGCCCGGCTCGACGTCCACACGGCCGACATCACGGCCCGCGTCGCCCGTATCTACCCCGTCGCCGATGCCGGCCGCCACACGGTGACCGTCAAATTCGACCTTCCGATTGGCGTCCAGGGCGGACCCGGCATGTATGCGGAGGTTCGGATTCCGGAAGCCAGCGGCGGCGAACGCGAGTTCGTCGTGGTTCCGGCTCAAGCCTTGATCTGGCGCGGCAGCCTGCCCGGTGTCTTCATCCTGAAGAACGGCAAACCGTCGTTGCGCCTGATCCGTCTCGGTGCGCCGGCCGGCGGCGGCAAGGCCAGTGTTATCGCCGGGCTCAAGGGCGGCGAGGAAGTCATCGTCAACCCGCCCGCCGGCATGGCGTCGGGCGGCACGGTGAACAACTGACTTACGAACGAAGTTAAGACTGACAGGGAAAACAATGTCGGACGCTCCTCAGCAGACCGATAACGAACTGGGCGAAATCGGACAAGCCGAACTCGGGCTTGCCGGACGCATGGCGCGGGCGTTCATTCATTCGCCGCTGTCGCCGTTGTTGTTGATCGCCAGCTTGGCCATCGGCGTCCTTGGACTTGCCTTCACGCCGCGTCAGGAAGATCCACAGATTTCGGTCCCCATGGTCGATATTTTCTTCCAGTAT
>Ga0209458_1000508_pt1 | contig 13080 bp, 10 predicted proteins | sample WorMetLIZAISLAND_FD_187411 | JGI IMG/M metagenome (GOLD analysis project Ga0209458, IMG submission 187411) | Marine gutless worms symbiont microbial communities from Max Planck institute for Marine Microbiology, Germany - Inanidrilus manae... ...
GGCCGGATACAAAGCTGCAATCTGCCTGTGTCGTCAGACCCAAATCGTTCCTTGCCTCCCGGGAGGCGTCCATACAACCCGTCATGAACGCCTGGATCACGGTCGTCGGCATCGGCGAAGAGGGGATGGCTAGCCTCAACGACCGGGCGCGGCTCGCGGTCGAGACCGCCGATGTCCTGATCGGCGGTGAGCGCCATCTGGCCAAGGTGCCGGAAGGGGGTGCCGAACGCATCGATTGGAGCGAAGGCATGGAAGCGGCCTACGACAAGATCGCCGAGCGGCACGGCAAGACGGTGGTGGTGCTCGCTTCCGGTGATCCCATGTCCTACGGGGTCGGCAGCACATTGTCCCGGCGTTTCGGCTCCGATGCCCTCGACGTGATGCCGGTGCCCGGTGCTTTCAGCATGGCCGCCGCCCGCATGGGCTGGTCGCTGGCCAAATCCGAACAACTGACCGTGCACGGACGAACGCTGGAACGGGTCAACTACTACCTCTATCCGGGCGCCCGACTTCTGATCCTGGCTTGGGACGGTGCGACGCCGGCCAAACTAGCCCGGCATCTCACGGACAAGGGCTTTGGCGATAGTGCCGTTGCGGTCCTCGAGCACATGGGCGGAGAAAAAGAGAACCGCATCGAGGCAGCGGCTCGAAACTGGTCGGTCGAACGAACAGCCGACCTCAATACGATTGCCGTCCACGTCGTCGCCGGCCCCGAGGCCCAGGTTTGGCCGCGCGTCCCCGGTCTGCCGGAGGAGGCTTACGAGCACGACGGCAAGATCACCAAACGTGAAGTCCGGGCCGCCACGGTGGCGGCATTGGCGCCGAAGCCGGGCGAGGTACTCTGGGACGTCGGCGCCGGCTCGGGTTCTGTCGCCATCGAGTGGATGAGGGCCGAACCCATGGCCGAGGCCACCGCCTTCGAAAAGGACGCGGAAAAGTGTGAGGCCATTGAGCGCAACGCCGCCAATCTCGGTGTGCCGGCTCTCGAAGTGATCCAGGGCATGGTGCCGGGTGCCCTCGATACCGTCGACGGTGAACCCGACGCCGTCTTCGTCGGCGGCGGGATCGCGCGCGGATGGGTCGTCGACGCTGCCTGGAAGCGCTTGAAAACCGGTGGACGGCTGGTCGCCAACGCGGTTACCGTCGAGGCGCAGAGCGTGCTCATGGACTTCCATTCGTCGCACGGCGGCGAACTGGTGCGCATCGCGGTGGCCAAGTCGGACGCTGTCGGTTCAATGACTGGCCTGCGACCCTTGATGGAAGTGCTGCAGTTGCGGGCGGTCAAGTCGTGAGCGGCACCCTATATGGTCTCGGCGTCGGCCCTGGCGATCCGGAGCTGCTGACTTTGAAGGCGGTGAGAATTCTCCAGGGTGCGCAAGTGATTGCCTATCCGGCCCCGGAAGTAGGCGACAGCCTGGCCCGTTCCATCGCCGCTCCGCACATCCCTGAGGGGCGGATCGAGATCGTCGTCCGCACGCCTTTGGTCCCGGACACCTTCCCAGCTTACGACGTCTACGACCGCTACGCCGCTGAGATCGCCGGTCATCTTGACGAAGGGCATGATGTCGCTGTGCTTTGCGAAGGAGATCCCTTCCTCTACGGGTCCTTCATGTATCTCTTCGAGCGTCTGAGCGCTCGCTTCGACGCCCAGGTGGTTCCGGGCGTCTCGTCCTTGGGTGCCTGCGCCGCCGCCGCCGCCCGTCCGCTGGTGTCGCGTAACCAGATGTTGGCCGTAATTCCGGCCCCGCTGCCCGAAGAGGAATTGGAGGCACGACTCCGCGCCGTCGACGCGGCGGCACTGGTCAAGGTTGGACGGCATCTACCGAAAGTCCGCGGTGTGTTGGTCCGTCTCGGCCTTGATGCGACCGCCGATTATGTCGAGCACGCCAGCATGACCGACCAGAAGGTGATGGCTCTCTCAGACAAAGACGAAACACCCGCGCCCTATTTTTCGATGATCCTAGTGCGCGCTGCCGACGGGATGGCGCCATGATGGTCGAAACCAGGGACGGTGCCTTCGTCACTCTCACACAACAGGGGCTTGAGCGAGCACGCTCCCTGGCGCCGGTTTGTCCCGCTTTCGAGGTTCACGGTCTCGACGGTCGAGCGGACGGTGCCGATCAGACCTTCTCGGATACGACTGAACATCTAAGGATCTTGTTTTCTGGCGGGCGACCCATCGTTGGGCTTTGCGCTGCCGGTATTCTCATTCGGGCGTTGGGGCCCCTCCTCTCCGACAAACGTTCCGAGCCGCCGGTCATAGCGCTCAGTGAGGATGGTCGATTTGTAGTGCCGTTGCTCGGCGGTCACCACGGCGCCAACCGTTTGGCGGAAACCCTGGCCGAAGCGACCGGCGGTGCGGCAGCCGTCACCACCGCTGGCGACCGCGCCTTCGGTCTTGCCCTGGATGACCCACCGCCCGGATGGACGGTTGCCAACCCGTCGTCGGTCAAAGACTTGGTGGCGGCGGCCCTGGCTGGCGAAGGAATCGGGCTCGAAGTCGAAGTGGGCGAGGCGTCATGGATTACCCGGTCCAATTTGCCACTAGCGGCCGACGCTGAAAGGGTCATTCTCGTCACCGACCGAATTCAAAATGACCTGGCGGCAAAAGCCTTGGTCCTTCACCCGCCGGTATTGGCCCTCGGGGTTGGTTGTGAACGTGGAACCGATCCCGACGAGGTCATCGGTCTTGCCGAACAAACGCTGGTCGCTGCCGGGTTGACGCCGTGCGCTGTCGCTTGTGTCGTGTCCGTCGACGTCAAGGCCGACGAAGCGGCGGTCCATGCCCTGGCGTCGCATCTCGGTGTCCCGGCACGTTTCTTTTCGTCCGAACGCCTTGAACAGGAAACACCACGGTTGGCCAACCCCTCGGGCATCGTCTTCCGCGAGGTCGGCTGCCACGGCGTCGCCGAAGGCGCCGCATTGGCTGCTGCCGGCACGGCAGGTGTTCTGGCGGTTGAAAAGAAGAAGTCTCCGCGTGCCACCTGTGCTGTCGGCCGCGCCGTCGCCGATATCGATCCGTTGTCCGTTGGCGTGGCGCGTGGCGAATTGACTGTCGTCGGCATCGGTCCCGGTCAGGCGGTTTGGCGAACACCGGCGGTGACGGCGGCTATCGGTCGGGCCACCGAGGTGGTCGGTTACGGTCTCTACCTGGACCTATTGGGTGATCTCATCGACGGAAAGGAACGCCATCAGTCGGACCTAGCCCAGGAGGAGGCTCGCGCCCGCGCCGCCCTCGATCTCGCCGCAGACGGCAAGTCGGTGGTCCTGGTCTCGTCCGGTGACGCCGGCATCTATGCGCTCGCCACACTGGTCTTTGAACTCCTCGACCGCGACGACCGGGCCGATTGGAATCGAGTGGCACTGTCCATAGAACCGGGCGTTTCCGCCGTGCAGGCTGCCGCGGCGCGCATCGGGGCCCCTATCGGTCATGATTTCTGCACAATTTCGCTATCTGACCTGCTAACGCCTTGGGAAGCGATCGAGAAACGGGTCGAGGCCGCGGCTCGCGGCGATTTCGTCATCGCATTCTACAACCCGGTCTCCAAACGCCGGCGGAAACATTTGGCGACGGCCCGGGACATCCTGCTTCGCGAGCGCTCGGCGCAAACACCGGTGATCCTGGCCCGCAACCTCGGGCGCGACGACGAACGGATCGAAGTCATCGAGCTCGGTGAATTGACGCCGGACGACGCCGACATGCTGACCCTGGTCTTGGTCGGCAGCAGCGAGACACGGCTGATCGAGCGGGGAGAAAATCTCTGGGCCTATACGCCTCGCGGCTACGGCAGCAAGATGGCCGTTGGAACGGAGGGGGCGGCATGACCGTCTATTTCATTGGGGCGGGTCCCGGCGCGTCCGATCTGATTACCGTGCGCGGTCTTGACGTCATTCGCCGCACACCCGTCGTTCTTTATGCCGGCTCCCTGGTGCCCGACGCGGTGATCGCCGAGGCACCTGCGGGCGCCCGGGTTCTCGACACAGCGCCGATGCACTTGGATGAGATTATCGTTGAAATCGAGAAAGCTCATGGGTCAGGCTGTGACGTCGCCCGCGTCCATTCCGGCGACCCGTCGCTTTACGGAGCCATCGCCGAACAGATGCGCCGCCTCGATGTCCTCGCCATCCCCTATGAGGTGGTGCCCGGTGTGTCGGCCTATGCGGCAGCAGCCGCCAGCCTCAAAGCGGAACTGACCTTGCCCGGTGTCAGCCAGACCATCGTTCTGACGCGGACAGCGGTGCGTAGTACCGACATGCCGCCGGGCGAGGAGCTATCGGAATTGGGCCGCAGTGGGGCGACGCTCGCCGTCCATCTGTCGGTCAACAACTTGGCGAAGGTTATACGCGACCTGGAACCCCATTACGGCGCCGATTGCCCGGTCGTCGTGGCTTACCGGGTCAGCTGGCCGGACGAATTGATCCTTCGCGGTACCTTGACCGACATCCGCGATAAGGTGAAGGCTGCGGGCATCACGCGGACCGCCCTGATCCTGGTCGGCCGGGTCCTCGACCACACGGCTTTCGATGACAGCCGGCTTTATGCGGCGGACCACCATCACGTGTTGAGGCCGCGTGCAGAATCCCTGGGAAATCAAGGTGATTTCGAAACCGAAACGGAAAAATCCTAAAAATCAAGATCCCGGTAATGCTTGGGCGGCGGTGCGCCGGGGATGTGGTCTTCCAGGAGCGGACGGAAACCCGGACGTGACTTGATGCGCGCGTACCAGGTCTTGGCGCCAGCGTGTTCGTCCCAGGGCACGTCACCCAGGTAATCAACCGCCGAAAGATGGGCTGCCGCGGCGAGATCGGCGATGGTCAGGTCATCGCCAGCCAACCAATTGCGGCGGTCGACCAGGTAGCCGATGTAGTCAAGGTGTGTGTGGATATTGGCATGACCAGCCCGCACGACCTTGGAATCGGGTTCACCCAGTCCCAAAAACCGCTTCATCATCTTCTCGCCGACCAAGTTCCGGGTGACTTCCTTGTCGAACTTTCGGTCGAACCAATAGACCAGCCGACGCGCCTCAGCGCGTTGCAGCGGGTTGCGGCCGATCAGGCTCGGTTCCGGGTGGACCTCGTCAAGGAATTCGGCAATGGCATCACTGCCCGAGATGGCGGTGCCATCGGTCTCGATCAGGACCGGGACCTCGCCGGTCGGATTGAGGGCCAGGAACTCATCGCGGCGCTCCCAAACGCTTTCGGCCTTGAGGGTGAATTCGATGCGTTTTTCCTGCAGAACCAGACGCACTTTCCGGCAGAAGGGGTTCAGCCACAGATGATAGAGCGTGCGCATCGTGGTGATCTTATAACCGCGCCCGGCAGTGGAAACAATCGCGAGGAAGGCTCAATTATTCGGCGGCGTCGGCGGTCCGTTCGGGAAAAGCTCTCGGCCAGGTTTCCGGTCGGCTGCGCGCGTATTGCGGCGGATAATCGGCCTCGGCGCCAAGTGTTTCGGCGGCGTGCCAGGACCAGCGCGGGTCATAGAGCATGCCACGGGCCAGGGCCACCAGGTCGGTCTTACCCTCGGCGACGATGCTTTCGGCCAGCTCCGGGTCGCGGATCATGCCGACGGCGATGGTGGGGATTTCTGCCTCACGTTTAATTTGTGCGGCCAACGGCACCTGATATCCGGGCTTGCCAGGACCAACGGGAGGGCGGTCGGCCGTGTTGCCGCCGCTTGAGCAATCGATGAAATCACAGCCACGGGCCTTTAATTGTTTTGTGAGCGCAACGGAATCTTCGATGGTCCAGCCATCGTCCTGCCAGTCGCTGGCAGAAATTCGCATGCCGAGGGGTTTTTCTTCCGGCCAGACGGCGCGCACGGCCTCGAAGACCTCGAGCGGGAAGCGCATGCGGTTTTCACGTGACCCGCCGTAATCATCGGTCCGCTGGTTAGACAGGGGCGACAGGAAACTGCTCATCAGGTAGGCGTGGGCGGCGTGCAGTTCGATAAGGTCGAAACCGATTTCCAGGGCCCGGCCAGCAGTTTCGACAAAGGTACCTTTGACCCTGTCCATGGCCTTCGCATCCATCGCCACCGGCACCGGCCAGCCGTCGGCGAAGGGTGTCGGTGACGGGCCGATCGCATCCCAGGCGCCGCCATCACCCGCCAGGGGTTTGCCGCCGAGCCACGGCGCCGCCGTTGATGCCTTGCGCCCGGCGTGGGCCAGTTGCAGGCCGACCTTGGCGGTGCCGTGTTCGTGCATGAACTTGACGATGCGGGCCCAGGCTTCCTGCTGTTGATCATTGTAGAGACTCGTGCAGCCTGGCGTGATGCGTCCGATCGCCTCGACCGCAGTGGCCTCCGTAAACACCAGTCCTGGCCCGGAAACGGCAAAACTGCCCAGGTGCATGAGGTGCCAATCGCCGGGCACGCCATCGGTCGCCGAATACTGGCACATGGGTGAGACGACGATGCGGTTGGCAAGCGTCGTTTGACGCAGGTGCAGGGGGCTGAACAGCTGGCTTGGCATCGCCGGATCTCCTTAGTCGTTTTTCTTACCGGGCACACCGGCGGATGGGTGGATCGGTGAGTTCCGCCTGTTCATACCGCCGTCGTGGCGGCTTGGGAAGGCACCGGTGCGCCACAAGACCTTTTCCACAGGGTTTTCTCGCATAATTGTGATGGTCGTTTGACCGGGCGATGGTAGGAAAGCCGTGGCCGATCGCCTATGTTTGGCCAAATTCCCGCTTGTAGCGCGAGGGTGAGAAGCATGTTGATCAAGCACAAACTGGCGTCCGATGTGCGGCCGTCGGAAATCACGCCGCATTCGCTTTTCAAGGCGCGCCGCCGGCCTTCGCGCTGGTTACCCGCGGCGATGATGGCGCCTGCCCGCCGGCACTAAGCTCGAAGGCATCATCGACAGTCAATGGTCCGCCGAGGCCCTGGGTGAGGACCTGACGCCCTACAAGGCGGTCACCACCTACAATAATTTCTATGAATTCGGCACCGGCAAGGGGCAACCGGCCAAGTACGCCCACAAAATGAAGACCAAACCCTGGACCATCAAGGTCGATGGCCACGTGGAGAAGCCGGGCGAGTATTCCTACGAGGATATCGTCAACCCCCACAAGTTGGAGGACCGGGTTTATCGCTTCCGCTGCGTCGAGGCCTGGTCCATGGTCATCCCCTGGGTCGGCATTCCACTGGCCGACGTCATCAAGCGCCTCGGCCCGACCGGCGACGCCAAGTACGTTTCCTTCGAAACCCTCTACGACCCGGTCCGCATGCCGGGCCAGACCAGCGGCGTCCTTGACTGGCCCTACCGCGAAGGGTTGCGCCTGGACGAGGCTATGAACCCCCTGACGCTCTTGGCTGTCGGTGTCTATGGCGAGGTCATGCCCAACCAGAACGGGGCGCCGATCCGTCTGGTCATACCGTAGAAATACGGTTTCAAGTCGATCAAATCGATCGTCCGCATCTCCTTCACCGACCGCCAGCCGCCGACCTCGTGGAACATGTCGGCGCCCCGGGAATACGGCTTTTACTGCAACGTCAACCCGGAGGTCGACCGCCCGCGCTGGAGCCAGGCCCGCGAACGGCGCATCGGCGATTTCCTCAAGCGCCCGACCCTCATGTTCAACGGCTACGGGGACGAAGTGGCGTCGCTCTATCAGGGCATGAACCTGGCCAAGAACTATTAAGTGGCAACGGCCCCATATCAACCGGGGGCCCGAAACCCGGCCTCCCTTGACCCGCTGAGCCGAACGCGGCATCAAGCGGGCATGACGCGCGAAACTGCCATCCGCTGGGTCGCCAAGCCCATCGTCTGGGCGCTTTGCCTGGCGCCGCTGCCGTGGCTGGCTTGGCTCGCGGTCACCGACGGTCTCGGCGCCAACCCCATCGAATACGTCAACCGGTATCTGGGCGACTGGGCCTTGCGATTCCTCCTGATTGCGCTCGCCGTGACACCGCTCCGCGGCCTGACCGGCCTCAATGACCTGATGCGCTTCCGAAGGCTCTTGGGGCTCTTCGCTTTCTTCTATGTCTGCCTGCACCTGACGAGCTACGTCGGCCTCGACCAGTTCTTTCACTGGGGTGAGATTTGGAAGGACATCGTCAAGCGCACCTACATCACGGTCGGGATGGTATCGTTCCTGTTGCTGCTGCCGCTGGCCGCTACTTCGACGAAAGGCATGATCAAACGCCTGGGCGGGCGCAACTGGAACCGGCTGCACAAGGGCGTCTATGTGGCCGCTGCCGCGGCCTGTCTGCATTTCTTCATGATGCGCAAGGGCATCCAGACGGAACCGATCGTCTATGCGGGCATCTGTGCGGGGCTGCTCGGGTACCGATTCGTTGTTTTTGTCCGGAAACGCGCCAAGACGGGCGTTCAGGCGGCCCGCTGAGCCTCGTTCGGACGGATGGTCAGGCGGATGCCGGCCGGGTCCGTGGTCAGGGACCGCACGCCCGATTGCGGGATCGGGATGTGCGTCGCCCGGCAGTATTCGATCAGGGCCTCCAGAAGATCGTAGGAGGTCAGCTTGACCTCGCAGGGCGCCTCGCCCGGCTCCTGGAAACGCAAACTCAGCGCCTCCGTCGGGTCGGTGCCGATCCGCAAACCGTCGACCGGCGAGTCAGGGACGGGAATGCAGGCGGCGTTGCAGTGCTCGATCGCCGCTTCCTTCAATTCCGCCTCGCCAAAGACGAGGCTGCGCAGTTCCGTCGGCATGGGGGCTCTCCCACGGGTTTCCCAGGACCGCACCCATCTTAGCCGGGGGCCGTTAACGACTGGTTAGCGCCGGCCACGTCGGCCACGGCCTGACTCCAGGCCGGGTCCGAGTGCTTTGCCCAGTAGAGCTCGTTTATCCGGTGTGTCAAAGGACCCGGACCAGCCGAACCGACCGGATTGCCGTCGATCCGCCCCACCGCCATGACCCCGCCGGCGGTCGACGTGATGAACACCTCGTCGGCCGCCTTCAGGGCCTCGACCGTGAGCGCCCCGGTGGCAGCCGGGATGGCCAGTTCTTCGCAAAGTTCGAGGACAGTCATCCGGGTAATGCCCTCGAGAACGCCTTTTTCCGGCGTCAGCACGGACCCATTGGTGACCGTAAAAAGGTTGAACCCCGGGCCTTCCGAGATTTGACCGTCGCCGTCGATCAACACCACGGTCTCGCGCCCGGCGTCATAGGCCTGGAAAAGGCCGGCCACCAGATCGAGCCAGTGGTAGTTCTTGACCGTCGGGTCGACAGATTTGGCGCCGATTCGCTCGATCGAGCCCACATGCAGGTCGAGGCCGCGGGCCCGTTGTTCCTCGTTGGCGATCCAGCCGAAGGGGATGGCGAAGGCGAGGAAGGTGGGAACCGCGTCGCGGGGATCGCGCGAGAAGGTGGGCGACACGCCCCGGGTCAGGACCATTTCCACGTAGGCGTCTTCGAGACCGGCGCGGAGCACGCACTGACCCAGGATTTCCTCCAGCTCACCGCGGCTAATGGGCAGGGGCATGCGCAGCTTGTCAACGGAGGCCAGGAACCGCTCGATGTGTTTGTCCAGCCGGAAGAAGCGGTTTTTCCAGACATGAACCACGTCGTAGGTGGCGTCCGAGCGTAGGAAACCCCAGTCGAGGACGGAGATCTTGGCTTCCGAAATGGGGCGGTAGTCGCCGTCGATGTAGGCGACGCCGGGGGGATAGCGGACGATGTTGTCAGCCAGGCTCATGATGCGCGCTAATGGGCCTCGTCCCAGTTGCTCGCCACGCCCGTATCGACGACCAGCGGCACGTCCAAGTGCGCCGCCCCTTCCATGGTCGCCTTGACCAAGGCCGTGGTCTCGTCGATCTCGCCATCCGGGACCTCGAAGATCAGTTCGTCATGGACCTGCAACAGCATGCGGGCCTTCAAACCCTTGTTCGCGAGGGCATCGGGCAGGCGGATCATCGCCTTTTTGATGATATCCGCCGCACCCCCCTGGATCGGCGCGTTGATGGCGGCGCGTTCGGCCATGCCGCGCATGTTCGGGTTCTTCTCGTTGATGCCCCGCATATGGCACTTGCGCCCGAAGGGCGTCGACACGTAGCCGGTCTTGTGCGCGCCCTCCTTGGTGCGGTCCATGTAGTCGCGGATGCCGGGATATTTCTCGAAATAGGCGTCGATGTACTGGCCGGCCTCGCTTTTCGAGATGCCGAGCTGGTTGGAGAGCCCGAAGGCGGAGATGCCGTAGATGATGCCGAAATTGATGGCCTTGGCGCGGCGCCGGGTCATCGGGTCCATGCCCTCGACCGGCTCGCCGAAGACCTGGGACGCGGTGATGGCGTGGATGTCGAGGCCGTCGGCGAAGGCCTGCTTGAGGGCGTCGATACCGGCCACATGGGCGAGGAGCCGCAACTCGATCTGCGAATAATCGGCGGACAGGAGCTTATGGCCGGGCTCGGCGACGAAGGCCTTTCGGATCTTGCGGCCCTCCTCGGTGCGCACCGGGATGTTCTGTAAATTTGGTTCCGTGGAGGCCAGGCGCCCGGTCGAGGCAACGGCCTGCGAATAGGACGTATGGACGCGGCCCGTCGACGGATTGATCTCGCCGATCAGCGCGTCCGTATAGGTGCTCTTGAGCTTGGAGAGCTGGCGCCAGTCGAGAACGCGCGCCGGCAGGTCGTGGCCCTGGTGGGCCAGAGCTTCGAGCACATCGGCGCCGGTGCCGTAGGCGCCGGTCTTGGTCTTCTTGCCGCCGGGGATGCCCATCTCGTCGAACAGGATCTCGCCCAGCTGCTTCGGCGAGCCGACGTTGAAGTCGCGGCCTGCCAATCCGTGGATCTCCGTTTCGAGATCCGCCATGCGCCGGGCGAATTCGTCGGACAGGCGTTTCAGTTCCGCCGCCTCGACCCGGATGCCCTCCGATTCCATCTTCCTCAAGACACCGATCAGGGGCCGTTCCAGGGTCTCGTAGACCGTGGTCATGTGCTCGCTTGCCAGGCGCGGCTTGAAGAGCCTGTGCAATCTCAGAGTCACCTCGGCATCCTCGGCGGCGTAGTCCAGCGCCTTGTCGAGGGGCACGTAATCGAAGGTCACCTGGGCCTTGCCAGCGCCGGCCACGTCCTTGAATTTGATGGTTTCGTGGTCCAAAAAGTCGCGCGCCAGCTCGTCCATGCCGTGTCCGTGCAATCCGCCGTCGACGCAGTAGGAAAGAAGCATGGTATCGTCGACCGGAGCGACGGAAACACCATATCTTTCAAAGATATGCATATCGTACTTGATGTTTTGCCCGATCTTTAGTACGCCGCGATCTTCAAGTAATGGTTTAAGAAGATCGAGGGCTTCCTGGCGCTCCATTTGCTCGATGTCGCCGTTGTCGTTGGCCGCTTCCTCCATCTCGGCCGCCGCCAGGAGATCGAGGCTCGCCTGGCCGCCCGGTTTCTTGTGGGCGACGGGAATGTAGCAGGCCCGGCCCGGGTGCACGGAGAGCGAAATACCGACCAGTTCGGCGGTCATGGAATCCACGGACGTGGTCTCTGTATCGACGGCGACGGTGCCTTCCTTGGCCGCTTCCGTGATCCAACGCTTCAGCGCGTCCGCATCCGTGACCAGCTCGTATTCGGGCCCGGCGGATCCGGTTTCGCCACCGGCCAAGTCGCCGCCCTCGGTGCCGAGACGCGCCTGCCATTGAACCACCAGCGACTTGAAGCCCTGCGCCTGCAGGAACCCCAGAAGCACCTCGGGTTCGGGCTCGCGCACGTGAAAATCGTCGAGGGATGTCTCCACCGGCGCGTCGTCGCGGAGCGTCACCAGGTCGCGGGAGATGCGCGCCATCTCCGCCTGTTCGATCAGCTTCTCGCGGCGCTTCGGCTGCTTGATCTCCCCGGCCCGTTCCAGGAGCGAATCGAGGTCGCCGTATTCCTCGATCAATTGTGCGGCCGTCTTGACGCCGATGCCCTGGACGCCGGGCACGTTGTCGGACGAATCGCCGGCCAGGGCCTGCACGTCGATGACCTTATCCGGCCCGACGCCGAACTTCTCCACCACTTCCGCCTCGCCGATGACCCGGTTTTTCATGGCATCCAGCATGGTGATCTTGGGCCCGACCAGCTGCATCAGGTCCTTGTCGGAAGAAACGATGGTCACCTCGGCCCCTTGTTCGGCGGCCTTCCGCGCATAGGTGGCGATCAGGTCATCGGCCTCGAAGCCGTCCATGTCGACGGCCGGCACATTGAGGGCTTCAGTGGCCTCGCGGACCAGGGCGAACTGCGGGATCAATTCCTCCGGCGGCGGCGGCCGGTTTGCCTTGTAGTCCGCATAGATGTTCGAGCGGAAGGTCTTCCGGGCCCGATCGAAGATGACGGCGATGCGGTCGGCGTCCGTGTCGTCCAGCAGCTTCATCAGCATCTTGGTGAAGCCGAAAACGGCGTTGACCGGCGTGCCCTCCGGGCTGGTCATGGGCGGCAGGGCATGGAAGGCCCGGAAGATGAAGCCGGAGCCGTCGATCAGGAAAACGTGCTTGGGGGTGTCGGTCATGGGGTTACCTTCGGCCGTGATTTGGCGATGCCTGACTGATTGTCGGAGCACCGTTTGTGGGGATGACCGGAAGGGTGATGAAGCCCCCCCAATCGTCATCCCCGGGCTTGACCCGGGGATCCACGTGGATGGCCGGGTCAAGCCCGGCCATGACGGAGAAAGGGCCGAATCGTCTGCTCATCCCCGACCCCCTAAATGTCGCCTTTTGACAACATTTGTCCACCTTTTCCCAAAATCCCCGTCGTCATTCGTCATCATTGTCCATGGAAGCCAGACAGCGGGCGATGTTGGCCTCGCCCCGGCGGTTGCGTCGAGATGCCGAGCTTGGCGATCCTGGCCTGCGCCTCGATGGCGCGGACGGCCGGATGCAGGGCGCCTTCGGCGACCGCCTGGCGGCAGATCATGTCGAGGGTATCCATCCAGCCCCGCTCGCGGGCGGCGAATTCCTCGCGCAGCGCCTCGCGGATGACGCTCAGCCGCCGGCGCACGCTTTGCGCCTTCAGGAGCCGGTGGCCCTGGGTGCGGGCGCTGATTTCACTATAGCCGGCCAGTCGGGCGGCCCGGGCCGCGTTGCCGCCCCGGGCATAGAACTGGCAGAAGAACTCCTGGCGGGCGTTGAGGGGAGAGTTTTCAAGG
>Ga0209458_1000510_pt1 | contig 13040 bp, 13 predicted proteins | sample WorMetLIZAISLAND_FD_187411 | JGI IMG/M metagenome (GOLD analysis project Ga0209458, IMG submission 187411) | Marine gutless worms symbiont microbial communities from Max Planck institute for Marine Microbiology, Germany - Inanidrilus manae... ...
GGCCGAGTTGCGTCTACGCGGCGGCGTCGGAGGTGCGGTTGCCGCCTCGAAAAGCCTGCGTTCCCTGGGCTCCCAGGCGGCGTCCCCGGCCCAGGGAGAATTCTCGCGCAGACGAGAATGGCGGAGGGAGTGGGATTCGAACCCACGATACGGTTTTGCCGCATACACGCTTTCCAAGCGTGCGCCTTCAGCCACTCGGCCATCCCTCCGGACGCGCGGAACATATGCAGAATTGCTGCAGACGGCAATATGCCGACGGCGCTTCCGCGTCAGGCGTCGAGCAGCGCTGCGGCCCGGCGCAAATCGGGGCTGTCGTGGCCTTCCGAGAACCAGTCGTAGAGCGGCCTGACCAGCGTTGCGGCCTCGTCAGCGCGGCCCTGTCCTTGCCATAGGCCGGCCAGCGAGACGGCCGCGCGCAGTTCCGGCAGCCGCGCCTGCTGACGGTGTGCGGCGGCCATGGCGGCAGAGAAGTCGGCTTCCGCGGCGTCCACGTCGTCGGCCGCGGCCCGCAGGGTCAGCGCGCCGCGCATCCGCAGCATCTCGGGATAGCCGAAACAGGCACCGGTGCGTGCGGCCGTGGTGATCGCATCGTCGATCCGGTTGCGGCCGCGGTCGACGTCGCCCTGATGGGCGTAGGCGTCGCCCAGCAGGGCGACGAAGGACGGCAGCCCCATCTCCGCCCCGGTGGCCCGGATCTGCGCCAAGCCGTCTTCCATCCGGGCGATGCCGTCGGCAGCCTCGCCCTGCCGGCTCAGTGCCCAGCCAAGCTGGAAATCGCCCTGCGACTGCAGCAGCGGCAGCAGGTACTCGCGGCAGACGGCGATCTCGCGCTTGGCCCAGGCGGCGCTGTCCGCCGGTTCGTCGCGAAACAGGCAGAGATAGCTCAACGCCCAATGGGCCAGTGCCAGGGTGAGCGGATGGCCGACGGTCTCGGCCAGGTCGAGGGCTTCCCGGCAGCGGGCCATGGCACGGTCCGGGTAGCCCTGCTGCCAGAGCGCCAGCCCGGCGAAGGCGCGGCAGCAGACCCCCGGGTCGTGGCCCGAGTAGTCGTAGGTCAGCTGATGGTGCGCGTCTGGTCGGTAGCGGGCGATGCCTTCACTGGCATGCCGGTCGGCGGTGCCGAAGTCGCCCATGAAGAAGCTGTTGCTCCAGAACAGATGATGGGTCTCGATCTGCACCCCGTCATCCGGCGACTCCGCGGCCAGGGTAATGCACCGCTCGCCCAGGGCGCGGGCGGTCTGCAATTCCCCGCGGATCATGTGGTATTGGCCCTGGCCGCGCAGCGCGGTGAACAGCTCGCGCTCGTCGCCGATGGTCTCGCAGATCTCGCGGGCCCGGGTGAAGGCATCGCAGACTTCCTGCGCGCCCCAGCCCCGGGCGGCCATCATGGTGATCCCCATGGCCTTCTGGCAGTCCAGTTCGCGGTGCAGGTTCTCGGCCGTCTGCGGCAGACTCTCGAGCAGCGACAACGCCTGCTGAAGATGCCGCATGGCCTGGCCGTGGGCTGAGCGGCGGATCGCCTTCAGCGCCGCCCGGTAGAGATAGCTCACGGCCTCGTTGGTCAGGTCGCCGGCGACGGCATGCAGCGCCAGGCGCTCGATCTGTTCGTCCCGTCGGCCGCGGTAGTGCTGTTCGATCAGCCGGACCAAGGCGATGTGCAGGGCCCGCCGCTGGTCGCGCAGCAGGCTGTTGCGGGCGACGTCGTGGGTCAGGGTGTGCTTGAAGGTGTACTCGATGTCGGGGAACTGCCGTGACTCGTAGATGAACTCGGCCGACCGCAGGGACTCGATCGCCGCGTAGTAGTCCTCCTCCGGCAGGCGGGAGATCGGCCGCAACAGGCCGTCCGGGACCTCCATGCCGATCACCGCCGCGGCTTGCAGCAGGGTCTTGCTCTTGGAAGGCAGCCGGTCGATGCGCGCGGCCAGCACGGCCTGGATGGAGGAGGGGATGTCGATGTCGCCGATCGCCTTCTCCAGCCGGTAGGCGCCGACCGTGCCGCTCAGGGCGCCGGTCTCGACCAGCGCGCGAACCGTCTCTTCCAGGAACAGCGGCGTGCCGCGTGTCTGTTCGATGAGCACGCGGCGGGCATCGTGCAGGCTCGGGTGATCGCCCAGCAGGCTCTTGAGCAGGCGTTCGGCGCTGTCGTCGGCCAGCGGCTCGAGGCGGACGAACGAGAAGCCGCTGCGCCCCGTCCAGTCGTGCCGGTACTCGGGCCGGTAGGTCACCAGCAGCAGCAGGCGCGCCGCACTCAGGCTCTCGACCAGTGCGTCGACGACGGTCTGCGTCTCGCGATCAATCCAATGCAGGTCTTCCAGGATGATCAGCAGCGGTCGCGTCTGGCTCAGGCTGGCCAGTAGCGCCTTGAGGCAGCCCAGGGTGCGGCGCTGACGCTGCGCCGGATTGAGCGCCTGCCAGGCCTCGTCATCGACGGGGATATCGAGCAGCGAGAACAGCACCGGCAACGACGGCGCGATCGAGTGCAAACACGGCTTGCCGCGCCTTTGCCGCGATGTCGGCCTGCGAATGACGGTCCTCCACGTCGAGCCACGAGCGCAGCATCTGGCTGACGACGCCGAACGCCGTCGTCGTTTCAAGCGACGAGGCGCCGGCCGCCAGCACGGTCCAGTCGGTCAGGCTCCGGGACTTGGCGAGCTCGTGGACGAGGCGGGACTTGCCAACCCCAGGGTTGCCGATGACGGCGACCAGCTGGCCTTCCCCTGTTTCAGTGCGGTTGACGGCCTGGTTGAGCGTGGCCAGCTCGGCTTCGCGTCCGACGAATGTGGTGAGACCACGGGCCAGGCGCGCCTGCCAGGGCCGTGTCACCGCACTGCGCTGCGTCAACAGGAAGACGCCGTCGCCATCGTCCGCCACGTTGGTTCCGTCCCGCGTGACCGGTTCCGTCTCGATGTACTCCAAGGCCTGGCGCCGCGTCGTCGCGCTCAGGCCGATTGCCCCCGGTGGCACCGAGCGTTGAATCCGGCCGGCCAGACCGACGGCGTTGCCGACGGCGTCATAGCGGGTGTCGCCGTCTGCATCGGCCGGCCGAACCACCACTTCGCCCGAATGCAGGCCGATCCTGGCGTGCATCCTGCCGGCGGACTCGCGCTTTATGGCGTCCTGTATCGCCAGGCTGGCGTAGCAGGCCCGCACCGCGTGATCCTCATAGGCGACCGGGGCGCCGAACAGTGCCGTCAGCGTGTGGCTCTGGCGGATGCTGATGGTGCCGAGATAGTGCCGGATCGCCTCGCTGGCGGCATTCATTGCCGGGTCCAGCAGTTCAAACGTGGTCTCCGGGTCCTGGCTGGCGTCCGACTGCGCTTCGATCTCGAAGCAGAGCACCGTCAGGTGCTTGCGCTCAGGCTGGATCACGTGCTGTGCGTCCTGGGGCACAACTGATACGGGTGCGTTTTCGGGCGCCGGCTCTTCGACGGTCGGCGACGGGGTCGCCGGCGGGCGCCGGCGCAGCCGCTGCTCGGCGACCATTCTCTGCAGGGCCTGGGTTTCGGGCTGCGGGGCGGCGCCGAGCTCGCGCTGCAGTGTCGCCTCGCAGACCTCGTACTGGCGCAGCGCGGCGCCGTGCCGGCCCTGTTCGGTATAGACCCGCATGAGATCGCGGTGGACCATCTCCTGCAAAGGATCGATCGCCAGCAGACGCAGTGCCGTCTGCACGGCGGCTTCATATTCTCCGCGGGCGATCTGCGACTGCAACAGACGGTTCAGCGCGGCGAGCGCGACTTCGCGCAGCCTGATCCGCTCGGAGATCAGCCACTCCTCGAAGACCTCCTCGCGCAGGTTCAGGCCGGCCAGCAGATCGCCCTGATAGATCGCGGCGATCTCGGCGTCCGACGCAGGGTCCTGGGCAGCGGCGAGGTGCTGGAACTGGTCGGCATCGACGGCGATGAGCTCGCGGTCCAGGACCAGGCCTTCGCCGTGCACCTGGATCGGATCGAGGCCGACGGCCTTGCGGATCGAGAAGATCGTCTGGTTCAGGCTGTGGCGGGCCTGCTTTTGGCCGCGCGTGCCCCACAACAGGGCGGACAGGTGGTCGCGCCGGTGTGCCCGACCCAGCGGCAGGGCGAGATAGGCGAGCACGGCCTCCGCTTTCCGGGTCGGAAGCTGGCACGGCTGCCCGTCGGTTCCGATCAACTGGAAACCGCCGAGGATCTGAAGCTTGAGCTGCGTCATGTCGTGCCGGCCATCTCCGAAGGCGGCCGCCGAATACAACCCGGACGAGCCCGAAATATACGTCAAATCGGCATGGGTCATCGATTTGATGGATCTTTGATCGCCCTGTTGAGCGTTCGTTGATCCCTCCTTCCTAGCTCTCTGCGAGGCGCGACCGGAGCCTGGTCGTGTCGAAGCGACAGCCGAAGGAAAAGCAGATGACGCATCGCCGCCAGGTTCCAGCAACGGCTCGAACGTCTCTCAGGGCGCGGCGGTGCAACTGTGACGCAGCGCACATTTCGTCTTGCGGGCAGAGCCGCGTTTCGGGGTGGCGTTCGGCAGCACCATCGTGCACCCGGCCGCGCCGGCATCGGCCCTGCGGCGGGGTCACAGAGAAAGGAAGAAACTGATGCAAACAGCAGTCCACCACATCGACGGCGATCGATTTGCCCGGTGCATCGCGACCTCCAAGCGCGTGCGGTGGGATATCGATGACGACGTGATCCGGGGCCGGGTGTTCGACACCGAGCAGAAGTATCTGCCGGACGGCCTCTCCCAGGTCGACCAGATGGGCTACCTGTCGACGGCCGAGAAGCGCTACATGAGCCAGATCCAGGGGCGGACCTATGCCAACCTGTTCGGGCTGGTCGAGCGCTTCATCAACGCCAAGGTGCTGGAGCTCAGCCGCGACCATTGGTTCGGCGACCAGACCGCGCTCGAGGCGCTGGTCCGCTTCAGCGACGAGGAGCTGAAGCACCAGGAGCTGTTCCGCCGGATCGAGCGGATGACGGCCGCGGCGATGCCGCACGGCTACCGCCTCGTGGCCGATCCCGACGAGGTTGCCGGCGTCGTGCTCGGCAAGAGCACCTGGTCGGTCCTCGCCCTGACCCTGCACATCGAGCTGTTCACCCAGCTGCACTACCGCGAGAGCATCGATCCGGACGACGACCTGTCGGCGCTGTTCAAGGACGTCTTCCTGTTCCACTGGAAGGAAGAGAACCAGCACGCGATCGTGGACGAGCTCGAGTGGCGCCGCATCGATGCCACGTTGCGGGCAGAAGAGCGCGACAAGGCGGTCGACGACTTCATCGAGCTGGTCGGCGCCGTCGACGGCATCCTGCAGGCCCAGGCGGGCGAGGATGCGCGCTACTTCGTCGAAACCTGCGGACGCCAGCTCGGCGCAGAGGAGCGCCGGGCGCTCGAAGCCGCCGTGCTCAAGGCCTACCGGTGGCAGTACATCATTTCCGGCGCCCAGCACCCTCACTTCGTCAAGGTGCTGTCGAGCCTGATCACCGAGGCGCAGGGCGGACGGATCATGTCGGCCCTGGCAACCCTGCAGTAAGCCCCTGACGGACCAGCAGAAACTTCGTTCAACAAGGAGACAACAGATGAGCGCGATGGCAGAAACCACGAACACCACACAGGCCAACGTCGTCAACGGCATCAACGTCGACGATCTCAAGGCCCTGGTCGCCCAGGTCGAGCAGAACGCGGCGAACGGCAAGACCAGTTGGCATGTCGCCACCACCTGGCAGGGCCAGACCCACAGCCGTTCCGAGGTCACCGGCTTTGGCATGGGCGGCGACGAGGTCTCGCGCCGGTTCACCTTCGATATCGACGAACCGGCGGAGCTGGGTGGCGGCAACGCCTTCGCCAATCCCCTGGAGCACCTGCTCGCGGCGCTGAACGCCTGCATGACGGTGGGTTACGTGGCGCAATGCGCGGTCCGCGGCATCACCATCGACAGCCTGCAGATCGAGACCGAGGGCGAGATCGACCTGCGCGGCTTTCTCGGCCTCGACCCGGCGGTCGCGCCGGGCTACGAGGGTCTGCGCTACACCGTCCGCATCAAGGGCGACGCCACCGAGGCGCAGTTCGTCGAGGTGCACGAGGCGGTGATGGCGACCTCGCCGAACTTCTACAACCTGTCTCGGGCGGTACGCCTGAACCCGACCCTGGTGGTCGGCTGATCACGGCGCCGTGGCCGGGTCGCGCATGGCGCGACCCGGCTGCGTGCGCATCGGGATCCCTGACGACTCAAGTTTATTCAGGCCGCCCCGGCGCGTCGGCCGCGCTGCGCGCCGGGGCGAACTCGTCCACCACCGTGTTCTTTGACAGCGGCACGCCCGTCCGGTAGGCGGCCCGGCCGATCATGTGGGCTGCGACCGGTGCCGTCAGCATCAGGAAGACGATTGCCGCGATGGCCCGGGCCACGATCCCGGTCTCGCCGAAGTGGACCGCCACCGCAACCAGGATCAGACCGCAGCCCAAGGTTCCGGCCTTGGTCGATGCGTGCATGCGGATCAGTACGTCGGGCAGCCGCAGTACACCGAGCGCGGCTACCAGCGCGAACAGACTGCCGGTGATCACCAGTACGGCCGTGACGATCTCGATCATGGGCCGGGGCGCTCCTCGTCTGCAGGCGAAGCGCCGCGCATCCTGCGTCGCTCAGCAAAGCGGGCGAAGGCCACGGCGGCGAGAAAGGCGACCAGCGCGAGGGCAATGGCGACGTCGAGAAACGCGGCTTCACCCGTCTCGATCGCAAACAACGCGCTGAAGGCAACGGCCAGAATGGTCACGAGGTCCAGCGCGACGACCCGGTCGGGCAGGCTTGGCCCGCGCGCGAGCCGCAGGAAGGCGAGCACCATCGCCGCCATCAACAGGACGAAGGCGACGTCGACAGCCCAATCCAAGATGGTCTGATCGGCGATCATAACTCCAATGCCTCGATGACTCTGCGTTCCATGCCCTGCTTGAGCTGGCGACGCAGTGCTGCCGGGTCGTCGACGAACATGGCATGGACGTAGAGCGTCTTCCGGTCGGGCGAGACGTCCAGGCTCAGGCTTCCCGGAGTCAGCGAAATCAGATTTGCGACGAGGAAGATCTCTCCATCGCTCTTGGCGTCAAGCGGCATGGCGATGATGCCGGGCCGACTCAGATGGGTCGGGGTAACGACATCCCAGACGACGCGCAGACTGGACGCGACGAGCTCGTAGACGAACAGGGCGGCAAGCCGGACGACCCGCCAGACCCGCTCGAAGTAGGTGGTCTCGCCGACCAGCGGGCGGACCACCCAAAGGGCCGCGTAGCCGATGCCGAAGCCCACCAGCAGGCTCGGCAGCGTAAAGCTGCCCGCCAGCGCCGCCCAACCCAGCGCCAGGGCCATATTGAGCACGAAGACGTTCATGATGCCGGCCCCAGAACTGCCCGGACATAGGGGGCCGGATCGAGAAGCTGCGCGGCGGTGCGCTCGGCGAAGACGACGAACGGCTCCGGGAAGACGCCGATCACGATCGTCAGCCCGGCGAGGCTGGTGACCGGCAGCACAAGCAAGGCGCGCTCGCGCGGTTCGAGGCTCTTGAGGCTTCTCGCCGCGTCATCGGGATGCGCTTTCCAGAAGGCTTCAGCCCAGATCTTGGTCATCGAGAACAAGGTGAGCAGGCCGACCACCAAGGCGGTTGCCGCCATCAGGTAGGCGCTGGCGTCGAGGCTCGCCTTGACCAGGAGGAACTTGGCCCAGAACCCGGACAGCGGGGGTATGCCAGCCAGGGCCAACGCCGGCACCAGAAACAGGATGGCGAGGAATGGCGCAGACTTGTAGAGCCCACCACTGGCGGCAAGATCGGAATGTCCGCTCAGTCGCGTGGCGATGCCGCTGACCAGAAACAGGTTCGCCTTAGCGATGATGTTGTGGGCCAGGAACAGAACCGCGCCGGCCAGTGCGAGCGGTGTGAGGAGTGCCAGGCCCATAACGATGTAGCCGATCTGGCTGACGATATGGAACGACAGGATCTTGCGAAACTCGTTCTGGGCGGCAGCGCCGAGCACGCCGGTGACCATGGTGAACGCGGCGATCACCAGGAGCAACGCGTGGGTGTAATCGGTGTCATGGGTGAACACCAGGGTGTACATGCGGATCAGTGCATACACGCCGACCTTCGTCAGGAGCCCGGCAAACACCGCCGACACCACGACGGGCGCGGTGTGGTAGGACGCCGGCAGCCAGAAGAACAGCGGGAATACGGCGGCCTTGATGCCGAAGGCGACCATGAACAGGACCGCCACGACGGTGACCAGGCCCTGGTTGTTCACCTCGCCAACGGCGCGATGGAGGTCGGCCAGGTTCAGCGTGCCGGTCAGGCCATAGAGCAGGCCTATGCCGGAGAGGAACAGGACCGTCGAAACCAGGTTCAGGGTGACGTACTTGATCCCGCCGTCGATTTGCGCCTTGCTGCCGCCGAGCACGAGCAGGCCGAAAGAAGCGATCAACATCACCTCGAACCAGACATAGAGGTTGAACAGATCGCCGGCGACGAAAGCGCCACAGACGCCGGCAAGCAGCACGTGGAACAGCGCGTGATAGCCGAGCTTCTCGAGGCGGGCGTCGATGTCCGCCATCGCGTAGAGGGCGACGGCGAGCCCGATGACCGCCGTCAGGAGCAGCATCACGGCGGCCAGCAGGTCGGCAGCCAGGGTGATGCCGAACGGCGCGGGCCAGGCGCCCATCTGGGCGACGACAATGCCCACCCGCCAGACCTGAACCAGAAGTGCGATGGTGCAGATCAGCAGCGCGACACAGCCGGCGACGCTGAGCCAATGTGCGAGCGGCCGTGCATTGCGGAACAGGAAGGTCAGAACCGCCGTGCCGATCGGCAGCACCACCGGCAGCGTGATTAGCCAGCTCAAGACTCACTCCCTGCTGGCGCCGCCGGGCTTGGCGCCTGGCTGGACGCTGCCGGCTCGGCATGGCGCATCGCATCGGTATCGAGCGTTCCGAGGGTCTGATAAGCCCGGAACACGAGAGCCAGCGCGAAGGCGAACAGGCCAAAGCCGATGACGATGGCCGTCAGGACGAGCGCCTGTGGCAGGGCATTGGCCACCACGGTGGGGGGCACGGCCATGCCCTCCGGGACCAGGGGCGGTGATCCCGCGGTGAGACGGCCGGCGGTGAAGATCGTCAGGTTAGCGGCATTGCTGAGGAGAACCAGACCGAAGAGGAACTTCACGGCATTGCGGGCGAGCATCAGATAGACGCTGGCCGCCACCAGGAGCCCGACCAGGAGTGCCAGTGCCGTTTCCATGCTCAGGCCTCCTCTTCCAGCGCCAGGACGAGGGTCAGCACGGCGCCGACGACGACGAGATAGACGCCAAGGTCGAACATAAGCACCGTGCTGACGGAAAGAGCCTTGCCGGTGCCATCGGCGGCAAAGAACCACCACTGTCCCGTCAACGGCGGATCGCCGACCAGTGCCGCGCCGAGCCCGGCCAAGCCGGCGATGCCCAGGCCGACCATGGCGATCGCACGCGGATCAAACCGCAGCGCCTGTCGCGCCTTCGTGGTTCCGTGCGCGATCGCGTACAGGGCAAAGCCGATGGCGGCGATCAGCCCGCCAATGAAGCCGCCGCCAGGCTCATTGTGTCCACGCAACAGCATGTAGACGGAGAACAACAGCATGAGGCCGACCAGCACCCGTGACGCTGCGTTGAGGATCAGCGAGTTCATGACCGCCGGTCCCGTCGCACTCCGCGGATCAGGCCGTAGGCACCGAGAGCTGCCGCCGCAACCACGGCGATTTCGCCGAAGGTATCGAGGGCCCGAAAGTCCACCAGGATGACGTTGACGATGTTGCGGCCGAAGGCTTCGGGCACGCTGGTCTGCTCGAAGTACGTCGTGACCGATCGGTCGAAGGGACCGGCCATGACGGCGAGCAGCGTTATCGCAACGACGCTGCCGACAGCGCCGGCGAGCACCGCGTCCGACAGGCGCCGCGGTCCGCCGGAGCGCTGGTCGGGACGCGGCAGGCGGAGCATGACCACGGCGATAAGGACCACCACGAGGGTCTCGACCAACAACTGCGTGATGGCAAGGTCCGGGGCGCCGAACATGAGGAACACCAGGGCGACGCCGACGCCGACGACACCGAGGGCGCAGACCGCGGCGAGGCGTGAGTTGGAGGCCACCGTCATCATGGCGCCGGCGGCAATCAGGGCGACGACGGCCCATTGCCTGATTGCCAGGTCGGGCCAGGCCGCCGGCATGCGTCCGGCGTCGCGTGCGATCAGAGTGACAGCCGCAGCGGTCGCCAGGCTGGCGAAAACGACGAAGAGATAATGTCGCAGCACGCCGCCCTGAAGCAGTCGTGTCTGCGCCGCGGCAAGCCATTTCAAGCCATCGAGCGCGCGGTCCCAGACCTGATCCGCCGTCGTCGGCAACCGGGTTTCGAGGTGGATCAGCAGCCGGCGCAGCCGCCAGTGGCCGGCATAGCAGCCGAGCCCGATGGCGAACGTCAGCAGGCTCAGGAGCAGCGGCAGGTTGATGCCGTGCCAGAGCGCGAGCTTGACGGCTTCGGGCCGGCCGAGGATTGCGGTGACCGCGGGCTGGACCAGGGTGTCGGCGATCAGCGTTGGCGCCAGACCGAACGCCAGGCCGAGGCCGGCGAGCATGATGGGACCGATCCACATCCGGGCCGGCGCCTCATGCGGCGTCTTGGGCGTTGCGAGCCTGGTGCCATAGAACGGCCGCAGCGCCACGATGCCGGCAATCGCGACCATCAGTGCGTTTGCCAGCACCGCTGCCGCGGCGACGAACAGTGGCTCGGCAGCGATGGCGAGGGCGCCTTCGTACTTCAGCTCCTTGCCGATGAAGCCGAGGAAGGGCGGGAATCCGGCCATGGACAGCGCCGCGGCCGCCGCGGCGATCGCCGTGACCGGCATGGCGCCGACAAGGCCGCGCAACTGCGTGATCTCACGCGTCCCGGTTGCGTGATCGACGATGCCGACGATCAGGAACAGCGCTGCCTTGTAGAACGAATGGACGATGAGGAATGTCACCGCGGCCGCCATGGCGACCGTCGCCTCGGCGCCCAGAAACATCACCAGCGTGCCAAGCGCCATCAAGGTCGTGTAGGCCAGCGCCAGCTTCAGGTCGGTCTGGCGCAAAGCGAGCACCGAGGCGACGACCGCCGTTGCCGCGCCGACGATCGTCAGCGTCCAGATCCAGGTATCCGTGCCACTCAGCGTCGGATGCATCCGGGCCAACAGGTAGACTCCGGCCTTCACCATCGTCGCCGAGTGCAGGTAGGCACTCACGGGTGTGGGTGCCGCCATGGCATTGGGCAGCCAGAAATGGAACGGCAGTTGCGCGGACTTGGTGAAAGCGCCCAGCAGCACCAGAACGAGGATCGGCAGATAGAGCTGGTGTGCGCGGACCGCGTCGCCCTGCGCGATAATGGCCGACAACTCAAAGCTGCCCGCGACGATGCCGCGCAGGATCAACCCTGCCATCAAGGCAAGACCGCCGGCACCGGTCACCAGCAGTGCCTGCAAGGCGGCGCGGCGGGCTTTGGCGGACGCGTGATCGAAGCCGATCAGGAGGTAGGAGGCGACGGTCGTGAGCTCCCAGAACACGAACAGCGTGATCACGTTGTCGGCCAGGACCAGCCCGAGCATCGCAACCGTGAAGAGCAGAAGATAGAGATAGAACCGGACGAGATGGGGGTGGCCGGCGAGGTAGACGCTCGAGTAGAGCGCGATCAATGCGCCGATCCCGCTGATCAGCAGGGCGAAGGTGAGGCTGAGGCCATCGAGCAGAAACGAGAGGCCGATGCCCAGGCTCGGTGCCCAGTCATAGGCAAGGCGAAGGGTTTCGCCGCCGGCGACGGCCGGCAGAAAAGAAGCAAAGACGAGCGTCAATGCCGCAGGGGGCACGACCGTCAGCCAGCTCATCCTGCCAGCCCGGCCCGGCTGCATCCATGTGCAGACCTGGACGTTTCATAGTCTCTCGTCTTTGCTCAAGTGCGCCGGCGGCGGCGGCAGTATCGGCTGCCGGGCGCCGCGATATCGACGTTCTGCCGGCCAAGGGAGGGCGCGCCCATCAGCCGTTCGTTCGTGTTGACCTCAGGCTTCGCCCGCGGCGCCTTCGGCAGTGGCTGCCACGCCGGCCGTCGGCGCGTTCCGCGTCGCCCCCCGTTCCCGAGCCTGGCTGCGCTGCGGCAATGACTGGTCGCCGACAGAAAGCGACGGGTCGCGATCGGTACCCGCCAGCTTCCTCACCCGTATCCGCAGCACCCGGCCATCGGTCATGGTGACGGCAGAGGCTTGCGGTCGATGCTGCGGTCGCTCAATGCGGCCAGACGGTTCGACAGTGAACCGCGGTCGACGGCGGACTGACCGCGCGCCGCCGCCAGCGCTTCCGCGACGATGGGATCGCTGTCCGGTGCATCGGCACGCAGCAGCTCGGCCTTCAGCGTGAGCGCCGCCGTCTCTGCCCGGACTTTGGCCGTCTGTTGGTTCATCGTGTCGAGGGCGATACTCAGCGACCCGATCGAGCCGGTGATGCCGGCGGCTTCCCTGCTGCGCCGTTCCCGCTCTGTCGCCCGTTGTTGCTGCAGCCTGGCTGTGTCCATCTGGCGACGCGCCGACTTCAGTTCGCTCTGTGCGGTCCGGATCTTGTGAGCCAGTTCCTCGAATGCGCGCCGCAATTCGGTGCGCCAGGCCTCGACCTCGCGATCTTCCTGTTCTTCGCGCTCGATTTCCGGCTGCATCTGCTCGAGCTTGTCGATGACCCTGGCCAGGCTGGCTTCGGTTTCGGTCCTGCCGGCCGGTTCCGCGATATCGGCAAGCCTGGCTTCGAGAAGCTGCGCGGCCTGCAGGTGTTCCTCATAGCGTTGACGCAGTTCGGCGGTCTCCCGATGTTCGCGCTGCGCCTCCGCCTCGGCCTCCGCCAGGCGGCTGCCTAGAGCGTGTCTGCCTTAGTTTGAAGCGTATCCTGCATTTCGGAAGTAGTTGGCGCATTCGTGCGGCGTGAAGGCGTCGAGGAGCTGACCGATGCGGTCGGCAACTTCATCTGTGGTGCGCGCATCGGCCTTTCTGAGCAA
>Ga0209458_1000511_pt1 | contig 13030 bp, 10 predicted proteins | sample WorMetLIZAISLAND_FD_187411 | JGI IMG/M metagenome (GOLD analysis project Ga0209458, IMG submission 187411) | Marine gutless worms symbiont microbial communities from Max Planck institute for Marine Microbiology, Germany - Inanidrilus manae... ...
AAAGTCCATAGTCTGGAGGACTAAAGTCCTCATCCGTGGACAAGCCACGGACTGAAAGTGAAGGGACTTAAAGTCCATAGTTTCAACTATGATGCGCTTCGCGCACTAAAGTTATTGAAGCAATGAATTCAGGGGAAAGGGGGCAGTTTTCAGGGGCAGACAACTGATACTACCTGCCTCCTGATAACTGACAACTGCCCCCTTGGGAGTGCACAAATTTGACTCATTTGGAAAGATTCAGGTCCCTCAAGGATCCTGAGTTATCAGTCGGTTGCCCTGCGCTCCAATCTTCTCAGGGGGCGCGTGGGAACGATCCCGGCATCACTTCGGGTGAAAATCTGCGGAATCCGTGACATCCGCGGATTAAAATGGTCCCCTTCTCTACCGTCAGGTTAGGCGACTCACGCTTGCATCCAGGGGAACACCATGAGCACAAAGACCAATCCCGGTAACTTTTTCGAGGATTTCCGCGTCGGGATGAAGATCATCCACGCCACGCCGCGCACCATCACGGAGGGGGATGTGGCCCTCTACACGGCGCTGTACGGCTCCCGCTTCGCGGTCCAGTCGTCCAGCGCCTTCGCCGCGGCCATCGGGCTGCCGCGCGCACCCCTGGACGATATGCTGCTGTTCCATCTGGTGTTCGGGAAAACGGTGCCGGATATCTCGCTCAACGCCATCGCCAACCTGGGCTATGCCTCCGGGCGCTTCCATGCCCTGGCCTATCCGGGGGACACCATCCGCACCGTCTCGGAGGTGATCGGCCTCAAGGAGAACTCGAACGGCAAGACCGGGACCGTCTATGTGCGCTCCGTGGGTACCAGGCAAGGGGGCGAGACGGTGCTCGAATATGTGCGGTGGGTGATGGTACGGAAACAGGACCTCGAGGCCCCGACCCCCGAGCCGGTGGTGCCGGAGCTGCCACAGGCGGTCCCCAGCGCCGATCTGATCGTACCGGATGTGCTGGACCTCTCCGGTTATGACACGGATCTGGCCGGGAGCCCCTATTTCTGGGACGACTATGAAGAGGGCGAGAAGATCGACCATGTGGACGCCATGACGGTGGAGGAGAGCGACCACATGACGGCCACCCGGCTCTACCAGAATACCGCCAAGGTGCACTTCAACCTGCATACCGAAAAGGATGGGCGCTTCGGCAAGCGGATCGTCTACGGCGGTCATGTCATCAGCCTGGCCCGTTCCTTCGCCTTCAACGGCCTGGCTAATGCCTTCAAGATCGTCGCCATCAACGGCGGACGCCACGTGGCCCCCATCTTCGCCGGCGATACGGTCTACGCCTGGTCCCAGGTCCTGAGCAAGGACGCGCTGCCGGGCCGCACCGATCTGGGCGCCCTGCGTCTGCGCCTGGTCGCCGTGAAGGATCAGGATTGCGCTGCATTCCCCTACCGGGACCAGGCGGGGAAATACGATCCCGCGGTGGTGCTGGATTTCGACTACACCGTCCTGATACCGCGCAAAGGCTAGACTGTGTCGACAGTTGGTTAGAGTGGGCAAAACAAGCGCCCGGCAAGTTGGGCTCAAGGCTGCGATCAGTTGTCGGTTGTCAGAGCCTCTGATAACTGCCCCCTGATTACTGGCAACTTCGCACTGCCGTACGGGTTATAAGGAGTTCGGGGTGTTAAAAAAGTTATTTTCCCTAATGACCATAGTGTTGGTTTTAACCGGCTGTGAACCCGGATTAAAAGACACTCGGCATCAGCCAAACGCGGAAAATGGGAAGAGTCGCCCGACCCGAAAACTCACCCGCGCGTACAGGATGTGGATCATGGAGACACCAGGAAGTCGGTTAGTCATGAATATCGGCAGTCAAAGGCCGGAAAATGGAAAGGGTTGCCCGACCCGAAACCTTATCCGTACGTACAGGATCCGAGTTATGAGGATACCAGGAGATCGCTTAATAACGAATATGATCGGTGGTGGCGCTCGCTGTTACCTCATTTGAAACCGTTCGCTATCGCTGAACTAAAAAAGAATATTAAAGACGAAATCGGAAAAATCCCGGAGATTAAACTGCTGCGGTTATGGGAACCCGAGATCAATATAGAGCAGTCGGTGGGATATGAAGTATACCGACCTTATCGGATCAAAGTAAGGGAACCCTTAAAGGAGTCTTATAGTATCAGGATCAAGGCAAAGCTGCATATTAAAAAGAGACTGCCGTTAAGACTGGGTATCAAAACCGATGAGGTCTTCACCTTCGTGGTACGTAAGCTCCATGTCGACCAAGAGGCTCGATTTAGACATTATGATCCGAAAAACATTGAAATTATACATCTTGGCCAACCGGACATTTCCTTTAAAATCGATATTGAGGGGCAGGGACTATCCAGTACACTGATTGCCGACATCGGTGACCTGTTTGTCGACCGTCAACTCAACACTATCATCAGGACCCTGACCCATAAAATAACCGAGAAATTCCCGAGTTTAATAAGGCAGGGCGAATCCCTGGCGCCTGATGCACCTTTGTTATCAGGGCCGGTCAAATCGATTGGATTTAAGGGGTTTATCAATAACCTCGAGGAAAAAATAAGCGGATATCATCTCCCTTACGGCACACTGATGGCCGTCAGGACCGACCGCGAGGAAAATACAACCTGGATTGAGCATTATTCCGGGAGTTCATCCATCGATGCCCAGGACTATTCCTATATCTATACCCGAGACAGCCCTATCTTTACCGGTATTTATCTGGCATCCCAGAGTTATCGATACGCGGTAACCAAAGATGAGCAGGCAATAAAGGCTATCCGGCGGGTATTGGCGAGAATAGACAGGCTGTTCAAAGTCAATGATACCGGCTTAATGGCGCGATTGGCCGTACCCGCGGACTCGCCTTTGGCACAGGCAATAAAACTCCACGGCATAAAATTCAGGCAGCGAAGACTCGAAGACGGTAAAACCTGGCTATCCGTTCAAGATAAGGGTGTCACACGGGACCAGTATTTGGGCATCCTGTTGGGGCTGGCTACCGTCTATGAACATGTCGCCGAAGATCACGCAGATATCAGGTCCGCTGTTAAACGGCTATTGGCCACTCAGTTCGATTTTATGGTGAGAAATAATTGGTTTCTGGTGGGAGACGAGACCAAAACCGGCGTACCCAATTTCTGGAATCCGGGCAGTGACCAGAAATATGCTTATTTGGCAGTCAACAATTTTGTGAGCGGCGGCAAGTATCAGGCCCAACTGGATGAAATCAGGCAAGGCGTTCCCGCTGTCTGGCTGACGGCCTGGTTGAATACCCGGAATACGGTCGCCAAGTATTACAAATTCAATTTAGCTTACCTGTCATATTAGTGTGTACTCCATTTCGAAACCGATCCGCTGATTAGAAAGCACATCCACGGCGCCCATCGCATCGCGGAAAGTGTCATCCACAATCACTTGAATCCGCATTTTGATTTAATGCATATCGATTCCGGAAGTGTCAAGAAAAAACAGTTAGCGGACAATATTCGCGCTGCGATGAGCCAATATGTTCAAAGGGACCATCGTGAGGGTCCTGTGGATCGGACGCTTATGAATAAATACCATTTCCGGGAACTCCACATCGACTCAGGTAAAGAGACCGTAACGACCATACCCGTGTGGCCAAAAGACCGCACCTATGTCCATTTTTTTCAATGGGAGAGAAATCCCTGGCGATTAGCACGCTATCCGGGTAATAAAAAAATAGAGTCCGTCGGCCTGTCGATCACCTGGCCCTATTGGTTCGGACGCTATCTGGGGGTGTTTTCCCCGGATGATTAAGAGGGTGTCTAAGAACTAACCTATTGATTTTAGGGTACTTTTAAAAATGCGATTTTCGTCAACGGAGCGTATGGACAATCAATGGGTTAGAGGATCTTGAGTGGTAAAAACAGCTATTTTTCAAGGTATCCTTTACTTGTTCCCACACTCTCCGGAGCAGTTGCTGCCAGCTTCCGGTTGTCAACCGCAACTGCGGTGGTTCGCCATGAACGGTAGGCGCCGGCTTGCCGGCGCTGGGCGGGAAGGCAACCAAGCCGGCAGGTCGAATCCCAGGAAAGCGCGGGCAAGTCAAAGCGCGGGCAAGCCCCGCACTTACGCGTTCCAGCGCCGGGAAAACCAAGCCGGCAACATCATGTTTTCAGGAAGAGTTATACGCGCTCACCCTGCCACGTTCACCTGTCCTCCCTCATCAAGCCTCCCGGATCTCGAAGTCGTGACTGATCTCGGCGGTGGCGCCGAGCATGATGGAGGCCGAGCAATATTTTTGGGCGCTGAGGCGGATGGCCCGCGCTACCTGTAGCTCCTTGAGATTGTGTCCGCTGACGATGAAGTGGGCATGGATGCGGGTGAATACCTTGGGGTCCTCGGCGGCGCGTTCGGCCTCGAGCTCGACGATGCATGCGGTTACCTGCTGGCGCGCCTTACGCAGAATCAGCAGGACATCGAACTGGGTGCATCCCCCCATGCCCAGGAGCAGCATCTCCATGGGCCGTACTCCGAGGTTACGGCCGCCGAATTCCGGGGGGCCATCCATAATCAAGGCGTGTCCGCTGTCGGATTCGCCCACCATGGTGACGCCTTCGACCCATTTGACACGCGCCTTCATCTTCCGCTCCTGTGGTTTCTTTTTTGTGATTTCGGAGACAGTTTACGAATTCGGAATGCCTGTAACCGTGTGGTGAAAGTCTAGTACCCCATTTCGCCTTATTTTTCGCTCTCAGCGCGGCGAGAAGCGGCCAGATGCGAGGCGCGCGAGCGCAGGAATAGCTCCTCCTCTTTCAAGCTCGCGCAACACCGCAGCTGGTTGCTTCTCGCCTCGCCCGAAGGGAGCCCCCCAATGCGCCAAGGCGGCGTTACAGCGCTTGGCAAGAGCGTGAGCTATTCCCTGCGTGCTGTGCCTTGCCTTGGCGCATTCGGAGGGGCTATGAGAGTGAAAAATAAGGCAAAATGGGGTACTAGGTCGTGTTGACATTTGGGGAGGTCCACACAGCGGACTCTACAATAATCAAACGATTAGCGTAGGGTCCGCTGTGCGGACCGCTTGGATTGTGGCCATTTAACACATAAAAAAACAGTTAGTTAGAGTTAAATGTCAACAGGACCCAGGATAACAAGAAAAAAATCCTGTTAATCCCGAACATCCTGTCAATCCTGTCCTATTAGACGATTGCGACGAGCATTCAGGTAAAACCACAATAGGTCAATCGCCGTTTCCCTCCGCAAACAACTGTGCGAGCATCGCCCCTGGGTCTGCGGCGCGCATGAAGGCCTCCCCGACCAGGAAGGCATGGACACCGCGCTTGCGCATGCGGGCAATGTCTTCCCGCGCGCCGATGCCGCTCTCGGTAATAGGAATCCGGTCTTGGGGGATGGCATTCAGCATCCCGAGTGTCGTCTCCGGATTGACTTGGAAGTTGCGCAGGTTGCGGTTGTTGATCCCGATCAGGCGACCGGGAATTGCCAGGGCCCGCTCCAGCTCTTCCCGGTCATGGATCTCCACCAGCACGTCCAGCCCCAATTCTCCGGCCAGGTCACTGAGCTCCCGCAGCCGGTGGTCGTCCAGACAGGCCACGATCAGCAGGATGCAATCGGCACCGATGACCCGGGCCTCGTAGATCTGGTAGGGATCGATGATGAAATCCTTGCAGAGGACCGGGAGGACGCAAGCGGATCTGGCCTCCCGCAAATGGGCGTCACTGCCCTGGAAGAAGTCCGAATCCGTAAGCACCGAGAGGCAGGCGGCACCGCCGCGCTCGTAGCTGGCCGCGATCTCGGCGGGTCGGAAATCTTGCCGCAACACGCCTTTACTGGGGGATGCCCGCTTGAGCTCAGCGATGACCGCCGACCGACCGGCCGCCAGCCTGGCCGCCAGGGCGTCGGCAAAGCCGCGCACCGGCGGCGACTCGGCGAGTCCCTGGGCCAATCGCTCCAGGGGCAGGCGCTCGGCGCGGGCCGCGACTTCCTCCGCCTTGCGGTATAGGATCTTCTTGAGGATGTCCGGTGTGTCGGCCATCGAGTTTATTCGAAGCCCTGGGTGAGCGCAACCAGCCGGTCCAGGCGGTCGCGTGCCTCGCCGCTCCGAATAGCGGCGTCCGCCGATTGTACGCCTTCCGCCAGGCTGGCGGCGACACCGGCCACATAGATGGCGGCACCGGCGTTGAGGACGACGATGTCCCTGGCCGGTCCCGGCTGGTCCTCCAGCACACCGCGGAGCATGGCCAGGCTCGCCTGTGGTCCCTCGACCCGGATGGTGTCCAGAGAGGCGCGGGAGATGCCGAACTCCTCGGGTGCGATGTCGAAACGGCGGACCGCGCCGTCCTTCAGCTCCGCGACCTGGGTCCCATCGCCGATGCTGATTTCGTCCAGGCCGTCGCGGGAATGGACGACCATCAGGTGGCGGCTACCCAGGCGTTGGAGCACCTGGGCCAGGGGTTCCAGCAGGTCCGCACGGAAGACCCCGAGCAGCTGATTGGGCACCCCGGCGGGATTGGTCAGGGGGCCGAGCAGGTTGAAGAGGGTCCGCACACCCAGCTCCTTGCGCGGGCTGATGGCATGCTTCATGGCCCCGTGATGGGCCGGGGCGAACATGAACCCTACTCCGACCTCCCGCACGCAGCGGGCGACCTGATCGGGGGTCAGGCCCAGCCGAACGCCTGCCGCCTCGAGGACATCGGCGCTGCCGGATTTGCTCGATACCGAGCGGTTGCCGTGCTTGGCGACGTGACAGCCGGCGGCGGCGGCTACGAACATGCTGGCGGTGGAGATGTTGAAGGTCCCGGACGCATCGCCGCCGGTACCTACGATGTCCAAGGTGTTGGGCAGCCCACTGAGATCTACGCCGCTGGCCAGCTCGCGCATGACGGTGGCCGCGGCCGCGATCTCGGTGACCGTCTCCCCCTTCACGCGCATGGCGACCAGGAAACCGGCGATCTGCGCCTGGGTAGCCGTGCCACCCATGATGGCCTGCATGGCGGCGGTCATCTCCGCTGCGCCGAGATGCTGTCCGTCGATGACCTTGGCGATGGCTTGCTCGATATCCATAGATCTCCTCATTAATGTGACAAAGTAGAACTACTTGCCCTCGATGAAATTGCGCAGTAGGTCGTGCCCCTGCCGGGTGAGGATGGATTCGGGATGGAACTGCACGCCCTGGATCGGATGCGCGCGGTGTCGGATACCCATGATCTCGTCCCGGGTCCCGTCTTCCTTCCGGGTCCGGGCCGTGACCTCCAGAGATTGCGGGAGGCTCGCCTCCGCGACTACCAGGGAGTGGTAGCGCGTGGCCTGGAAGGGCATCTCCAGCCCGGTGAATACACCCTGTCCCTCATGATAGATGAGCGAGGTCTTGCCGTGCATTACCTCCCGTGCCTGCATGACGCTGCCGCCGAATGCCTGGCCGATGGACTGGTGGCCAAGACACACGCCGAGGATAGGAATGCGCCCGGCAAACGCCCGGATCAGGGGCACGGAGATCCCGGCCTGGTCGGGGGTGCAGGGTCCGGGGGAGATAACGATGTGCGTGGGGGAAAGGCCCGCGATCTCCTCCAGACTGATGCCGTCGTTACGGAAGACCCGCACTTCGACGCCCAGTTCGCCCAGATATTGGACCAGATTGAAGGTGAAGGAGTCGTAGTTGTCGATCATCAGCAGCATCGTCAGTCTCCTTCCGCGGCGGTTGGGTTGTACCTACCGTCCTCCCTGTAGGGTGGGCTGTGCCCACCGGCTGTATCCGGGCATAGGTGACGGTCGATACCCGCCTCGGCCATGGCCACGGCGCGGAAGATGGCGCGGCCCTTGTTCATGGTCTCCTTCCATTCGAGCTCGGGCTTGGAATCCGCCACTATTCCGGCACCGGCTTGGACGTGTAGGGTACCGTCCCGGATTACGGCGGTGCGGATGGCGATCGCCGTGTCCATGTTCCCGTTCCAGGACAGATAGCCGACCGCCCCGGAATAGATGCCGCGCTTGACCGGCTCGAGCTCGTCGATGATCTCCATGACCCGGATCTTGGGCGCGCCGGAGACGGTGCCGGCGGGAAAGGTGGCCCGCAGCAGGTCGATAGCGCTCATGCCGTCCTTGAGCTCCCCCACCACGTTGGAGACCATGTGCATGACGTGAGAATAGCGCTCCACGAGCATGCGGTCGGTGACCCGTACCGTGCCCACGCGGGCCACGCGCCCGGTGTCGTTGCGGCCCAGATCGATCAGCATCAGGTGTTCGGCGCGCTCCTTGGGATCGGCTAGGAGCTCCGCCTCCAGCGCCTTATCTTCGGCCTCTGTGTGGCCGCGGCGACGGGTACCGGCGATGGGGCGCACGGTGACCACACCGTCCTCCAGTCGGGCCAGGATCTCCGGTGACGAGCCCACGATCTGGAAGTCCCCAAGATCCAGGAAGTACATGTAGGGCGACGGGTTAAATGCCCGCAGGGCCCGATAGAGGTCCAGCGGCGACGCACCGAAGGGGATGGACAGGCGCTGCGAGAGCACCACCTGCATGCAATCGCCCGCCAGGATATAGTCCTTGATACGGTCTACCGCTTGCTTATAGCCGTCTTCCGTGAAGCCGGAGACGAAGTCGGACTCCCGTACCTCCTTGGGTAATCCGCAGACGGGGCGGGGCGTTGCGCCCGTCACGCGCCCGCTCAGTTCATGGATGCGGGCCTCCCCGGTCTCCAGGGTGTCCCCGGCGGTCGGGTCCAGATGCTTGACAATATACATGGACCCGGACAGGTTGTCGAAGACCACCACCTCGTCCGAGACCATGAGCAGGATGTCCGGGGTGCCGATGAGATCCGGGTTCGGGCACCGGGCCAACCGGGGCTCGATATAGCGAATGGTGTCGTAGCCGAAGTAGCCCACCAGACCGCCGGCAAAGCGCAGCCCCTCGGGTTGCTCGGAGACCCGGATCCGGGCCTGAAAGTCTTCGATCCAGGCGAGGGGGTCCGTGACCTCCCGGTCATGGACGATGGCACCCTCTTGCTCCAGGACCACGCGCTTGCCGTACACCTTGAGCAGGGTCCGGGAGGGCAGCCCAATGATGGAGTAGCGGCCCCACTTCTCGCCGCCGTGGACGGATTCGAACAGATAAGAGAAGGCACCGGCCGCGAGCTTGAGATAGATGCTCAGCGGGGTATCGAGGTCGGCGCGTACCTCGCAGACGATGGGGATCCGATTGTAGCCCTGGGCGGCCAGATCGGCGAAGGTTTCGGGCGTCATGAGAAGTCTCCGGGATGTGCGTAACGCATGGGGTGACTGAGCCTTGCCTCAGCACCACCATCGACGCCCCGGGTAAGACCTTGTTCTCATGAGACCGTGCAAAGACACTTGTTCCAACCTTGTCTAGGGCACTTTGAAAAATACGGTTTTCGTCTACAGTACAACCCAACAATCAATGGCTTAGAATCGATTAATTGGTGAAAATACCTATTTTTCAAGGTGCCCTTTAAGTGGACTTTGAGCTTTTTTGGGTAGTAGACAAATTTTAAGTGACAAAATCTGCCGGCCCCTACTCGTCATTCCGGCAGGGAGTGCCGGAATCCACTGCCAGGGATGGCAAAAACAGTAGGGATTCGAATCATCAGGTCGCATAACTATGCCACCTGAAATTTAGAAGCTGTCTGGTTAAAATGGATCGTCGCGAAAATGGTCCAAAATGAGGGCATTTTTTCGATCTTTCGAGGCGAATAGCCAGCCTATTTAATGAGAAAGAGCGGAAACAGGGACCATTTTTGGACATTTGCAGCCGATAGCACTTTTAACCAGACAGCTTCTTAACCACTACCTGTTCTTCCTTTGCAATCCAATGCTTCAGATCAGCCGCGCGCGATACGCGCATCGACCGGAACGCCTTGTCGGGACCTGGGGTTGACCACGAGAATTGCCTCAGCATGCAATTTCAAGCCGAGTGCTCGAACGACCTTGAGGATCGTATCGAAACCGGGGCTCCTCTTCCCGGAAAGCGTTTTGTAAAGGCTTTCACGGGACAGGCCGGTATCACGTGCTACCTGAGACATGCCTTTGGCGCGGGCGATGTTGCCTAGAGCCTTGGCAATGAACGCAGCGTCCCCATCGGCCTCCTCGAGACAAGCATCCAGATAAGCAGCCATTTCCTCAGGCGTGCGCAGGTGCTCAGCAACATCGTATGGAGTAGTAACAGTCTTGGTCATGGTGCGTTCCTACAGGTTCCGAGCGAGGCGCAAGGCTATCTCGATGTCGCTGGCCTGCGTACGTTTGTCGCCGCCTGACAGTAAAACAATAACCTCTTGGTCTTGCTTCTTGTAGTACACCCGATAGCCGGGTCCATAATCGATCTGCAATTCTGAAACACCCGCACCCACAGGCTTAACATTTCCCGGATTTCCGGCTGCCAAACGATCCATCCGGACTAGAGGCTGTTGACATTCATCATTCACGGTCCGATTGCGGTCCTTTTCCGCGCTGACGGCGTTGCGGCTCGTCAAAATAGGCCGGCTATTCCTCCTCGCCGCGCCTGGTCAGCACGCAAAATTCCTCGCAATCGCCCGCGCTCAAATAAATGTCAACGCGCCCTAGAATGCGGGCTCGGGCATGGAAATCGCGCAAACTATCGAGCCACTTGGCTTAGACCTCGGTCTTGCAGATCTCGAGCATGGTCGGACTGTAGCCTCCCGGCTACATACTGTCAATTCCTTAGGGCAACCCGCAAAATAATTTTGAAGGTTTGGGCGCCGACCCCCGGAGCGGTATTTTCGCTTGGTCCGGCAACATTCAAGGTTTCGATTGCATGTGTCTCGATCCATTCTATGATCTTACCAGCGGCCGCATCATCATAGGCATCGACACCGAGTAATGGCTTACCAAAACGTGCCGCGCAGTCTGCAGTCCATTCAGTACCCTTACCGACCGAGACAAGATCCGATGCGGTTATACCCGTTGCACGTGAATATTTTGGTAAGCGAGGTGCGTGGATCGTGCCCGAGAGCACGGCGCGACGAGGAGGAATAGCCAGCCTATTGCGACGAGTCGCAACGCCGCTATCGGGTGCGAGCGGCATGTATCGCGGCAAAATATTCACGTGCAACGGGTATATGATACAGGTCGCATCGGAATCCCTCACGTTCAGCTCCGTTCGCAACGATCTCGGAACATCCGGGGCCAGATCACTGCGCGCCTTATCGGTTGGTACCAGCGGAAGCTCGGCTGGAATCTTTCCGGTTTCACATTCCTTGTTCGGTGGACACCATCCGCCAATCTCGACGCCGACGGCCACAGCGGCCCTGAGTGCCGCTTGATCGACGCCGGTCTGTCCACCTGAGATTATCTTTCTGATGGGCACCCTGAAAAATTCTTTGATTGTCATTTCGAGCGTAGCGAGAAATCCTTGTCCCGACAGAGGAGGGATCTTATTTCCAAGCAACACCCTTAACTTTGGAAGATCTCTCCCTTCGGTCGAGATAACAAGCGATCGGTCGAGTGACAAACAGTAGTCATCGTTCAATTCCCTCTGCTTTTGCCATCCCTGGCACTGGATTCCGGCAATCCCTGCCGGAATGACGAGGTGGGGGCTGAACGATCAGGCGCGAACCGATCCGCGAGGATTCGTGTGATTCGTCGTTTTTATTTTGTGGGGGTTTGTCACCCTTAGCGGGGCGACCTCACCCCAACCTACACGCTTTATTCGCAAATAGGCCATTCAGGGTATTTTTCGCAGAAACCCCCTAAATCGAACCTGGATCCATCGAAAAATCCTTCCGATTCTTCGGATTCTTCGGATTCTTCGAGTGCTTCGGACTCTTCGGATGCTTCAGGGTGCTCTTGCCCTGTTAAAGTCTTGGTAAACCAATCCAGGCTCCAGGCAATGGCCTTATCGAGCTCGGCTGATCCCTCCAGCATATTGAAAACATGACCGGCATCGAGCTTGACCAAGGCTTCCTCCCCTTCGTGATAGCGCAAATAGATCTGCCCCATTTGGGGTTGAGGCTTGATGCTAACGTCCTGCAAACCGACGACTACCATTAAAGGTTTGGTAAAGCGAACAATCTCGGCCACCGGATCGATCTTCAACAGTTCCTCGAAAAAGGGCCGCTTGAGATCAAGAGTTCTCCCCGTGGATATCGGGGAGGAAACCACCTCACCGTCCTCGGCATTCAGTCCTTTTTCTACATTTTCCCGGCCAAGAATGTCACGGTAGGTTGCATAGGTGATCGAGACCGGCGACCAGAGCACCATCGAATCGATTCGGGCATTCTTTCGGGCATCCTGAGCGGCCGCACCCGGACCCACTAATCCACCCTGGCTGAGACCAAGCAGACCCATACGTTCAGGGTCTATCTGCGGAAGCTTTGCCGCGTATTCAATCGCGACCAGGGCATCGCTGATCTGTCTCGTGAACGTCATATCCGAAAAGTCACTATCGCTTTCCCCGCTTCCACGAAAATCGATGCGGAGACTGGCAATCCCATGCTCGGCGAACATCCGGGCCGTACGTCCATACATGGTTTCCTGCGTCCCATGCACAAACACGGAGAGTCCCTCCTTATTACCGGTAAACCCATGAAGCATCACGACGATCAGATACGGAGAATCCATTAGGGGTTCCGTGAGGATCCCCACCAGGGTTTGTCCTTCGTTTTCGAATGTGATAACCGATGAGGTGCTTCCATACCAGGACTCATATCGGTGGAGCCGGCTCCCCGACCTCGATAATCGAGGTCGAGGTCTCCTGGGCGAAAGTTCCCGAAGCCCATGCGAGCAGTCCGATAATGCAGGCTGTTTTTATGATGGTATCACGCATTTTTATTGCTGGTCGCTAGTAAAAACTATGGACTTTAGTCCAAGGGCTTTAGTATTCTCTTGGCGATGAGACCGAAGAAGCACGCAACCCATGCGGTCTAAGATCTGAAGGTTCATCTGGTATGGATCACAAAATACCGCTATAAGGTACTAACCAAGGATGTCGGGAAGCGAGTGCGGACGTTGGTTTGCCAAACTTGTGATGCGAAAGATATCGAAATCATCTCGGGGGTAGTCAGCAAGGATCATGTGCATCTCTACATCTC
>Ga0209458_1000512_pt1 | contig 12985 bp, 13 predicted proteins | sample WorMetLIZAISLAND_FD_187411 | JGI IMG/M metagenome (GOLD analysis project Ga0209458, IMG submission 187411) | Marine gutless worms symbiont microbial communities from Max Planck institute for Marine Microbiology, Germany - Inanidrilus manae... ...
AAAGTCCATAGTCTGGAGGACTAAAGTCCTCATCCGTGGACAAGCCACGGACTGAAAGTGAAGGGACTTAAAGTCCATAGTTTCAACTATGATGCGCTTCGCGCACTAAAGTTATTGAAGCAATGAAAATGGATAAAAAAGATCTGATCCAACGCGCCCTGATCGCCTGCAGCTAAAAGGCCCTCCATGACAGACCCGAATCCCCTGACTGCCCCTTCACGTGCCACCCCCGCGACCCACCGGCGGGGCGCGGACAAGGTCGCGCGCATTCCAGTCAAGGTAGAGGCGGTCGGGGCGCCCCTGCGCAAACCGCCGTGGATTCGGACCAAGGTGCCGCTCGGACCGGGTGTTGCGCGCATCAAGCGGCGGCTGCGCGCAGGCCAGCTCACCACCGTGTGCGAGGAGGCCCGGTGCCCGAACCTGGGGGAGTGCTTCGGGCGCAGTACCGCCACCTTTATGATCCTCGGGGACCTGTGTACCCGTCGCTGTCCCTTCTGCGACGTAGCCCACGGCAGGCCCCGACCACCGGACCCGTCCGAGCCGGGACAACTGGCCCGTTCGATCGCCGCGATGGGACTTAAGTATGTCGTCATCACCGCCGCGAACCGGGACGACCTGCGCGACGGTGGTGCCGGTCATTTCGCGGACTGCTTGCGGGCTGTGCGCGCCAGGACCCCGGACATCAAGCTGGAGGTACTGGTGCCCGACTTCCGGGGGCGAGAGACAGTGGCCTTGGATGCCTTCGCGGGGGGAGCGGTACCGGACGTCTTCAATCACAATCTCGAGACCGTACCCAGACTCTACCGCCGGGTCCGTCCCGGTGCCGACTATCGGGGTTCGTTGCGGTTGCTCCGAGACTTCAAGACGCGCCACCCGGACGTACCGACCAAATCGGGACTGATGCTGGGTCTGGGCGAGGAGCAGGACGAGGTCCTCAGGGCCATGACCGATCTGCGCATCCACGGGTGCGACCTGCTGACCCTGGGACAGTACTTGCAACCTAGCTCTTTCCATCTACCGGTGCTACGCTATTGGACACCGGAGGCATTCGAGCGACTAGGCGCCGCCGGTGAGGTGATGGGTTTCGCCAAGGTGACCAGCGGAGCCATGGTGCGCTCGTCCTATCATGCCGATCGTCAAGCTGCGGAACAATTCTGAATTATTCGGCGTTGTTTGGGGGATTCGACGTGTTGCGTTCGACGCACCAAGGCTCGCTGATCGTCTGCCAAGCCAGTGCCCGCGTCTTAACGCAACCTACACCCACATGGCCCCCCGCGCTGCCGGCCTGCGTGGACCTCGCGTTAAGTGTAGGTTGGGTTAGGCGCGTGGGCTGATCCTGAAATACAGCGACAGGGCCGAACGCGCCGTAATCCTACACCAACCCAAGCAACCAAGTTTGCACCTGGACAGGCACGGCGCCGAACGCAGCGTAATGCAACACGACGCGAGGATCCGTTTTAGCCAGACAGCTTTTTAAATCCCGGCCTTCTCTTCCATCTAGGGCGACGAGAAATAGCGGTGCCCGTCGGGCGATATCCCACCACCGCCGTGCCTTTGCTCGCTTATACTCCTGCAGGGCTTTGGGCATCAGGCGCTTGAGGGCGGCAATTCTTGTCTTGTCAACCGGGTGGGTGCTGAGGAATTCCGGTGGTTTGCTGCCACGTTTGCGGCCATACTCCGCAAAGCGTTGCCAGAATGCGACGGCCTGTCGCGGATCGTAACCGGCCCGCGCCATGTAGAGCAGGCCCATATGATCGGCCTCCAACTCCTGGGTGCGCGAATAAGGGAGCGCAACCCCGACCTTCGTCCCGAGGCTGTAGGCCTGCATAACCATATCGTGGGTAACCGAGTTCTGCCCCAGCGCACCGGACAGTACCGAGCCTCCCACGTCGATCAGCATGGATTGAGACATGCGTTCCGCGCCGTGGCGGTGGGTGACGTGAGCGATCTCATGGGCAATGACGGTGGCGAGCCCGGCCTCGTTCTTGGTGATCGGAAGTATGCCGGTATAGACCCCGACCTTCCCTCCGGGCAAGGCAAGGGCATTGGCGCTGTCCGAGTTCTTGAACAACACGAATTCCCACTGAGCATGAGACACTTTCGCTACCGCAGCGATCCGCTTTCCGACCCGCTGCAGCCGCTTCGCTTGAGATCCCGAGGTGACGATAGGCTCGTTGCGTTTCATTGCTCGAAACGCCTGAAATCCGAGCTTGGTCTCCTGAGCCGGGTCGATAAGGATGAGCTGCGAGCGGCCGGTCTCCGGCGCCGTTGTGCAGGCGGTAAGGGTCGCTACCGCTACCGCGGTTACTAGAAAAACGAATCGCTTCATGGACACGCATTGCCCTGTTCTCTCCTCATTGATCAGCGATTTAAAAATCGGCACGTTGAGAGTAAGCTGTAGTTGGGGACCGTTGACATCCATCCATTCACGCTCGATTTTATTATGTACGACTACAAATTCCGTCAAAAAGCCCCTTCCTTTAAGGACACCCAACATATTCGGCGTAGGATACTCCTACTCGCCGCTGGGCTTGCGCTCGTGACCGGGCTCCTATACGGAATCATCTCCTTGGGGCCAACCCGTGACGGCGGACCGGAAGTGCCGGAAACGGCTTCGGACATCATCCCACTGCAGCTGCCCCCCTCCCCCTATACCGAGCCGGAAGAAAGTATCCGGGCCATCGACTCTGCTTCCACTTCCCGGCAAAGATCCTGACGGATCGAGCAGTCCCATCGAAGCTGTGAAGGTCCTGCAAAACCCGGTACATGCCGAAGCCATGGCAAGGGACTGCATAGAACCTCAGTACACCTGCGTACACCCCGGTAGATATCCGGTTCCCCAGGAGAGAGAGGGTTTGAGCAGTTTCATGCCTCTCCACACCGCCTCAGGTGTTCAAGCCGACGCCCTTATCAGCGGTCTTGTCCCCAGTGGTCTTATTCGGGGCGGCTTTCCGTGCCGGATCTTCCTCATCGCCGGTCTGTTCCTTTCCCTCACCTTGATCCGGCAGCTGGGGAGTTTGAGATTCGTCTATATGCACCAGCTCTCCATTGATCTCCGCGCCTTCCGGCACCTCGAATCTGCCGTAATAGAGCTTGCCCTCGATGCGCGCCCCCGCTTTCAACTGGCACGGTAGGTGACCCGAACATCGCCTTTGACGGTGCCGTCGAGTACAACATGCGCAACGTCGACATTACCCTCGATTACACCGGACTCTCCAAGGGTCAAGGCACACTCATCCGACGCCTATCCACTGACGTCGCCTACCACCTTTCCGTCAATGTGCAGCACGCCGACGAAGCGAACTTTCCCCGTGATCTCGGTACCCTCGCCAATAATCGAGCTATAAGCCGGTAGTCGTTTTGTGCTGCAATTGGTTGTAACCCGCCAGCTTGGCGAGAGATAGATCCGTCTCTTCACCGTCACGCTTGCCGATAACCTGTACCTCGATCTCCCCGGTAGACTCGCCGAAGTCCTGGACAAGCTGCCGGATGGTGAAGCTGTATCGGAACTCACCCGGCGTGTTCATCGCTTCCACCTTAGAAATCCTTCAGCTGCAGAATCCCTCCGCCGCCTTCCTGGACCAAACGCCGGAGGAGAGATACCTCCTTCTCGAGTTCAAGTCGTTCATTCTGGACCTCTTTTATTTGCTTCGATAGGTTGCGATTGACCTCGCGATCGATCTGTTGCGATCGCTCCAGAACGATGTTTCGCTCTTTCAGGTCTGAGACCTGCGCGGCAAGCGCGTCGCACTCACCTGCAGCCGTGCGCATATGCTCGCTCAGCGGCTTCAGTATCCCGATTCCATCCTGTCTCCCTACGGAAAAGGCCCCAATAATCGCAGCCGCAAGTGCCACCAAGATCAACAGGATGACGACCGCACGCGCAGCACCACCGGCTGGCCGAACGATCCTGGGGGTGATGACACCTCTATGCTGACCCATAACGCCGAACCTCAGGGTAGTAAAGCGGTGCTCGCCAGCGCCGTGGATTCATCCCAACCGAACATCAGGTTCATGTTCTGAACGGCCTGACCAGCGGCCCCCTTGACCAGGTTGTCGATTACCGACTGTACCACGACTGTGCCACTGCCCAAAGGTTCGGCGACGGCGAGCCGGCAATAATTGCTGCCCCGTACCGATCGGGTCTCCGGGTGCGATCCGGTGGGCAGCACATCGACAAAGGGTTCCGTCGCGTAGCGTCCCTCGAACAGGGCCTGGAGATCCACATCGGGCTTGCCGAGGCGGGCGTATAGCGTCGCTTCGATACCCCGGATCATGGGGACCAGGTGAGGCACGAACGTCAATCGCGGCTCACCCTTGGTAAAGGACTTGAGCTGCTGGGAAATCTCGGGTAGATGGCGGTGCCCACCCACCGCATAGGCCTTGAAGCTCTCGCTGACTTCGGCCATCAGCATCCTCACGTCAGCCGTGCGCCCGGCCCCGCTGACCCCGGATTTGGCGTCTGCCACCAACCAACCGGGGTCCACTAGCCCTGCTTCCAGCAGCGGTAGAAAACCAAGCAGGACCGCAGTCGGGTAGCAGCCCGGGTTGGCAACCAGGCGCGCCGACCGAATCGCATCACGATTGAGTTCAGGCAAACCATAAACGGCCTCATCGAGGAGATCGGGACAGGCATGGGGCTGGCCGTACCAACGCTCCCACACTGTGCTGTCCTTGAGCCGGAAATCCGCGGCGAGATCGATAGCGCGCGTCCCCCGCGCCAGGAGCGCCGGCGCCAGCTGCATGGCGGTCCCGTTGGGAGTCGCGAAAAATACCAGGTCGCATTCGGACAGTAAAGACAGGTCCGGCTCGCTGAACGGCAGATCCACCTGCCCGCGCAGATGCACGAACAGCTCCGCCACCGGCGTGCCGGCCTCCGCCCGCGATGTGATCGCCACCAACGAGACCTGCGTGTGCCCCTCCAGAATACGCAGCAGTTCCGAACCCGTATAGCCGGTGCCACCGACAATACCGACCCTGATCATGCCAGAGTATACCTTGCACGAATCAGGGCACGACCGCATGGCCAAAAGGTCGTGACCACGGGGCAGAAAAGAAAAAAGCGGCAGCTGCCGCTTTGCACAAAAAGAGTTACCACTTTGTTATCGTTATCCGCCAAAGACCGGTGGGTACCGGTCTTCCACTACCCAAAGGATCCTAACGGCGTGATCAGCCACAACTGCTGGCCGATCCGCAGGTCCCGCAACCACCGCCCATGGAGGGGAGGTTGTTGAACACGAAACTGGCGTTGCCATCACCGCGGTCGACGAAATCGATCTCGACACCGCGTAGATACTGGAGTGTACCCTCATCGATGATGATCTTGAACCCGCCGACGGCAAGGACACCGTCGTTCTCATTGACACTGTCGGTGAACGTCATGCCGAAGCTAATGCCGCTACATCCGCCTGGGTTTGCGAACACCCGCACACCCTGAATGTCGTCGTCAACCTGGGAAAAGAGTTCGCCGATCTTGTCCTGGGCGGGCATGGTCAAGGAGAGGTCTTGTTCGGTGAGAGCCGCCAACATTGGATCATCTCCGATTAATAGTGCATCGGCTTTTCATCCTAGCAGAAAGCGCACAGTTTTCTCACCCTTTTTGTGCGCTTCGTCATTACAGCCGTCCCGGCAAGGTCAATGTCGATTCGATCCGGGCATCTCGATCAACCCGCAACAGCGCCGTGCGAGACCGGCCACTTGCGCAAAATCGCGGCCTAGGGCAGTATTCGGAACGACCGGACCCGCTCCTCAGTTTAGCCTGGACTCGCACCCCATTTCGCCTTATTTTTCGCTCTCAGCGCGGCGAGAAGCGGTCAGATGCGAGGCGCGCGAGCGCCGGAATAGCTCCTCCTCTTTCAAGCTCGCGCAACAACGCAGATGGCCGCTTCTCGCCGCGCCCGAAGGGAGCTCCCCAAACGCGCCCAGGCGGCGTTACAGCGCTTGGCAATAGAGAGCCGCGCTGTACCTTGCCTGGGCGCGTTTAGAGGGGCTCTGAGACTAAAAAATAAGGTGAAACGAGGTACTAGACACGAGGACAGCGGCCAGTGTGGAAAGTCGGTGACCACGATCATATCTCCACCATCTCGAAGTCTTCCTTGCCGGCACCGCAGTCCGGACATTTCCAGTCCGGGGGTACGTCGTCCCACTTGGTCCCCGGAGCGACACCTTCATCCGGCAGGCCCTTTGCTTCATCGTAGACGAAGCCACAAATCACACACAGGTAGGTCTTCATGGATAGATCCTTAAGTCTTAGGGTCTGTTAATATTTAACCAACCAAGTATTTTCCATGCGTTAATCAACCACTATGGACTGAAAGCCCATAGTCTGGAGGACTAAAGTCCTCATCCGTGGACAAGCCACGGACTGAAAGTGAAGGGACTTAAAGTCCATAGTTTCAACTATGATGCGCTTCGCGCACTAAAGTTATTGAAGCAATGAAATAGATGTCAGGTTTCGGATGATTCCATCGGGTCGAAAAGCAACCGGTGTATTGTCGGTTCGGAAAGTCCAACCGATACAGCAATGGTCTCGATGGCTACCCCATTGTCATACAGCGACTTGACGAGGGTTTTCCTTGCTTCCTCGCGTCCCTCCGCAACTCCTTCCTTGCGTCCTTTCGCCAGCCCCTCCTCCAGTCCTTCCTGTCAGGCATCCTCAATCATACCCCACTCGGATCGGGCATAATCCATATGCTTGTCGAACCGACGCCACTCCCGTTCATCCAGCTTCAGGTAATCGAGCTTTTCCTTCAGCGCCCCGATACCGGGGGCGCTGAATTCGCCCAACACCTCGTTGTTCTTGAAGGCATAGACCCACTGATCCAGGTCGTCCCGCACCACGTCCGTAAAGCGCTTCAGGGGAATCAGATAGTATTCGGGAAAGATGTTCGTCTCACCGATGCGGACCTGCTCGCCGACCAGGGATTTCTTCAAGGTCACGGGCTTGTGGGTATGAAACCCCGTGAACTCGGTCTTGCCGTGATAGATGTAGTCGTCACCGTCATGGCTGACGTCGAAATAGAGGAGGCTGATGGAGTAGACCTTCTTGAGATTGGCGTAGGGCTCGCCCAGCTTGAGGGTCTCGACCATGGTCCGGGCCGTGCCGTAGGCCAGGCGTCTGAGGTAGGCCATTTCCGAGAGGTATTGCACCTCGACGATGATCCGCTCGCCGTCGTCGGTCTTGGCCAGGAGATCCACGCGATTGTATTTGTCGCGGTCGTCACTTCGGTTGCTCTCGCTCTCCAACAGGTCCAGGATGACCACCGGCCGTCCGAACAGGGCCGTCAAGAAACCCTCCAGGACGTCGAAATTGGCCTTGTCGCGCAGGATAGTCTTGATCGCCCAATCGAAGGTGACGATCTGGCGGCCGGTTTTCTTCACGTTGTTGTTCTCTTCTTCTTTTCCCGATCAGCACATTTACCGATAACGAAGAAAGCCTGTTAATCCTGTTAATTCCGTACTATTGGAGGAAAACACGAACCACCAGGAATCGCTCATATGCCGAATTCTTCTAGCACACAATTTCACCTTATTTTTCATTTCTTCAATAACTTTAGTGCGCGAAGCGCATCATAGTTGAAACTATGGACTTTAAGTCCCTTCACTTTCAGTCCGTGGTTTGTCCACGGATGAGGACTTTAGTCCTCCAGACTATGGACTTTCAGTCCATAGTGGTTGATTCTCAGCGCGGCGAGAGGTGGCCAGATGCGAGGCGCGCGAGCGCCGGAATAGCCAGTCCTCTCTTTCAAGCTCGTGCAACAACGCAGCTGGTCGCTTCTCGCCTCGCCCGGAGGGAGCCCCCCAAATGTGTTACAGCGCTTGGCAAAAGAGGGAGCTATTCCCTGCGCGCTGTGTCTCGCCTTGACGCATTTGGAGGGGCTCTGAGAGTGAAAAATAAGGTGAAATTGGGTACTAGAATATTATCTCACGGATTCAGGTCAATGGCATTGCCCGCCACCCGCGGAGATAGACCCGATTCGTGTCCATGCGTGGTTCATGACCAGGTCACGGTCAGCGCTCGGTCAGGGCGATACGGGCGTTGTACCAGTTCATGAATGCCGAGATCGACAGACTGACCACCAGATAGACGGCCATGGTCATGGTGATGATCTCGATGGCCTGACCGGTAATGCTCACCGAGGTCCCGGCGAACACATTGACCAAATCGGGATAGCCGATGGCCGTAGCCAGCGACGAATTCTTCAACAGGTTCAGATACTGGCTCGTCAGCGGCGGGATGATGAGCCGCAGGGCTTGGGGGATCAGCACCAATCGCAGACGCTGTGACCGGCTCAGGCCCAGCGCGGACGCCACCTCGGTCTGACCATGGGGGACCGCTTGGATGCCGGCGCGTACAATCTCGGCGATGAAGGCCGCGGTATAGATCGTCAGGGCGATGAGCAGGGCCGTGAGTTCCGGGATGATGATCAGACCACCTTGAAAATTGAAGCCCTGCAAGGCCGGGAACTCCCAGGCGAGGGGTTGGCCGGTGACGAAGAAGGCGACGCCCGGCAACCCGATCAAGAGCAACAGCGCGTAGCGGACCACTAGCAGCGGTCGCCCGGTGCGTTCGCGGTGACGGTGCGACCAACGCACGAGCAGAAATAGCGCGGCCACTGCCAAGGCCATCGCACCCAGCACCAACCCGGCACCCTCGAGCAACAGGGGTCGCGGGACGAAGAGCCCGCGCTGATTCAGAAAGACCGCCTCACCCAAGGCATAGCTATGGCGCGGGTGGGGCAGGACAGCCAGGACCGATACATACCAGAAAAAGACCTGGAGCAGCAGCGGGATATTGCGAAAGGTCTCGATATAGGCCGTAGCTAAGCGTGCGATCAACCAATTGCGGGACAGGCGGGCGACACCGATCAGGAATCCGAGCAGGGTTGCAAGGACGATGCCGAGCGCCGATACCAATAGGGTGTTCAGGAGCCCCACCACAAAGACCCGACCGAAGCTCGAAGTCTCGGTATAGGCGATCAGGGTCTGGCTGATGCCGAACCCGGACTCTTGGGCAAGGAAACCGAAGCCGGTCTCTATACCTCGGCTCTGCAGGTTGGCGAGGGTATTGAAGACCAGAAAGACCAAAAAACCCATGCCCGCGGCCAAGAACAGAAACTGGACCAGCAGGGCGCGGATCGATTCATCACCCAATCGGGCAAGCCGTGGGGAAACTGTCTTTGTCTTCTGCTCCTTAGACATTTCCTCAGAGAATGTATAAGAACTGACCTATTGATTTTCAGGTTACAGCACTGTTTGTCGTCTCGACCGAAGGGAGAGATCTTCATAACCAATCTCTACTTAAGGTCCTCCCATCGAATACGAAGCAATACTGTTGCTTGGGCATAAGATTTTTCGCTGCGCTCGAAATGACAATCAATCGGTTAGTTCTTATACAGTTTCTCAGAGGCGGTAGTGGTTAAATTTAAAGTGGCACGGTTGTGCGACCTAATGATTCAAACCCCCGCTGTTCGCCATTCCTGGCACCTGGATTCCAGCAATCCCTGCCGGAACGACGAAGTAGGGGCTGGCAGACTTCACCACTTAAAATTTAGCCACTACCCTCAGAGGCTATCTTAAGAACTAACCCATTGATTTTAAGCCGGTAGGCTGGGTCGAGGGACGAGACCCAGCATACCAAGCTTGCCCGTAAACGCTGGGTTTCGTTCCTCAACCCAGCCTACTTCCTACTCTGGCCTAAGGCCCTTTTTTAGACAGCCTCATCAGGTATTGGGGGGCTTAGCTCAACGGATCGGCGGTGCGTACCGCAGGCCACCGTCTTTCCACAAGGCATTGAGACCCCGCTCGATACCGAGCCGGGAGCCCTTGCCGACGGTGCGCTCGAAGACCTCACCGTAGTTGCCCACCTGGCGGATGATCTGGTAGGCCCAATCGTCTTTGAGCTTGAGCCCCTTGCCTTTGATACCTTCGAGGCCGAGCAGGCGGCGGATCTCGGGATTTTTGCTATCCTTCATTTGTTCGACGTTTTTCGAACTCACGCCGAGCTCCTCGGCGTTGATCATTGCAAACAGGACCCAGCGGACCACATTCATCCAGCCATCATCACCTTGGCGGACCAAGGGGCCCAGGGGTTCTTTGGAGATGACCTCCGGCAGAACCACGGCCTTGCCCGGATCGGCGAGCTTGACCCGCTGACCATAGAGCTACGATTGGTCGCTGGTGAGCGCGTCACAGCGCCCGGACTCGAACCCTTTCACGGTCTGGTCCACGGTGTCGAGGACAACCGGCTCGTACTTATACAGTGGGTGCGAAAGTAATCCGAGAGATTGAGCTCGGTGGTGGTGCCGGCAAGGATGCAGACGGTTGCGCCGTCGAGCTCCTTGGCACTCTTGACCCCGAGTACCTTGGAGACCATGAAGCCCTGACCATCGTAATAGGTGCCACCCGTGAAGTTGACGCCGAACGAGCTGTCCCGGGTCAGGGTCCAGGTGGTGTTACGCGACAGCACATCGATCTCGCCGGACTGCAGGGCCGTGAAACGCTCCTTGGCCGTCAGCGGTGTGAATTCGACCTTGTCGGCATCACCCAGCACGGCGGCAGCGACGGCCCGGCAGAACTCTACGTCGATACCGGTCCACTTGCCGGCACTATCGACATTCGAGAAACCGGGCAGACCGGTGTTGACACCGCACAGCAGCTTACCACGACCCTGCACGGTATCCAGGGTCGAGCCCGCGAATGCGTTTGGCATGATCAGCAGAGTGCCCACGAGCAGAAAAGAAAACGGATCTTTGATAAAGGGATCATGCTAATTGTTCCTCATGCAATGGGTTCGAAAATCGCGTGTAGGCCTCCATGGACATCATTACCTTCATCAAGAAACGCCTGCACTGGAAAGGTCGCGCGTATTCTAGGTGAACTCGCGGCAAGGAGGCTCACCCCGTCGTCCCGGCAGGGATTGCCGGAATGACGGGCTTCCACTTCACCGTCGTTCCGGGTGGGACCCCGGAATCCAGTCGTCCAGGGATGGCAAGCGGTTCATCTGCTCCATGACCATTCGCATTCATATGTAGTTGCCAGGATGCAGGAACGAAAGCAAGTTCACCGCGCAGTACCCGCAATTTCAAGCGAAATGATCTACTAGGTCGTGTTGACATTTAGGGAGGTCCACACGGCGGACTCTACAATAATCAAACGGTTAACGTAGGGTCCGCGGTGCGGACCGCTTGGGTTGTGGCCATTTAACACATAAAAAAAACAGTTAGTTAGAGTTAAATGTCAACAGGACCTAGGCGCCCATATGGGAACTATTGCCCGGATAAAGCAATCGGCTTCAATCGGAGAAATATTCTTGGCAGTGGTTAAATTATAAGTGTCATAGTTGTGCGACCTAATGATTTAACCCCCCACTATTTTCCATCCCTTGCACCTGGATTCCGACAATCCCTGCCGGAATGACGAGGTAGGGACGGCAAATTCAACCACTTAGAATTTATCCATTACCGGTTAGTGTAGGGTCTGCTATGCGGACCTTCTAAAGGTCAACATCCCCTAAGAGGCTGTATAAAAACTAACCAAACTGTAGGGTGGGCTGTGCCCACCATATACGACGCCTGAGAGATGGGCACAGCCCACCCTACGGGCACGATTCTATTAAAATCAATAGATTAGTTTCTAGACAGCCTCTAAGTGAATCGATTTGCGTTGATTAGCGTTCATTTGCGGCAAAAAGGGATGCCTAATGGAAGAATCAGATCGATGTTATCGGTACTTGGGCACGACTGTACTGAAATCAGCGGTCGGCATCAAAGGCATAGGGTGACGGGTCGAGGATGGGATCACGCCCAAGCAGCAGGTCGGCCGCCAAACGCGCGGAGGCCGGACCCGTAACCAGGCCATTGCGGTAGTGGCCGGCGTTGCAGTAGAGGCCCCGGATACCCGGATAGGCCCCGATGTAGGGGATGCCTTGAGGGGAGCTGGGGCGCAATCCCGCCCAGTGGCTTTCAATAGGTGCATGCTTGAGTGACGGGAAGAGCCCCACCGCGGTTCGGTGGAGGTCCGCCTTGGCCTCAGTGGTCGTCGCCTTTACGAATCCCTGATGTTCTAGAGTGCTGCCGATGAGGATACGGCCGTCCCGGCGCGGGATCAGGTAATGGTCGCGGAAGAGTACCATGTGATCGACCTGCCCCGGTTCGGCGTTCAACAGGATCATCTGTCCCCGTACCGGTCCGATGTCGGGCCGGTAGCCGAGCCGCTCGAACAGCTGCGCGGTCCAAGCGCCGGAACAGACGACGACCCAATCTGCGGCGATGGTAGCCTTGCGGGTACGGGCACCGACGGCGCTGCCAGAGTCCAGCAGGAGATCGACCACTTCTTCTTGCTCGCGGATCTTCACCTGCCCTGCGATCGAACGGCGCAGGGCCTTGACAAACCGCGGATTTCGGATCTGGGCGACCTCCGGTAGCCAGAGAGCGACTGAGGGGGTAAACCCTAGTCCAGGTGCTATCTCGCGCAGGGCATCGGGTGCCAATGACTCGATCCGTACCTGGTGTTTCCGCCCCCAGGCCAGAGCCTGATCCAGATCTTGTGGTTCCAGGATCAAAAGACCACTGCGAATGAATTCGGAATCGATTCCGGTCTCTTCCCGCAGCGTGGCGCACAACTGCGGATAGTGCCATTGGCTCCGGAGCGACAAGGCGGTCACCGAATCGGCATAACGCCAGGGGTAAAGCGGCGACATGATGCCGCCGCCGGCCCAGGAGGCCTCGCGCCCGGTGGTTCCCATTTCCACGAGCGTGACGTCGGCACCGGATCGGACCAGCTCCCGGACAGTAAGCAGGCCGATCGCGCCGCCGCCGATGACGAGGATATCGCTCATGGAAATTATTTTTTCCGCAAATCAACCACTATGGACTGAAAGTCCATAGTCTGGAGGACTAAAGTCCTCATCCGTGGACAAGCCACGGACTGAAAGTGAAGGGACTTAAAGTCCATAGTTTCAACTATGATGCGCTTCGCGCACTAA
>Ga0209458_1000513_pt1 | contig 12952 bp, 12 predicted proteins | sample WorMetLIZAISLAND_FD_187411 | JGI IMG/M metagenome (GOLD analysis project Ga0209458, IMG submission 187411) | Marine gutless worms symbiont microbial communities from Max Planck institute for Marine Microbiology, Germany - Inanidrilus manae... ...
CAATAACTTTAGTGCGCGAAGCGCATCATAGTTGAAACTATGGACTTTAAGTCCCTTCACTTTCAGTCCGTGGCTTGTCCACGGATGAGGACTTTAGTCCTCCAGACTATGGACTTTCAGTCCATAATGGTTGATCGAACGTGGAAAAGGACAACACCAAGAAGCCGGTAACCAAGGCCGTGGTCGTCACCAGCATCGCGACTTGATCTCGGGTACATTGATGCTTAACCTTTCCCTCTCAGCCGACATGATGTAAAACCCTTGTGAAGATTGCGGGGATAAGCCAAGGGAATTATAGGTAAGGCTAGGCTGCCGGGATCGAGACCACAACCTGTCCGATAGGACAGGTCGTTATTGCAGGCGCGCTTGGGATTAGGAAAAATAAAATTGTTGGCCTTTCGGTGCCGAGCACGCGCAGCCAATGCCGTGCGCTGTCCGTGCACAGGTCGGTCGCGTCGGCTTGGGCGACCGGGGCTTTGAGGAGTGCGCCGCGGATTGCTGCTATCATATACGTGTCGACGGAACCTTCTGCTCCGCATGCCAAAAAGGGGTTGGGAGAGTGGACTCGGACCTGTATGGCAGCAAAATTGAACACCCGGATACCGCCGATGGGGGACTTGATGGCTGTGCAGATGATACTTCCATATCTACACGATGCCTTGATCCGCACCGTCGAGTTGTGTTGCGGGGCGGTGCGAAAATGTTCCCTGACCAAACGTGAACTTGAGGTCTGGTATTGGATCCGTGAAGGCAAGACGAATTGGGAGATCGCGACGATTCTTGGTCTGGCAGAGAGAACGGTAAAATTCCACATTCGCAATCTATTCGAGCGGCAAAGGACTGTGCATACGTCAGGAACAACACTAACAACACTCCGCTTTGAGCAGTCGCTCAAAGGCAACGACGGTTCTTGGCGGTAGGATATCCCTTTCGGCTCGTTCCCAGGCTCAGAGGCTGTCTAAAAACTAACTCATTGATTTTAAGGAGGTAGTCTGAGTCGAGGGACGAGACCTGGGAAACCAGGCTGGCTGGGTTTCGTTCCTCAACCCAGCCTACTCCCGACTATCTTTTTCAGACAGCCTCTCAGCCGGCCCACAACCGCGCACCGCCCAGGCCACACGCAGGGATCCACCGTGGCGGCTACATCGTGTACCCGCACCAAGCGGGCACTCCGCTCGACCACAAGCACCGCCGCCGCCAAACTTCCCACCAGGTGCTCAGCTCGTAGCTCGCAGGTTGGGGTGAGCCTACGAACCCCAACGAATTAATTTACCCCGAATCCGAGTGTTGGGGTTCGTACCTTACCCCAACCTACGCACTGTCCGAGTACATGCAATTGTTATGGCCTTTTTTCAGGATCTTGCCTATTGTCAAAAACCGAATGCACGACTATTCCGCTGTATTTATCGCGCAAGTCCTCGTGCACTGATTTCCAATCATGAAGTTCGAGCCTCCCTTCCTTGTATTCTTTGTCTCTTCTATCCAGTTCTTGTTTTTGCCACTCCGGCATGGGGATTTCTGAATTGCCGATAGCAATGGAGTCCCAAATATCTTCTACGAGAAGCAGCTTTTCCGACAATTCCAGTCCGCCGATTTCGCTTCTGATTTTATCTGGTCTCATTTTGTCTCCTCACTCGCACCGCCCAAGCCACGCGCAGGGCGTCCACGGTGGCGGCCACATCGTGCACCCGCACCAGGCAGGCACCCCGCTCGACTGCAAGTACCGCGGCCGCCAGGCTCCCCGCCAGACGCTCAGTGACCGGCTTGCCGGTAAGGGTGCCGAGCATGGATTTGCGCGACAGACCTACCAGGACCGGCGGGCCGAGTGAGCACAACTCGGCAAGCCCTGCCAGCAACGCCAGGTTATGTGCCAGCGTCTTTCCGAAGCCAAAGCCGGGATCCACCAACACCTGCTCGGGGGCCATACCGGCCCTCACGCAGACCTGGATCCGCCGATGCAGGAAATCTCGAACCTCGGACACCACATCGCGATAGACCGGCGCCGCCTGCATGGTCCTCGGCTCTCCCTGCATGTGCATCAGGCACACCGGCACGCGGGCCTCGACCGCGGCCTCCAGGGCCCCCGGTTCGCGCAGGGCGCGTACATCATTGATCATCCCGGCCCCGGCATTCACCGCGGCGCGCATGACCTCGGGCTTGCTGGTATCGATGGAGATGGGCACGGAAACGCGGGGCGCGAGGGCCTCGATCACCGGTACCACCCGCTCGATCTCCTCGTGTACCGAGACCGGGGCGGCCCCCGGCCGGGTAGATTCGCCGCCGATATCGAGGATGTCGGCACCCTCTTCTACCATGCGCTCCGCGCGACGCAGGGCACGATCGACATCGAAAAAATCACCCCCGTCCGAAAAGGAATCGGGGGTGACATTCAAGACGCCCATCACGCAGGGACGGGACAGATCCAGCGACTTGCCCGCGCAGTCTATGAGACCCATGAAAAACTTAGAAGCTGCCTGGTTAAAAGCAATCCTGAATTACTTGGCGTTATCCAGAGGGTCCGACGTGTTGCGTTCGACGCACGACGGTGAGTTGATCTACGGCCAAGCCAGTGCCGGCGTCTTAACGCAACCTACACCCGTATTATCGCCCGCGCTGTCTGCCCGCACGGATCTTGCTCTGAGTGTAGGTTGGGTTAGGCGCGCTGTCCGATCCCGAAGCACAGTGACAGGGCCGAACGCGCCGTAACCCAACACGCCGGATCCCACAACCAACGCCGAATAATTCAGGACTGCTTGTATCGGATCTCAATGTTCACCCGCCGGGTCGCCGATATGGCCCTCACCGGCCGCACCGCCCTCGGGTCTGGTACCTAGGGTCGCCCCGGCGCTGCCGGATCCACCCTCCGTTTCTTCGTCCCAGTCTCTGGGTGCCCGCGGGGAACGCCCGGCCATGATGTCATCGATCTGATCCGAATCGATAGTCTCGTATTTGATCAAGGTATCGGCCATGGCGTGCAGCTTGTCCAGGTTTCCGTCGAGTAGCTTGCGGGCCCGCTCGTAGTTGCGGTCGATGAAGCTGCGCACCTCTTCATCGATGAGGTGCGCGGTCTCGTCGGAGACGTTTTTGTGCTGGGTCACCGAGTGGCCGAGGAAGACCTCCTGCTCCTCTTCGCTGTAGGTGAGCGGTCCCAGCCTCTCCGACAGGCCCCACTTGGTCACCATGTTGCGGGCGATCTCGGTTGCCCGGTGGATATCGTTCTGGGCACCGGTGGTTACGCTCTCCGGGCCGAAGATCAGCTCTTCGGCGATGCGTCCGCCGAAGATACCGGAGATCTTGCTCTCCAGATATTGTTTCGAAAAGCTGTAGCGATCTCCTTCGGGCAGGAACATGGTCACGCCCAGGGCCCGGCCTCGTGGGATGATCGTCGCCTTGTGTACCGGATCATGGGCCGGCACAAGGTAGCCGACGATGGCGTGTCCGGCCTCGTGATAGGCAGTGATCTTCTTCTCCTCCTCGGACATGACCATGGAACGACGCTCCGCCCCCATCATGATCTTGTCCTTGGCCTTCTCGAACTCCTCCTGATCGACCAGACGCTTGTTGACGCGGGCGGCGAACAGGGCCGCCTCATTTACCAGGTTGGCCAGGTCGGCACCGGAAAAGCCTGGCGTGCCGCGGGCAATGACGGATGCCTTTATGTTCTCCGCAACCGGGATCTTGCGCATGTGGACCTTGAGGATCTGCTCGCGCCCGCGCACGTCCGGCAGTGGTACCACCACCTGCCGGTCGAAGCGGCCCGGCCGCAACAGGGCCGGGTCGAGCACATCGGGCCGGTTGGTGGCGGCGATGACGATGACGCCTTCGTTGCCCTCGAAACCGTCCATCTCCACCAGGAGCTGGTTCAAGGTCTGCTCGCGCTCGTCGTGACCGCCCCCTAAACCGGCACCGCGGTGGCGACCCACGGCGTCGATCTCATCGATGAAGATGATGCAGGGGGCGTGTTTCTTGGCCTGCTCGAACATATCGCGCACGCGGGAGGCGCCCACACCGACAAACATCTCGACGAAGTCGGAGCCGGAGATGGTAAAGAAAGGCACCTTGGCCTCGCCGGCAATGGCGCGTGCCAAGAGCGTCTTGCCGGTACCCGGGGCCCCCACCATGAGCACACCCTTGGGGATCTTACCGCCAAGCTTCTGGAACTTGGACGGATCACGGAGGAAGTCGACCATCTCCGTGACCTCTTCCTTGGCCTCGTCGGCACCGGCCACATCGCTGAAGGTGACCTTGACCTGATCCTCCGAGAGCATACGCGCACGACTCTTGCCGAAGGACATGGCCCCGCGACCACCGGCCCCGCCCTGCATCTGTCGCATGAAGAAAATCCACAGACCGATGAGGATGAACAGCGGGAACCAGTTGATCAGGATCTGCATCAGGAACGAGGGTTTCTCCGGAGGAGTCGCCTTGATCAACACCTTATTGTTGAGCAGGTCACCCACCAGGCCATCATCCCCGGGGCTGTAGGTGGAGAAATGCTGGCCGGATTGGTTCACCCCTTCGATGGTGGGCCCGGTAATGGTCACCTCCGCGATCTGACCCTGACGTACCTGATCGACGAAGTCGGAATAGGCCATCGGCTGTAGACCGCGTTGGGTCGAGGTAAAGTTGTTGAACACCGACATCAGGACGATCGCAATGACCACCCATAGAATCACGTTCTTTGCCATATCACTCAAGGCATGAATCCTCTTGCTGCCACGAAAACCGGCCCCGGTGGCGTTCTCGAGCATCTGCTCGGAAAATGGGGACACCCGCGGTTTCTGTCAAAGGGCAAATCCGCTCGCTGCAACTTACTATAAAGCATACCCGGTTGCTACTAAATAGAGTTCTCGGTTCCTGGGACGGGAGGATTTCGGTTTACGGCCGGCCACGCGCCTGAAGGAAGCACGCACCGCTTTGTGGAACGCCTCGCAGCCCTCCCCCTGAAAGGTCTTGACCACCAGTGACCCACCAGGTTTCAGCAATTGCCGGGCCAGATCCAGGACCAGCTCGCACAAATACATCATGCGTGGCTGATCCACCGCAGGGTTGCCACTCAGGTTCGGTGCCATATCCGACAGTATCACATCCACCGCCTCACCCTTTAAGGTCTGCCGGAGCTGGTCCAGGGCAACCGCCTCGCGGAAGTCGGCCTGAATGAAGCTCACATCCGGCAAGGGTTCCATCGGCAAACTATCGAGGGCGACGATCCGCCCCTGGGGCCCGACGATCCGAGCTGCTGCCTGGCTCCAACCGCCCGGTGCCGCCCCCAGGTCCACGACCGCCATACCGGAACCCAGAATCCGATCCCGCTCTTGGATCTCCAACAGCTTGTACGTGGCACGGGAACGATAGCCCTCCTGTTGGGCCCGCTTCACATAGGCATCCTTGAAATGTCGATCGAGCCAGCGGCGGCTACTCTTGGTTTTAGCCCGCATATCTCACCCAGGCAGCCGGCGGTATCTCGGTTTTCACTACCCACTCCAGGTTGACCGCAGGGCAACTGAATAGTATAGGTACAAGACGACCGGTTGTGTAGTTTGAACCACTTTGATGGTCCTTTACATCAAAAGGCAACCGGACAACGGCGGTGCCTTACGCCTACCGGCGTTACCTCATCAACTGCTTTCACCGCCGACTCGACCTCACCGGACCCCCCCTGCGACTCGAATTCCGCACCGGAACCAACCCCTACGCGGGACGTCGTAGCCGCCTCACCCTCAGCCAGCAACGTAAACGCGCCCGTCTCAAGCAGTATATGGGCCGTAAGAGCCTATCTAAGAACTAACCCATTAATGATATAAAGTATGATTGTCAAAGATAGCAAACCACTATCCAAAACGAGCTGACCCTTACGGATAACTAACTGATTTACAAAGTATGAGAAGCTGTCTGGTTAAAACGGATCCGAGCGTCGTGTTGCGTTACGCTGCGTTCGGCGCCGTGCCTATCCGGGCGCAGTCCTGGGTCGTTTGGCGTCGGTTGTGGGATCTGACGTGTTGGGTTACGGCGCGTCCAGCGTCGTGTGTATTCTTCAGGACCGGGTAGCGCGCCTAACCCAACCTACACTTGACGCGAGGCCCGCGCGGGCAGGCCGCACGGAGAATAATGTGAGTGTAGGTTGCGTTGAGACGCTGGCACGGGCCTGGTCATCGATCAACCAGCCCTAGTACCCCATTTCACCTTATTTTTGGTTCTCAGCGCGGCGAGAGGCGGCCAGCTGCGAGGCGTGCGAGCGCAGGAATAACCAGTCCTCTTTCAAGCTCGCGCAACACCGCAGCTAGCCGCCTCTCGTCGCGCCCGAAGGGAGCCCCCCAAACGCGCCAAGGCGGCGTTACAGCACTTGGCAAAAGCGTGAGCCATTCCCTGCGCGCGGTGCCTAGCCTTGGCGCGTTTGGGAGGCTCTGAGAGCGAAAAATAAGGTGAAATGGGGTACTAGTGCGCCGAAACGCAACACGTCAAATCCCCCCGACAACGCTAAATCATTCAGGATCGCTTTTAACCAGACAGCTTCTTAGTATCCGGCTTCGATGGGACCGCGATTTTTGGCCTCGGAAATAGCTCGCGTAGAGGATGGACACAGGAATGCAGTTGAGACAGGATTGAAAGTTCGGTGGACCCTCTCAGCCCATCGAGATAGGCTATCAACTGCCCCGGTGAGGCCGGCAGACTCGCCAAAGGCCGATTGGGGCACGAGGATAAGCGATGACAAGTACCGGAAAGGCAAGGTCCAGAGAGGCAATGGTCGCCGGGATGTTCTATCCGGCGGATGCGCGGGAGCTGCGCCGAGCGGTCCGGTCTTTCCTCGCGGCCGCTGAGACCGCCAGAGCTGGGACCGATCGAACCGAGACGCCGAAGGCCCTGGTCGTTCCCCATGCCGGCTACATCTACTCGGGACCCATTGCCGGCAGTGCCTATGCGCAGCTTGCCGCGCGCGCCGGGGAGCTGTCACGCATCGTCCTGCTCGGGCCTTCCCACCGCGTCCCCTTCACCGGTTTGGCCTACAGTGCCGCCGCGACCTTTCTCACCCCGCTGGGAGCCGTTCCCGTGGACCAGGAGGCATATGCGGAGGTCCGCGATCTGCCGCAGGTCCGCTGCTATGAGGCGCCGTTCGACGGCGAGCACTGTCTCGAAGTGCAATTGCCTTTCCTCCAGCTGTCCCTGGAGGCGTTCCGCATCATCCCCTTCCTGGTCGGGGCTGCCGCTACCGAAGCCACCGGTACCGAAGAAGTCGCTCAGGTCATCGCGCGCCTGTGGGGCGGCGAGGAGACGCTGATTCTGGTCAGCTCGGATCTCAGCCACTACCTGGACTATGAGCAGGCCGTAGCCATGGATACCGAGACCACCCGGGCCATCGAGTCCTTGCGCCCGGAGGCCATTACCCCCACCCAGGCCTGTGGCCATATTCCCTTGGGCGGCCTGTTACGCGAGGCACAGCGCCGGGGCCTTAAGGCCCGGATCCTAGATCTGCGTAACTCCGGCAACACGGCGGGACCCCGCGACCGAGTGGTCGGTTACGGTGCCTATGCTTTCAGCTGACCCAGATTCGCTCGACCCGTCGCAACTCGATCCGGCACAACGGGGCACACTCCTGGCGCTGGCCAGGCAGTCGATCGAACACGGGTTGGACCAGGGCCGTCCGCTTCCGGTCGTCCTGTCCGACTATCCCGCCGACCTCAGGGTGCGACGGGCGGCGTTCGTGACCCTGGAAACCGGGGGGAGGCTGCGCGGGTGCATCGGCCATTTGGAGGCCGTTCAGCCCCTGGCGCTGGATGTAGCGGAGAATACCTTCGCCGCCGCGTTCCGGGACCCCAGATTCCAACCCCTGACGCGCCCGGAGCTGGCCCGGCTTTCCATCGAGATCTCGGTATTAACGCCGTCACAGCCCCTTTCCTTCACCTCCGAAGAAGAGCTGCTGCGGATGATCGAGCCGGGTCGGGATGGCCTGATCCTTGAGGAGGGGACCGCCCGCGGGACCTTTCTGCCCACGGTCTGGGAGAGCCTGCCCGAGCCCCGTGTCTTTCTGCGCCACCTGAAGCAGAAGGCCGGTCTCCGCCCGGACCACTGGTCGGACCGAGTTCGGGTCAGGCGCTATCGAACCGAATCCTTTTCCGAATAGGGACTCGGATAGTGAGCACCATCCCACTCTCGGGTCTCTTCCTGTTCCTGCTGTTCCTGATCCTGCTCTCGGGCTTTTTCTCGGGCTCCGAAACGGCACTCATGACCCTCAACCGCTATCGCCTCAAGCACCAGGCGGATCAGGGTCACAAGGGCGCCTTGCTGGCGCGGGCGCTGTTGGAACGCCCGGACCGCTTGATCGGTCTGATCCTGCTCGGCAACAACTTCGTCAATATCCTCGCCTCGTCGCTGGCGACCCTCATCGCCCTGCGCATCGGCGGTGAAGGGGTGCTTGCCGCGGCCACGGGTATCCTGACCCTGGTCATTCTCATCTTTGCCGAGGTCTCACCCAAGACCCTCGCCGCCCTGCACCCTGAACGCCTCGCCTACCCCGCCGCATTCCTCTACACGCCGCTCCTGAAGCTCCTGTACCCCCTGGTGCGGTCCGTCAATTGGATAACCAACGGGCTGCTGGGCCTGCTCGGGGTGCGGCCGGAGGATGGGGGAGGCAACACCCTGTCGCGGGAGGAGCTACGCACCCTGGTCAACGAGGCCGGGGCCATGATCCCGGAGCGCAGCCGGACTATGCTACTGGCGATCCTGGATCTGGAGAACGCCACGGTGGAAGACATCATGATCCCACGCAACGAGGTCGACGGGATTGACATCCGGGACCCCGAGGAAGAAACCATCAACCGGCTCAAAAACGCCGCCTATACGCGACTGCCCCTGTTCGACGGCGATATCGACAGCGTCATCGGCATCATCCATGTGCGCGACGCCCTGCACGCCCTGCTCGACAAGGGACTCGACAAGACGCACCTGCGCGAGATCGGCCGCCAGCCCTATTTCGTCCCCGAGGGCACGCAACTCTATCAACAGCTGCTGAATTTTCAGTGGGAGAAGGAGCCGATCGGGCTTGTCGTGGACGAGTACGGCGACTTCCTGGGACTGATCACGCTTACCGATCTGCTCGAGGAGATTGTCGGGGAGTTCGCCTCGGACCCGGCCCATACCATCGAGGAGATCTACCAGGGTGAGGACGGCAGCTTATTGATCGACTGTGGTATCAGCGCGCGAGAGCTGAACCGCGCCCTGCACTGGAAGCTGCCCACCGACGGTCCCAAGACCCTGAATGGTCTGATCATCGAGCATATGGAGGCCATTCCCGAGCCGGGAACCAGTCTCAAGCTCAGTAGTTACGCCCTCGAGATCATGCATACGACCGAAAGTGCGGTCAAGACGGTAAAGTTTGTTAAATAAAACGCCATAGAGGGCCTTGAAAATCGGATGAACCACGAATCCACTATTAATTGAGAGCTATGGTGGTAATGATGAGCAAAGTATTCGAAAGTGTTAAGCAAGGCTTAACAGAAGCTGTTGAGTTTTCAAAGGGAAGAACAGACAGGGCCATTGTCCATGAGTTTACTCCTATAGATGTAAAAGAAATCCGAAATAAGGTTAATATGAGTCAAATGGAATTTGCCTCAGCATTTGGTATCAGTTTGAATACGCTTCGGCATTGGGAGCGTGGGGATGGAGAGCCTCGTGGTCCCGCTCTCGTTTTATTGAATGTTGTCGCAAGGGAACCGAAAGCGGTACTACGAGCACTATCAAGAGATTATGAGCTAACAAAAGGCTCAAGCTGACCGTCATTGGAAGTCGGATAAACCATGGATAGGGACTAAGGCGATTTCTGTCAAATGACAGACCAGCCTGCTTGTCTTTTCGTCCGTCTTCTGGGTCGCGACAACAGTTACATCGCACAACGATGCGCCTGTTGTCGCTCCTTGAAGACGAACGAATAGCCGACCCATCCTGGTCTACCATTTTCCGGAAATCGCCTAAATTCCAAGTGGTGAAGTCTGCCGGCCGCGACCGCGTCGTTCCGGCAGGGAGTGCCGGAATCCAGGGCCAGGGATGGCAAAAACAGGGGGGCGAATCACTCGGTCACACACTATGCCACTTTAAGTTTAACCACTACCGAACCACACACTATGATCGATCCTATCGATACTGCATCCAACTCGCTGCTGACCGATTTTTACCAGCTGACCATGGCCTATGGGTTCTGGAAATCCGGTATGGCGGATAAAGAGAGTGTATTTCACCTCTTTTTCCGTCGGGCGCCTTTTAACGGGAATCACACCATTTCCTGTGGGTTGGAAAACGTCATGCATTATATCAATGGATTGCAGTTTAAGCCGGAAGATCTGGAATATCTGGAATCGGTCAAGGGAAACGACGGCAACCCCATTTTTGAAAAAGGGTTTCTAACCTATCTGGACAAGCTGGAATTCAGGTGCAGCATGGATGCCGTCCCGGAAGGGACTATCGTCTTTCCCTTAGAGCCGATGATTCGCATCCAGGGTCCCATCGGACAATGCCAGCTTCTGGAAACTCCGTTGCTGAATTTGATGAATTTCCCATCCCTGATCGCAACCAAAGCGGCCAGAATTTGTCGGGCAGCGCAGGGAGGTCCGGTGCTCGAATTCGGCCTCCGCAGGGCCCAGGGGGTCGATGGCGCCATGACGGCAAGTCGTTCGGCCTATATCGGTGGGTGCGATGCTACATCCAATGTACTGGCGGGAAGACGATTCGGCATTCCGGTCAGGGGCACCATCGCCCATAGTTGGGTGATGGCATTTGCCGATGAAACGGAGGCCTTTCGTACCTATTCCGAAGTGATGCCCAATAACTCTGTACTCCTGGTCGATACCTACTCCACCATCGATGGCGTTAAAAAGGCGATTCAAGTCGGAAAGGAGCTGAAGGAAAAAGGCTACAAATTATCAGGAATCCGATTGGATTCCGGCGATTTGGCAGATCTGAGCATAAAGGCCCGTGAATTGTTGGATAAGAACGGATTTCCGGATGCGCGCATCGTGGCCAGCAATGACCTGGATGAAACAACCATCCAAGATCTGAAGGCCCGGCACGCCAGGATCGACACCTGGGGGGTCGGTACCAAACTGATAACAGCCTTCGATCAACCGGCCTTGGACGGCGTCTATAAGCTTTCCGCCATCAGAACTCCCGGTAAAGACTGGGAGTACAAAATCAAGATTTCGGACCAATCGGCAAAGGTAACCACACCCGGAATCCAGCAGGTAAGACGATACTATCGGGATAATCGTTATGACGGGGATGTCATCTATGATCTGAAGACCGATATGAGCAAAGGATGCACCCTGATCGATCCCTTCGATACGAGTCGTCAGAAAAAAATCGGGCCGGGTGCCCGCTACAAGGATCTGCTGGTCCCCATCTACCGACAGGGCAAGCTGGTATACGAACTTCCCACCCTTGAAGCGATCAAACGAAAAGTACAGGAAGAGATTGGATCTTTCCAGCCCTCAGTGATGTGCTTGACAAATCCACACGCCTACCCGGTAGGGAATGAAAGATCACTGCATGAACTGAAAACGAAACTGATTTTGAAGGGTAATTGTTCAGCCCCACCTCGTCATTCCGGCAGGGATTGCCGGAATCCAGATGCCAGGGATGGCGAAACAGTGAGGGGGCTTAACAATTACCTTAAAACACAGGAGAAGCAATGAAGGCGCTGATTCTAGTAGACATTCAGAACGACTTTACACCAACCGGTACCTTGTCCGTCCCGGAAGGCGACCAGGTGGTGCCTGTGGTCAATAGCATTATGGACAAATTCGAGCTAGTAGTCGCCACCCAGGACTGGCATCCGCCGGATCACAAGAGTTTTGCCATTCACCATAACAAGAATCCCGGCGAGATTATTATGCTCAACGGCATCGCCCAGATCCTCTGGCCGGTCCATTGCGTACAGGGGTCGACCGGCGCCGAATTTGTCACCGGATTGGACAGCAAAAGAATTGCGAAGGTCTTTCAAAAAGGGATGGACCGCGAAGTGGACAGCTATAGCGGTTTTTTCGATAATGCTCACAAAAGCGACACAGGTCTGGGAGATTACCTGAAGGAACGGGGGGTGGACGAAGTATACATTACCGGCCTGGCCTTGGACGTTTGCGTGAAATACACTGCCCTGGATGCCAATGCACTGGGATTTAAAACCAAAGTGGTGGTAGATGCCACACGGGCAGTCAATATCAATGCAGGCGACGGCGATAGGGCAATTGCAGATATGAAGGCAGTCGGTATCGAGACTGTGATGAGCGAGGATATTTGAGTGCTCATTGTCGTAAATACCGGAGCATCAATCTTTCTTTATCTGTCACGTCCCTTGTCCTGACGTTCCACAGTTACCGCAAAATAGCCTATAATCGTTTTGAACCCAGCTTCGGAGACGTGAATGCTTGAAATACTTATTTTCCCTTGATAACATGACCTTAGCATACAGTTGCGGATGCTGGAGTTATCCGGACCTAAATCATAAGGCAGGTGGCTATAATGAAAAATCCGCGCAGAGCCGAACCAATGGCCGGGTTTAGTCGCTATACAGCCAAACAGCTCCGACAGCAAAACATCCAGATGTTTCGCAATCGTGTCAGATTTTTGGTCCGTCTTTGGAAAGGTGGGGCGTTGGATGATAATGAGTTCGACGAACTCGTGAAAAGGGCGGTGGCTGTATCTATCGAAGCTGAGATAGCGGATAGGGTTGAAAGGGGTTTGAAACTCAAGATTGAAAGGGTTTTGAGACATAAGGTTAAAAAGGTCTTGGAGGATAAGATTCGTACCGACTACTTGCCGAGTCTTCCAAATCAACCACTACGGACTGAAAGTCCATAGTCTGGAGGACTAAAGTCCTCATCCGTGGACAAGCCACGGACTGAAAGTGAAGGGACTTAAAGTCCATAGTTTCAACTATGATGCGCTTCGCGCACTAAAGTTATTGAAG